>Ga0307418_1000298_pt1 | contig 15025 bp, 13 predicted proteins | sample SalMarWE160220MG_2_FD_202160 | JGI IMG/M metagenome (GOLD analysis project Ga0307418, IMG submission 202160) | Salt marsh sediment microbial communities from the Plum Island Ecosystem LTER, Massachusetts, United States - WE1602-20 | ecosystem: Environmental > Aquatic > Marine > Intertidal zone >...
TTGGCCGGCCGCTCGAATTGCGCATCGGCATCCATGCCGGGCCGGCGATCGCGGGCGTGATCGGCCGGCAGAAGTTCGTGTACGACCTGTGGGGCGACGCCGTCAACGTCGCCAGCCGGATGGAATCGCACGGCGTGCCCGGACGCATCCAGGTCAGCGATACGGTCGCGGCCGCGCTCGGCGGGGAGTACCTTTTCGAGGACCGCGGCACGATCGACATCAAGGGGCTCGGCAGCATGCACACCTATTTCCTGCTGGCACCGGCGTGACACGCACGACCAGCGATCCGGCAGCACCTCCGACCACCCGCGCCGACGACTGCTGCGCCGTACCCGCACGCGACCCGCGCATCGCCGGGCACTTCGACCGCAAGACACGCGAACGGACGGCCGGTGGTGTCCTGCCGCCGATGGTCGACGTCTCGGCCCGCCTGCTCGAGCAGCTCGCGAGCGATGCGGCCGCCCAGCAGCCGACCCTGCTCGAGCTCGGCTGCGGAACCGGGGCGATGACCGTGGCGTTGCTCGAGGCCGGCGCCACGTCGGCCAACGCCGTCGACCTGTCGCCCGAGTCGCTGGCCACCGCGCGGCGGCGGGCCGACGAGGCGGGCGTCGGTGAGCGCGCCATTTTCGAGAACGGCGATGCAGCACTGCTGGAGCTGGCGTCCCATGACTGGGTGATCCTCGATCGCGTCTTCTGCTGCTACCCGGACGTGGAGGCGCTGCTGGCCAACGCCTCCGGCGCTGCGCTGCAACGGCTGGCTTTTTCGGTGCCCACTTCGCGCGGCCTGCGCGGCCTGGCCAACCGCATCTTCTGGGCCGCTGAGGCCTTCCTGACCCGCTTCCAGCACGGCCCATGCCCCGGCTATGTCCACTCCGTGGATCGCATCGAGGCCCGGCTGGCCGCGGCAGGCTTCCGACGCATCAGTCACGCCAGTACCTGGTTCTGGTACACGGCGGTCTGGCAGCGCGCCTGAGCCGGCGCCACGCTGTCGCGCTTCTGCCACGACTGCAGACCCTCGGCCCGAGTCGACCGATTTCGGTCATCTGTCCGCTATCTCGACATTACGCCGATGCTCCGGGCGCTCAAGCCGGCCGCGACCGCGGGACCGCGCCAGCACCCGAGTGACCGGTCGCTGGCGGCGTCTGGCTGGTGGCGTCAAGGCCGCTGATTCGGCACCGGGAATCGCTTAAGGTCGGCCCAGCCGACATCTGACAGAGAACGCCCTCCGGCGACGGACGGACGCGCTGTCGACTCGTCCACGCGGCGTCCCCACAGGCTCCACATGTGCTCCACCGGTTGCCCACCACGATTTTGAGGGTGCCACAAGTGGTTGTGGTCGAATCGTGAGTCCCTACACCAGATATTGTGGTTTTCATCTTGACACGCCTATTGGCCGGCTCTAGCATCGGCGGGTTGACAGGCGCGCGGAACCGCCCCGCTGGGCGGACGCCAACGTGTAGGGAGAGGACACGACAAATGGCTCGAGCTGCGGCAGGAGAGAGGACGGAAACGACCGGAGACGGGACGAAGGTGATTGCCCGGAACCCCGCCCTCAAGGCCTCCGCCAAGGCCGCCGCGGAGGCGCCCTCGCCCATCGATGAGGAAGGTCGCTTCACCGGACACGGCGTAAAGGGCCTCAAGTGGGAGCGCCGCTGGACGACGCCCGGCGTGCACCCCTACGACGAGATCAACTGGGAGCTGCGCAGCGCGGAGATCAAGAACGAGTCGGGCAAGACGGTCTTCGAGCAGAAGGACGTCGAGGTACCGGACTTCTGGAGCCAGCTGGCGACCAACGTGGTGGTCAGCAAGTACTTCCGCGGACACGTGGGCACGGCCAAGCGCGAGCGCAGCGTCAAGCAGCTGATCGACCGCGTGGTCAACAGCATCGCGGGCTGGGCGGAGACGCAGCACTACTTCGCAGCAGACGACGATCTGGCGGCCTTCAAGGCGGAGCTGACGCACCTGCTCGTGCACCAGAAGATGAGCTTCAACTCGCCGGTCTGGTTCAACGTGGGCGTGGAAGAGCACCCGCAGTGCAGCGCCTGCTTCATCAACTCGGTCAAGGACAACATGTCCTCGATCATGGACCTCGCCAAGACGGAGGCGATGCTCTTCAAGTACGGCTCCGGCTCGGGCGTCAACCTGAGCACCCTGCGCGGCGCCAACGAGAAGCTCTCCAAGGGTGGCGTGGCCAGCGGCCCGGTCAGTTTCATGCGCGGCCTGGACGCCTTTGCCGGCGCGATCAAGAGCGGCGGCACCACTCGGCGCGCGGCAAAGATGGTCATCCTCAACGCCGACCACCCGGACGTGCTCGACTTCATCGATTCCAAGGCCAACGAGGAGAAGAAGGCCTGGGCGCTGATCGAGGAGGGTTACGACCCCTCGTTCACCGGCGAGGCCTACGGCTCGGTCTTCTTCCAGAACGCCAACCACAGCGTGCGCGTGACGGACGACTTCATGCGCGCCGTCGAGGCCGATCGGGAGTGGACCACGCACGAGGTCACCAGCGGCAGGCCGTGGGCGACGCACAAGGCACGCGACATCTTCAAGCGCATGGCGGAGGCCGCGTGGGTGTGCGGCGACCCGGGCATCCAGTACGACACCACCATCAACGACTGGCACACGTCGCTCGCCACGGACCGGATCTACGGCAGCAACCCGTGCTCCGAGTACATGTTCCTGAACGACACGGCGTGCAACCTGGCCAGCCTCAACCTGATGAAGTTCGTCAAGGACGATGGCGAGTTCGACGTCGCGGCGTACAGCTACGCCGCGCGGCTGACGATCACCGCCCAGGAGATCCTGGTCGACAACGCCGGCTATCCGACTCCCCAGATCGAGCTGAACTCACACCTGTTCCGCCCGCTCGGCCTGGGCTACGCCAACCTGGGCGCGCTGCTGATGAGCCGCGGACTGGCCTACGACTCGGACGAGGGTCGCGCCACCGCCGCTGCCCTGACGGCGATCATGACCGGCCAGGCTTACACCCAGTCGGCGCAGGTCGCGCGCGACCACGGCGGCGCGTTCAAGGAATACAGGAAGAACGAGCAGCCTTTCCTGCGCGTAATCAAGAAGCATCGTGACGCGGCCTACGCCATCCCCGCTGGCGCGCCGCCGGAATTGATCGACGCGGCACGGTCATCCTGGGACGCCGCACTCGAATTGGGCACGCAATTCGGGTACCGCAATGCCCAGGTGACCGTGCTCGCGCCGACCGGCACGATCGCGTTCATGATGGACTGCGATACGACCGGCGTGGAGCCGGACATCGCGCTGATCAAGTACAAGAAGCTGGTCGGCGAGGGCTTCCTCAAGATCGTCAACAAGACGGTTCCGTCGGCGCTGAAGAAGCTCGGCTACACACCCGAGCAGGTCGAAGAGATCGTCCGCTACGTCGACGAGCGCGAGACGATCGAGGGCGCTCCGGCCCTCAAGCCCGAGCACTTGCCCGTCTTCGACTGCGCCTTCAAGCCGGTCAACGGCGAGCGCTCCATCCACTACATGGGCCACGTCCGAATGATGGGTGCCATCCAGCCCTTCATCAGTGGTGCCATCAGCAAGACGGTCAACATGCCCGAAGCCGCGACGGCCGACGAGATCGGCGACGTCTACATGGAAGGCTGGAAGCTCGGGCTGAAGGCGATCGCCATATATCGGGACGGCTCGAAGCGCTCGCAGCCACTCTCGACGGGCAAGAAGAAGGATAAGGGTCTGGTCGCGGAGCAGGTGTCGGCGGCAGCGGCGCCGATCCAGGTTGAGCTCGCTGGGGAGCCCAAGCCGTATCGGCGTCGCCTGCCGGATGAGCGCCGCGCGATCACACACAAGTTCCAGGTCGCCGGGCACGAGGGCTACATCACGGTGGGCCTCTACCCCGACGGGCAGCCGGGCGAGATCTTCCTCAAGATGGCCAAGGAGGGTTCCACGGTCAGTGGCCTGATGGACACCATGGCTACGATGACGTCGATTTCGCTGCAGTACGGCGTGCCGTTGCGCGACCTGGTCAACAAGTTCGCGCACGTGCGCTTCGAGCCGGCCGGCTTCACCGGCAACTCGGAGATCCCGATCGCCAAGTCGATCGTCGACTACGTCTTCCGGTGGCTCGGTTCGCGCTTCCTGAGCAAGGACGAGCGGGACGCGCTCGGCATCATCAGCAGGGAAGATGCCGGCACCGGCCTCTCGGAGACCTCCGCCCCGTCGGCCGCCGCTTCGCTGCTGCGCCAAGGCGCAGACCGGCCGCCGGAGTCTGAGTCTCCTGCGGCCGGCACTACCCCCTCACCCACCACAGAGACCCATGCAGATTTGGGCGAACAGGCGGACAATTCACGCATCGGGGGGGCCGGTGGGCCCAAGGCGCAGGCGAACGCCGTGGAGCCTCCTCCCACGGATAGCGTCGGCGGCACCGACCTCCCCGTCCACTCCAATGGGCATGCGAATGGCCACGCCAACGGCGGCGCGGGCTCCGGCCTTGGCTCTATCAAGCCGCTCGACCTGGGCGGCGGCACCAAGGTCGCGTTCAGCGTCAGTGCCGACTCGCCCTCGTGCGCCGATTGCGGCTCGATCATGGTGCGCAACGGCAGCTGCTACAAGTGCCTCAACTGCGGCTCCACGAGCGGCTGCAGCTGACGAAACGACCTCCGAGGCATTCCATTCCAGGCCCCGGACACTCCCCCGCTGAGCAGTAGAGCGCGATCGGCCCGCGCAGGACATCGCTCGCCTTGAGGCGCGGAACGGTAGGGTCAGGGAGCTGGCGCGCCTCGCCTGAGACGCCGGCCTGACTGGGGCGCAGAGCTTTGCGCGGGCCGATAGGCACCGGCGAATCCGGCCCTCCGGCCCTGTTGACCTTGCATGCACCCCGGGAACCATCCAATGGTCGCGTCGAAAGACGCGGTCGGGCCGGGGCCGTCCTGCCGGACCGCGCGGCAGAGGGAGAATGGCCATGACAACCGGCAAGCGCGTCACCGTCGGCTTTCCGCGGATGCATCGTGAGCCGAACGAGAAGCGTGACTTCCTGCCGCCGCTGATCGGCCTGCTCGCCGCCAACGGCGCCGAGGTACACGTCGAAAGCGGCATCGGCTCCGGGATGGGCTACACCGACGTCGACTACAGCGCCCTGTCGCCCGATGTGGTCGTCACCGACGAGGAGGACTGCTACCGCCAGGATATCGTCGTGGTACTCCGTGCACCGGAGGGCAAGTACGAGCGCATGCGTCCGGGCACCATCCTCGTCTCGATGCTCCATTTCGCCACGCGGCCCGCACGTGTCCGCATGCTCGAGGAAATGGGCATCGACGCCGTCAGCCTCGATCTCATCCGCAACGACGACGGCCGGCGGCTGGTCGAGAACCTGCGCAGCGTCGCCTGGAACGGCATCTCGGTCGCCTTCAACGCCCTGCAGCGAACCTGGCCGGAGCTGGCCGGCCCGCGCCACTCGACGGTCAAGGTGCTGATCATGGGCGCGGGGCGCGTGGGCCTGCATGCGGTCGAGTTCGCCACCAAGTACGGCGACGATGCACGGAACGAGGCGTACACCCGCGCCGGGCTGCCCGGAGTCGAGGTGGTCACTGCCGGCCGCAACCTGACGGGCGATCCCGAGTACCTGAAGGCGCGCCTGTTGCTGACCGACCTGCTCGTCGACGCCACGGCCCGCCGCGATCCCGCGCACGCCATCGTCCCGAACCCCTTCCTGGCGCTGCTGCCCGGGCACGCCGTGATCTGCGACCTGTCGGTCGACCCGTACTTGCTCGACGCTGATCCTCCCGTCGTGCGCGGCATCGAGGGCATTCCCCAGGGCAACCTGGACCAGTGGGAGTTCGCGCCCGATGATCCGGCTTGGGACAAGCTGCCGCCCAGCATTCCGACCGCCGAACGACGAACGGTCGTGTCGTGCTACTCGTGGCCCGGCGTGCGCGCCGAGCCGTGCATGCACGTCTACGGGTCGCAGCTGGCGCCGCTGCTCGAGACGCTGGTTACGGCGGGCGGCCTGGACGGCATCAAGGCCAACGGCCGCTTCCATGAGCGAGCGCTATGGCGCGGCAGCCTGCGCGGCTGGTTCGCGTCAGGCGAGGCCGAGGCCCACGGTGTCGCTCCTGCTCGAGCCGCGGCTCCTGAGGTTGCCGCTGGAGCGGCCGGAGCTTAACCGCGATCGGCGGTGCGGCGAATCAGAAAGGCCGATTCCGCGCACGGACCCGGCTGCCAATTCGTGGACGAGTCGATCGCGCGGCGAAAGAAGGGGCCGTCCAAGCCCTATCGCGATCGGTACGGCCAGCGACGCCAGCCGACACCTGGTCCGGTTGCCGACGACGACGTCTTCGCGATCCTGAACGTCACCTGCTGACGCGCCGGGCAGGTGCAACCGACCCGGCGGGCGGTTCCTCGCCCAGGAAGTGGCGCAGGCTCGCGCGCCAGAGCGCCCGGCCGTGGAAGGACACGTCGGGCCCCACGGCCGTCAGCCCGCCGTACCAGATCAGGGTCTTGAGCAGCGGCGTCATCTGCGAGCCGTACAGCTCCATGCATGCCTCGGGGCGGACACCCGGCCACGAATAGCAGGAAACCACCGTGCGCCGGTTGGCGGTCGGTATCACCGACGGCACGCGAGCCCAGGCCGGATCGTCGGGCCCGAATTCCCACTGGTCCAGATTGCCCTGGGGGATGCCCTCGATGCCGCGCACGACCGGCGGGTCGTCGTCCAGCAGGTACGGGTCGACAGCCAGGTCGCACACGATCGCGTGGTCCGGCAGCCAGCCCAGCCAGGCATTGGGCAACAGCGGTTGCGACGTGTCGCGGCGCGCCGTGGCATCGACCAGGATGTCGGTCCGGCCAAGGCGGCCCTGGAAATATGTCTCATCGCCGGACAGGTTCTGGTCGATCACCACGACCTCGACCCCGGGCAGACCCCCGCGCATGATCCGCTCGTTGCGCGCCTCGTCGCCGCTCTTGACGGCCCACTCGATGGCCTGCTTGCCCACGCCACCCGCGCCGATGACTGTGACGCTGATCGGCGGGCGGTCGGCCGAGAGCAGCGGCGGCCAGCGACGCTCCAGGGCATCGAAGGCGGCGGCGAGTCCGTTGCGGGCCACGTCGCGCAGGTTCTGGACCAGGCGCTGGCCGTTGTCGCCGGTAACCATGTCGAGGGCTATGGCCTCGATGCCCAGCCGATGCAGCAACTCGACCCGCTCCGGCCGGGTGGTGAAGTGGAGCATCGAGAGCAGCATCGCGCCGCTGCGGAGCAGTTCGTAGCGACCCTCGGGCGCCCGCAACACGACCACGATGTCCTGGCGATAAGCAGTCGCCTCGTCCACGATGTGCACCCTGGGCGACGCGCTCCGATAGGCATCGTCGGGGTAACCCATGCCGGCGCCACTGCCTGATTCGACGTAGACGTCCACGTCCATGCTGGCGAGCAGGCCGATGAGCGGCGGCAGGAAGGCCCGCCGCTCACCCGGCTCGTTGTACATGCGCGGAAAGCCGAACGTCAGCGCGCTCACCTGCAGAGGATCGCACCGCGGCCGCGAAAACGCTCCGCGCGGTTCCCGCCTCCAATGAAAAGGCCGCCCGCATCGCTGCGGACGGCGCTTGTTGGTGGCTGAGTCGCGCCTAGGCGGCGTGCACTCGGCTGGCGCGAGGGCCCTTGGGGCTGTCCTCGACCTCGAATTCGACCGGCTCGCCACCGACCAGGCGGTCGAAGTCGAGCGTGGAATCGAGTGAGTTGCGGTGGAAGAAGTATTCCTTCTCGTCCGCGGTGTTGATGAAGCCGAAGCCGCGATCGGCGACGACCTTCTTGATGGTACCGGTGGTCACAGTGACCTCCAAACATCTTCTCGAACAGGATTGCCGACGTACGATCCGTTCGAGAAGGGGTCGATCACACGGTGCCACCGCGCAGTGCGGCGAGCACCCACCATAGCGCACCTGACGGAAACGCGTGTGAACAAATGTTCACCTGCGCCTCGATCTCGAAGGAACTCAGTGGCGCTGGGCCACCTGGGCGATGCAGTCGGAACAGACCTCGGTCAGCCCGGCAACGTCGGGCCGCTCATCCTGGTTGGGGTAGTTGCGCCCGCAGAAGGTTCGATGACCCACGCGCTCGCCGTCGCTCCAGCGCTCGGCTGCGGCGATGTGCCAGATGTTCTCGTAGGGGCCGCGCAGGCCGAACGGCTGCTCGGGGCGCATCTCCTCTGCCATCGCTCCAGTCTACCGGCGCCTGTATACGCTCGATCCCGGCGCCCCGACGGGTCTAGTCAAGGACGACGGTCGTCCCGCTAGAATTTTCGCTGCGAACATGGACGATGGAGACGGACCACGTGGTTGCTGATGAGCCCGCACTCCATTCGGGAACGGACTCGCTGCGTGCTCTGGTGCTTCACGAACGCCAGCTGGTGGTCGGGCTGATCGAGTTGACGCTCAATCACGGCCTGTTCGTGGTCCGCGCTGCGAGCGATCTGGACGCGGCGGAGGCGATCCTGGCCGAGTGGCACCCGCACATGGCCGTGATCGACATGGACCTCGACGACAGCGTGCCGCTGATGAAGTCGCTCGCCGGCACCACCGCCCTGACGCACAGCCCAACGCCTGTCCTCGGACTTACCCGGCGGGGCGACCTGCAGACCAAGCTCAAGGCGTTTGAGCTGGGCGTCGACGACATCCTGACCGTGCCCTTCTCGCCCGAGGAGCTGCTCGCCCGCGCGATGGTCATCAGCCGCCGTGCGTTGGGGGCCGATCACCCGATCGTGCCCAAGATCCGGCTGGGTGAAGTGGAGATCGACATCGTCCGCCGCGAGGTGCGCGCCGGCACGTCGCTCGTCCACCTGAGCGGTATCGAGCAGAGCCTCCTCTATCTGCTTGCCAGCCGGGGCGGCCGGGTCGTGACCAGGGACGAGATCATGGACGCCATCTGGGGCACCGATTTCGTGTCCGAGAGCAACGTCGTTGATCGCCATGTGCGCAGCCTGCGCGTGAAACTACAGAACGACTACCGCCATCCACGCTTCATCGCCACCGTCCCAGGCAAGGGCTACCGCTTTATCCCCACGTTCTCCAACCAGGGCTGGTCGGGCAAACAGGACGCGAGCGAAGCCGCCCCACGCTGAGGCATCGCGCGCAGGATCGTGGATGGTCGCAGATTACGGACCGTCATGACGTCCCCCAGTAACGGCTCGACAATGCCCCCGAGGGATCCAATCAAACCGCCTCGCGTCTCCCTCATGCGAGGCGATTCCGCCGGCCGTCGCTGAACGGCAAGCCGGAAAGAGCTGTTGGCCCTGGCGCGTGGGCCAACAGGCGCGCGGGTCGCGTCGCGGGTCGGCAGGTGCAGGTGCTGTCTGATGCCTGGGGGCCAGCAGCCGATGAGCACCTAAAGACAGACGCGACGCGGCCTGCGCTCTCACACGAACGAAAAGGGCGGTGTCAGATGGGTTTCATCTCATGGATCGTGGTTGGCGCAATCGCCGGCTTCCTGGCCAGCATGATCATCGGTTCACGTGGCGGCTTGCTGATGATGGTCTTGCTCGGCGTCGTCGGCGGCGTCGTAGGCGGCTTCGTCGCCTCGTCGGTGCTCAAGATTGGCTCGGTCGACGGAATCAACGTCGAGAGCGTCGTCATCGCCACGATAGGCGCGATCGCGGTCATCGGCGTGATGAACTTCATCACCCCCAAGCGCGGCTTGCTGCGCCGCTGAGCTGCCAGCCAGCCCGTGGTCACCAAGACTCCGACGAAGACCTGATCAGAACAACTGTTCGAGCAAACCTGTTACCCTTCGGCAACTTCGTGTTCGTAGGGCGCTCCGGTCCGCGCCCCGGTTAGATCCGTTCGACCTCGACCCACCAATTGAGCCCTGACCGGGCCCCGCACAGCGGGAGGGCCTCGTCAGGAGCTATTCCCCCCATGCCTTTCGATCAACTCGGGCTCACGCCCGAGCTTCTCCGCGCGGTCGCGCGGCAGGGCTACATCGAGCCCACGCCCGTCCAGCGCGAGGCCATTCCGCATGTCCTCGGCGGCCGCGACCTGCTCGCGGGTGCCCAGACGGGCACCGGCAAGACGGCGGCCTTCGTGCTGCCGATCCTGCAGACCCTCAATGGCACGCGCCGCGAAGGCAGGCGGCTCATCCGCGTACTCGTAATCACACCCACGCGCGAACTCGCACTCCAGGTGGAGGAGAGCGTCCGGGCGTACGGCGCGCAGCGGCCGGTCATGTCGGCCGCCATCTACGGCGGCGTCGGTTACGAGGGGCAGATCCGCCGGCTGCGGCAGGGTCCCGAGATCGTGGTTGCCACGCCCGGCCGGCTGCTGGACCTGGTAGGCCAGCGCGCCATCGACCTATCGAGCGTCGAGGTGCTCGTGCTCGACGAGGCCGACCGGATGCTCGACATGGGCTTCATCCACGACATCCGCAAGGTCCTCGCCCTGCTCCCGGCGCAGCGTCAGAATCTGCTCTTCTCAGCGACGTTCTCGCCTGAAATCCGTCGCCTGGCTGGTGATTTCCTGAGGGAGCCGGCCTTCGTGCAGGTGACGCCGCGGAATACCGCGTCTGCACTCGTGCGCCAGGTGGTCATCCCGGTCGACCGGCACCGCAAGCGCGAGCTGCTCAGCACCCTCGTCAAGTCGGGCCGCATCTACCAGGCGCTGGTTTTCACGCGCACCAAGCACGGCGCCGATCGGCTGGCCCAGCAGCTGGGCCACGACGGCATCAGCGCGCTCGCCATCCACGGTAACAAGAGTCAGCCGCAGCGGGTACGCGCGCTCGACGCCTTCAAGCGCAACAAGGTGGCCGTCCTGGTCGCCACGGAGGTTGCCGCGCGTGGCCTCGATATCGAGGCACTCCCCCATGTCGTCAACTACGAACTGCCGATGGTCGCGTCCGATTACGTCCATCGCATCGGCCGCACCGGCCGTGCAGGCACAGACGGCGACGCAATCTCGCTCGTGTGCGTCGACGAGCAGCCTCTGCTGGCGGACATCGAGCACCTCCTGGGTCATCGCATCGAGACCGAGATCATCCCGGGCTTCGCGCCGGACCGATCCATCCGCCCGCAGGCCATCCAGCGCCGCTCGAACGCCCCGCGCCGCCAACCTACCCATGTGCAGCAGGCGACCCAAGGCCGGCAGCCGACCCGGCGCTGGCAGCCAGCCCGCCCGGCGCGCCAACCCGGCAGCTCGCTCGGCCGCCCCGTCGCCATGCCCGGAGAACGCCTCGCCCGCTCCGCCTGATTGACACGCGAGCCCGATGGGCAGGCTCACGAATACCGACTGGGAGCGAGCCATGGCGTCACCGGCTAACCCTGTTTGACGCTCCTTCTGGCCCTGGGATAGTGTCCGCGGCAGTGGCTCGGACGTCTGCCGTGGACGTACGCAGCCGCCATCGGTGACGCCGTGGCTCCCGCCCTGACGCCCCAGCCAGGACGTGAGTAGTCACCGCCACAATCACGCGCAGTCCGGCATCCCACGCGGCACGTGGCTGCGCAGGCCGTGGTCAGTTTCATGCTGGGCCTGGTTCATGACGCCTGCCGATGCGAGATACCCAACGGCGGGAGGAGGAAACACGCCCCTCGCCGGCCGAGGGCCACGAGGAGCACACAGCCGAACCTTCCGCCGCGGATGACATCTGGGGCCACCTCGAGCGCGTCGAGGCCGCCGCAACATACGTGGCCAACCGCTTCGACAAGAGCGATTGGGTCGAGCTCGTCGCCGCGGTCCTGATAGCGGTGGCAACGATCGCCACCGCCTGGTCGGCCTACCAATCGCGGCGCTGGAGTGGTTCACAGGCCCTCGAGACGGCCGCGGCCGCCCGTGCACGCTTCGAGTCGACGAACGCGTCACGCGACTACATGACGCAGCACCTGACCGACGTGTCAACGTGGGCGAGCTACGTCAGTGCCACTGAAGCCGGCAACTACCGGCTGGCCAGCTTCTGGGTCGAGCACGCCCGACCAGAGTTCCAGCCGGCCCTCGAGGAGTGGATCGCGTCCGCGTCGGCCGCCACCTCCGCCGCCTCCGCCCAGACCGGTTCGGCACCGACTCCGTTCGACCAGCCGGGCTTCCACTATGCAGCCGAGACCAGCGCCTTCGAGCTCGGAGCGGAGGCCGACCAGCATGCGCGCAATGCTGCCCAGGACAACCAGCGCAGCGACAACTACGTCCTGCTCACGGTCATGTTCGCGCTCGTGCTCTTCTTTGCCGGTGTCGGGGCCAAGTTCAGGGGCAAACGAACCCGCCGGGCCATGGTGTCGTTGGCGACGCTCATCTTCGTCGCGGGGCTCACGTTCCTCGTTGCGATGCCGCAGAACGTCGGGCTCTGACTAATGGCGGGCTCCTTGCCAGTGGGGCGCGGGATCAACGCGGTACTTCGGAGCTAGAGATTCGGGTACCGGTGTCTTGAGAGCCTTGGCGGGTGACCTGCCGGGGGCGGGGACTGGCCCCTCTCCTCCGGGTTGCCGTCTCGAGGTCACAGCCATGCCGTTCGTTCGAGCCAACCCCAACCAGTACCTGCTGACCGGGCGCAGGGGAAAACTGGTCAATCGGGGCGCCGCCGTTCAAGCTTTCCTTACGCCGGGAACCGTCTTCGTCCTGGTGCCGAGCACCAAGCAGGAAGCGGAGTTCGCCTTCACGCAGGAAACGAAGGACGGCATACCGCTGCGGTTCAAGGGGATCGTGGTCTACCGCATCACCGAGCCAACCGCCGCCGCCCAGCTCTTCGACTTCAACGGTCCGTCTGGTGTCGACCAGGTCAACGCGTTGCTGACGCATGTCGCCCTTGGTGAGCTCCGTCACACGGTCTCGCACATGACCATGGTCGAGTGCATCGAGCAACGCAAGACAGCGCTGACCTCTGTCGTTCGGGAGGCGTTGGAAACGACGATCCTGGGCGACGGCGAGGGGAACGGCCAATGGGGGATCCTGATCGAGGTCGTCCAGGTCGCCCAGGTGTACATCGTTGATGCCGAGCTTCGGCAGCAGCTCGAAGCCCAGGTACGCAATGAGATCAAGCTCCAAAGCGACAAATCAGACATCCAGACGTCGGAGGAAGCCCACCTGAGCGCGATGGCCTCGGAGAACCGGGTAGCCGAGCAGAAGCTGGCGGGCGACCGGGAGAGCCTGCGTCGCGAGCAAGAGTTGCATGCGGCCCAGCTGGCCGCCGAGCAGGCCCGGATCGAAAGCGAGACGCCGGTACAGCTGTTGCGCCTGGAGCGCGAGGCCCAGAAGCTGCGTGAGGAGCTCGAGGTGGAGCAGTTGCGCAACCAGGTCCGGACGCTGGAGGTCCAGCGTGATCAGCTACTTGCTCGCGCTCAGCAGGACCTGCGCAAGGAGATCCTGCCGCTCGAGCAGGCGCCGGAAATGGTCAGCGCAGCTGCCCAGGTCTTCCAGGGCGCGAACCTGTCGCTCTACGGTGACGAAGCGCAGGTGCTGGGCCAGTTGGCCCCGCTCTTCGAGATCATCGCCGGTGCCGCTCGCCAGGCGACGACGCCACGATCGGATTAGCTGAGCGGCGGGCGTGGCAACAGCCCTTCGTTTGGCACCATCTGAAAACTGAAGGCAGCGCACCAACTCGGATGATCCGTCGCGAATGCGAGCACCATCTCCCTGCGATTCGGCGCACAGGGGGTCGGGCGGTAGAGGAGGGCCTGGACATGAGCTATCCGGAACCTGTGTACCTGGACGAGTCGGGCGAGGCGAGCGCGACCTACCGGCCGACGAGCCATGAGCCCGATCTCGTGTATCCCAACGGCATTCGGGTCCATTACCTCGCTAAAGGCAGCACGACTCGAGGCCTGTTCGGCCTCTACCGCTGGGAGATGGGCCCCGCGGCCGGCGGTCCGGCGCCACATTTTCACCGGACGATAACCGAGTCGTTCTACATCCTCGAAGGCACGCTGCGCATCTACGACGGCCGATCGTGGATAGACGCGCGGCCGGGCGACTTCGTCAACGTGCCCGAGGGTGGCATCCACGCCTTCCGCAACGAGTCGGGCGCGCCGGCGGCAATGCTCATCCACTTCGCGCCCGGCGCGCCACGCGAGGCGTTCTTCGAGGGCAACGCCAGGTTCGCTCGCGAGGGTCGGCCAGCCCATCGGGAACTGACCGAGTTCCTTCGGCTGCACGACCAGTACATGGTCCCCGCGGACCGGGCCTGAGGCCTGGGCAAGCCTGAGTGGTGCAAACTCGCGGTCGCGGCCTAGTATCGGGCGATGGCGGCGTCGTTCCTCGATGAGTCAATTGCGCTGCTCGAGCGGACACCGCGCGTGGTGCGTGAGCTGCTCGAGAGTCTGCCCGACTCCTGGCTGACGGAGCGCGACACGCCGGACGGCTGGTCAGCCCGCGACGTGGTCGGCCACCTCATCTCCAATGAGCTCGACAACTTCATCCCGCGCGCCGAGATCATCCTGGAACACGGCACCGGCCGGACTTTCAGGCCCTTCGACCGCTTCGCGCACGTCGAGCGCGACCGGAGCGTTCCCTTGACCGACCTGATCGAGCGGTTCGCCCACTTGCGAGCGGCCAACATCACCCGACTTCGTGCGCTGGTCAAAGGCGACGGCGACCTCGATCTCCACGGCATGCACCCCACCCTGGGCGACGTGACGCTGCGCCAGCTGATCGCCACCTGGACCGTGCACGACCTCGATCACGTGGCCCAGATCTACGCGGCACTTGCCGGTGCGCGCGACGCGGATGTCGGGCCGTGGAGGGCCAACCTGGGCATCCTCCAGCGCCGGGTCGAGCCGTCCCGTTGAGGTCGTCGCGGCCGACCCCGTGGTCGGCTCAGTCCCGGGCGAGCGGTGACCAGCCGGCGCGCAGGATCTCAACGAGTTCGTCGGCTGGCAGGGCGTAGGCGGTAACTCCGTCGCGGCCGGTCATGGTGTCGGCGGCGAGCAGGGCGTTGAGCACCGCTTCCTCGGTCGCCTCGATGACGGCGTGAAACAGACCGTCGATGTGGCTGTCGTCGAGCATTTCCAGCTGCTGCGTCGGCCGCGCTGACGGCTCGTCCTCCGACAGCGTCAGGCCGCGGTTGCCGGTGGCGAAGCACAGGAACAGG
>Ga0307418_1000300_pt1 | contig 14933 bp, 20 predicted proteins | sample SalMarWE160220MG_2_FD_202160 | JGI IMG/M metagenome (GOLD analysis project Ga0307418, IMG submission 202160) | Salt marsh sediment microbial communities from the Plum Island Ecosystem LTER, Massachusetts, United States - WE1602-20 | ecosystem: Environmental > Aquatic > Marine > Intertidal zone >...
GAGGCCGGACTCGCCGGCCTCCCCGCCCGTTTCGAACGACATGGCTCTCCAACACCCACTCCCCGATGAAGCCGTCGAGCTGATCGCGCGGCGGTTCCACCTCCTGGCCGATCCCACCCGGATCAAGCTCCTCGACCGCCTGCACGACGGCGAGGCGACGGTGCAGGAGCTCGTCGACGCCGTCGGCTCGACGCAGCAGAACGTCTCCAAGCACCTCGGCCTCCTCATGGGGGCCGGCGTCCTCGCCCGCCGCAAGGACGGCGGCTCGACCCGCTACCGCGTGGTCGACGACGGCGTCTGGCAGCTCTGCGAGGACGTCTGCGGAGCCGTCGAGCGGCAGCTCGAGACCCTCAAGGCGGCTCTCCTGGGCTGAGTGAGACCCGCGGGCCGCGGCACGACTGCGCTCGAAGGCCCTCCCGAGGGAGGGCCTTCGCAAGTCCCTACCCCACCCTAGGTGAAGATGATCTCGCCGCCGCCGGAAAGCTCGTAGAACTCGCCGACGGTGAGGATCTCGTCGACCTGGGGAACGAAGTCGTCCTTCGTCAGGCCGAACATGTCGACGGTCGCCTTGCAGGCGTAGAGACCGCAGCCGGAGTCGGAGATGAGCTCGATGAACTCGCCGACGGGCGGGATATCGAGCTTCTCCATCTGCCTGCTCATCATCATCGTCGCGATCGCCGGCATGCCGGGGAGCGCGCCGACGAGGGTCGGGATGTGCATTCCCGGGTTGCCGACGGTCGCAACCTTGATCTTCGCCTGGCGGTTCTTGCGGATCGCGTCGAGGCCGAAGAAAGTGAAGAAGACGTTTGCCTCGATCCCCTCCATCCGGGCGCCGTTGGCCATGATCAGGCCTGGGTAGATCCCCTCGAGCGAACCCTTGGAGATCACGATCGAGACCTTCTCGATCGTCTGAGGCGGGGCAAGTTGCGTCTCGCCGGCCTCGAGTGTCTCGGTCATCGGAAGCCTCCTTCCTAGATGCAGCCGTGCGGCTTGGGGATGCCGCCGATCTTGGCGGCGAGCTTCGCCGGGCCCTTGGGGAAGAGCTGATAGAGCTCCTTCACGGGCACGCCCGACTCCTTGCCGAGCGAGCGGATCGACGGTGCGTTGCCGGTCTCGAGGTAGCGGTTGCGCATGAACTCGATCACGAGCCAGTGCCGGTCGGTCAGCTCGTCGATCCCGTTCTCGCGTGCGATCTCGACTCCGAGCTCGCGCGTCCACTGAGCCGGGTCGGCGAGGAACCCTTCGGCGTCCCGCTCCACCTGTGTCAGCTCGATCTGTGTCTCCGTCATGACGTTGCACCCACCTTTCCGGCCGCGGCGTCGGCAGGAATCCGCTTACCCGCACGCGGCATGGTCACCTCGATTCCGGGGATGTCCCTGCCGGGCAGCAGCGCGTGCCAGTAGAGCTGCTGGAAGGCGAGCTTCGCGAGGTGGTTGGCCCGCGACTCCTTCAGCAACGGCAGGCCGAACGCGGTCGGGAAGTGGCCGGGAACCGGCTCGAGGTCGTAGTTGAAGTCGATCAGGAGCGCCTTGCCGAAGCCGGTCTCGATGAAGCAGTTGGCATGTCCGTCATAGCGCGGCTCGAGGGGCTCTCCTTCGAGGTAGCGGGCGATGTTGTCGGCGAGTACGTCGCCCTCGAAATGGGTCACCGAGCCGGCCTTCGAGGCCGGAAGGTCCGTCGCATCCCCGAGCGCGAACACGTTGTCCCGCACCTTCGTCTGCAGCGTGTTGATGTCGGTCGGCACGAAGCCGAGCGCGTCGCCGAGCCCAGGAGAGCGTTCGACGTACGCCGCGCCGCCGTGCGCCGGGATCGCGACGAGCAGGTCGAACTCGAGCTCGCGTCCGTCGTAGGAACGCAGCTGCCCGCCGTCGCCGTCCACCTCGCCCGCGGGAAACTCGACCTCGAGCTCGATGCCCTTCTCGGCGAGCAGGTAGGAGAGGTGCTTCGAGGCGATCGGGCGCGTGAAGCAGCCGTCGAGGGGCGTCGAGAGGACGAGCTCGGTCTTCTCGCGCACGCCCCGCTCCCGCAGGAACCAGTCGGCGAGGAAGGTGAACTCGATCGGAGCGACCGGGCACTTGATCGGCATGTCGACGATGTTCACGACGAGCCGGCCACCGCGAAACCGCTCCAGGGCCGGCGCGAGCGCGGACGCGCCCTCCGGCGTGTAGAAGGTGAACACGTTCTCGCACCAGCCGGGGCCGGTCATGCCCTCGGTCTCGCGCGGCTGGATGCGGGCTCCGCTCGCGACGACGAGCACGTCGTACGGCAGCGTCGCACCGTCGGCGAGGCGAACCTCGTTCTCGTCGAGCGCCACCGACTCGATCTCCGCCTCGTGGAAGCGGACGCCGGGCCGGAGCTGCCGGTGCCGCGGCCGGACGATCTTCGAGATCGTCGTCAAGCCGAACGGGACGAACAGAAGGCCGGGCTGGTAGACGTGGAGATCGTCGCGGTCGACGACCGTGATCTCGAGCTCCGGCCCGAAGCGGCGATCGAGACGGTTGGCCGTGAGCGTCCCACCCGTGCCACCTCCGAGGATCACGACTCTCTTGTTCATGCCCTCAGCGTCGCCGTCGCAGGGCGCATCCGAATCGGCACTCCGACGCGAAGGGGCTGCGGGCAACTACGAACTCACATGGTTTCGTTCCCCGACGCGCTGCCCTCTTCCGGCGACGACGCTGTGGACATGGGAAACGGGGGACTTTCGTGACGATCCCGCATCCGCTGACGGACGACGCCGCCGATCTGATCGCGGAGCGCTTTCGGCTGCTCTCAGAGCCGATGCGCGTCAAGCTCCTCGACGAGCTTCGTGACGGCGAGGCAAACGTGCACGAGCTCGCAGGCGCACTGGACACGACGCCGCAGAACGTCTCCAAGCATCTCGGCGTGCTCGCGCGGGGCGGCGTCGTCGCCCGCCGGAAAGAGGGGAACTTCGTCTACTACCGCGTGATCGACTGCGGCATCTGGGAGCTCTGCCACCTCATGTGCGGCGGCGTCGAGCGCCAGCTCGAGAGCCTGCAGGCCGCACTGCTCGGCTGAGAGCTACGCTGCGCCGGGTAGGCCGCGTCGCAAGGAGGACTCGATGGCTGGGCTGATGAGCCGTGCGTCGGAGATCACGCAGGCGAAGATCTCGAAGCTGCTCGACCGGGCCGAGAACCCGGAGGAGACCCTCGACTACTCGTACGAGCAGCAGCTCGAGCAGCTGCAGAACGTGAAGCGGGGGATCGCCGACGTGACCACGGCGAAGAAGCGGCTCGAGCTCGAGGAGAGCGGGCTGCAGCAACAGCTCGCGAAGCTCGACGGCCAGGCGAAGGAGGCGCTCCAGGCGAATCGCGAGGATCTCGCCCGCGAGGCGCTGACGCGGAAGGCGTCGCTCCAGGCGCAGGTGCAGAGCCTCGACCAGCAGGAAGAGCAGCTCGCCGCGCAGGAGCAGAAGCTGATCCAGGGGGAACAGGCGCTGCAGGCGAAGGTCGAGGCCTTCCGCACGCAGAAGGAGGTCATCAAGGCCCAGTACTCCGCCGCCCAGGCCCAGGTGAAGGTCGGCGAGGCCGCGACCGGCATCGGGGAGCACATGGCCGACGTCGGGCTCGCGATCCAGCGGGCGAAGGACAAGACCGAGCAGCTGCAGGCCCGTGCCGCGGCGGTGGACGAGCTGACCGCCTCGGGCGCGCTCGAGGACTACACGGCGCAGGGCGACGACCTCGACCGGCAGCTCGCCCAGGTCTCGCAGAGCAGCCAGGTCGACGACGAGCTCGCGCAGCTGAAGGCGGAGCTCGGCCAGGGCTCCGGCGGAGACCAGGGAGCGCTGCCGGAAGGAGGCGAGAAGTGATCGTCCGGCTGATGGGAGAAGGGCAGTGGCAGGTCGACGATGGGCTGAAGGCGCGTCTCGACGAGCTCGACGCGGAGACCGAGCGGGCCGTGGAGGCGGGGGACGAGGAGGCGCTGCACACCGCGCTGCGCGCCATGCACGAGGCGGTTCGCGGCGCGGGAGAGAAGCTCGACCACGCCCACCTCGCGGCCTCGGACGCCGTGATCCCGCCCGACGACCTCAGCCTCGACGAGGCGAGGGCGATGCTCGCCGCCGGCGAGGAACCCTTCCCGGATCTCGCCTGAGCCCGGCGCGCGACGGCCGCTCAGGCGGCCGGCAGCGTGAACGAGACGGAAGCGCCGCCGAGCGGCCCGTTCTCGGCCCAGATCGAACCGCCGTGCGCCTCGACGAGGCCGCGGGCGATGGCGAGCCCGAGACCGGCGCCGCCGCCGCTGCGCGCCCGGTCGGCCCGCCAGAAGCGCTCGAACATCCGCTCCGGCGCCTCGTCCGACAACCCTTCCCCGCTGTCCTCGACGCAGAGCAGCAGATCTGACGCGCGGCGCTCCACCCGCACGGCGACGGAGCCGTCGGCCGGCGTGTGGCGGAGCGCGTTCGTCAGGAGGTTGAAGAGGACGCGCTCGATCTTGTCGGGAGCCAGCCGTGCCTCGGCCAGCTCGTCCACCTGGGCGCTGAGCAGCACCCGCCGCGCCTCCGCCTCCGGCCGCAGCACCCGCAGGGCCGAGTCGACGAGGGGAGCGAGCCGCGTCCGGCGCAGCTCGAGCGTCAGGGCGCCCGCGTCGATCCGGGCGAGCTCGAACAGGTCGTCGACGAGCATCGACAGGGTGCGCACCTGCTCGCGCAGCGTCGGCAGGTAGTCGTCGGGGGAGGCGAGTCCGTCCTCGATCGCCTCGAGCATCGCCTGCAGCGAGGCGATCGGCGCGCGCAGGTCGTGGCTGGCCCAGGCGACGAGCTCGCGGCGTGCGTCGAAGAGCTGCTCGAGCCCGGTGGCCATCGCGTTGAACGAGGTCGCGAGGTCGGCGATCTCCTTGGCACCGGTCACCGGCGCCCGCGCGGAGAGCTCGCCCGCCGCGAGCTCCTGCGAGGCGACCCCCACCCGGCGCAGCGAGGCGGTGATCGAGCGGGCGAGAGCGAGCGCCGCGAAGACGGCCGCGGTGGCCGAGCCGGCCGCGACGGCGAGGATCTTCACGTCGGCGCCCATGTGGAACATCACCCAGCCCGAGAGCAGCACGGCGACGAGCGGCACGCAGACCGCGGTCAGGGCGAGTCCGGTCAGCTGGATCCAGACCGTCGGCGCGCGCCGCAGCAGCAGGAAGAGCCCGAGCCCCGAGACGAGGCTGCCGGAGGCGACGACGAGGGCGAGCTCGATCACGGGTCGAAGCGGTAGCCGACGCCCCAGACCGTGCGCAGGTGCCGCGGCTCCCCCGGGTCGTCCTCGATCTTCTCGCGGAGCCGGCGGATGTGGACGGTGACCGTGCCGGTGTCGACGGCGGACTCGTAGCCCCAGACCCGCGCCATCAGCTGGTCGCGCGAGAAGACGTGGCGCGGATGGGAGGCGAAGAACCACAGGAGCTCGAACTCCCGCGCCGTCAGGCGGAGCAGCACGCCCGCCCGGCGCGCCTCGCGGCTGACGCCGTCGAGCTCGATCTCGCCGAAGGAGATCGTCTCCCGCGGCTCGGCGCTGCCGTCGCTGCGGCGCAGCACGGTGCGCACGCGCGCCGCGAGCTCCCGCGGCGAGAACGGCTTCGTCACGTAGTCGTCGGCGCCGAGCTCGAGCCCGACGATGCGGTCGGCCTCGTCGCCCCGGGCCGTGAGCAGGATGACCGGCAGGCCCGAGCGGCCGCGGATCCAGCGGCAGAGCGTGAGCCCGTCCGTTCCGGGCAGCATCACGTCGAGCACGACGAGGCTCGGCTCGCGCTGCTCGATCAGCGCGCGCGCGGTGTCGCCGTCGGCCGCCACGAGCGTCTCGAACCCGTCCCGCTGCAGATAGCGGACGACGACGTCCCTGACGATCGGCTCGTCGTCGACGACGAGAACGGTCTGCTGCATGTTCCTATTGTGGCTTCCACTTCGCGTGGTGGCGCGCCGCCCACTCCGTGCTGACGTCGCCGAGGGTCATGCCGCGCAGCGCGTGCCGGGTCGCCGGATGGACGAGCGCGAGGTAGAGGTGGCCGGCGACGAGGACGAGCGAGACGTACATCAGGCCGTCGTGGAGGATCACGGTGCTCGCGAAGCGGACTCGCGTGTCCTGCTCGCCGAACCAGAGCAGCAGGCCCGAGACGCCGAAGAGGACGGTGAAGGCGGCGGTGAGCGCGGCGTTCACCTTCTGGCCCGCGTTGAACCGGCCCTGCGGCGCCTTGCCGCCGCGCAGCCAGCGCAGGTCGTCGCGGTCGAACGCCTCGAGCTCTCGCGCCGTGGCGAGCAGCCGCCGCCCGCCGAGCAGCAGCACCGCGGCGAGCGCGGCCAGCCAGGCGACCCCGATCCAGAAGTGGAGGCTCTGCACCAGCTGCCGGCGCGAGACGAGGACGGAGAGGCTCGGCAGGTAGAGCACGAGCCCCGTCGCGAGCAGCGCGAAGAAGCCGAGCGCGTTCAGCCAGTGCAGGAGCCGCTCGACGCGCGAGAAGCGCTTCACGTGGCCGGCCTTCACGTGCCGTACCCGTTCGAGCGGCCGACCCAGGCGTTGCTGTCGTAGCCGCGCTGCTCCCAGTAGCCGCTCTCCGCCTGCGACACGAGCTCGATCGCCCCCAGCCACTTGACGTTCTTGTAGCCGTACATCTCGGGGATGACGAGCCGCAGCGGCGCCCCGTGCTCGCGGGCGAGCGGCTTGCCGTCCATCTCGTAGGCGAGCATCACGTCGGCCAGCCGCGCCTGGTCGAGCGTCAGGTAGTCGACGTACGGCTGCTCCATCGACACGAAGCGGAGGGCGTGCGCCGACTGCTGCGGCCTGGCCAGGGAGAGGACGTCGTGCATCCGCACGCCCGCCCAGTGGACGTCCTTGACCGTCCAGCCCGTGACGCAGTGGAAGGTCGAGACCTGCTCGGCTCGCGGCAGCGAGCGCAGCTGGTCGTACGTCAGCGAGACCGGTTGCTCGACGAGGCCTCCAAGCGCCAGCCGCCAGGTCGCCGGGTCGAAGACGGGCATCCGTCCGGCCACCGTGTAGATCCGCCAGCCCTTCGTCGGCAGGATCGGCGCGAGGTCCGCGGCGACCGGCGACACGACTCCCGCGACGCGGTCCCACGCCGCCTTGCCCCAGAAGAGCGAGGAGGCACCACCCACCACCGTGGCGAGGAACAGCCCGCGGCCGTAGCGCCGCGGCTCGGGGTTGCCGGTGACGGGCGGCTGCTCCATCGCCTAGTGGCCGCCCGCGTCCGGCAGGCTCTCGCCGAGCACCGAGTGCATCATGCCGCGGCCCCCCGCCGGGGCCACGACAGGGGCCTCCGCCAGTGCGGCGGCCGCAGCCGACATCTTCGAGCGCATCCGTCCTCCTCGAGGGTAGGCGAGAACTCCAGTTGCCAAGGATCCGGCACGGGGATTGCGCGCGCGTAAGCGCGACCTTACGAATCCCTTAAATCGCCGCGGCTGCTGCGAGACTGCGGCCGTGAGCCGGCGCCGCCTCGTCCTCCTCGTCCTCCTCGTCACGGCCCTCCTGGCGATCGTGGGGCTCGCGGCCCGCGGACGCCCCCTCGGCACGAGCGGCGGCACGAGCGGCGGGTTGCCCCCGACTTTCTGGGACTACGTCTTCACCTCCTTCCTCATCCTCGTGCTGCTCTCGGCGCTCGCCACCTTCGCGGTGCTCTTCCTCCTTCGCCGCGAGCGGCAGGAGCTGCAGGCGTTCCCGGCGCGCACCGCGGTCGCCGTTCTGATCATGCTCGCCGTCACCTCGATCCTCGCCTTCATCGGGTTCCACATCGACCTGAACCACCTGTTCCACCCGAACGGGACGAGCACGACCACCACGCCGACGGGGACGATTCCGCAGCCGCCCGGGCAGAACCCGGGCAAGCCGGGACCGCGTCACGTCCAGTTCCGCTGGGAGGAGTTCGTCGTGGTGCTCGGGGCGCTCCTCGCGCTGGGCGCGGTCGCAGCCGCGCGCTCCCGCCTGCGCCCGCGTCGGCCCTGGCGCCGGGTCGCGCCGGAGGCGCTCGCCGCCGCGCTCGACGAGTCCCTCGACGACCTGCGGGACGACCCCGACCTGCGCCGGGCGATCATCGCGGCGTACGCCCGGATGGAGGCCGCCCTGGCCGCCGCCGGCCTCCCCCGGCGGCCGGCCGAGGCTCCGCTCGAGTACCTCGAGCGGGCGCTGCTCGCCCTCGACACGAGCACCGGGGCCGTCCGCCGGCTGACCGACCTGTTCGAATGGGCTAGGTTCAGCCAGCATGAGCCGGAGCCTGCGATGAGAGACGAGGCGGTGGACGCGCTCGTCGCCGTGCGTGACGAGCTGCGGGCCGGGGAGCCGGTCCTCGCGTGAAGAGGCCGCGCACACCGCTGTTCCCGCTCGTCGTGGCCACGGCCGTGCTCGGTGTCCTGGTCGGACTGGACACGCTCTCGGTGGAGCGTGCGCTCGCGATCTGGGCCGTCGTGCTCACGGGGCTCGTCCTCGCCGGGCTCGTCCGCGACATCCGGAGCGGCGACGGGCCGTCGCGGGCCCGCCGCTTCGAGGCTGCGGTACGCCGGCAGCCCGCGCCCTCCGCCCCGCCGGTCGAGCTCGTGCGGATGGAGCGTGAGCTCGAGCTCGGAATCGCGAACGCCGCCTACGCGCACCGGGGGCTCCTGCCGCTCCTGCGGGCAGCGGCGACGGCCCGGATCGGCAGCCGTCACGGATTCGACCTCGAGCACCGGCCCGACGCGGCCCGGCGCCTGCTCGGCGACGACGTCTGGGAGCTGCTGCGGCCGGACCGGCCGCAACCGGCGGACCGGCACGGGCCGGGCGTCCCCCGACACCTCGTCGCCGCCGCGATCGAGCGGCTGGAGTCGTTGTGAGCCCAGGCCCGACAGAGCTCGGCAGAAAGCGGCGGCGCCGACCTGCGCGGCACCGGAGCGGCAGATGACCGCCCTCGCCGAGCTGCGCGAGCGGGCGGGGCTGATCCTGGCCGAGGTCGAGAAGGCGGTCGTCGGCAAGCGTGGGCCGCTCGAGCTGATCCTGCTCGCGCTCCTCAGCGACGGCCACGTGCTGCTCGAGGACTTCCCGGGGCTCGCGAAGACGCTGATCGCCCGCTCGTTCGCGCAGGCGACGTCGCTCCGGTTCGCGCGCATCCAGTTCACGCCCGACCTCATGCCGGGCGACGTCACCGGCTCGCAGATCTTCGACCAGCGGACGGCGGACTTCGTCTTCCGCCCCGGCCCCGTCTTCGCCAACCTCCTCCTCTCCGACGAGATCAACCGCGCCCCGCCGAAGACACAGGCGGCGCTCCTCGAGGCGATGCAGGAGCGGCAGGTCACGATCGAGAACACGACGCACCTCCTGGAGCCGCCGTTTCTCGTGCTCGCGACGCAGAACCCGATCGAGTACGAGGGGACCTACCCCCTGCCCGAGGCGCAGCTCGACCGGTTCCTCGTGCGGATCTCGATCGGCTACCCCGCCCGCCGGGACGAGATCGAGATGCTCGAGCGGCGCCTCGAGCGCGGCCGGGACGAGGTCGAGCTGCAGCCCGTCGTCGACGCGCCCACGCTCGTCGGCATGCAGCAGGCGCTCGAGCAGGTGCACGTCTCGGAGGCGATCGAGGGCTACATCGTCGACCTCGTGACCGCGACCCGCGAGTCGAGACGGCTCGCGGTCGGCGCCAGCCCGCGCGGCAGCATCGCGCTGCTCAAGCTCTCGCGCGCGAAGGCCGCGCTCGCCGGGCGCGACTTCGTCACGCCCGAGGACGTGAAGGCGGTCGCGGTTCCGGCCCTCGCGCACCGGCTCACGGTCAAGCCGGAGCTCTGGGTGCAGCGGCTGCGCGGCGAGGACGTCGTAGCCGAGGCGCTCGAGACGGTGCCGACGCCGCCCGCGGAAGACACCGTGCACGCCCCGGAGGCGTGACCCGCTTCACCTCCTCGCGCCTGCCCGCCTACGCGGCGCTCGCCGCGGGGGGGCTCGTCGCGGGGCTCGCGCTCGGGCGGGTCGAGCCGGTGGCGCTCGCCGCTCCGTTCGTGCTCGCCGTGCTCGCCGGGGCGGCCCTCGGCCGCGAGCCCCGGGTCTCGGCCCGGCTCTCGCTCGACCGCGAGCGGGCGCTCGAAGGGGACGAGCTCACCGCCTCGATCGACCTGAGCTCGGCCGACGGCGCCGCCCGCCTCGAGCTCGTCGTGCCGCTGCCCGGAGAGCTGCGCGCCGTCGGCGACCTGGCGCACGCGGTCCGCCTCCGCCCCGGCGAGGAGCGGACGATCGAGCTCCGGCTCCAGTGCAGGCGCTGGGGGGCGCTCTCGCTCGGGCCGCTGCTCGTCCGCGGCCGCGACGTCCTCGGCTTCCGGTCGTGGGAGGGCGAGCTGGGCGAGCCTCGGCTGCTGCGCGTCTACCCGAGCGAGGAGACGCTCCTCTCGCTCGTGCCGCCGCTCGAGACGCAGGTGTTCGCCGGCAATCAGGTCTCGCGCGCGAGAGGCGAGGGCATCGAGTTCGCCGATCTCCGCCCCTGGCAGCCCGGCGACCGCGTGCGGCGCGTCAACTGGCGGGCGAGCGCGCTCCGCGGCGAGATCTGGGTCAACGAGCAGCACCCGGAGCGAAACACCGACGTCGTCCTCTTCCTCGACACGTTCGCCGAGGTGCGCGCCCAGGGCCGCGGCACGCTCGACCGGGCCGTGCGCGCCGCCGCGACGCTCGCGCACGGGTACCTGCAGCGGAAGGACAAGGTCGGTCTCGTCGGCTTCGGAGGCAGCCTCTCGTGGCTGCTGCCCCAGACGGGCCAGCGGCAGCTGTACGCCATCGTCGACACGCTGCTCACGAGCGGCATCGTCCGCAGCTTCGCCCTGCGGGACGTCGACGTGCTGCCGCCGCGGACGCTTCCGCCGAAGGCGCTCGTGCTCGCGCTCACGCCGCTGCTCGACGACCGCACCGCCGCCGTGCTGCTCGACCTGCGCGCCCGCGGCTACGACCTGATCGTGGTCGAGGTCTCCACGCTCGAGCTGCTCGCACCCGAGCCGGGGTCGTCGCTCGAGCTCGCCCACCGCCTCTGGCAGCTGTCGCGGGAGGCGCTGCGCTGGCGCTACGAGCAGCTGGGAGTCCCGGTCGTCACCTGGCGCGAGGACGTCCCTCTCGCCGCCCCGCTCGAGGAGGTGAACTCGTTCAGGCATCTCGCCCGGCCCGCGTAGCCCACGCTTCTCCACGGTTGCGGACGCGTGTCCTGGTTCCCGCTGCGGGGGCCGCTGCGGCCTACGGCGGCGTCGTCGCGGACGCGTTCGTCCGGGGCAGCTCCGTCAGGCCGGAGCTCGCCGCCGGCGCCGGCCTCGGCGCGCTCCTGCTCGTGGTCGCGCTGGCCCGCGGCGGCGTGATCCTCGGGGCGGCGCTCGGGGTCGCCGGCGCGACCTACGTCGGCGCGACCGTGGCCGCCGGCGGCAACGTGGACGCGACCGCGCCGCTCGTGGGCGTCCTGCTCCTGCTCTGCGGCGAGCTCGCGGCCTGGTCGCTCGACGAGCGGCTGCCGATCCGCTCGGACGAGAGCCTCGCCTGGCACCGCGGAGCGGCGGTCGGCGCGCTCGCGCTCGCCGGCCTCACCGCCGCCGCGCTCGTGATCGCCCTCGCCGCCGCCCCACCGGGCCGCGGCCTCGCCTGGACGCTGGCCGGCGCGGTCGCCGCGGTCGGCGCAGCCGGCAGTGGCATCTGGCTCGCCCGGCGCTAGACGGGATCGCGCTCGGCCCCGGCGGGCAGCAGCACGTCGCGAGGGCTCACCCCCAGGGGTTGGGCGTCCGGTCGTCGGAGAGGCGCGGCGCCCTGAGCCCGAAGTCCTCCTGGCCCCGTGCCGCCTCCTGCTCGCTGAGATACCCGCGCTCCGCGGCGTACTTCGCGAGCTTTCGCTGCTCGCGCCTTGCCCACCGCGCCCGGATGGGGCGGAACAGGAGAACGAACAGGCCGAGGTACGGGAGCACCCCGCGCACGGATCGCCGAGTCTCACGTTGGAGCTCCAGCCCCGCCTCACGGGCGAGCCGCTCGTTCAGCGTCTCGTGACGGCCGGTGAAGAACCCCACGAGTCCGAAGTCTAGGCCGGTTCGCACGCCGATCCATCTCGGCCGGCTCGCCCCGCCGCAGAGGATCGCCCGCCGCGTGACGGCGGCACGGCGGCGTCTGCGGGATACTGCGTGGGTGGAGTGGCCGGAGACGCGGTACGCCCGGAGCGGGCGGGTCAACGTCGCCTACCAGGTCGTGGGAGAAGGGCCATTCGACCTGATCCTGGTTCCCGGCTTCATCTCCAACGTCGAGTACGGGTGGGAGGAGCCGACGCTCGCGTCCTTCTACCGGCAGCTCGCCTCCTTCTGCCGGTTGATCGTCTTCGACAAGCGAGGAACAGGCCTGTCCGACCGGGTCAGCGGCGTGCCGAGCCTGGAGGAGCGTATCGACGACGTGCGGGCGATCATGGACGCGGTCGGCTCGGAGCGGGCCGCGCTGCTCGGGTACTCGGAGGGCGCCTCGATGTCGGCGCTCTTCGCGGCGACGCAGCCCGAGCGGGTGGCCGCGCTCGTGATGTACGGATCGTCTCTCGCCTGGGAGTGGCTGGCGCAGCGACACGCGCGGCCGCGGCAGGAGTCGGCGCAGGCCGTGCTGACGGAGGTCGAGCAGCGCTGGGGGACTCCCGGCTACTGCGACGAGCTGCTCGCCGACGATGCCCCGAGCATGCTCGACAACGAGCCGTTTCGGCGCTGGTACGCGACCCGCCTGCGCCTCGGCGCCAGCCCGGCAGCCGCCGTCGCGCTCACGCGCATGAACATGGCGACCGACACGCGGGCAGTCCTGCCGACGATCCGGGTGCCGACCCTCGTGCTGCACCGGGTCGGCGACCGCAACGTCATGGTTCGGAACGCGCACTACGCAGCCGAGGAGATTCCCGGCGCGCGCTCCATCCTGCTCCCCGGGGACGATCACCTGCCCTGGGTCGGCGACTCGCAGGCGATCGTCGACGCGATCCGGGACTTCCTCACGGATCTCTGGCGCTCGGATGCCTGGCAGGGGCTCGAGCCGGACCGCATGCTCGCGACGGTGCTCTTCACCGACATCGTCGACTCGACCGCGCAGGCAGTGCGGTTGGGCGACCGCGAGTGGCGCCGGTTGCTGGAGGAGCACAACGTCGCCGTCCGGCGGCAGCTCGCGCGCTTTCGCGGAACCGAGCAGGACGCAGCCGGCGACGGCGTGTTCGCCAGCTTCGACGGCCCCGGCCGGGCGATCCGCTGCGCCGAGTCGATCATCGGCGCCGTCGAGTCGCTCGGACTCGAGGTGCGGGCAGGTCTGCACACCGGCGAGTGCGAGGTCGTCGACGGCAAGATCGCCGGCATCGCCGTCCATATCGGCTCCCGCGTCGCCGCTCAGGCCGGCCCGGGGGAGATCCTCGTCTCCCGGACGCTGCACGACCTCGTCGCCGGTTCCGACTTCGAGTTCGAGCCTCGCGGCGCCCACGAGCTCAAGGGCGTGCCCGGCGCATGGGAGCTGTTCGCCCTCTCGGGCACGGGTCGCCCGGCGCCCTGAAGGGCGCACGACGCCGCCGCCCGGCTCAGGCGGGGAGCACTGCCGCGGGGGCGGACCCGCGCAGCTGCTCCGCCCGCCCGCGGATGGTCCGCAACTCGTCTGCGCAGGCGGAGCGGAAGGCCTCGTCCTCGAGCGCGGCCAGGTCGACCTGGGCGTTCAGGGCCCCGGCTTCGACGGACGCCGCTGCGAGCAGGACGGCCACCCCGGCGTCGACCGCAGCGTGCGGATTGCCCTTATCCGCCATCGCCACCGCGAGCTCGAGAACGCGCAGGGAGCGCCGGCACACCTCCAGCGGCGGCTGCACAGCCGCCCGGTAGGCGTCCTGGACGGCCTGCTCGTCCGGGAGCCGCCGCGCGGCCATGACCCGGTCGAAGGCGGTCGCGTCCTCCTCGAGGAGGGCGAGCACCTCTTCCCGCAGCCGGTCGGCCTCGCTCGCGACCGCTTCGAGCTCGAAGGAGAGGTCGCTGAAGGGATCGCTCTCCGCGCTCAGCCGGGCGACCATGGCCACGAGGCCGGCGGCCAGTCCGGCCGGAAGCGCCGCCGCACAGCTGCCGCCGGGCGTGGGCGTCGTCGAGGCCAGCGCCGCGGCGAAGGCGGTCAGCGAGGTCGCCCCGAGACCGCTCTCGGCGAGCCGCCCGGTCATCCGAGCGCCTCGCGCACCCGGGCCAGCGCCTGCTCGCGCAGCGCCTCGGCCTCGACACGCGCCCTTTGCACCGTCTCGCCGCTCGCCGCGCGGTAGTCCTCGTCCTTGATCGAGCCGAGGTTGATCTCGACGTTCAGGGCGGCGCCCTCGAGCGCGCTCCCGGCGAGGAGCGCCCCCACCCCTGCGTCGGAGACCGCATTCGGGTTGCCGAGCTCGGCGACGCGAGCGGCGAGCGCGAGGACGGCGAGCGCGTGCCGGCAGACCTGCAGGGGCGGCTCGACCGCTCCCCGGTACCCGGCCTGGATCGCGCGGCTGCGCGCCGCCTTGAGCTCGTCCGTCTCCTTCGGCAGGCGGAACGCCGCCAGCACCCGGTCGAAGGCCGCGGCATCCTCGTCCACGAGCCCGACGAGCTCGAGGCGGTGCCGCTCGGCCTCCGTCTCGATCTCCCGCAACGCCTCGGCGCGGTCGGCGAAGCTCGGGTTCGCAGCCGTGTTGCGCGCCACCATCGCGACGAGGCCCGCGGCGAGCGAGCCCGCGAGCGCGGACGCCGACCCGCCGCCGGGCGTCGGCGCGCCCGAGGCCAGCGCCTCGCTGAACTCGGCCAGGCTGAGATCGCGCAGATCGGTCATGTCTCCTCCTCTCCGTCCCCGGGAAGCAGGTGGTACTCGATCACCTTCGACTCGTCGAAGCCGGGAATCTGAAGGTAGTAGCCGGCCACGTCGCCGAGGGCCTCCAGGGGCACCAGGCCGACGAGCTCGCACTCCCGGACCGCGACGCCGTAGCGCGCCGCCTCCAGCCGGACGAGCTCGAGGGCCCGGTGG
>Ga0307418_1000302_pt1 | contig 14893 bp, 13 predicted proteins | sample SalMarWE160220MG_2_FD_202160 | JGI IMG/M metagenome (GOLD analysis project Ga0307418, IMG submission 202160) | Salt marsh sediment microbial communities from the Plum Island Ecosystem LTER, Massachusetts, United States - WE1602-20 | ecosystem: Environmental > Aquatic > Marine > Intertidal zone >...
GCCCCCCTTCTCCAGGATGTTCTCGCGGAAGGAGCGCCCCGCCGCCGGGTCGAAGACGCCTCGCTCCTCGAACAGGGAGAAGGCATCTGCGGACAGGACCTCCGCCCACTTGTAGCTGTAGTAGCCCGCCGCGTAGCCGCCGGCAAAGATGTGGGAGAAGCCGTGGGCGAACCGATTGAAGGGCGGCGGCTTGATCACCGCTACCTGGTCCCGCACTTCACCCAGGATCTCGTAGATGCGCCCACCCCGCTTCGGGTCGTACTCGCGATGGAGGCGGAAGTCGAAGATGGCGAACTCCAGCTGACGCACCATCTGCATCGCCGACTGGAAGTTCTTGGCGGCCCGCATCCGCTCATACGAGGCCTCCGGCATGGGCTCACCGGTGTCCACGTGGCCGGAGATCAGATCCAGTGGCGCGCGCTCCCAGCACCAGTTCTCCAGGAACTGGCTGGGCAGCTCCACCGCGTCCCAGGGGACGCCGCTGATGCCCGCGACCGCCGGGTAGTCCACCTTGGTCAGCATGTGGTGCAGACCGTGCCCGAACTCATGGAAGAGGGTCTCGACCTCGTCGTGGGCCAGGAGCGACGGCTTGTCCCCCACGGGAGGGCCGAAATTGCACACCAGATAGGCAACCGGTATCTGGTCGCAGCGCGCGGTATGCAGCCGGTTGGTGCAGGTGTCCATCCAGGCGCCGCCCCGCTTCTTCGCGCGCGCGAAGGGGTCGAGATAGAACTGACCCCGCAGCTCCCCGGCAACGTCCCGGATCTCGAAGAAGCGCACATCCGGGTGCCAAGCGTCCACCCCTTCAACCTCCTGGATTCGGAGGTCGAAGAGCCGCTCCACCACCGAGAACATCCCCCCGAGCACCCGCGGAAGGGGGAAGTAAGGCCGCAGCTCCTCCTGCGTGATGGAGTACCGGTGCTCGCGGAGCTTCTCGGAGTAGTAGGCGATGTCCCAGGGCGCGAGCTCCCCGAGCTGGTGCTTGTCGCGGGCGAATGCGGTCAATTCGGCAAGCTCCCGCCGGGCCTGGCTCACGGAACGCTCGGCAAGGTCGTTCAGGAAATGCATCACCTCGTCCGGCGTCCGCGCCATCTTGGTCGCCAGCGACCGCTCCGCGTAGCTCCCAAACCCCAGCAGCTCAGCCAGCTCGTGGCGCAGGGCAAGGATGCGCTCCATGACCTCCGTGTTGTCCCACTGGCCGGCATGGGGACCCTGGTCGGATGCGCGGGTGCTGTAGGCCTCGTAGACCTCCCGGCGCAGCTCCCGGTCATCCGCGTAGGTCATGACCGGTAGGTAGGACGGGAAGTCCAGCGTCAGCACCCAGCCCGTCTCGCCCCGCTGTTCAGCGGTCTGTCGGGCGAGGGCCTTGGCGGACTCCGGCAGCCCCGCAAGGGCCTGCTCTTGCGTTAACACCTTGCTCCAGGCGTTGGTGGCGTCGAGCAGGTTCTCCTCATACTTGCTCGTCAGCGGGGAGAGCTCCTGGCTGATCTCCTTGAAGCGCGCCTTCTTGTCTTCAGGCAGATCCACGCCGGACAGGTGGAAGTCCCGCAGCGCGTTCTCCAGCAGTTTGCGCTGGGCGCCATCCAGATGCTCCTCGGCCGCCACTGCGCGGTAGCCCTCGAACAGGACCCGATTCTGCCCGACCTCCGTCCCATACGCGGTGAGCTTCGGCAGGCAGGCGTTGTAGGCCTGCCGCAGCTCGTCGCTGTTCATGACGGCGTTCAGATGCCCGACCGGCGACCAGATCCTGGTCAAGCGGTCGTCCAGCTCTTCCAGCGGCTCCACGAAGCTTTCCCATGTTGGCAGCTCGGAACTGGCGGTCAGCGCGGCGATGCCGGCCCGGCATTCGGCCAGCACCTGGTCGACGGCGGTCTCCACGTGCTCAGGCCGAATGCGAGAGAAGGGCGGAAGCCCCGTCATTTCCAAAAGGGGATTGTCCATGAGCTCCGGAGATGCTGGGAGATTTGGTGAGGACAGGTGTCAGTGCGACAGGAACTCGGCATTGGTATATGGACCCACATGTCCCTCCAACGCACGAATCATGTCCTTCTTCGGACGCGGCGCGAACTTGCGGGGAACGCACAGCAGGTAGCGACTCAGGTTCCGATGGCACCTGTCGTAGTCGTCACCATTATCCGAGACCGGCTTCCAACCTTCGTGGACCTGGTTGAACTTGCCGGCGACGCCGTAAGCGTAGATCTTGTATTCGCCCCGCGCCGTGCAACGCACCCCCTCGAAGGACACATTCCGCGCTCCCGAGGAGGACTCCACCACCAGCGTGTAGCGCACGACACTGTCGGAGCCGACAGCCAGGTGTTTGCCGTCGATAAAGTAGCGAAACGGTGACGGGTCCCCGTCCAGCTTGAACTCGATCAGATCGCTGTCCGCGGGCCAGGGGGGCAGGTTTACGCTCTCCTCTTTCCAGGGCTTGCCCTCCTGGACGCGGCTGCTCGTCAACGGCGCCTGCTCGAAGATGAACGGGCTGCCATCGTCCTCAACCGCCGGCGCGGGCGCCGGGATCAACAAAGCAACGGTCAGCGCGGCAATGATAAGGTTGATCGCTCTCACTCGCGGACGGGCTCGCTGGGTATTGTTTCCAAGATCCGTCAATATAAGGCCGCTCATGGCGACCGACCAGTGCAGGATTTGTCAATCGTTAGGACAGTGGCGCGAGGCTTGACAGGCGTATGAGAAACATCCGCCCTTTCCGCGGAACGTCCCCCGCCATCGCCCGGGATGCCTGGGTCGACGACACCGCCGTCGTGGTGGGCGAGGTGGAGATCGGCCCCCGCTCCTCCATCTGGCCGATGTGCGTCTTGCGGGGTGACATTCACCGCATCGAGATCGGGGCGGAGACCAACATCCAGGACGGCAGTGTGCTGCACGTCTCCCACGACAGCCGGTTTCTGCCGGGAGGCGCTCCACTGATCATCCACGACCGGGTGACGGTTGGCCACCAGGTGGTGCTGCACGGATGCGAGATCCACGACCTGTGCCTAGTGGGCATAGGCGCGCGGGTGCTTGACCGTGCGGTGGTCGAGAGTCGCGCAATGGTGGGCGCGGGTGCCCTGGTGCCGCCTGGCCGCGTTCTGCAGGGGGGGTATCTCTGGATCGGCGCCCCTGTCCGACGCGCGCGCCCTCTGACGGACAGGGAGCTGGAATACCTGGAGTACACGGCCGCCAATTATGTGCGCCTGGCGGAAGCACACCGGGGATCGGGCGAGGGGATGTGACACAGGGCCGAGGACCCTTCAGACCTCGAGGTCGTACATCTTCTCCACCTCGTCCCGGTAGCGGTGGAGGACCTCACTGCGCTTCACCTTGAGGGTCGGCGTAAGGAGGCCGTTCTCGACGCCCCAGGGCTCCAGAAGCAGGGTGACGCGGCGGATTTTGGCGTAGCCCGGGAACTCCCGCAGGGCCTCGCGGACACGTTTGAGCATATCCTTGAGCAGACGCGGGTCGGAAAGACTCTCGATGCGCTCCGGATGCAGGCCGTACTCCCGGGCCAAGCCATTCCAAAGGTCCGCGTTGAGGACCAGCAACGCGCTCAGGAAAGAGCGTCCCTCACCTACCACAAGGGCTTGGTCGAACAGGGGATCGAGCGCGATGGCCATCTCCATGTCCGCCGGCGCCACCTTCTCCCCGTTGGAAAGCACCAAAATGTCTTTGATGCGGCCGGTGATATAGAGATGACCCTGGCCCCCCATGCGTGCCTGGTCGCCCGTGTGAAGCCACCCATCAGCGTCCAGGACCCCTGCGGTGGATGCGTGGTTGTTCCAGTAGCCGATCATATTGCACGGCCCTCTGACCAAGAGCTCATCGGCCTCGCCGATCCGCACCTCGATGCCGCGCAATGGGGGACCCACGCTCTCAGGATCGTTTCCGGACAGGCGGTTGACGCTCACCACCGGGCTGGTCTCGGTGAGACCATAGCCCTGTACGATGGGAATGCCTAATGCGATGAAGGCGCGGGCGACCTCCTTCGGGAGTGCCGCCCCCCCGCTCACCGCAATGCGCAGTCGCCCGCCCAGCCTGCCCAGCACTTGGTCGGCGACCAGCCGCCGCAGGACGGGCCACAGGAGCAGCAAGGGATGCCAGCCAACCCGACCCTGCTCCCGTTCGAATCGGCGCCAGCCTGCCCGGATGGCGGTCCTGAAGACCCAGCGCGCAACTGCCGAGCGTTCCCGGAGCTGGCCCATCATGCGCTCGTGGACACGCTCGAAGACCCGGGGGACGGCAATTAGCGCCGTGGGACGAACGGACTGGAGATCCTCGGCCAACTGGGCCACCGAGCGCGCGAAGGCGACGGTGGAGCCCGCCATCATGGGAAGGTAGTAGCCCCCTGTCCGCTCCAGTGAATGGGACAGGGGAAGAAAAGAGAGAAAGAGGTCCTCCCGGTAGCAATCGATCGCCGTAAGGCTGTCATGTGCGTTGGAGAGGATGTTGCTGTGGCTGAGCATGACCCCCTTGGGTCGCCCCGTCGTACCGGACGTATAGACGATGGTCGCTAGCTCGTCCGGCTCCCCGTTCCGCTGAGCGAGCACTCCTCCGCTCGCGGGCAGCCAAGCGCCGGCGGTTACGACACGCGGATCGGCGTCGGCCAGATGACTCGCGGACCTACCCGACTCGAAGACAACCACGCGGGACAGGACCGTCCCTCCGTGCAGAGCCTCCGAAAGCCGCTTCCAACGGTTGGCGTCCTGCACCAGGAGCAGTCTCGCGGCGGAGTCTCGCAGGATATAGGCGGCGTTTTCGGGGCGATCGTCCGTGTAGAGGGGCACCGTGACCAGGCCGAGGGAAAGGCTGGCCTGATCGAAGACCACCCACTCGGGACAGTTGCGCAGCAGAATGGCAACGCGGTCCCCCGGGTTGAGGCCCTCCCTCAGGAGGGCATCCCGCCAGCGCGCGACCTCCAGCGCCATGTCGCGCCAGGTTCGCGTTTGCCAGCTCGGACCGCCCTGCCGGCTCATGTAGGCGGGGCGGTCCGGCGAGCGACGCACGCGCTGGAAGAATAGGCCGTCCAGTGTCCGGGCATCCTTCAGGGGGATTAGATCCTCGGACCACGGTGCCAAGGCCCCTCTCCTTCGTCTCGGCGTTGCCGAGGAGTTGCAAACGAGCGCGAGAGTTTACCGTAAGTCGGGCTAGGCGCCGCACGTGTCGGCAGGATTTCCGCGACGGAGATGTGCGCTTCGCTCAGGTGCTCGCTGCGGACAGTGCGCAGAGTGCGTTTGATGCGGCGGATCCAGCCGGACTTCCGGAGGGGCTTCATGAGCGACCTCCTGACCTTGCGTTTGGCGGGTGACTGCGCCGGCGCCGGGTTCCTCTGGGTTCCCGGGCGCGGTGCCTTCCGCCCCGGCCAGGCATGTCACAATACCGATCACGACCGACCGAAGGCATAGGAGAGGCATGGGCAAGCAACACACCACGATGACCGAGCAGCACATCGAGTTCATCGCCCGGCAGAAACTGTTCTTTGTCGCAACGGCAACCGCCGATAGCCGAGTCAACCTCTCGCCCAAGGGCATGGACTCGCTGCGGGTCGTGGGCGACAACCGCGTGGTCTGGCTGAGCGTGACCGGCAGCGGCAACGAGACGGCCGCCCACGTCCAAGTTGCCCCCCGCATGACGATCATGTTCTGCGCCTTCGAAGGCGATCCGCTCATCCTGCGCCTGTACGGAAGGGCGCGTGTGATCCACTGCAACGATCCGGGCTGGGCCGAGTTGTCCGCACTCTTTCCGCCGCTGCCGGGTGCGCGGCAACTCTTCGACCTGTCGGTCGAGCTGGTACAGACCTCCTGCGGCATGGGCGTACCATTCTTCGATTATCGAGGGGAGCGGGACGCGCTCAATGAATGGGCGATGAAAAAAGGCGACGAGGGCATCCGCCGCTACTGGGAGGAAAGAAACCAGTTCAGCCTGGACCGCATTCCCACCCACATCAAGGCCGGGAACGGCTGAACTTTCCGGGCAAGCGCCACCATGATCCGACTGCCCGATTCGTTCAGCACTGGGGCACCGCCGATTTCAGGCTGGCCCTGAAGCGCGAGCTGGAGACATTCGGCCCGGCCGGCCTGCCGCTGCAGCAGGGACTGTCGGCCAGCAGCTACGCCCTGGACGACCCGGTCACCGTGGTGGTGATGGGGGCGGACGACGACGCAGGCCATCCGCGCCCGGGTGGGCGTCTCCTATTCCGGTGTCATCGCCGGCTGCAGTTGCGCTGATGACCCGACGCCGGTGGAGGCGAAGAACGAATACTAAGTTTCTTGAAGTGCTCTAGATCTGGACCGAGACTAATGAACATCGCTGCCACGAAGACTGCGCCAGCGTCTGCCGCGGTTCCGGGGGTGCCCCAGGACCGGCTCGCCGCCTGGATCGAGCACTGGCGCCGGCCAGCTGGCGCCTCGGCAGTAGCGGTTCAGCTGGGACTGCTGTTGCTGATCCTGCTAACCGGCGGAGTGGTCTATGCCACAGGCGGAACCGGCTACGTGTGGGTGCACATGATGTACGTGCCCATTATCCTCGCGTCGGGAGCCTTCGGGCTACGCGGTGGGCTGGTAAGCGCCGTCGTTGGCGGGCTGGTGGTGGGGCCATTCATGCCCCAGGACGTGGCCATGGGCGTCCCGCAGGATACCGCTAATTGGCTCTTCCGCAGTCTGTTCTTTCTGCTGATCGGCGCGTTCAGCGGGCTGCTGTTTTCCTGGGGAAACCGCCAGTTGGAGCGCCTGCGGGCAACGCACCTGGCGCTGATTGAGACGCACGAGGAGCTGAAGGCCGCACAGATGAGCCTGATCCAGAACGCCAAGCTGGAATCGGTCGGTCGGCTTGCTGCCGGCGTCGCCCACGAGGTCAAGAACCCCCTGGCGGTGATCCAACTGGGAGTGGACTACCTGACGAATACGGTAAAGGGCGACGATGGCATGGCCGAAACGGTCCTGGACATGAAGGACGCCATCGAGCGCGCAGACACGGTAATCAAGGGGCTGCTGGACTTCTCTCGCTCTGAACAGCTGGCGCTGGCGCCCTGCGACCTGAATGCCCTGCTGGAAGAGACGTTGTTGCTGGTGAAGCACGAGGTGACCAGGAACCACGTCACGGTGGCGAAGGACCTGCAGGAAGATCTGCCCCCGGTCGAGTTGGACCGGAACAAGATCAAGCAGGTCTTTATCAACCTCTTCATGAACGCGATCCAGGCAATGAACAGCAAGGGTGGCACGCTGGGCGTGAGGACTCGGCGGCAGCTCCTAGCGACGGCAGCCGTAGAGCAGAGCCGCGGAAGGGCGAGCCACTTCGGCCCCGGGGATGACATAGTTGTCGTGGACGTGGAGGACACCGGCCCGGGCATTCCTGAGGAGAAGCTCGACCAGCTGTTCGACCCGTTCTTCACCACCAAGGCAATAGGGAGCGGCACGGGCCTTGGGCTGCCTGTGAGCCGCAAAATCATTGAGTTGCACGGGGCGGCGATTGGGATCTCCAACCGAGAGGCCAAAGGCGCTGCGGCGCAGATCATATTCAAACTGGCTGAAAGGAGCCGATCGTGACGATGGCAAAGAAGAGAATCCTGGTGGTGGATGACGAAGCCGGCATGACCCGCATGCTGAGACGGAACCTCGAGAGTACCGGCAAGTACGAGGTGCGAACGGAAAATTCCGGGAGCGCTGCGGTAACGGCAGCGCGGGAATTTCGCCCCGACTTGATCCTGCTCGATGTGATGATGCCCGGGGTAGACGGGGGGGAAGTGGCGGCCCAGCTCAAAGAGGACGCGGCGTTAGACAACATTCCCGTGGTCTTCCTCACAGCCATCGTCAAGCAGGAGGAGACCGCCCCCACCGGCACATCCATCGGCGGCTACGAATACCTGGCCAAGCCGGTGAAGCTGGAGGACCTGGTGGCATGCATCGAGAAGCATATCGGAAGGACCTGATGCGTTGTGCGTTTGTTCTGGCGGGTAGGGAACCGCGCCGGCGTGCCCGGGCAGTATGTCTCGCCTCGCCGGGTGATGCTTTCTTGGCCAAAATGATCCTGGGACACCGACTGATCTGGAAAAAAAGCACCAATTGGGGGTAAGGATGAAAGCCGTTCGCGCACCATTCCCATGCCTTTCCGATCTCCTCTAGCAGGCCGGAGCGGGCGTCACTCTTCGGTGTGCGGCCCGAGCTGGAACTCGAGGGTCCGAATCCGGGCCTGGAGGGCGTCGATCTGGTCGAGGAGCTCTAGCGCCAGGGCGGCACCCGCAAGGTTCAGCTCGAGATCCCGCTGGAGGCGGACGGCGCGGCGGGCGCGGCGGATCTGGGCACCGCTGAAGCGCCATTGGTCCGGACGCTCCCCGGCGGGGCGCAGCAGACCCTCATGGACCATGAGCCGAACGGTCTGATCGCTGGCCCGGCATACCTGCGAAAGCTCTGCGAGGGTAATGGTCAGGGCCTCGTCGAGCACCACGCCTACCAGGTCTTTCGTGGTCTCCACCATGATTCAGACTCCAAGCTTGGCCCGCGGATCGAAGGAGAAGACCTTCGCCATCCGGCGGAACTCCTCTTTTTCCTCCGGTGTGTGGGCGGGCGGCACGACGATCTCGAGCAGCACATATTCGTCGCCCGGCGGGTTGCCCGGCAGGCCGCGCCCTTTGAGGCGCAGGTGACGGCCGCCCTGGGAGGCGGCGGGAATCCGCAGGCTCACGGAGCCGCCGAGGGTCGGAACGGTCACTGTGGCGCCGAGCGCGGCCTCCCACGGGGCGACGGGGAGCCGCAGGAAGATGTCCTTTCTTTCCGCCCGAAACAGATGGTGGGGCAGAAAGTCGATCTCCAGGTACAGGTCGCCTGCCGGCGCCCCCCGCGAGCCAGGGGTCCCTTGACCGGCAAGGCGGATTTGTTGACCCTGGGTGACGCCCTGCGGGATCCGGACATTAAGGGTCCGCGAGCGGGTTCTCATCCGCCCGTGCCTGTCGATCTCCGGCGTCTCGAGGCGCAGCTGCCGGGTGGCCCCCCGATAGGCGTCTTCCAGGCTGACCTGGACCCGCACGGTCTGATCCTGCCCGCTCTGCCTGAAGAGATCCTCGCCTCCGCGCCCGAAGCCGCCGCCGAAGAGCGATGTGAAAAAGTCGCTGAATTGACCGGCGTCCTCCGCGCTGAAGCGATACTCCCGCTGCCACGTGCCGCCCCCGGGGGGCGGCCGGAACTCCTGGCCCGCGCGCCACTGGTCGCCGAGGGCATCGTATGCGGCGCGCTTCTCCGGGTCCTTTAGGACCTCGTTGGCCTCGTTGACCTCTTTGAAGCGGGCCTCCGCGTCCGGCTCCTTGCTGACGTCCGGATGGTACTTGCGGGCCAGGCGGCGGTACGCGTGCTTGATGTCGTCGGCGCTCGCATCACGGGGCACCCCCAGAATCTTGTAATAGTCCTTGTATTCCATCGGCCGCTGACCAAGAGGTTGAGTCGCTGATTCTATTTAGTGGCTTCGGCGTGATTTATCGAGCCGGATTTGCTCGGCAGGGTTCCGGCTAAGCTCGCCGCCCGGCACTTCCCGAGCGGCGAGCTTAGCGAACGTCGCCCTGTCCCACCAACGGCCTGACGTCGCCGTGCAGCCGGTTGCCCACCAGCTCGGCCGGAGCGACGCTGAGGTTGCGGACGAAGGTGCCGGGTGCCCCATCGCTGGTGAAATCGTTGTCGATCACCCGAAGGGACTGCCCGGCCGCCTCCCGATTTGCCTCCGCGGCGAAGGCGATGGCGGTGCGGTTCTCCGAGCGAGCACCTTGGTGGAGGCGGTTGCCCGCGATCAGGGCACGGCCGCCTTCGGAGAGATCGATGAGGTAGCTCGAATCCCCCCGCGGGTCGAGCAATCGGCTGTCGTAGATCTGGCTATCCCGCGCCCGGCTCTTCACCAGGTGTCCGATGTGAGCGTCGTGCACGTAGCTGCGGCGCAGCACAAAGCCGGCGACGCGGCCGATGTAGATATTGTGCCCGAGCCTGCCGTTCTGCGCCGTGTCCGTGCGGTTGTGGTCGATCTCGGAGTCCTCGATGAGGACGCGGCTCGCCGGATTGTTGTTGGTCAGAATGCCCATCTCGTTGTGGTGCAGGCGGCAGTTGCGGATGGTCAGCCCCGCCCCTTCGGCACGAATTCCCGCCCCGTTGTGGGCGGGTACCCGGGTCCCCGAAAGCTCCACGTTTTCTACCGTCACGTCGTTCCCGGCGATGACCCAGATCGCCTTCCCTTCGGCGGCCCTCCCTCCTGACCGGAGCCTTGCCCGTCCGCGGACGCCCCGCAGGGTGAGCCCATTCTGGTGCCACACCGCGACGTCCCCCGCGTAATCCGCAGCGTCGATCTCCACGGTCGCCCCGTCTTGCGCAATGGCGACCGCCTGGCTCGGGAGGGTGAGGGTGCGGTCGGGGCCCACCCGGAGAAGCTGCCCTTCCGCCTGGGCGGGCGTCGCTACCGACCCCGCGACGACCGTGATTGCGAAGACGATCGAGAGGGCAAGCCGTTGAGCGGACTCGCTGTTCATCAACGCCGGGACAGCATTTGGTTAAAGGGCCGGGGTGTCACGATCACCTCCGTTCAATCGGCGGAGACGGTCCGGCCCCGCGCCCAGTCCCGCAGGGCCTCGATCTGCGCGTCCATGACTACGGACAGGGGCTGAGTCCGTTGCAGCTCGGCAATCAGGGCGTCGGTCGTCAGCGGCGCACCCTTGGCTTGCCCGGCATAGAGGGCGGAGACGATCGCCTGCTCGATACCCGCACCCGAGAAGCCCTCGCTCGCGGCGGCCAGGCGGTCCAGATCGAATTGCTCCGGCGCTTGCCGGCGGCGGCGCAGGTGGATCTCAAAAATCTCCTTACGGACCTCTAACCCCGGCAGGTCGACAAAAAAGATCTCGTCGAGCCTGCCTTTGCGGATCAGCTCCGGCGGCAGCCGCGTGATGTCATTCGCGGTGGCGACGATGAACACTGCGCTCGTGCGCTCTGCCATCCAGGTCAGGAGTGTGCCCATGACCCGCTGACTGAGCCCGTCATCGCCGCCGCCGGCGGCAAGCCCCTTCTCGATCTCGTCCATCCAGAGGACGCAGGGTGCCATCAGGTCAGCGGCCTGGAGGGCGCGGCGCAGATTTTTCTCCGTCTCCCCGATGTACTTGTTGTACAGCGCACCGAAGTCGACCCGCAGGAGGGATACCCCGAACCGCCCGGCAACCGCCTTCGCCGCGAGGCTCTTCCCGCCGCCCTGGACGCCGAGGAGCAGAATACCCCGCGGTCGGTCCCCCCCGTCGGCACCGCCCAGGAATGCGGGGCGGCGCCGGTCGATCCAGCCTTTGAGATTGGTAAGTCCAGCCACATCGGCGAAGGTTGCGGCGTTGTACTCGAAGCTCACCACGCCGCCGGGGCTCAGCAGCTCGTACTTGGCCCGGGTGACCTCCTCGACGTCGGCGTGGGTGATGGCCCCATCTTTGCGGATCGCGCTGCGGATGAGGCGGCGCGCTTCGGACTCGGTGACGCCCAAGAGGTTTCGCGAGAGCTGGTCGATGGCCTCCCGGTTGGCCCGGAATGCCCGGCCCGCCCGCTCATGCTGCCAGACCTGGGCCTCCTCGCGGATGAGTGCCAGCACCCGGTCGCGGTCCGGCAGTCGCAGGGTGAAGTGCGCGCTCAGGTGACGCACCTCCGGCGGTATCTCCAGGAAGTGGCTGATGAAGGCGAGCGTGCGCGGCAGCCCCGCGTAGCCTTGCGCGATCTCCTTCACCAGCCTCACGTGTATCGGTTCCCCAAGGAAGGGGTGGAAGTCGAGCAGGAGGTAGATCCCCCGTTGAGGGGTGAGCTTGATGTGGCGCAGCACCTCGGCCGGCTCGGCGAGCTGGCGCTGGATCCCGGCGTCCAGGTCGATACGCCGCAGCCCGTCCGTCACCGTCCAGCAAAATGCGGGCTCGTTCATGCGCAGGGCCAAGGGGCCTGCGAGCTCGACGACGCGTGGCTCCTCCAGGGTCTCGATGAGCACGAGGGGCGTGTCGGAGCGCAGGAGCAGCTCGAGGTCATGGAGGTCGGTCATAGGCGCGACGGTCCTGCGCTGGGGATGAGCAAATGAGCGGGAACCGGCGATGCAGTCCGCAGCCGCCCGCCGGGAGAGCCGCTGTCACCTTCTTGGCAGCCGAGGGAGTCAGGGGATATAGTCCCCGACTTCCCGCGCGATCGTCCGGGGTCGGCGCAGCGCCCTGGACGCCACGCTGTGTTGATACGGAATTCTGCCATGGGCGGTGCCCAGAAAACACTGTGTCTTGGGGAACAGCCTATGAGTGACAATCTCATCATCTTCGATACCACCCTGCGGGACGGCGAGCAAAGCCCCGGCGCATCCATGACCCGCGAGGAGAAGGTCCGCATCGCCAAGGCGTTGGAGAAGCTCCGCGTGGATGTCATCGAGGCCGGGTTCCCCATTGCAAGCCAGGGGGACTTCGAGGCGGTGAAGGCGGTGGCCTCCGCGGTGAAGGGGAGCACGGTATGCGGGCTCGCCCGGGCGCTCGACAAGGACATCGACCGCGCGGGCGAGGCCCTGGCGGGTGCCGCCTCTGCCCGCATCCACACCTTCATCGCCACCTCGCCGATCCACATGGAGAAGAAGCTGCGGATGACCCCCGACCAGGTGGTGGATCAGGCAGTCAGGGCGGTGCAGCGGGCGCGGCAGTTCACGGACGACGTGGAGTTCTCGCCCGAAGATGCCGGGCGGTCGGACCCGGACTTTCTCTGTCGGGTGCTGGAGGCGGTGATCGCCGCCGGGGCGCGTACGGTCAATATTCCGGACACCGTCGGCTACAGCATCCCTGACCAGTTCGGCGATCTCATCCGCCGCCTGATCGAGCGCGTACCGAATTCGGACAAGGCGGTGTTCTCCGTCCATTGCCACAACGACCTGGGGCTCGCCGCTGCGAACTCCCTGGCCGCCGTCCGCAACGGGGCCCGTCAGGTGGAGTGCACCATCAACGGGCTGGGGGAGCGCGCCGGCAATGCGGCGCTGGAGGAGATCGTGATGGCGGTGCGCACCCGGCAGGATCATTTCACCTGCGACACGCGGGTCGATACCACCCAGATCGTCAACTGCTCCCGCCTGGTCTCCACCATCACCGGTTTCCCGGTGCAGCCCAACAAGGCGATTGTGGGGGCCAACGCCTTCGCCCACGAATCAGGGATTCATCAGGACGGGGTCCTCAAGAGCCGCGAGACTTACGAGATTATGCGCGCGGAAGATGTGGGCTGGACCAAGAACCGCATGATCCTGGGCAAGCACTCCGGGCGCAACGCCTTCCGCACGCGCTTGGGGGAGCTCGGGGTCATCTTCGAGTCGGAAGAGGAGCTCAACGCGACCTTCTCCCGTTTCAAGGAGCTGGCGGACAAGAAGCACGAGATCTTTGACGAGGATCTCCAGGCACTGGTGACCGATACCCTGGAGATGGCTAACGAGCGGATCAAGCTGATCTCCATGCACGTATGCTCGGAGACCGGCGAGACCCCCCATGCGAATGTTGTCCTGGCAGTGGACGGCGAGGAGGAGCCTGGGATGGCCATCGGCGGAGGGCCTGTGGATGCGACGTTCAAGGCCATCGAGTCGATCGTCAACAGCGGGACGGTGCTGAAACTCTACTCGGTCAACGCCATTACCAGCGGCACTGATGCCCAGGGCGAGGTCACCGTCCGCCTCGAGCGCGGCGGACGGATCGTCAACGGGCAAGGCGCGGACACGGACGTCGTGATTGCCTCCGCGAAGGCCTACATCAACGCCTGCAACAAGATCCTGGAGCCGAGCGCCCGGGCCCACCCCCAAACCGGGGATGTCTAGCCCGCGATGACGCGTGCGGACCGCCGCCGCCGCTATCTCGCGGCCATGGGTGTCCGGGTCTGGCGGCTTCGGGAGGAGCCGGTAGGCATCGATGCGCAACCGGCCGAGGGTCTCCCGGATGACGCGGCTCCCGCACCGCCTGTCATCGAGCCCGTCTCTGGAACGCCCATTTCGGCCCCATCCCTCCACCCCGGTCCCGCGATTGCGGAGCCGATCGGACCACCCGGCCCTGCAGCGGTGGAGACGATGGGATGGGAGGATCTCCGTCCGGCGGTGGCTGCCTGTCAGGCCTGCAGCCTTTGGCAGGCCAGGACTCAGACGGTCTTTGGAGTCGGGGACCGGCAGGCGGATCTCATGATCATCGGAGAGGCCCCGGGGGCTGACGAGGACCGTCAGGGCGAGCCCTTCGTGGGACGGGCCGGGCAGCTCCTCAATCTGATGCTGGCGGCCATCGGACTGGGTCGGGATCAGGTCTATATCGCCAATATTCTGAAGTGCCGCCCTCCGGGAAACCGTGATCCCCTGCCGGAGGAGACGCTGCGCTGCCAGCGCTTCCTCCTTCGGCAGATCGCCCTCATTCGGCCCCGGGTGCTGTTGTCTGTCGGCCGCATCTCGGCGCAGACCCTTCTGCGGACCGATACGGCCATCAGCAGGCTCCGGGGCAGATGGTACGAGTTTGGTCCTGGCAAGACGCCGCTGATGGTCACCTACCACCCCGCCTATCTCCTGCGGTCACCGGAGCAGAAGGGGCGCGCATGGCAGGACCTCGTCGAGGTCGCGCGACGGCTCCGGCAGGCCAATGCGCATGGGCTAGTGGCCAACTGACCGGCCCCCGGACGATCCCAGGTATGGGGCGCGGACCCAAATGAAGCCTATCGAAAATGGCAGGCGAATAGCGAGATATTATTTCCAAAATAAGAAATTACTAATATTATAGAAACCGTCGGCGCCAACGCCGTCGCTTGCTGCACAGAGACAACACAGGAGAAATCAGATGAGAAAGCTTGCTACCGCTGCGGCCATCGCCGCGCTGTTGGGTGTGTCCGCCTCCGCGAGTGCCTGGTGGGGCGGTGGCCCCGGCTGGGGCAATGGC
>Ga0307418_1000304_pt1 | contig 14858 bp, 15 predicted proteins | sample SalMarWE160220MG_2_FD_202160 | JGI IMG/M metagenome (GOLD analysis project Ga0307418, IMG submission 202160) | Salt marsh sediment microbial communities from the Plum Island Ecosystem LTER, Massachusetts, United States - WE1602-20 | ecosystem: Environmental > Aquatic > Marine > Intertidal zone >...
ATCTCTCAGCCAGACTTTTACCGGCATACAACATGATATCTACTAGATGTTCCAGTCAGGCGGATTATTACTGGCTGGTCAACAGTATGGTCTATTCAGTTCGTATCGACTCGAGCCCAGTATGGGCAGGTTCGAATCCGGGCGGGCCCAATGAATTAAATTCGAACCTCTTATCAATTGGGCAAGCGGTTTAAGTTTTTATGCCTTTTAGATCAATATTAAATAATCCTGCTTCAAATCCCGGATTAAAGAAACTGCAATTTGATACTGTCCTGGATTATTTTTCTCTGATCCAAACCAGGAAAATTTATCAAAAAAAGATCAAGATCGCGTTTGGCGGTATAATCTGCAGACAGCTGTCAAGCTCTGCTACTCAGGGAAATCGTATGGTTTACGACCGAATCTTTTGGCTGCATATCAAAAAATCTGGCGGAATTACTACCCGCAGCCTCTTAAAACCCTATTATGTGGAAGTGGACCGATCGAAAAGACCCGGGGGGTTTCTGCAGGCAAATCCAGAGGAATATAATGACATCTTAAATAATTATCGCATCCTGTTGGGAAAATACCAGGGTCGGAGATGTCTATTTGCCAAGACCTATCTCTACCCAGAACGATGGGAAAACCTGTTTTCTTTTGCGTTCTCACGGGATCCGATTGATCGATGCATCAGTATGTTTTATTCTCTATATTGGCAGGACAAAGGGATAATCAATAGAATCAACACCACTGTTAAAAGGTCTGTGAAATCAGGGAAATTCCATTACAGTACAAAATATGCTTTTGATTTGTTTTTGGATTATATTCAGAAATCCCATTCCGGTAACTCTACCTATTATCCCCTGGGAGTAAAATTCTCAACCCACACTGCATCAATGTGGGAAGATATAACTGATCTCGAAGGAAATATCCTCCTTAAGAAAGTATTTCGCCTGGATAACCTGGCTGATGGCATTAATCAGGCTTTTGAAGAATGTGGTATTGAAAAACGAGTAGAAAAAAAGACCCAGATCCTGAATGCGAATAAAAACAGACTTCACTACCAACCGACCAGAGGCCAGATCAAAATGATCGAGTCTATCTTTGAACATGATTTTGAAATTTATGAAAATGCGGCCTGAGAAGCCCCTTCCCTCAAGGCTAATACAATCGCCAGTTTAAAAACCATCTCCTCTGGCAGCCAAAGAATTCTGTTCCCGGATCCAATATCCATTGATTAAACTGAAACCGCTCATCAAATTGATGAGCGGTTTATTAGTTTCAGAACTGATCAGAAAAATCTATTTAAACCAGTTTCTGTTCTTTCACAAAATCATCCAGGACACCGGTCAAATTAGGTCGGCCAATTTCCTGCAATTCATAGAAAACCCTGGTTGATGGTTTATTGATTTTAATGATCCTGCCCAAATCGATAGGAGTACCAATGACCACTGAATCGCATTCTGTGTTATTAATTGTGGTTTCCAGGTCTTTTAGCTGTTGTTCGCCGTAACCCATCGCGGGCAGAAGAACTCCAATATTTGGATAGATCTCAAAGGTTTCTTTTAGTTTTCCAGTTGTATATGGACGTGGATCAACCAATCCGGCTGCACCAAATTTCCGGGCAGCAACTGTACCAGCCCCAATTTTCATCCCACCGTGGGTTAAGGTCGGACCGTCTTCAACAACCAATACCTGTTTGCCTTTTACAAGAGAAGGATCTTCCATATCAAGAGTTGAAGCAGCATCAATAACAATAGCATCGGGAGCCAGTTTAGCGATGTTTTCTCGCACAGTTTGGATGCCGGCCGCATCGGCGCTGTCCATCTTGTTAATGACAACCACATCGGCCATTCTCAAAGTCACCTCACCAGGATAATATCTAAGCTCATCTCCAGGCCGATGAGGGTCAACAACTGTAATATGCAGATCGGTATTATAGAAGGGGAAATCATTATTTCCGCCATCCCAAACGATCACATCACATCCGTCCGGATCCTGTTCTGCCGCTCTTAAGATCGCTTCATAATCAACACCGGCGTAAATCACATTGCCCCGTACGACATGGGGTTCGTATTCTTCCATTTCTTCGATGGTGCATTTGTTTTTCGCCAGGTCATCCAGGGTAGCAAAACGCTGGACTTTCTGGGCAACCAGGTCCCCGTAAGGCATAGGGTGACGGATAGCGACAACCTTAAGTCCTTGAGCCATTAGAATTTCAATCACACGGCGCGAGGTTTGGCTTTTACCACACCCTGTCCGAACCGCACCAATCGAGACCAGGGGTTTTTTACTCTTAACCATGGTGTCTTTTGGACCGAGCAATGTAAAGCTAGCACCTGCAGTATTCACGATCGCGCTCATGGCCATCACATGCTGGTAAGTAACATCACTATAAGCAAAGACACATTCATCAACTTTTAAATCATTGATCAATTTAGGCAGATCTTCTTCAGCATAGATAGGTATTCCAGCAGGATACAGTTTCCCGGCTAATTCAGCAGGGTATTTACGTCCGTCGATATCTGGAATTTGGGCTGCAGTAAAAGCTACTACTTCATAGGATTCATTATCACGAAAATAGGTGTTGAAGTTATGGAAATCCCTGCCTGCAGCGCCAATGATGATTATCTTACGTTTTGACATGTATTCCTCCAATTAATATTGCGTTCTCTTTCAAATCCCGGCAGTTCATTATGATAAATGATCCTATTGCACGAGATAGAGTGATTCAAGTAAGATAGATATATCTCATATTAAACGCCCGGGATGCTTCTGGCAACGATCTCCAGGGCTTTATCAATTGCCTCTTGGGGTGTATCAAGCATTCCCCTGAAGCGAATCGAGTGGTCGCCAGATTTCATAGCTAAAAGGCCGTTATCAAACATGCTGGCCAGCATGGTGTCGCGTTTGGCCTGGTCTGGCAGGTCAAAAGCGACCATCAAGCCCTTGCCGCGGACGTTGCTGACAACCTCTTTAGATTCATCCGCAATGTTTTCAAGGCCATTCAGCATCACATCACCCATCTGGGCTGTGTTTTGAATTAATTTTTCCTCCTCGATAATCTCCAGGATTCTGGTGCAGCGCACCATATCCACCAGGTTGCCGCCGAAGGTGCTGTTAATGCGGCTCGATTCAGTGAACACATTATTTTCAACCTCGTCTATGCGTTTGTTAACAATGATTCCGCAGACATGAGTTTTCTTGCCAAAAGCGATGATGTCCGGCTCTACACCATAATGTTCGCCAGCCCACATCTTGCCTGTGATGCCGATCCCGCTTTGGATCTCATCAAAGATCAAAAGGAATTCATGTTTGTCGGCCAGCGATCGCAGGGTTTGGATAAATTCGGGGCGGAAGTGATTATCCCCACCCTCGCCCTGGATCGGTTCCAGGATTAAAGCAGCGATATCTCCCGGATATTGTTTAAGGGCCATTTTTATCTGGGTTATAGCGATCTCTTCGATCTTCTTCACTTCTTCCAGAACCTGGTCAGTGGCAGGAAAACTCAACTTGGGATTGATGATCCGGGGCCAGTCGAATTTTGGGAAATACATATGCTTCCTCGGATCGCTGGTATTGGTCAGAGATAATGTGTATCCAGATCGTCCATGGAATGCTTCTTTAAAATGGATCACTTTTGATCCCAGCCCGTGGATCAGCCCTACTTCCGCAGCTGGTGTTCTGCTCAACCGATCTAGATTCTTGCGCACCTTCCAGTCAAAGGCTGCCTTCAGCGCGTTTTCCACCGCCAGGGCGCCCCCACTCACCAAAAAGAGATGGGGCATGGAATCGGTCATCACTACCTGGTTAAATTTCTCGACAAATTCAGCCATCAAGGTTGTGTAAATATCACTGTTGGAAGGTTTGTGAATTGCCGAGAGGGTTAACTTTTCTAAAAAGGCGGGGTCTTTAAGCCGGGGATGATTATATCCCACGGCGTTGCTCGCAAAAAAAGTAAAAAAGTCAAGATATTCACGACCGGTAATCTCATCAACAAAATAAGTGTCATGGGATCTTTCCAGATCAAACAGGATGGGATATCCATCCGCAAGCATATTATTAGAAATTATCTTGTGAACATCGGCGCTTTTCATTACGGTGTTCTCCTTAAAGTAGATCCATTAAACAAGTTGGTTTCCCATAGCGTTGATATTATAGTACATAACAGGTGGAATTCTTTCCAAAAACATTCCTGGAGATGATCTGATGCCACTCCCGGGAAGGGTATTTAAAAGGAATGTGAAAACCAGCTCCCTGAAAGCAGGATTATCAGCTATTTTCTAGAAAACATGGGAGCTTCGGAACACTACAGTCGGATCACATCCCCGCAGTACTCACAAGTTATGCTCTCCATCCCCCGCAGGATGACCTGCTTGATAGCTCCGCCGCACGAGGGGCATTTTGTGGGCGCGTTTTTGACCTTTTCAGCAACCACTTCATCTATTGTTATCGCCCGGTTCTGGTCAAATTCCCTGGCTTTGGCACGCTGGATCAAAGCCTTCCATTCATCACCCCTTTGCCAAATGTGCAGATGCAGGACGTTAAAAGGCGCACGACTTTCAAAAGTCAACTCAAGATAATCATCTTTATTCAAAAAGCCCTCTTTGTGGGCCTTGACCTCTTCAATCAACTCAACTGGGGTTTCCCAGAGCAGATCCTGCACCAGTTTCTTCTCTGTAGCCACAAAAAGAACCTTCTTGGTAGTTACTTTTTCCTTTTGCTCAAAGAGAATCCTCTGGTCAGTCAAATATAAAACTCCCTCGGGGTCATCTTTTTCCTGTTTGCCGTTCTTGGCCCAGACAGCCTTTACAGCCATGATCCCTGATTCGGTCGCCAGCAGATCAAAGCTGGCCTCACTGATCTCTGTCATCATCCATTCCAGCTGGTATAAGTGGCTTTTCAATTGATCTACACCGCTGCTGAACTGATCATAACTGCCGTGGACCTTGGCTTCAGCTGCCTCAACTCGTCCTTCCAGGGATTCCACCTGGGATTTCAGCCGTTTGACACGGGAACTGAGAGTCTTGGGCATTCCCTGATCTCCTGCCAGCAGGCTCAGTTGGGTCTCAAGGGGTCGCAAAGCTTCTTCCAGACTTCTGGCTTCCTTTTCAATCTCTCTCTCAAGTCCAGGAGCTATCTTGTTCCATTCCCCAACAAGGTCCTTCGCCAGCCCTTCTAACTCCTTCTCGAAGGCATATCCCCCTTCTCTAAGGGATTCGATCCGCCGATCCAGGCCTCTGACCGTGGAACCCAGATCCTCTACACGATCGCGTATATCCGTTAACCGGACAGAGGATTGTAAATCCCCCAGTGTGGATTGCAAACTTTGAATTTCGCTCTGGACCTGTTCAGCTAGGCTTTGCTCTGCCATGAAAACTCCTTATTCAGATGATTAGATGGTTTGATTCTAACTGATTTTTTTCCAATCTCAAGCAGCGGATTATCATCCAGGTCGGGAAACTTTGGCCCAGACAAGTGTACCCATAACCAGGGAAATTGCCATTTACATATCTGATAACTGGATAACTATTTAACATACTATGTGTTAACATATCCATCTTCTGAAATCCGCAAAGTGCTGTTAGTTAATTTATTTAGAGTGGTTTTTATGTTTCAAAACAACTTAGAGCCATTATACCGACTCATAAACAAGAAATTTTCCGTTCAGGTAACTGGTTTGGAGAAGATCGATCCGGATCAAAACTATATCTTCGCCATGAACCATCAAAGTGTCATGGACATCCCGATCGCATATTCGGTCCTGACTCCGCGAACCAACATTAAGATCAATCTATTTCTGAGTCATATCTTTTACAACATCTTCTTTCCCTTGACCCTGCCGCTGGATGCAATATCGATCAATATGAATAAAGGTAAAAATGCCAGGATCAGGAAATTCAACCTGTCCCAGCTGGAAAAAGGGGTAGAGAAATTACGTCAGGGCAACAGCGTCTTGATCTACCCTGAAGGTGGGATGGATGGAGCGAAGAGCAGCGAGATCGCCCGCGGAGAAACAGGTCCGGTCCGCCTGGCAATCCAAACAGGCATCCCTATTCTGCCGATTGGCGTTAAAGGAACCAACCACGCCTATCCCTTTACAATCAACACCCACAATCCCTTGAAACACAAACCCGAGATTCCAGTAGAGATCAAGATCGGCAAAGAGATCAATTATCAGAAATACAACCATCTGGATCTTGAAAATTATTCGATCGACATCCGCTCCACCCTACGGGGTTTAACAGAAGAGTTGATGGTCAGGCTATCCTATCTCAGCGGCCTACCTCATATGGCCTCCTTCTAACAATAAATCAGGGCAGAGGTTTAACCCGGTATTGTCATCTCAGCCCCGATCCTATCCATGAAAATCCTCTTTATATATTCGCTTTCCGTAAGTTCTACAATACTGATTTTGGGATTATTACATCCCTATCTGTGGAAGATTCAGAAATGATCCGGCGTATAAAATATCAACAGATCATAGATTCGTCCCTAAAAGATGTCTGGGATTATTTTGCCACACCATTGAATTTGAATAGCTTGACTCCGCCAGATATGCAGTTCCAGATCATTTATGGTGGGGAGAAACCCATGTATGAGGGACAATTAATTGAATACCGAATCCAATTCATGCCCTTCTTAAAATCTCGCTGGCTTACAGAAATAACCCACATCAAAGAGCAAACCTGTTTCATTGATGAGCAGCGCATCGGACCCTACCAGTTCTGGCACCACGAACATCTTTTTAAAGATGACCCCTCCGGCGTTCAAATGACTGATCTGGTTACCTATCTGCTGCCTTTCGGCCCGCTGGGTGATCTGCTTCATAAACTATGGATTGGTCCGCACCTTAAAACCATATTTGACTACCGGGCGAGCCAGGTAAACAAGGTTTTCCCATCCTGACTACCCGGTCTCTCCCTCCCATCTTCTAACATCCCATCCACTGCCAATGGAATCCCCTAAACACAGCTGCCGAAGCTTGTGAATGGTTTACTGTTTCCTGGTCCAGGAAAAATTCTCCTATTAATCTCATCAATCTCAAATCCTCATAAAACTCTCAATGTAAAATTGACAACTGGTAATACCAGTGTTATGATTATATAAAATTACTGGTAAGACCAGTGTTTTATATAAGGAGCCGTAAATGAGTGATCATCAGGAAGAACGTGCCACCGATTGGGCTGAGCGCCATCTGATTGAACGCATTGTCAGCGGCACCTATCCTCCCAACACTGACCTGCCCGGAGAGCGCACGCTCAGCAAGGAATTGGACATTGCCCGCCCCGCCCTGCGGGAAGCGATGCAGCGTCTCAGCCGTGACGGCTGGCTGGATATTCAGCAAGGCAAACCCACCCGCACCCGCGACTATCTCAAAGACGGTAATTTGAATATTCTGGCTGGACTGCTCAAGGCGGACCCGGAACTGGTACCAAACCTGGTGCCTGACCTGCTGGAAATGTGGCAGCTGCTGGCGCCTCAATATACAACTTCATCCGTTCGCAGGGCTCCCGGCCTGATCCTGGATCTACTGGAGAGCTTCAGCAAGATCCCAGATGAAGCGGATCCATACGCTCACAGCATGTGGAAACTGCACCATATGTTGATCGCTTACTGCGATAACCTGGTCTACGGATTGATCTTTAACACCTTCCGGGAGTTTTACAAACAGCTGGCGACCTATTATTACAGCACTGCCGAACACCGGAAACTGGCTCGTATACTCTGGACAGAACTGACCCCCAGTGTTGAAGCCCTGGGCACCTCGGCAGCAGCTGAGATGGTGACCAGTTATTTGGCCGATACAGCAGAGTTTTGGAAAGATATCACTTTCGAACAGTATCAAAAAGAAGTATTGGACAATTCAAAAAAGGTTGAAAAAAGTCCCAAAGAGAAAAAACAAAAGAAGAAGAAATCCAGATAACAGGAACATTTTCCAATGAATTCCCCCACATTAAATAGCGGATCCCGCTTCAAAAGGATCTTAGGTGAAGTGCTCTCCCAGATACTGAACGTGCCTATGCTCTCCGGAGCATTGGTGACCTATATTTTTTTCAAGCTTCCAACCAATATTCCCAATCGCATAGCAGGTTTTGGCTGGGCATTAACCTTCATCAGCCTGATCCCCCTGGCCAGCCTGCTGTTCTACATCCCCGGCAAGGTCAAAGATTGGGCAAAGATCGTTAAACGCCAGCGAACGGCCAGTTTTGTACTGATGATCATCAGCTATCCGATTGGTTATGTCGTTCTGAAGCTGATCAATGCCCCCCGGATCTTTGAAGCCATTGCCGTGAACTATACCATGATCACGCTGGGATTGATCATTTTCAATTTGATCCTGCGTTATAAAGCCAGCGGGCACGCAGCAGGTGTAGCCGGACCGGTAGCTGCCATGTTCTATTTTTTCGGGATCCCAGCTGCCCCCCTGGCTTCCCTCATCCCGCTGGCGATCTTCGCGAGAATTGCAGCCAAGGGGCATGATATCTGGCAGCTGGTAATTGGGGCTGTAATGTCCATCTCCATTACCGTACTAGTGCTGTTACTTTACGGATTTGATCTGTTTGGTCAAATACAGTAAAAACTTAGGATTTCTAAATCCAGAATTGAGTACCACAACAGGAGAATATAATGGCCTATAAAGCAGATACAAGTTTAGCAACGAGCAGCAATGGCGAGATCATAGCCAACAGCATCACTCACGGGATTGGCGTCGGTCTGAGTATTGCCGGTTTGGTCTTCCTGGTCATCAAGGGCGTAAAACTCGGTTCAGGTTGGCATCTGGCAGGTTTTCTGGTTTTCGGGATCTCATTGCTGCTGCTGTATTTGGCCTCCACGGTTTACCACTCTTTTGCCAATAAACCCTGGAAAGGCATCTTCCAGAGGCTGGACCACGCCATGATCTATTTCCTGATCGCTGGGACCTATACACCATTCCTGCTGACCCAGAGCAGAACAAAACTGGGATGGATTGTGTTTGGAATCGTCTGGGGCTTATCGATCTTGGGATTAATTCTCAAACTGGGGTTCAGCGACAAATTCGAAAAACCGACTGTCTGGTTGTATCTTTTAATGGGTTGGGCCGGCATGGTTGTATTTTTTCAACCGGGGCTTCAGCTAGGTACTCTGGCAGTTGTATTCCTGCTGATTGGCGGTGCCTTTTATTCTTTAGGGGTCATTTTTTATCGCTGGAAAAAACTGCCCTACGGCCACGCCATCTGGCACCTTTTTGTGCTCGGCGGAAGTATTTTCCATTACTTTTCGGTTATGCAGCTTGTTTAAACTTTAAGGGACTGAGTCCTTTTGGAAGGACTCAGTCCCTCATATAGTGTAGATAACATATTTAGCTGATCGTTTCCTGCTGTTTATTCCCGACTGAGTCATTAAATTTCTATCAAAAAGTGACCCTACATTTTCTAGGTAGATTTATGGTCACTTTTTTTGTATGATGGTACCAGTAGACTGAAAGGAGATAACATGAAAAGATCCCTGTTTATCACGGTCCTCCTGGCTTTATTGCTGATCCTGACAGCCTGTACTGGGTCCCCCGCAGAGGATGCTGCTATCGTTGAAGAGGTGATGGAAGTGGAGGAAGTGAAGGAAGTGGAGCAAGAACCAGCCGCCACTGAAGTGCCGCCCACACCCGAACCCACCGCTACTGAAGAGCCAGTCATGCTGCCGGTCTCAATGGTCTCAGCTGTTCTGGGCGAAGGTGATTTCAACACCTATAAAGTATCACTGCCAGGCATGGCTCCCCTGGATTATGAAGAGAGTGATCTGCCAGCCCCCCCAGGATCTGTCACTATTAATTGGTTCACTTCTGGAGGTTTTTATATTGTGGCCTATTATGGGTTGGATCTTGAGGTCAGCGGGCCCCTCTGCCCCGGCAACTCGATCCTCTCCGGCGGAAATTTTCTGCATATCTCGAACTCCCCCACTGAAGAGGGTGCCTGTGAGGGATTCCCCACCCTGACTGAAGATCCAGATGTGGGTCCGATTGACTGCCAAGGAGAATTATTCTACCGGACCGCCATTCCCAGCGATCTCCAGGGCACCCTGTATGGCACCCTGGAGATGCTGGACGCTGACGGCAACCTGGTAGGTATGACCAGCCAGGCTGAGAGCACAACTGAGATGCTGGAAATCGATCTGGAGGTGATCTGCAACTAGATCCACATTGAAACAGGAAACGGTTTCCTTGAAGGAAACCGTTTCCTCATTTAATTAAGGATCCCGCATCTTATTTCATATCAAGCTAATATATCCCAGGAATCAGTTTATATTTCACTCGCTGCTGGTAGTCCTCATACCCATCCATGCCCGCTACCAGCATCTCTTCCTCATATTTGATGCGGGCTACCAGCGTGCCGCAGGACACTGCGGCCGGGATCAAAGCCGGCCAATAACCCAAGGCAAGGGGAAGAAAAAACATCATCACGATCCCGCCAGCATACAGAGAGTGGCGGACCCGCCCGTAGAGCCCGCTGTCCACCAGTTGCTGGCCCTGGTTGATATCCAGCAGCTTGGAGGCATAGGCATTCTAAAGAATGGCGGTGTTGAACAGCACATATCCAAGGCTGGATAACACCAGCGTAATGATCTCGATCGGGAGCGGGATGGTATGCCAGCCAAAATGGTGGGCCAATCCAGCAGGATCAGGGCGGTAAAAAAGCTGATCCCCATAGCGGGCATGATGAACCGGTCAGATCCGGCCGATTGTCTGGTGACTGCGGTCAAACCTTCTTTTTTTAACCTTCATGCGGTTGCGCAGCACCCGCGGTGCCTTCTGATTGATGATCCAGTAGCAAATTCCGGTGATGAGGGCAAAACTGCCCACATACAGCCAGCCCTCCAGCCAGCGCCAATCACCCGCCGCAGGGAAGATCAGCAGGGCCATAAACCCACCGGCATAAAAGGGCAGGCGGAGGATCACCCAGATTGATAAAGGTTGATCCATCTTATCAACCTCATTTATTCTCTCTTCATCATCCATAATCCGCCTCCTGGAAGTTTTTCTTCTGGGTTTTCCAGCCATTGATTTGTGCTTGATTCTATTCTAAACCAGACAGAATTATTTCTCGCCTACACTTCATGATATATGTCACTTTTTTGGAGTATCCCTTCACTATATACTTCTACAATATCCGACCAAATAACAAGGCTCACATGGCAACTTCATCGAAAAAACCCCTCCTCGATTCATCCTTCACGCCAAAAAAAACCTTAAGAGAGCCTCTATCCTGACAGCACTTTTGCTGATCGTTTTTACACCGCGAATATCAAGCCCAACCTACAGCCAGAGCAGCGCTGCCGAAATCCTGGTTTTTAGCGGATACCCGAGCCAACTTCCAGCAGATGGTGAGAGCACAACTGTTCTTGAAGTTAGGATAGACAACTGCCGGTTTGGTGTTCCGATTGAATCCAGCGGTACCTTTTCACTCGACGCACACACGAGCGATGGATCAATCGAATTTCTGAAGGGAGATTTCCGTCAGCAGCCTGCTCAGCTGCTTCTCACATCAAGCACCCAACCGGGTGTAGCCTTGATCGACGTGACTGTCTCCTATTGCCCTCCCGGGGGCGTAGTTCTGCTGGGCGTTTGTTCTGACCCATCCTCTGTGAATGCCACTTGCAGCGGGTCGACTTCATTTACTTTCATAGAAACTGAAAATACTGCCCAAAATACCGGTCAAACCGATACACCAGTCACATCGCCACCTGCTGCTGACAGTCAATTCCAGGCATCGGCTGAAAACGAAGGAAGTCAAGAAATGTCCCTCGCCGAGCTCTATCAAGATCTGGAGGAGTTCCTGGCCGGGGAAGATATCGATGCTCCTACACCAGGCCAGATGGCTGCCAGTGGGATCGCTTTGACCACCTTATTGGCAGGTTGGCTGGTTTTAAATCAGATGTCGGGAGTGAGCGCAGAAAAATCGCTTGAGGTAATCAAGGTCTGGCGCGATGGCAAAATGCCGCCCATCGGGGCTGAAGCCGAGCTGTCAACAGACTTCTGGGAGAGTGGAGCAGAAGGCAGCCTCCCGGACGAGGATCCTGAACCCGGTGAGGAAGAGGATCCTGAAGCCCACGACCGCCCTCCAATGCAGGAGGGAAGCGAGGATCGGCTTTTGCGCGGCGTTAAAGACGCTCAGGATATTGATGATGCCCTGAAAGAAACCAATAAGGATATTGAGGCTTTTGAGGGCAAGATCCCTGACCAGGTTAAGAATTTGAAAGCCTGGAAAAAACATGTTGAGCCCAAGCTCAAACAAGCCAAGGATCTGCTGAAAAAGGGCGAGCTGGACAAAGCCCGCACCTGGCTGGATCGAGCAGAAAAAATACTTGAGGTGCGCAAGGATGTTGACCGCGACCTTGACCATCTCCCGGTTGAGCAGCGGGAAGGTGTTGTCAGGTTGGTCCAGGCTCTGAAAGTTGGAGGCCATCTACTTTCTGATGGATTCAATGCCATGGTTCTCGAACCGGCCAAAGCCGCCGGGAACAAGTTACTTCCTCCGGAGCTGGCTCAACGATGGGAAAAAGCCATGGATGAAACTGGTCAGGCCATGTCCGATGTCGGCCAGGGAGTTCCCAAAGCTGTGCAGAAGGTTTCCAGAGAGATTACGCATGGAGAGATGATGGAACAGGCTGAGCAAATGAGCCAGGATTCTTCTCCTGAAATCCGCAAAGAGGGGCAGCAAATGAAGGATCTCTATAAGCGTGATAATGTAGATCATTTCGACCCCTGGGGTAAAGGCACTAAAAAAGCCAAAGAAATTTGGAACCATACTATGCGCGCCCTCTTCCACGACCGTTGAGAGAGACAACACAATCGGAGTTGACATGCAAGACGAAGCCAGTAAAAAGAACAAGGGGAATTTCCTTCCAGGGCTTAAACCAGCCTATTCGATATTGGAGAGAATATCGGACCAGCTGGAATCAGCAGGAGAGGATCAACAGAAATTACAGTCTGTCCTGGAAAACTCCCTGACCACTTATGATCAGGCGAGAGTGATCTTCCTGGAAGAAAACCAGCCCTGGCTGGCCGCTTGGGTCGATCTCCAAAAATCCCTTCTGCACTGCAAGCTGGCAGAAGGCGCAAACTTCATGGGCCGAAGCGTGCAGGCTCATACAGCGTTGGCGTTGGTGAAAGGTGTCCTTGATGATCTCCCCGCGTTCCCACCCAACCTTGATTTGACAGCCAAAATATATCTCACTTTGATCGAGGTCCTTTTTCGGATCCGCTCCCTCTTTGAAAAGGAAGATCAGCTCGAAGCTTTGGATACCTTGATCAAGGGCCTGGCCGAAAACCTGGGAGGATCGATGGCGCTGGATCTATCCTTGCGGGCAGAAGCCAATGATCTGAAATTTACGGCCGGGATATTGGAAGCGCTGGCAGATCTGGAAGAGGATCCCCAAATCAAAAAAGGGATCCTGGAAACCAGCCAGGTTCTATCGGACCAGGCCGCCGTCAATCTGTTGATCAGCAGCCCGCTGGACCTATCTGGCTACGAAATGTCCCGGGAGGGAAAATGAACAAGATTTTTATCATCCTGGGCACACTGGGAAGTGTCTTTGCGTTTGTGATGACAGCCCTGGCCGTGATCAACTATAAAAAACCTAAAAAAGTAACCGGATGGTCATCATTCTTGTCCGGGTTGATGGCGCTGCTGGGACTGGTAGCCATGACCTTCCTGGGGGGAATGAGGTTAAATCTCGAACTGGGTTTCCCAATATTCCTGATGGGCCTCTTCCTGGGATATTTACGGGGTACAGCTGTCAAACTAAATTGGGAAAACAACCAGGTGATCGGCCGCAATTCCATCCTCTTCCTGATCCTGTGGGGGTTATCTCTAGCCCTCAGCCAGCTGCTGGGATTGCTAGGTTCGCCCATGCTGGCCAGCCTGGGATTGATTCCAGTCGTATTCACAACCGGCCTCCAAGCTGGTTATTACGGGAACCTGTTCCTGAGACGGCTAATCATGGGGCGCAAAGCCAAATCCAGGAAAGGGTTGCAGGCAGTGATCGGCATCGTCGGTGGGATCGGCTTATTCCTGATAACTGCACTTTTTTTATTAATTCTTGGGCCAGATGTAACCGATGCGTTTCTCAAGATTGGAGATCGTCCCCAGGCCCGCTTCTCTCAGCAAGAAGCACCAAGTACTGGATCACAATCTGCCCCCTCGGAGCCCTCCCCTGCCCTCGTTCCAGGCCAGATGCCCAGCAGTGGAAAGGCATCGATCAGCTGCGAGGAGGAAATTGAGAGGCAAAAGGTATATTCTTTAAATGGTTACAATTTTGGAGACAGTAATTATACATTCGAGCAGGCATTTCTTAGTTATGATATCAATCTTGAGATGGAACTGGATTTTTCAAATCGAACATTCTCACTACAACAGCATCAGATCGAAGAGTGGAGCAGTATCAAATTTGATCAATCTGACATCTATTCAATCCTGATTGTAGAAGCCCAAACTACCGCTGAAGGAATTCTTGACGAAGATGGCTGGATCAGCGGCAGCTTTGATTATTACTCTGGATACCTTGATGATCCCGAACAAGAACCCTATGAATTCACCAGCTACTTTTATGGATACCTGGATGATCAGTTGGAGCAGATAGTCATCTGCAGGCTGAACCCTTCCGAGAATAATGGCGAAGGCAGGATTAATGAATTTTCAGCGGATTTTGATACCTTAAGAGCGGCTGGAAAAAACCAGCTAATTTCCAACTGGTACCATTCCTCTGCCTGTTATACCTGTGAGGTGGAGGGGGTAGATCCCTGATCCAGTACCACGTTGCCCAGCTCATCCCAAGCAGAATTGATGATGTGAGGGGCCAGATATCATATTGATCAATACTTACATTGCTACGAACGGACAGCC
>Ga0307418_1000305_pt1 | contig 14848 bp, 13 predicted proteins | sample SalMarWE160220MG_2_FD_202160 | JGI IMG/M metagenome (GOLD analysis project Ga0307418, IMG submission 202160) | Salt marsh sediment microbial communities from the Plum Island Ecosystem LTER, Massachusetts, United States - WE1602-20 | ecosystem: Environmental > Aquatic > Marine > Intertidal zone >...
GGCGGGCAGCCCGATGCTCAGCGAGGCCTTCGTCTGGGTATCGGTCGAGACGGCCCCGGTGACGCGGTCGACGTTGGGGTTGAGGTCCTGGATGTGCTCGACCGTGAGGTCGGAGGTCAGCTGCCCGATGCTGGGCTTGAGGTCGACGGTGGCGTCGATGGTGCCCGGGTCGCCGCTCTTCAGGTCGTAGCTGTTGCTCACCGTCACGCCCACCCAGGGGGTCGACTTGAACAGGGTGAGGGTGGAGTCGAGCGGCTGCAGGCCCTCGGTCGTGGGGTCGCGGCTGTCGGCGAAGACGTAGCCGCCGTCGACCTCCAGGCTGGCCCAGGCGAGAGGATCGAGCAGCAGCTTGGCGCTGGTCTCGGTGTGCGTTCGCAGCGGCACCTGGTCGAAGACGAACGGCGTCTCGCCTTGCGTGGTGTCGCGCGACAGGGTGAGCGACAGCGAGCCCGCCTCACCGAAGGACTGCTTGGCGTCGAGGCCGGCGTTCCAGTCGATCAGCCGTTCGGCGGTGCCGTAGTACTTGCCGGTGAACACGCTCTTGCCGCTCACCGCCAGGCCGTCCCACGGCGAGGTGGCGGGCATCACCAGGCTGTAGTTGTCGAGCAGCCGCGCCGAGGTGAAGGTGGGGGTGGCCGCGGCGCTGCGGTTGCTGGGGTTGCTGGTGTCGCGGAACACGCCGAGGTCGAGCAGCGCGCTCTGGACCTGGAACGGACCGAGCCGGTAGGCCGAGAGATCGGAGGGCTTGAGCTGCAGGCGCGCGGGCGTGAACAGCGGCACGCTGCGGCTGGCGTAGCTGGGCGTCGACACCTGATCCGTGGGATCCAGGTCGACGAAGCCCTGGCTGCTGAAGGTGCCCTGCAGCCCGGAGCCCTGCTGGGTGGTGGACCAGTCGTACTCCCAGATGCGGTTGCGCACGGTGTCGTCGCGCTTGAGCTCGAAGCTGGTGGCGGGCGGGCCGAGCGAGGTGTCGGTGGCGTAGTGCAGGTCGAACTGCAGCGTGCTCTGGCCCTTGGGAGCCAGCGCCACGGTGCCGTCGCTGTTGCGCTGCAGGTCGAAGGGGGTGTACTCGACCGTGAACTCGCCCTTCCCGCGCGCGGTGTAGAAGCGGTGATCGAAGCCGCCGCCCAGGTAGCTGGTCACCACCTTCCCTCCCAGCAGGGTGTTCTCGATGCCGCTGCCCTGCTGCGGCTGCACGTCGGCGTAGTAGTGGAGGTTGACCTCGCCGTAGGCGTTGGGGCCCATCACGTAGGGCCAGCTCGCCATCACCTCGGCGCGTACCGTGGCGGTGCCCGAGGTGAGCGACAGGCGCGGCTGACGGTTCGGCCGGGCCAGCGGCAGGACCAGCAGCGGCAGGGTGAAGAGCGGGTGGTTGCGTAGCAGCACGGTGACGTCGTAGGCGACCAGGCGGTCGCCGGGGTAGAGCTCGAGCCTCTTGGCGTCGAAGCCGTAGTCCTCGATCGTCTGATCGCAGCGCGAGCAGGGGCTGAAGTGGCCGCTCAGGACGCTGATCTGTCCGGGCACGCGGCTGGCGCTGTCGCCCGTCACGTCGAGCTGCGAGGTGCTGATGATCACGTCCGACGCCTGGAACGACTCCTTGCTGATGTCGATGACCAGGTCGTTGCCCACCACCGTCTGGCCGCCGGAGGTGTAGCGGCCGTAACCGACCACCCGCACCACCCGGTTGGTGAGGTCGAACTCGATGTGGTCGGCGACCAGCTCGGAGTCGCCGATGGTGACGTGGACCTGGTGCCCCTCCAGCACGTAGAGCTCCGCCTGGGTGCCGTCGGGCAGCGTCAGGGTATGGATCTCCAGCCGGCTGGTGGGGTCGCCGCCGGTGTCGATGGTGATCTGCACCGCGCGGGCGCTGCCGGCCAGCAGCATGGCCAGGCCGAGCAGGGCCGGCAGCACCGCGCGCCCCACTCAACGCCTCCAGGTGAGCGCCAGGAGCGCGCCGCCGGCCACGGCATAGAGCGCCACCGGCGCCCAGCCCGCGACGTACGCGGGGATGGTGCCCTGCTCGCCGAGAAGCTTCGAGACGCTGCCGGTGGCGTAGTAGATGAAGGTCAGCAGCAGCACCGACACGAACCCCAGCGAGGCCCCGCGGCGGAAGGTGAACAGCGCCACCGCCAGCGCGAAGAGGGCGAAGGCGGTGGCGGCCAGCGGCTCGGCGAGCTTGCGGTGCAGGGCCGTCCAGACCGCGGGCTCGGGGCGCCCGTCGGCGCCGCGCAGGCGGGCCAGCAGCTGGCGCGGCGGGAGGTAGATGAGGTCCGGCGTGCCGCTGGTGCCGGCCGACAGGCCGCGGACGGGCAGCGTGCCGCTGACGGCGTGGAAGTCGAGCACCAGCCGGGCCGAGCGGAACACGCGGAAGCGCAGGTCGTGAAGGCGCCACACGCCCGCCGCCTGGTCGTAATCGCCGCTGGCGGCCTGGATGACGTCGCGCGGGCCCTCGGAGCCGCCGGGAGAGATGACGATGATGTCGCGCAGGTGGCCGCCGGGCGAGACCGCGCCGACGTAGATGTCGCGGCCCAGGGCGTCGGTGAAGAACGAGCCGGCCTTGACCACCGTCTCCGGGCTCCTCAGCAGGATGTCCTTCTGCACCGCCTGCGCGCGATGCTCGCTCCAGGGAACCAGCAGCTCGTCGTTGGCGAAGGCGACCAGGCTGACGAGCAGGCCCAGCCCGAGCATCGGCATCAGGAAGCGGCGCGGGCTGACGCCGAGCAGCAGCGCCGCCTTGATCTCGCCGTCCTGGCCCAGCCGCGTCAACCCCAGCAGCGCGGCGAACAGCAGGGCGAGCGGCAGGCCCGGCCCCGCGGCGGCCGGCAGCTTGAACAGCAGGTAGCGCCCCACCAGCGCGGCCGGCACCCCGCGGGCCAGGACGTCGGCCAGCACGCCCATCAGGAAGCTCATCAGCAGCAGCACCAGTAGCACCGCCAGCCCCGCGGCGTAGAGCGGCAGGATCTCGCGGTAGAGGTAGCGGCTGAAGGTGGTCATGCGCGCAGGCTCCAGGCGGCCAGCAGCAGCGCGCCGACGCCGCTCACCGCGGGCGTGAGCCAGGCGGCCATCACGGGGCCCAAAGCGCCGGCCTCGTAGAGGTTCTGGCTGAACAGCCACAGGGCCCAGAACGCCACCAGCAACACGATCGTCCAGGCGAAGCCCGCGGCCCGGCCGCGCACGCGCAGCCCCAGCGCCCCCGCGAAGAGCGCGAACACCACCGCGCTGAAGGCGTCGGCGATGCGACGGTGGTACTGGAACAGCAGCTGCCTGGCGTTGCCGCCGGCCTTGCGCAGCCTGGCGATCTGCGCGCGCAGCTTGTCCAGCGGCAGGGTGTCGCCGCGCGCGAGCGTCTCGGTGGGGGTGGCCTGCAGCGGGAAGGGGAGGGTGACGGGCCCGACGGCGACGGGAGGCGTCCCGGGCCCGCTGCGCTGCGCGTGGTCCAGCGTCCAGCTGCGGGCGCTGCTCGACCAGGTGCCGCTCGGAGCGGTCAGCACGGTGCCGTCGTTCTCGAGCACCAGCACCCCCTCCAGCCGGGCCTGAGCGTGGTTCTGGAGGTCGCCGCGGATGCGAGCGGCGTAGAACACTCCCTCGCCCTCGATGCGGAACGAGGCGTCGGTCTGCACCTGGGCGGGAGGCCGCACGTACACGAAGGCGTCGATCATGTGCTGGTAGGCGGTCTCGGCTCGAGCCTCGAGGAAGCCGTTGTTCACCAGGCTCACGCCTCCCACCAGCACCCCCAGCAGCGCCAGCGGCAGCAGCAGCGACACCGGCCTGGCGCCCATGGTGTAGGCCGCCTTCAGCTCGGAGTCCTTGGCCAGCCGGCCGGTGGCCAGCAGCACCGCGAACACCACCGCGATCGGCAGGCTCAGGTGGAAGAAGTAGGGCAGCTTGTAGAGCAGCAGCGTCGCCACCTGCGCCAGGCTGGCGTGCTGCTGGATGAGGAAGCGCGCCAGGACGCTGAGCAGGTCGATCGACAGCAGCAGGCAGAACGCGGCCACGCCCAGGAGGTAGAGCCCGGCGGTCTCGCGGAGCAGGTAACGCGCCAAACGTGCGGGCACCAGCGCAGTATAACGGCGCCCACCGGCGGCCCTGCCGTGACCCGCGTCCCCGTCGTTCCTTCTCCGTCGCGGCGCGAGCGTCTAGACTGGGCGCGTGCGCCTCCACCTGGTGGCCGTGCAGGCCGCCCTGCAAGCGGATGCCTTCATCGGGCCCGACGCCTTCGCCGCCTGGGTCCTGGACCTGGCTCGGCAGGGCGTGGCGGGAGCGCCGCCGGACGTGCCGGTGCTGCTGGCGTTCCCCGAGCTGGTGGCGCTGCCGCTGACGTTCACGCTGGCGGGCGGCGGCTCGCCCCCGCCGGCGGGCGCCACGCTGCTGCAGGCCGGCCGGCGCTCGCTGCGGCGCGACTGGCCGGCCGTCGCGCGCGCGGCGCTGCGCCACGCCGCCTTCGGCCCGGCGGCCGTTCACCTCGCCCGCGCTAGGGCCGTGCACCGCGTCTACCTGGCCGCCTTCGCCGCGGCCGCCAGGGACACCGGGGCCACCGTCGTCGCCGGCTCGGCGCTGCTCCCCGAGCTCGCCGTCGAGGACGGCGACGGCGCGCGCCCGACCGGCTCGCGGGTGCACAACGTGGCGTACGTGCTGGCGCCGAGCGGCGCGTTGCTCGGCCGCGCCCGCAAGGTCCACCTGACGCCCGGCCTGGAGGCGCGTGCCGGCCTGGCGCGCGGCCGGCTGGCCGACCTGCCGGTGATGCAGGCCGGCTGGGGCAAGCTCGGGGTGGCGGTCTGCCTGGACGGCTGGCGCGAGGACGTGCTGGCGCACCTGGATGCGCTGGGCGCGCAGGTGGTGGTCCAGCCCAGCGCCAACGACGCCTCGTGGGACAGGCCCTGGCCGCAGGACCCTCGGCTGTCCGAGGGGGAGGCGTGGCTGACGCGCGGCTTGAGCGCCGGGCTGCGCGGCCGGGCGAGCCTGCGCTACGGCCTCAACCCCATGCTGGTGGGCGAGCTGCTCGGCTTCGCGCCGCGCGGGCGCTCCAGCATCGTCACGGGAGCGGCATCGGGCGGCCCCTGGTGCGAGGGGCGGAGAGGGGTCCTGGCGTTGGCGAGCAGCAGCGATGCGGAGGAGGTGGTGAGCGCCACCGTGGAGCTCGTCCCGGAGCCGCCGGTGGCGCAGGTGGGCGGTAGAATGCGGCCGTGACCGGGACGCTAGGCCTCTTCTCGCTGGTGGACCTGTTCCAGCTCCTGTCCTCCGCGCAGCGATCCGGCCGGCTCGGCATCGATCATCCTGCGGGCCTGGCACGGGTCTACTTCGACAAGGGGCAGGTGGTCCACGCCGAGTTCGGCGAGCTGCGCGGCGAGGAGGCCGTGTACGCGCTGTTCACGGACGAGCGGGGCAGCTTCGAGTTCCGCCTGGGCATCCCGGCGCCCGAGGCGAGCATCGCGGCCGGCACGGAGAACCTGGTGCTGGAGGCCATCCGCCGCCTGGACGAGGCGCGCCGCGAGAGCGGCCCCACGGTGGCGCGCGACGCCGTGCCCACGCTCGACACCAGCTACGAGCGCGCCGCCGAGCTGACGCTCAACGAGGACGAGCGCCAGGTGCTGGGGCACGTGAACGGCCAGCGCAACGTCACCCGCATCGCTCTCGACGCCTCCCTGGACCCCGACGACACCCTGGCGATCGTCGAGCGCCTCACCCGCATCGGGGTGCTCAAGATGCGCGGCCGCCGCGCACGGACCGCGCGGCTGGTGGCGCGCCTGAGCGACACCGACCTGCCGGCGGGCGCGGCCGGGCTGGACCCGGGCATCCTCACCACCTGGCAACGGGCCACCGGCACTCGGCCGGAGAGGGTCGCCTGCCGCCGTCAGGACGGCAAGGTGCTGGTGTTCCAGGCCACCGCCGTCGACGGCGCCGGCCCCTACATCCTGTTCTCTCGCGACACCCTGTTCCGCTCCGACCTGGCGGCCAACGAGGCCCTGCTGGTGCGTCCCGTGCAGAAGCCCGGCTGACGGGCGGGGAGGGCGAGCATGGCGGACACAGCGGCCCGGCCTGCCTTGCTGCCGTGGCGGACGCGTGCCTTCCCGATCGACTGGCGCGAGGAGTTCGGCTCGGACGGGCCCATGACGCTGGAGATCGGCTTCGGCGACGGACGCCACACCGTGCGCGTCGCTCGCGAGCGGCCGGACGCGCGCCTGGTCGGCCTGGAGATCTCCAGCGGCAGCATCCAGCGCGCCCTCCGGCGGGTGAAGCGCGAGGGCCTGACGAACGTGCGCCTGGCCAAGGCCGGTGCGCGCTTCGCCCTCCGGCAGCTGTTCCCCGAGCATGCCTTGGAGCGCATCGTGGTCAACTTCCCGGACCCCTGGCCGAAGGAGCGGCACGCCGACCGCAGGCTCCTGGCCCGCGACTTCTTCCGCCTGGCGGCCAGCCGCCTCACGCCCGGCGGGGCGGTATGCCTGGCGACCGACCACAGCGACTACTACGCCTTCGCGCTGGAAGAGGCGCGGCTGGCCGGCGGCTTCGAGGCGGTCGCGGCGGAGCCGCCGGCGGCGGTGTTCGAGACCAAGTACGCCCTGAAGTGGAAGGCGCAGGGCATCGCCCTGCGGTACGTGGAGCTCCGCTATCTCGGGGGCGCCAGCGAGGCGTTCCCGGCCCTGGAGAGGCCAGCAACCATGCCCCATGCCCTGCTGTCCGGCCGTCTGCCGCCGTCGGCGGCCTTCGCCAAGGTGGTGATGCCGTACGCCGACGGTCACGTGATCCTGCTGGAGGCCGCCCGCAGCCTCGGGCCGCGAGCGGACGACGGCGACCGCCAGGCCCGCTCGCCCGAGGACGCCGCCAGGGTCGCTAGCGAGGCGGCGGACGGGGCCGCCGCCGGGCCGGCACGCTGGTGGGTGCGCGCCAGCGTCGACGAGCCCGACATCCGGCAGCACCTGCTGGTGGTCGTCCAGCAGCGTGCCGAGGACGAGGTGATCGTGCGGCTCGAGCCCTTCGGCGACCCCATCATCACGCCCACCGTGCGCGGGGCGGTGCACGCCGTCACCCGCTGGCTGCTGGCCGCCACCGACCTGCGTGTCACGGCCCGCAACTACTGAGCCGGCGGCGCCCAGGCGTCCTCGGGCCGGCCCGGCTCGGGCTAGCATCGCCGCATGACGGTGCGACCGATCGCCCAGAACGGCGGCGTGCGGGAGGGTGGCCCGCGCGTGCTGACCGCGCCCCACCTGCCCTGGCCGCACGGCTTCACGCTGCGTGATGGCGGGGTCAGCGAGGGCCCCTTCGCCTCGCTCAACCTGGGGCTGAGCTCCGGCGACGATCCGGCGAGGGTGGAGGCCAACCGTCGGCGCGTGCTGGCGGACCTGGGCGTCACCCGGGACGAGGTGTGCGCCTTCCATCAGGTTCACGGCGCGCGCGTGCTGGACGGCGACCCGACCTGGTTCGGGGAGCGCGCCGACGCGGTCGTCAGCGCCGTGCCGGGCCGCCTGCTGGTCGTCAGCGTCGCCGACTGCCTGCCGCTGCTCTACTTCGATCCGGTCAGCGGCGCCGCCGCCGCGGCGCACTGCGGCTGGCGAGGCACCGTCGCCGGCCTGGCGGCGGCGGTGGTGGAGCGCCTGCGCGAGCGCTACGGCAGCCGCCCGCAGGACCTGAGGGTCGCTATCGGGCCGGGCATCCAGGGCGCCTGCTACCAGGTCGGGGAGGAGGTCGCCTCCGCTTACCGGCTGGCCGGCTTCCCGCCGGAGCTGGCCCGCGAGGACGACGAGGGGCGCTACCGGCTCGACCTGCCGGCGGCGAACCGCTGGCTGCTGGAGCGCTCGGGTGTGCCGCCGGATGCGGTGTGGAGCGCCGGCGTGTGCACCCACTGCGATGAGGAGCGCTTCTTCAGCCACCGCCGCGACGCCGGCGTCAGCGGGCGGCACTGGGCCTTCATCAGGGTGCCGCGGACGTGAGCCACGGCCAGCAGAGCGACCGGGGCGGCGCTGCTGCCGGGCTATCCTGAGGCATGAACGCGAGCCGCGGGCCGGCGGAGCGGCCTTGACCACCTCCCTCCAGGGGATCGGCGAACGGTTGAGGGCGGCTCGGCGGGTACGCATGGACATCCCCGGCTTCCGGCGTGCGGCCGTGCTGGTGCCGTTGCTGGAAGCGCCGGAGGGGCCGGCGGTGCTCTTCACCGTGCGGGCCGACACCCTCGCCAACCACGCCGGTCAGATCGCCTTCCCCGGCGGCGCCGCCGACGCGGGCGAGAGCCTGGAGGCGGCCGCCAGGCGGGAGACCGAGGAGGAGGTCGGCCTGCGCGTGCCCGAGGACGCGGTGCTGGGCGAGCTGTCCGACCACCCCTCGCCGGCGGGGTACGTGGCCACGCCCGTGGTGGCGCTGCTACCGTGGCCGCAACGGCTCGCGCTCAACCCCAGCGAGGTCGCCGAGACCTTCATCGTGCCGCTGGCGGAGCTGGCCGCCATCACCCCGCAGAGCGAGGTGCGGCGGCTGCACCAGTACCGCCGGCGCATCTTCACCTACCAGTGGCGGGAGCGGCGCATCTGGGGCTTCACCGGGAACGTGGTGAAGAACCTGCTGGACGTGCTGCACGGTCGACAGGGCGATCCCTTCGATCCGTGGTAGCGTCGCTGGCGATCTCTGGAGTCCGGCCCACCAGCTCTGCACGGAGAGGAGGCAGGCCATGAAGCGGCGGGACCTGCGCGTCGTGCGGGGTGGCGAGCACTACGGCTACAGCACCGGCGAGGTGGTCGAGGCGCTGCAGTCCGCCGGGGTGCTGACCGACGAGGCCATCCGCATCGCTCGCGAGGCCGAGCGGCGCTTCCGCGAGTCGGGCGCCCGCCAGGTGGAGCTGAGCGAGCTGGTGCAGGAGCTCGCCGGCATGGTGTCCGAGCGGGTCGCGCCCGAGGTGGCCGCCCGCCTGATGCAGCAGACGCCGCCGTTCGTGCCGCTGCTGATCACGCTCGACACCGGTCAGGAGCCGTTCTCGCGGCGGACCCTGATGACCTCGCTGGAGAAGCTCGACCTGGGCTTCAAGGAGGCGCACGCGGTCGCCAACCAGGTGGAGCAGGGGTTGCGGGCCGAAGGCGTGGAGCACCTGCCGGAGTCGGAGCTCGCCAGGCGCGTGGCCGTGGCGCTGGAGGGCCGCTATGGCCGCGACCTGCGGCTGCGCTACGAGGCGCTGACCCGTCAGTCGCTGGAGCTGAAGGTGGTGGAGGAGGACGGCGTGCAGATCCCCTTCTCGCGCGGCATCCTCGCTCAATCGGTGACGGCGGTCGGGCTCGGCCCCGAGCTCTCGCACAACCTCGCCAAGCGGGTGGAGGAGCTGCTCTACCGGCTCGGCCGGCCCACCGTCGAGCGTGTTCACGTGCGGCAGGAGGTCTCCCGGCTGCTGCGCGAGGAGGCCGGTGAGGAGTTCGCGCGCCGCTACCAGCTGCTGCGGTCGGTCCGCCGCCCCCACCGCCCCATCATCCTGGTGGTCGGCGGCGCGCCCGGGGTCGGCAAGTCCGCCATCGCCTCGGAGGTGGCCTACCGCCTGGGCATCTCTCGCAACGTCTCCACGGACTCGGTGCGGCAGGCGCTGCGGTCGCTCATCGGCCCGGACCTCAGCCCGGTGCTCCACAGCTCCAGCTACTCGGCGTGGCGCGCCGAGCTGCTGCCGAGCGAGCGCGACTCGATCAGGCCGAAGCGCAAGCGCGTGCTGCGCGGCTTCCTGGCCCAGGTCCAGCAGCTCGATCCGGCGGTCTGCGCCATCATCGAGCGGAACGTCACCGAGGCGACCTCGCTTGTCCTGGAGGGCGCCCACCTGGTGCCCGGCGTGGCGCCGAGCAAGGAGTCGGACGGCGCCACCATGGTCCGCGTGGTGATGGCGGTGCAGGACGAGGAGGATCACCGCCGCCACTTCGGCGTGCGGGAGGGGCAGACCTTCAAGCGGCGGCTTCAACAGCCGTACCTCGAGCACTTCACGGAGATCCGCATCATGCAGGAGTTCATCCGTGAGCAGGCGGAGCTGGAGGACGTGCCGGTGGTGGAGGCCTCCGACTTCGACTCGGCCGTCGAGAAGGTCATCGAGCACGTCCTCGACGTCATGCTGGTCGAGCGCTACGGAAGCGCCGTGGCGGAGGGCGAGGAAGCCCGGTGAGCCGCGGGTGGATGAAGAATGTAATCGTGTCCCCGGGCGCCCGCCCGTAGACTTCTCGCCGAGGAGAGCGATGCCCACGCCGTCGATCCAAGTCGACCGTCTGACCAAACGCTACGGCAAGCGGCCCGTGGTCCAGGATCTGAGCTTCACCGTCAACCCGGGCGAGGTGTACGCCCTGGTGGGGCCCAACGGCGCCGGCAAGACCACCGTGATCCGGCTGGTGGCCGGGCTGGCCTTCCCCAGCGAGGGGACGGTGCGCATGCTGGGGGTGAACCCGCACAGCGAGCCCGCCGTGCGGCGCCGGCTCGGCGCGGTGGTGGAGGCGCCGGCGGCGTTCTACCCGTACCTGACGGGCCGCGGCAACCTCCGGCTGCACGGGCGGCTGGCGGGAGGCGTGGACGAGGCGCGCATCCAGCAGGTCCTGGACATGATGGAGCTGGGCAACGCCGCGGAGCGCAAGGTGGGCGTGTACAGCCTGGGGATGCGTCAGCGCCTGGGGGTGGCCGCGGCCATGCTCACCCGCCCCGATGTGCTGATCCTGGACGAGCCTGCGAGCGGCATGGACCCGCTGAGCCTGCACCTGGTGCACTCGGTGCTGCGCGACGCCGCCGGCGGCGGCAGCGCGGTGCTGCTGTCCACGCACCACCTCGACGAGGTGGTCGCCTACTGCACGCGGGTGGCCATCCTGGAGGAAGGCCACCTCATCGACGAGGTGAACCTGCTCGACCGCCGCGAGCGCTACCGCGCCGGCGTCGACGAGCCGCATCGAGCCCGGGCGCTGCTGGAGACGCAGCCGTGGATCCGTCACGCCGCCGTGCGCGGCCAGGACGTGGTCTTCATCCCGGCCGAGGCGGAGAACGTCGGCCGCGTGGCGGGGCTGCTGGCCGACGCCGGGCTGAGCCTGTACGAGCTGACCCGGGACATCTTCGACCTGCGCGGCTATTACCGCGAGCGCATCGCCAACGAGCGCCCCACCCACAGCGGCGTGCGCCGCCCGCCCGACGCCGGCGCGGACCACGAGGAGGAGCCGACGTGAGGAGCCTGCTGGCGATGGAGCTGGACAAGGTCGCGAGGCTGGCCAGCGTGCGCTTCTCGCTCCTGCTGCTGGTGCTCTTCCCGGTGCTGTGGGCCTACGCCCCCGGCATCTACCACGTCTACGACTTCTACCTGGTGTCCGCCTACCAGGTGCCCGCGCTGAGCCTGCTCTCGAGCATGCAGTTCATGCTGCCGCTGCTGGTGGCGATCAGCGCGGCCGAGCTGCTGGGCATCGAGATCGCCAACGGCACCCTGCAGACGGTGCTGCTGCGGCCGGTGTCGCGCTCGCAGTGGCTGCTCTCGAAGCTGCTGGTGGTGAGCGTCTACCCGTTCGCCATCCTGCTGGTGTTCCTGGTGGTGTCGCTGCTGGCCGGAGCGCCGTACGGCTACGGCTCGTTCGTGGGCGGCACCGGCCTGGGTCAGGCGGGGCTGCTGGGGCAGGGCACCATGGGCGCCGGGCAAGCGATCGCGGAGGTCCTGCGCGCCTACCTCGTGGCCGGGCTCAGCCTGGTGCCCGTCGCGCTGCTGTCGCTGCTGCTCACGGTGGCGTTCATGAGCGCCGCGGGCGGGGCGCTGGCCACCCTCTCGGTGCTCATCTTCATGCAGCTGCTGGTGGTCTTCCCGGGCCTCACGCCCTACCTGCTCACCACCCAGCTCAACGCCTACGCCAAGCCGGTGGCCAACATGGGCTGGGTGGTGGCGCTCATCGCGGTGTACGCTGCCGCCTTCGCGGCGGCGGCGGTGGTGCTGTTCGAGCGAAAGGACTTCTGATGCGGCCGCTGGGACGCCTGGCGGTCGCTGCGCTGGCGACGCTGCTCGCCGGCGTGGCCCTGGCCCAGAGCATCGCCTACACCGTGCAGGTGGTGGCACTCTCCGACAAGGACTCCGCGCTGGCGCTGCAGGCGAAGCTCAACGCCGACGGCTACCCGGCCTACGTGGTGCGCTCGACCACCGGGCTCGGTGACGTCTACCGCGTCCGGGTCGGCGCCTACGCCAACCGCCAGGCGGCGCTGGTGTACGCCGACACCATGCCCGCCATCGCCGGCGGCAAGCCCATCCCCGCGCTGGCCCAGGCCATCCCGCCCGGGATCGTGTCGCTGTCGCCGCGCGTGCTCACGCGCATCATCCCGGAGGGCCGCGAGGTGAGCGTGGTGGCCTGGAGCGGGGGCGTGGCGGTGCGCCTGCAGCAGCAGACGCCCCTCAGCGAGGCGCGCTACGTGGTGCTGAACGGCGACCAGGTGGACTCCTTCGACGCCTGGCTGGCAGTGCCGAACGAGGACGGCTCGATCACCCGGCTGCGCAACCTCTCGCTATGGCCGGACAACTACCAGCAGGACAGCGCCGAGGCCCGCGACGCCTTCGAGGCGTCGGTGCTGTCGCTGGTCGCCGACGGCCTGGGGATCTCGCTATCGGACGTCAAGGCCACCATCTACCGCCCGGACCCCTCCGAGGCGCCGCGGTTGATCGTCCTGGAGTCCGTCACGCCCGGCGCCAAGGGCACCGAGACGAGCAAGCTGCTGGCGCTCGGCGTGCCCGAGCTGGGGATGACGCCGTACGGCCCGACGCAGTATCTGGCGCTGAGCCCCGGCGAGCTCCCGGACCCGCCCAAGGCGACCGCGCTCAGCCTCAAGGGCCCGCCCGTGACGCCGCTCAGCGGCGACGGCTGGACGGCGCGGGCCGACGGCGAGTTCATCACCATCGAGGGAAAGGACGGCAAGTCCTGGCGCGAGGCCGTCGGCACGCCGCTGTGGAGCGACGGGCACGTCATGGCCAGCGCCTTCCAGGACTCCTACCTGTTCTACGACTTCGTTCCGCGCTGAGCCCCGCTAGGCCTTGCCGATCGGCAGGTTGAGGGTGAGCGTGCCGCGGGCCTCGGCGTCCTCGGCGGCCCCCTCGCCGGCCGGCGCCGCCTCGGCGGGCAGGTCTTGCTCCGCCAGCCAGCGCTCCGCGGCCATGGCCGCGCGGGTGCCGGCCCCGACCGAGGTGCCGAGCTGCCGGTACACCTCGTCCGACACGTCGCCTGCGGCGAAGATGCCCTCGACGTCGGTGAAGATCTCGTCGCGAACGTCGACGTAGCCGCTCTCCCGCAGCCTCACGAGGCCCTGCAGGTAAGCGGTGTTGGGCTCGTGCCCGATGTAGACGAAGAGCCCGTCGGTGGGCAGCACCGCCTCCTCGCCCGTGTCGACGTCGCGGGTGCGCACGCCGGTGACCTGACCGTCCTCGCCCACCACCTCCGTGACCACCGCGTTCCACACGAAGCGCATCTTGGGGTTGGCGAAGGCGCGCTCCTGAGCGCCCTTGTGAGCGCGCAGGGCGTCGCGGCGGTGGATCACCGTCACCGACTCGGCGAACTTCGTCAGGAAGGTGCCCTCCTCGATGGCGGCGTCGCCCCCGCCCACCACCACCACGCGTTTGCCGCGGTAGAAGAAGCCGTCGCAGGTGGCGCAGGTCGACACGCCGCGGCCGTAGAACTCGTCCTCGCCGGGTACGCCCAGACGGCGCGGGTTGGCGCCCGTGGCGACGATCACCGCGCGGGCGTGGTAGTCGGCGTCGTAGGCGCGCACCACGAAGCCGCCGCCGGGCTTGCGCTCGACGCCCGTCACCTCGTCCATGACGATCTCCGCGCCGAACTTCTCGGCCTGCTGCACCATCCGCTGCGACAGCTCGGGCCCGGTGACCCCGTCCGGGAAGCCGGCGTAGTTCTCCACCTCGTCGGTCTGCGCGATCTGGCCGCCGGGCAGGCCCTTCTCGATGATGACGGTGCTCAGCTGCCCGCGGCCGGCGTAGATGCCCGCGGTCAGGCCGGCGGGCCCTCCACCGATGATCACGACGTCGTTGTGCTGCTGCTTCTTCGGCATGCGACCTCCACCTGAGGCGATGCTAGCACCCGCTGCCGCGGCACCGCTGTCGGATTGGATACCTACGGGGGGTATCCGCCGTGGATGGCGGCCGCGGTTGCAGCGTGCAACGGCAGCCCGTAGACTTCGGTGTGTCGGACGGCAAGCCACGGAAGGCGTCGCTGTCGACGTCGGTTGGCGACTACCTGAAGGCGATCTGGGTGGTCGCAGGGGACGGGCCGGCCGCCACCGGCGACATCGCGCGGGCCCTGGGCGTCACCGCGTCCTCCGTCACGGGCATGCTCGGCAAGCTCAAGCGCATGGGGCTCATCCGCTACAAGCCCTACTACGGCGCCGAGCTCACCGTCCAGGGGCGGGGCGAGGCGTTACGGCTGATCCGGCGCCATCGCCTGCTCGAGACCTTCCTGATCCGCGACCTGGGCTACAGCTGGGACGAGGTGCACGAGGAGGCCGAGAAGATGGAGCACGTCATGTCCGTGCACTTCACCGAGCGGCTGGCGGCTCACCTGGGGCAACCCTCCCACGACCCCCACGGCGACCCCATCCCGCGGGACGACGGCAGCCTGCCGGCCACCCCCAGCACGGCCCTGTGCGAGGCTCCGGTGTCGGCGTCGTTCACGGTCTCGCGCATCCTGAGCCAGGACCCCGAGGTGCTGGCGTACGTCACCGAGCTGGGGGTACGGCCCGGCGTGGTGGTGCGGGTGGAGGCCAGGGAACCGATGGGCGAGATGGTCACCGTGCGTCTGGCCAGGCGACGCCTGGCCATCTCCCACGATCTGGCGTGCCTGATCCTGGGAGCCGTCGCCGAAGGGTGACGGCGGCGCGCCGGGAGCTCCCCAGGAGC
>Ga0307418_1000306_pt1 | contig 14844 bp, 15 predicted proteins | sample SalMarWE160220MG_2_FD_202160 | JGI IMG/M metagenome (GOLD analysis project Ga0307418, IMG submission 202160) | Salt marsh sediment microbial communities from the Plum Island Ecosystem LTER, Massachusetts, United States - WE1602-20 | ecosystem: Environmental > Aquatic > Marine > Intertidal zone >...
GCGGTCGCCCTCGCCGCGGTGATCGCGGTCAGCATGGTCGCCGGCTTCACCAAGGCCGAGACGGAGCGGATCTGGCTCTTCCTCGTCCCCTTCGCCTGCCTCGCCGCCGCCCGTGCGATCTCGGTCAAGCGGGTGCCGCTGCTGCTCGCGGCGCTGACCGCGCAGGCCGTCGTCTTCGAGATCCTCCTCTTCACCAAGTGGTGAGCGCGGTGACGAGAACGCCCACCCCCACGACCCACCGCCTAGCGCAGCTCGGCGCGGGCGAACTCCGCCATCCCCTCGGCGAGCCCGATCTCGGCCGCGAAGCCCAGCTCGGCGCGGGCCCGGCCGGGGTCGGCGAAGACGTGGCGCACGTCGCCGAGGCGGAACTCGCCGGTCACCTCGGGAGCCGGCGCGCCCTCGCCCGCCTCGCGGGCGAGCAGCTCGGCCATCGTCAGGATCGACTCGGGGCTGCCACTGGCGACGTTGAAGGCCGCCGGCGGCCCCTCGCGCTCGAGCGCCAGCAGGTTGGCGCGGGCGACGTCGGCGACGTGGACGAAGTCGCGCAGCTGGGCGCCGTCCTCGAACACCCGCGGCGCCCTGCCGGCGGCGAGCGCGCTGCGGAAGATGCTGGCGACGCCGGCGTAGGGCGTGTCGCGCGGCATCCGCGGCCCGTAGACGTTGTGGTAGCGCAGGGCGGTGCAGGAGACGCCCTCGTTCTCGCGCGCGAACAGCGTGCAGAGGTGCTCCTGCTGGAGCTTGGTCGCGGCGTAGACGCTGCGCGGGTCCAGCGGCGCGTCCTCCTCGATCGAGCGCGGCGCCAGCGGCTCGCCGCACTCGGGGCAGGCCGGATCGAAGCGGCCCGCCTCGAGGTCCCGGCGCGAGCGCGGGGCCGGGCGCACCGGGCCGTGCCGGGGGCACTCGTAGCGGCCCTCGCCGTAGACGACCATGCTGCTGGCGAGGACCAGCGGCCCGCGGAAGCCGCGGCGGGCGAGCGCCGAGAGCAGCCGCGCGGTGCCGAGGTCGTTGACCGCGACGTAGTCCTCGGCGTCGCGGTAGTCGAGCCCGAGGCCGACCATCGCCGCCTGATGGCAGACGGCGCCGACGCCGTCGAGCGCCGCCGCGACGACGCCGGGGTCGGTGACGTCGCCCTCGACCAGCTCGGCGGCGGGGTTGAGGTACTCGGGCCGGCGCGAGTGGGCGGCGGGCAGGAAGCAGTCGAGGACGCGCACCTCGCGCCCCGCCTCGACCAAGAGGTCGACGACGTGTGAGCCGATGAAGCCCGCCCCGCCCGTGACAAGAACGCGATCGCCCATCGGCGGCAGGATATGGCCGGCGGCGCTGATCGCCGTCGCCGGGGGCCTCACCGCCTCGCTGCTCGCCGCCTGCGGCTCGACCAGCTTCCGCCGCGCCGCCGAGCCCGCCGACTCGCCACCGCTGACCGCGCCACCGGCCGGGAAGACGCGGCGGCTCGGCGGCGAACCCGAGGGGCTCGTCTTCGACCCCGCCTCCGGCCTGCTCGCGGTCGGCCTGCGGCATCCGCGCTCGCTCGTCTTCGTCGACCCGGAGACGCTGGTGCCGCGGCGCCGGATGGCGCTGCCGGCGGCGCCGCGGCACCTCGCCTACGCGCCGGCCGAAGCGGCGGTCGTCGTCCCGGCCGAGTCGGCCGACCGGGTGCTCGAGGTGACCCCGGCCGGTATCCAAGCCGAAGCGAAGGCCGGGACCCACCCGCACGCCGCCGCCTCCCTGGGCGAAGAGATCTTCGTCGCCGACGAGCACTCCGACCAGGTCTCGGTCCTCCGCCACGGCGAGCTCGTCGCCACCCTCCCCGCCCCCCACCAGCCGGGCGGGATCGCCACCTTCGCCGGCGGCTACGTCGGCCTCGTCGCCGTCTCCGAGCGGGTCCTGCAGGTCTACGACGCGGGCAGCGGCGACCGCCTCGGCAGCACCGGCGCCGGCGTCGGCCCGACCCACATCGTCGCTCTCGGCGACCGCGCCTACGTCGCCGACACCGAAGGCGACCTCGTCCGCGAGTTCGCGATCGGCCCGCGGCCGCGCCAGATCGCCACCGCGCCGGCTCCCGGCGCCCCCTACGGGATCGCCGTCGACCCGCGTCGCGGCCGGCTCTGGGTCACCCTGACCGCGAGCAACCGGCTCGCCGAGTACGCGGTCGGCTCGCGGCCGCCGCGGCTCCTCGCGACGTACGCGACCGTGCGCCAGCCCAACTCGGTCGCGGTCGAACCGGCGAGCGGCGCGGTCTTCGTCGCCGGCCGCCGCGACGGCGAGCTGCAACGGATCGCGCCGAGCCCAGAGGAGGAACCGTGAAGCTGCCGCGCCCGAACCTGCCCCGCCCGCGCGTCCCCGAGGAGCCGCCGCCCGGGCCGACCCGGCCCGAGTTCTGGCGCAGCCCGCTGCGCGGCCCCTGGCTCACCTCGCTGCTCGGCTCGGTGCTGCTGCCGCTGGTGATCGTCTGCGCCGTCACCGGCTTCCTCTCCCAGGCCTCCTACAACCCCGACCTCGGCCGCAACTCGCTGCTGCCCTCGGGCGGGATCGGCGCCGACCTCTTCTTCTTCACCTGGCCGACCAGCCCGTCCTGGATCTACGCGCTGAACCAGGGCCTGCACGTGACCAGCGGCCTGCTCGCGATCCCGATCCTGCTGGCGAAGCTGTGGTCGGTGATGCCGAAGCTGTTCGAGTGGCCGCCGATCCGCTCGCTCGCCCACCTGCTCGAACGCGCCTCACTGGCGCTGCTGGTCGGCGGCAGCATCTTCGTCTTCTTCACCGGCCTGCTCAACATCCAGGTCTACTACCCGTGGCCGTTCCGCTTCCTCACCGCGCACTACTACGGAGCGCTGGTCTTCATCGCCGCCTTCGCCCTCCACGTCGCGCTGAAGCTGCCGCTGGCCTGGCGCACGCTGCGCGACCGCGGCGTCGTCGCGCCGCTGCGCGCCGACCTCGCCCACACCGAGCCCGAGCCCTACGAGGAGGGCCACACCGCGCCGCTGGAGCCGGGGCCGCCGACGATCACGCGGCGGGCGATGCTCGGCACCGTCGCCGCCGCCTCGCTGGGGGCGGGCTGGATCGCGGCGACGCAGGCGATCGGCGGGCCGCTGCGCTCGCTCGGCCTGCTCGGACCGCACTCGACCAAGATCGGCGACGGCCCCAACGAGTTCCAGGTCAACAAGACCGCGGCCAAGGTCGGCATCGGCCAGGCCGAGACCGGTGCGGGCTGGCGGCTGAAGCTGAGCGGAGCGAGCGAAGCCGAGCTGACCCGCGAGCAGTTGCTGGCGCTGCCGCAGCACTCCTACGACCTGCCGATCGCCTGCGTCGAAGGCTGGTCGACGACGCAGCGCTGGACCGGGGTGCGGCTGCGCGACCTCGCCGCCGAGGCCGGCGTCCCCGAGGCGAAGTCGGTCCTGGTCGAATCGCTGCAGAAGGGCGGCGCCCTGCGCCAGGCGACGTTCGCCGCCAACCAGATCGCCGACGAGCAGAGCCTGCTGGCGCTGCGAGTCAACGGCGTCGACCTCTCGCTCGACCACGGCTTCCCGGCCCGGATCGTCGTCCCCGGGGCGCCGGGCGTGCACTGCACCAAGTGGGTCTCCGCGATGCAGTTCGAGGTGAGCTGAGGTGGCCCGCTGGCGCGCGCTCTACGGCGCCTCGCCGCTGCACCTGATGGCGGTGATCGCCAGCTTCGCGGTCGCCGGGTACGCCTTCTTCCGCATCTTCGACACGCCGACCGCGCTCGGCTTTTTCGTCTGGTTCGGCGCCGCGATCGTCGCCCACGACCTGATCGCCTTTCCGCTCTACTCGCTGCTCAACCTGATCGCCACCCGCACGCTCGGCGGCGAGCGGGCGCGCGAGGCCAGTCGCGCGGTGCCGGCGCTCAACTACCTGCGCATCCCGTTCGTCCTCAGCGCCTTCGCGCTGCTGCTCTTCTTCCCGCTGATCCTCGGCCTCTCCGCCGACAACTACGAAGGCGACACCGCGCTCAGCGTCGGCGTCTTCCTCGAACGCTGGCTCGGGCTAAGCGCGGCGCTCTTCATCGGCTCGGCGCTGGTCTACGCCGTGCGGGTGCGGCGCGCCCACGTCGACGCGCGGCGCGAGGCCGAGGCCGGCGACGCGGGCGGGGGCGACGATGCCTGACGTCGTCCTGCCGGTCCTCAACGAGGCCGAGGCGCTGCCCGGCGTGCTCGGCGTGATGCCGGCCGGCTACCGCCCGATCGTCGTCGACAACGAATCCGAGGACGGCTCCGGCGAGATCGCCGCCGGGCTCGGCGCCGAGGTCGTGCGCGAACCGCAGCGCGGCTTCGGCGCCGCCTGCTACGCCGGCCTGCGCGCCGCCCGCGGCGAGGTCGTCTGCTTCATGGATTGCGACGGCTCGCTCGACCCCGGCGAGCTGCCGGCGCTGGTCGCGATGCTCGGCGAGGGAGCCGACCTCGTGCTCGGCGCCCGCCGGCCCGAGCGCGGCGCCTGGCCGACCCACGCCAAGGTCGCCAACCGCGTCCTCGTCCGCGAGCTGCGCCGCCGCACCGGCCTGCGCCTCGAGGACATCGGGCCGATGCGGGCGGCGCGGCGCGAGCCGCTGATCGAGCTCGGGATCCGCGACCGCCGCAGCGGCTGGCCGCTGGAGATGGTCGTGCGGGCAGGGGCCGCCGGCTGGACGATCGCCGAGCGCGGCGTCCCCTACCTGCGCCGCTCCGGCCGCTCGAAGGTGACCGGGACGGTCCGCGGCACGATCGGCGCGATCGCCGACATGTCGGCGATCCTGCGCCATATCGACGCCGCGGCGAGCGAGTGAGCGCTCAGCGCGGCTGCGGCACGATCCTGATGTAGGGCTTCGGTTCCTCCCACTCGCCGAAGATCTCCTTGGCTTCGTCGTTGTTGACCGAGCCGGAGATGATCACGTCCTCGCCCTCTTTCCAGTTGGCCGGGGTCGCGACTTTGTGGTTGGCGGTGAGCTGCAGCGAGTCGATCACCCGCAGCACCTCGTCGAAGTTGCGGCCGGTCGTCATCGGGTAGACGAGGATCAGTTTGAGCTTCTTGTCGGGACCGATGACGAAGACGTTGCGCACCGTCTGGTTGTCGGCCGGCGTGCGCTCGCCCGCGTCGCCCTCGACCTCGGCGGGCAGCATCCCGTAGAGCTTGGAGACGTTGAAGTCCGCGTCGCTGATGATCGGGTAGTTCGGGGCCGTGCCCTGCGTCTCCTCGATGTCCTTGGCCCACTCCTCGTGCTGGCCGAGCGGGTCGACCGAGAGGCCGATCACCTTCACGTTGCGGCTGGCGAAATCGGGCTCGATCTTCGCCATGTAGCCGAGCTCGGTGGTGCAGATCGGGGTGAAGTCCTTCGGGTGCGAGAAGAGGACGGCCCACGAATCGCCGATCCAGTCGTGGAACTTGATCCGACCCTCGGTCGTATCGGCTTCGAAGTCTGGCGCCGTGTCGCCAATCCGCAATGACATGAAACTTCTCCCTTCCTATTGGTCCTCTTGAGTGACCCAGTCAACTTACTCTGCCCGGCCGCTCGGCGTGGCGGATGAACGCGACCCGCCCGACGCCGACGAGCAGGAAGCAGACGCCGACCAGGGCGAGGCCGGGGACGTCCCAGCGGGCGAGGTAGTAGGTGAGGGCGCCGGCGGCGGCGGTGCAGGAGACGCCGCCGAGGTAGGCGAGGCCGCGGTCCCAGCCCGGGCGCGCGGTGTGGCGGGCGTGGAGGAGGTTGATCAGGGCGAAGACGAGGAGGAAGGTGAGCGAGCCGAAGGAGACGATCTCGGTGATCCCCGGCAGCAGCGAGAAGGCGCCGCCGAGCACGGCGATCCAGACGATCGCGGCGACCGGGATGCCGTCGCGCTCGCGGCCGAAGGTCGCCGGCAGCTCGCTCGCCTCGCTGACGTCGCGGACGAGGCGCGCGGTCGAGAACATCGTCGCGTTGATCGCCGAGCTGGTCGAGAAGACCGCCGCCAGCGTCGCCGCCCAGAGGCCGGGCGCGCCGAGCGCCTCTTCGCCGACGAGGGCGAAGGAGACCTCCTTTTCGGCGGCGATCGTGCTGTCGGGGAGCAGCATCTGCGAGGCGAGGGTGACGGCGACGTAGACGAGGACGACGATCGCGACCGAGAGGTAGAGCGCCCGCGGCAGCGTTCGCCGCGGGCGGTCGATGTCGTCGTAGTCGTAGGGCAGCAGCTCGAAGCCCTCGTAGGCGACGAAGATCACCGCGGCGCCGAGGAAGACGCCGGCGAGCCCTTCGTTGTCGAGCGGCGAGAGGCGGGCGGTGGAGAACATGCCGAGCCCGATCGCCGCGATCCCACCCAGCACGACCAGCTTGGTGACGACGACGACGTCCTCGACCAGACCCGAGGTGGTGACGCCGCGCAGGTTGATCGCGACGAAGCCGGCGAGCACGGCGACGCTGGCCAGGTGCGCGACCAGGGCCGGGGCGCCGACGACGTGGGCGAGGTAGTGGCCGAAGGTGAAGGCGTAGACGGCGAGGGCGAAGACGTAGCCGACGATCAGCAGCCAGGCGACCAGCGCCGCCGGCGCCGGGTGGCCCTCCTCGCGCAGGTAGGTGAAGGGCCCGCCGGAGCGGTTGGAGTGGACGGCGAGGCGCGAGTACGCGTGGGCGGTGAGCGCCGCGATCGCGCCGCCGATCAGGAAGGCGGCGAAGGCGAGGTGGCCGGCGAGGTCGATCGTCACCCCGAGCACGCTGAAGATGCCGCCGCCGATCATCCCGCCGATCGCCATCGCGCTCGCCTCGCGCAGCCCGAGCAGCCCGGCGCCGCGCTTGCGCCGCGCCTCGCTGCGCGGGTGGTAGGGGCGCTTCAGGTGCCTGCCCGGGCTCGGTCGCCCGCCGTGGTCTATGGACATCGCTTCTGATTCTCGCGATTCAAGCCGCCCCGGCCGGGGTATTCGGAACTCCCGGGGCGCCGGCCCGGGGGACCGGCGAGCGGCCTTCGGACGGCGCCCCGGCTCCTTCTCACTCGAGCACGACGGCCGGCTGCTCGCCGCTCGACGGCTCCTGGCGCGGCGGCTGCTCCCACTTGCCCAGTGCCATCGCCAGCGCCGGGACGAAGGCGAGCGCCAGCAGCGCCATCGCCCAGACGAAGGTCTGGGCGAAGGCTTCGGAGAGCGGTTCGGCGACCGCCACCCGCTGCGCGGCGGTCATCCCGTGCAGCGCCTCGAAGCCGCTGCCGGCGTTGGCGATGCCGGCGGCGGAGAGCTTGGCGGTGATCGCCGAGGCGAGCAGGACGGAGAGGATCGCGGTCCCGATCGAGGCGCCGGACTGGCGGATGATGTTCATCGCCGTGCTGGTGCGGGCGATCGCCGCCGCCGGCACCGCCTGCAGCGCCGCGGTCATCGTCGGCATCATCGCGATCCCCATCCCGAGGCCGAGCACGAAGCTGAAGCCGCAGAGGAGCGCATAGGAGGTGTCGGCGGTGACGAAGGCGAAGGGCGCGATCCCGATCACCAGCAGCGGGATCCCGTAGGCCGCCCAGCGGGTCGGGCCGTAGCGGTCGGTGAGCTTGCCGGCGATCGGCATCGTGATCATCGCCCCGACCCCCTGCGGCGCGAGCAGCAAGCCGGCTTCCAGCGCCGAGGCGCCGCGCACCGTCTGGTAGTAGAGCGGGATCAGCAGCATCGCCCCGAAGAAGGCGACCGCGAACAGCATGAAGGTCCCCGCCGCGGCGCCGGCGCGGGTGTGGGTGAAGGTCCTGATGTCGATCAGTGGCGCCTCCGACCGCCAGCTGTGCCGGAAGAAGCCGGCCACCAGCGCCGCCCCGACGACCATCGGCAGCCACGACTTGATCGCCGCGAAGCCGTCGCTGCCGTTGGACTCGGCGAGGCCGAAGATCAGCAGCGTCAGCCCGGGCGAGAGCAGCGCCATGCCGAGCCAGTCGAGCTTGTGGGCGGGCTGCGGCTTGTCGCGCTTGAGCACGATCTGGGCGAGAATCAGCGCGACGATCCCGATCGGGATGTTGATCAGGAAGATCCAGCGCCAGGAGACTTCGTCGACGAGCCAGCCGGCGAGGATCGGACCGGCGATCGGCGCGATCAGCATCGGAACGCCGAGGATCCCCATCACGCGGCCCATCCGGTGCGGGCCCGCCTTCTGGGTCATGATCGTCATCACGACCGGCATGATCATCCCGCCGCCGATCCCCTGCAGGACGCGGAAGGCGATCAGCGAGTCGGCGCTCCAGGCGGCGGCGGAGAGGGCGGAGCCGAGCATGAACAGCGCCAGCGACCAGAGGTAGATGCGCTTGGTCCCGAAGCGGTCGGCGGCCCACCCGGTGGCCGGGATCACCGCGGCCAGGGCCAGCGTGTAGCCGGTCACGACCCACTGGATCGTGGTCAGCGAGGCGTTGAAGTCGATCGCCAGCCGGTCGACCGCGACGTTGATCACGGTCGTGTCGAGGATCGACATGACCGCCCCCAGCATCACCACCGCGGCGACGACCAGCGTCTCGCGATCGAGCGCGTTCGGATCCCCTTTGCCAGACGTCGCCGTTTCCGCGGACATTCGACGATGCTAGCTAACCGGAGCCCAAGGCTCCGGATACGAGCGGATCAGGCGGCGGGGCGGCCGACCCAGCCGGGGTCGGCGCGGCGCGCCCGCACGTGCGTCGCGAGCGCCTCGAGCACCGCGGCGATCCCGGCGCGGACCTCGGGGTCGGCGACGGTCCCGTCCTCGCCGCCGGACCCGTGGGCGACCGGGATCCGGGCCACCGCCGCCTCGACGACGTCGGCGTTGACGTAGCCGAGGACCTTGCGCAGCGACTCGTCGGCGTTGACGCCGCGGCCCGGTCCGGCCGCGTTGACCCAGGCCGCGGGCAGCCGGTAGATCTCGTGGCCGCCGACCGTCCACTCGAGCAGGTTCTTGAACGAGCCCGGCAGCGCCCCCGCGTACTCGGGGGCCGAGAAGAGGACCGCGTCGGCGGCGCCGAGCCGCTCCCGCAACGCCGCCACCGGCGCCGGCACCTCGACCCCTTCGGCATCGTCATCGGGATTGAAGTGGGGCAGCTCGGCCATCCCGTCGAAGAGCTCCGTGGTGACGCCGTCGACGGCGACCGCGGCGGCGGTGCGCATCAGCGCCGAGTTGGTCGAGGCGGCGCGCAGGCTGCCGGAGACGAGGAGGACGTGGACCGGGCTCACCGCCGGCAACGTTAGCCGCTCGATAGCTTCGGCCCGTGCGGATCTTCCTGGCCGGAGCGAGCGGCGTGATCGGGGTGCGGTTGCTGCCGCTGCTGGTCGCCGCCGGGCACGAGGTCGCCGGCACGACGCGCAGCGCCGAGAAGGCGGCGAAGCTGCGGGAGCTCGGCGCCGAGCCGGTCGTCGTCGACGTCTACGACGCCGACGCGCTGCGCGAGGCCGTCGTCGACTTCGGCCCAGAGCTGGTGATCCACCAGCTCACCGACCTCCCCGACGACCCCGCCGACCTCCCCGCCTCCCGCGGCGCCAACTCGCGGATCAGGTTCGAGGGCACCGACAACCTGGTCGCCGCGGCGAGCGCGGCCGGCGTCGGGCGCTTTCTCGCCCAGAGCATCGCCTGGGACGTCCCCGGCGAGGGCGCGAAGGCGGTCTCGCACCTCGAGGGGGCGGTGCTCGGGATCGGCGGCGTCGTCCTCCGCTACGGCCAGTTCTACGGGCCGGGGACCTTCTACGAGGGCGAGCCGCCCCCGCCACCGCGGATCCAGATCGACGCCGCGGCGCGGCGCACCGCCGAGCTGCTCGAGGCGCCGTCGGGCGTGCTCACGATCGTCGACGCCACCGACCAGACGTGAGCCGGCGGCGCCGCTAGATCGAGCCGTAGCCGCGCGGCTTGCCGCGACGGTAGAGCCAGTCGCGGAAGAGGCGGCTGAGGTCGCGGCCGGAGACTTCCTCGGCGAGGGCGATGAATTCGCCGATGTCGGCGCTGCCGTAGCGGTGGGTCGCGGTCCAGCGGCGCAGCAGCCGCAGGAAGGTCCGCGTCCCGATCCGCACCCGCAGCGCCTCCAGCCCCATCGCCCCGCGCACGTAGACCGACTTGCGGAAGAGGTGCTCCGGGCTGCCGGGGCGCCCGGGCGGCGGCGCCCACAGCCTCGTGTCGGTGGCGGGAACGCGGTAGAGGCGGCGGAAGATCTGGCGGGCGCTGCGGCCGTGGTGGCGCTCGGCGTAGTACCACTGGGCCCAGGTCGCGAAGCCCTCGTTGAGCCAGACGTTGGGCCAGGTGCGCAGCCCGACCGAGTCGCCGAACCACTGGTGCGCGGTCTCGTGGACGATCGTCGTCAGGTCGGGGACGAAGGCGTAGAGCGGCCGGGTCTGGCTCTCCAGCGCGTAGCCGAGGGTCGGGTCGTAGTCGACGATCGAACCCGCGGCGTCGAACGGGTAGGGGCCGAAGACGCGGCTCTCGAAGCGGATCACCTCCGGCAGCTTCGCCAGGAACCGCGCCGAGGCGGCGGCCTGGTGGGGGTCGACCAGCGTCCAGTACGGGAGGCCGGCGGCCCTCCCCTTGACCAGCCGGCCGCGGCCGATGTCGAGCACCGCCAGGTAGGCGCTCATCGGCTCGCTCTCGCTCCAGAAGAACGTGCGCCGGCGACCGTGGCGGCGCACCCGCAGCAGGCGCCCGTTGGCGACGCCGCGCAGGCGCGCCGGCACGTCGACGCTGATCGCGAAGCTGGCCTTGTCGGCGGGGACGTTGTCGCAGGGGATCCAGGTCATCGTCCCCTGCGGCTCGCCCAGCGCGAAGGCGCCGTCGGCGGTCCGGTTCCAGCCCTCGGAGGTGCCGTCGGGGTCGATCACGCGGCGCGGGCGACCGCGGTAGCGGACGACGGCGGTGAAGGTGGCACCGCCGGCGACCGGCGTCGCCGGCACGATCCACAGCTTGTCGCGGCCGCGGCGGAAGCGCGCCGGCTCGCCGTCGACCCGGACCGAGGTCACGGTCAACCCGCGCAGGTCGAGCGAGAAGCGGCGCAGGTCCTGTTCGGCCTCGGCTTCGATCCGCGTCCGCGCGCGCAGCGTCCCGTGCGCCGGCCGGTAGGAGAGGGCGACGTCGTAGTGGAGCGCGTCGTAGCCGGCGTTGCCGGCGCGGGGGAAGAACGGTTCGCGCGGCTTCGCGGTGGTCGCGGCCGGCGCCGCCGCGGCGAGGCCGAGCAGCGCCGCGAGGGCGAGGGCGGCGCGGGTGCGCGGGGAGCGGCGGGGCGAGCGGCGCGGCACGCCGGAATCCTAGGCGGTGCGAGACTGCCGCCATGCGAGTCCTGGCGATCGTCCAGCAGGCCGACGCCGGCCCCGGCGTCTTCGCCGAGGCGATCGAGGCGCGCGGCGACGCGCTCGACTGCTGGGCTCAGCCGGAGGGGGGTCTGCCGCCGGCCGATCCGCTCGGCTACGACGCGGTCTTCTCCCTCGGCGGCTCGATGAACGTCGACGAGGAGGCCGCGCATCCCTGGCTGGTCGAGCAGAAGGCGCTGCTGCGCCGGCTGCTCGCCGCCGAGGTGCCGCTGCTCGGCCTCTGCCTCGGCGGGCAGCTGATCGCCGAGGCGGCGGGGGCGGAGCCGCGCCGGGCGGCGCGTCCGGAGATCGGCTGGCACGCGGTCGAGCTGACCGAGGCCGGGCGCCGGGACCCGCTGCTGGCCCCGCTGGCGCCGGGTTTCGAGGCCTTCCAGTGGCACAGCTACGAGTTCCCGCTGCCGGCCGGCGCCGTCGCCCTCGCTCGCAGCGAGGTCTGCCTGCAGGCGTGCCGGGTCGGCGAGAGCGCCTGGGCGATCCAGTTCCACCCCGAGGTCAGCCGCGCCGACGCGTTCGAGTGGATCGACGACTACCGCTCCGACGACAACGCCGTTCGCATCGGCGTCGACCCGGTGGCGCTGCGCGAGGAGACCGAGCGGAAGATCGGCGCCTTCAACCGGCTCGGCCGCGAGCTCTGCGACCGCTGGCTCGGCCTGGTCCGTCGCTGAAGGTCCGTCACTGAAGCATTGACGTCCCTATGGCGACGTCGATGGCTCACTCACGCGCCCCGCAGCGCGGCGGCGACCGCGTCGGCGGCGCGCTCGACCCCGGCGCGGTCGACGTCGAGGTGGGTGACGGCGCGGACGAAGGGGCCGATCAGGCTCATCTCCACGCCGCGCTCGGCGAGAGCGGCGACGAGGCCGGCGGCGTCGGGCACCCAGAAGAGGACGATGTTGGATTCGACCGTGGCGGGATCGATCGTCACCCCGTCGACCTGCGCCAGCGCCGCCGCCAGCGCCCGCGCGTTCTCGTGGTCCTCGGCGAGCCGCTCGACGTTGTGGTCGAGCGCGTAGAGGGCGCCGGCGGCGACGATCCCCGCCTGGCGCATCGCGCCCCCGTACATCTGCTTGTAGCGCCAGGCCTCCTCGATCAGCTCGGCGGAACCGGCGAGGCAGGCTCCCACCGGCGCGCCGAGGCCCTTGCTGAAGTCGATCCAGGCGGTGTCGAAGCGGGCCGCGTAGTCCGCGGCCCTCCTCCCCGAAGCGGTCGTCGCGTTGAGCAGGCGGGCGCCGTCGAGGTGGGTGCGCAGGCCGTGCTCGGCGGCGACCGCCAGCACCTCCTCGATCATGGCCAGCGGCCAGACGCGGCCGCCGGTGACGTTCGTCGTCTGCTCGACCGAGACCAGGCGCGAGCGCGGCTGGTGGCGGTCGCCCGGGTCGCGCAGCGCCGCCTCGAGCGTGGCGCCGTCGAAGAAGCCGCCGTCGCCGTCGAGGTGGGAGACCATCGCCCCCGCCAGCGCCGCGGTGCCGCCGGCCTCGGCGATCACCGGGTGCGCCCAGCGGTGGACGTAGATCTCGTCGCCGAGCGGCCGCGTGTGGAGGCGGATCGCGATCTGGTTGCACATCGTCCCCGAGGGCATGAAGAGCGCAGCCTCGTGGCCGAGCAGGTCCGCCACCCGCTCCTGCAGCTCGTTCACCGTCGGGTCGGTCCCGCGCTGCTCGTCGCCGACCTCGGCCGCCGCCATCGCCGCCCGCATCTCGGGCCCCGGCCGCGTCTGCGTGTCCGAGTAGAGGTTGACCGTCTCCGCGCTCACGCCTGCACCCTACGCACCCGAGCTCAAGTCGCGGGCCCCAGCGGCCGATCACGAGAGTGATGGCCAGCGAGGACTACGTCGCCGAAGCGCAGGCGCTGATCGGGCCCGAGGAGACCGTCGAGGCGGCCGGCGTCTTCGGCCTTCAGGACGACTACGGGCAGATCGCGCTGGGCGGCCTCGCCACCGCCGTCGCCACCCCCGACGGAGCCGGCCCCGCTCTCGCCGGCATCGGCGGCGGTGCCGCCGTCGCCATCTCGCGCGAGCGCAACGCCGAGACCCAGGGCGTCACCGTGCGGATGCTGGTCGCCGTCACCGAGCGCTCGATCCAGGTGATGTCGATGCACGCCATGGGGGGCGGCCCGCAACAGCTGCTGATGAGCTTCGACCGCTCCCGCACCCAGGTCGAGGTCAAGCGCTTCGGACTCTCGAGGCGGATCGAGCTGAGCGACCCGGAGACCGGCCAGCACCTCGGACTGACCGGCAGCACCGCCCGCTTCACCTACGGCGCCAAGGGCGACAAGGCAGTCCTCGAGGCGCTCGGCGCCCTCTAGACCTGGCCCGGGGTCAGGTAGGCGCCGGAGAGGCCGCCGTCGACGAGGAAGGTCGAGGCGGTGATGAAGCTGGAGTCCTCGGAGGCGAGGAAGAGCGCCGCCTTGGCGATCTCCTCCGGCTCGCCGAAGCGGCCCATCGGGATGTGGACGAGGCGCTTGGCCGCGCGGTCGGGGTCCTTGGCGAAGAGCTCCTTCAGCAGCGGCGTGTTGACCGGCCCCGGGCAGAGCGCGTTGACGCGGACCCCGCGGCCGGCGAACTCGACCCCGAGCTCGCGCGAGAGCGAGAGGACGGCGCCCTTGGAGGCGGTGTATGAGCCCTGCGAGACGGCGGCGCCCATCGTCGCGACGAAGGAGGCGACGTTGATCACCGAGCCGCCGCCGGCGTCGAGCAGGTGCGGGATTCCGTACTTGCAGCAGAGGAAGACGCCGCGCAGGTTGACGTCCTGCACGCGCTGCCAGACCTCGAGCTCGGTCTCCAGCACCGAGCCGTCGTCGGTCGGGTTGATGCCGGCGTTGTTCATCAGCACGTCGATGCGGCCGAACTGCTCGCGCGCCTCGTTCATCGCCGCCCGCACCTGCTCCTCGTCGGCGACGTCGGCGGCGATCGTCAGCGCCCCCACCGCCTGCTCGGCGTCGAGGTCGACCCCGACCACGCTCGCGCCCTCGGCCGCGAACAGGCGCGCCGACTCGGCGCCGATCCCGCTCGCGGTGCCGGTGATCACGCAGACCTTGCCCTCGAGTCGTCCAGCCATCTGCGTTCAGCCCTCCTCGGTCGAGTAGAAGACGTTCTTCACGTCGGTGTAGTGGTCGAGCGCGTCGGGGCCGAGCTCGCGCCCGACGCCCGACTGCTTGAAACCGCCGAACGGCGTCGAGACGCGCACGGAGGTGTTCGAGTTGATCGAGATCACGCCGCTATCGATCGCCCGCGCGACGCGCAGCGCACGGGCACCGTCGCGGGTCCAGATCGAGCCCGAGAGGCCGTAGATCGTCTCGTTCGCGAGGCGGATCGCCTCCGCCTCGTCGGCGAACGGGATCACGCAGGCGACCGGTCCGAAGATCTCCTCCCGCGCCGCCCGCTCGTCGTTGCTCACCGGCGCCAGCACGGTCGGCGCGAACCAGTAGCCGGGGCCCTCGGGAGCGCTGCCGCGGATCGCGACCGGGGCGTCGTCGGGGACGAAGCTCGCCACCGCCTCGCGCTGGCCGGCGGAGATCAGCGGCCCCATCTCGGTCGCCTCGTCGAGCGGGTCGCCGACCGCGATCCCCTCGACCCGCGGCGCCAGCGCGGCGAGGAAGTCGTCGACCGCGCTC
>Ga0307418_1000307_pt1 | contig 14774 bp, 14 predicted proteins | sample SalMarWE160220MG_2_FD_202160 | JGI IMG/M metagenome (GOLD analysis project Ga0307418, IMG submission 202160) | Salt marsh sediment microbial communities from the Plum Island Ecosystem LTER, Massachusetts, United States - WE1602-20 | ecosystem: Environmental > Aquatic > Marine > Intertidal zone >...
ACCAGGGGCAGGATCGAGAGGTACAAGAGCAGCGCGACGAACAGCCAGTCGACGGGCCCTCCCTGGAGCGGTCCGAGCAGTGGCCGGTGCTCGATGAGGGCGGTGATGAGGCCCAGCAGGAACACCAGGAGCGAACTGACCTGGACCAGACGATCGAACGGCGCGGCGGCCATCGTCAGCGCCTTGATCTCCGGCAACGTGCTCGCCCGCTCCGCTGCCGCGAGCACGATCCAGCGCCCGACCAGGCCGGCCACGAACGCGACCCCGACGAGAGCGTGGACAAGCGCCAGCCCGCCCGACAGCGTGCCCGGGTTCACCTGCCCCTACTCGGCCTCCTCGATCCCCTCGACCGGGAGCTCGATGTCCGAGATCTTGTTCCGGATCCGACGATCGATCTCGGCGGCAAGATCGGCGTTCGACCGCAGGAGCTCCTTCGAGGCCTCCCGCCCCTGTCCCAGACGTGTCTCATCGAACGTGAACCAGGCGCCCGTCTTGGTCACCACGTCCATCGCCACGCCGACGTCCAGCAGCCCGCCCTCGCGCGAGATCCCCTCGCCGTACATCACGTCGAACTCGGCCACCCGGAACGGCGGCGACACCTTGTTCTTGACGACCTTGACCCGGACCCGGTTGCCGATCGACTCGGTGCCGTTCTTGATCGTCTCGACCCGCCGGATGTCGAGCCGGACCGAGGCGTAGAACTTGAGCGCCCGGCCCCCCGGCGTCGTCTCGGGATTGCCGAACATGACGCCGATCTTCTCGCGCAGCTGGTTGGTGAACACGAGCGCGGTGTTCGACCGGCTGACCGCCCCCGTGAGCTTGCGCAGCGCCTGGCTCATCAGCCGGGCCTGGATGCCCACGAAGCTGTCGCCCATCTCGCCTTCGATCTCGGCGCGGGGCACGAGGGCAGCCACCGAGTCGACCACGACGCAGTCGACGCCGCCGGAACGGATGAGGGTCTCGGTGATCTCGAGGGCCTGCTCGCCGGTATCAGGCTGGCTGACGAGGAGCTCGTCCACGTTGACGCCGCAGGCGCGCGCATAGCCGGGATCGAGCGCGTGCTCCACGTCGATGAACGCCGCGATCCCGCCCCGTTGCTGGGCCTCGGCGATGATGTGCTGGCAGAGGGTCGTCTTGCCCGACGACTCGGGTCCGAACACCTCGGTGATCCGCCCGCGCGGAATGCCCCCCACCCCGAGCGCGAGATCGAGCGCGATCGAGCCCGTCGGGATCGCGTCGACGTGCTGCCGCTCGGCCGAGCCGAGCTTCATGATCGAACCCGCGCCGAACTGCTTCTCGATCGCCAGGATTGCGGCCGCGACCGCCCTGCCGCGTTCCGCACCCGCCCGATCGCCGTTGCGAGCGTCCGTGTCCCTGCCGGTGACCGTCATTCCATCCTCGCTCCGTGCGGCTTCAGCCGACGCGACGGAGCGGGACCCGGTCCCCGTCCGCCCGACGCCTCAGCCCTCGTCGGACTCCTGTTCGTCCCAGCGGGGCTTGCGCTGCTTTCTGATGACCTCCACCTGTTGGGGAGGCTCCGACAGCGGCGCGAGGTGTGGCTGGGCGGACCTGTCCTTGGGCTTCTTCTTGACTTCCTTGTGGGGGCGATCCCGCGATCCCATTTCGCGCCTCCACGCACGATTGACGATATCGGCACGGGCTTCACGCGCTCTTCCCGGCGCCTTCACCGCCGCTCATCCGGACGGCGCGGGCGCGCAGCACGGGCGTCTCGACGGGGAAGGTTCCGGTGCGCAGCGCAGCCCGGATCCTGGCCATGAAGTCTAGGGTGAAGGTCAGGTTGTGACAAGTCGCGAGCCGGTATGCGAGCATCTCCCTGGCGCGGAACAGATGGGCCAGATAGGCGCGCGAGAACCGGCTGCAGAGCGGGCACGGACAGCCTTCCTGGACCGGCCTCGGATCGTCGCGAAATCGCTCGTTGCGCAGGTTCAGCCGCCCACCCGGGGTCCACAGCTGGCCGTTCCGGGCGACCCTCGCCGGGAGCACCGAGTCGAACAGGTCGACGCCCCGGTGAACGGCGTCCAGCAGGTCCAGCGGCGATCCCAGCCCCATCAGGTAGCGGGGCCGTGGATCGCCGTCGAGGTGGGCGATCGTCCGGTCCAGGGTGTCGTTGCGCTGGTCGGGCGTCTCGTCGCCCGCGAGGCCGCCGATGTTGATGCCGTCGAACGGCAGGCCGGCGATGAACCGGACGGATTCGGCACGCAGATCGGGATCCAGCCCGCCCTGGACGACGCCGAACAGCGCCTGGTCGGTGCGGGTGTGCGCGGCCAGCGACCGCTCCGCCCAGCGGTGGGTGCGCGCCGTCGCGTCGGCGACGACCGCGCGCGGAGAGCTCGGGAACACCGGCTGATCGAAGGCGACCGCGATGTCCGGCCCGAGCGCCTCCTGGACGCTGATCGAGCGCTCCGGCGTGAACCGGTGGACCGACCCGTCGACGTGGCTCTTGAACGTCACGCCGTCGTCGTCGATGACCCGCAGGTCGCCGAGCGACACCACCTGGTAGCCGCCCGAGTCGGTAAGGATCGGCCCGTCCCAGCCCATGAACGCGTGGAGCCCGCCGAGGCGCTGGATCCGCTCGTGGCCCGGGCGCAGGTACAGGTGGTAGGTGTTGGCGAGGATGATCGAGGCGCCGGCCGCGGCGACCTCGTCGGGATGAAGCGCCTTCACCGTGGCGTTCGTGCCCACCGGCATGAACTGAGGGGTGTCGACGACCCCGTGCGCCAGCGTCAGGCGGCCGAGCCGGGCACGCGTCGACCCATCCGCGGGCGGCGGGGCAAGGACCTCGAAACGGGTGGCGCCGGGCACGATCAGCGGCGGTTGAGCAGGCCGAGCACGACCGAGGCGATGATCGAGACCAGGAGCATCGTGGCCAGCGGGATGTAGATCGTGAGCCCGTCCCGCTCGATACGGAGGTCGCCGGGCAGCCGTCCGAGGTACGGGATCCGCGGCCCCACGATCAGGACCGCACCGATCGCCGCGATGACGACCCCGAGCACGACGAGCGAGCGGCCGAGCGGCTCCAATCCATCCACGATCAGTGGCCCGGGATGTCGTCCCAGAGCGGCGGCATGTCGGGCTCGGTCCGGCGCGGAGCCGGAATGTCGTAGCCCAACGCGCCGAGATGGCCACGGGCGGCCTCGGTGGCGACCCGACCCTGCGGCGTCCGGTCCAGGAAGCCGAGACGCAGCAGGAACGGCTCGTAGACGTCCTCGATCGTCTCGGCCTCCTCCGCCAGCACAGCCGCCAGCGCCTGGACGCCGACGGGCCCCGACTGAAACTTCTGCACGATCGCCGCCAGCAGCTTGCGGTCGGTCGTGTCGAGGCCGAGGTCGTCGATGTCGAGCACCGTCATCGCCTCGGCGACCGCCTGCTCGTGGACGCGCCCGTCGCCGTGGACCTCGGCATGGTCCCGGACGCGGCGAAGCAGCCGGTTGACGATCCGCGGCGTGCCCCGCCCGCGCATCGCGATCAGGCGGGCCGCGTCGGCATCGATCTCGACGCCCAGGATGCCGGCCGAGCGGCGCACGATGGCGGTCAGGTCGTCCTCGCCGTAGAAGTCGAGCCGGTAGGTCATCCCGAACCGGTCGCGCAGCGGACCGCTGATCCGTCCGGCACGCGTGGTCGCGCCGACCACCGTGAACGGCTTGAGGCTCAGCCGGAGGCTTCGGGCGCTGGGCCCCTTGCCGATCATCACATCGAGCGCGAAGTCCTCCATCGCGGGATACAGGATCTCCTCGACCGCGCGGTTGAGGCGATGGATCTCGTCGATGAACAGGACATCACGCTCGTCGAGCGCGGTGAGGATCGCGGCCAGGTCCCCCGCCCGCTCGACCGCCGGGCCGCTGGTGTAGCGGACGTTGACCCCGAGCTCCCGGGCGATGATCGTGGCCAGGGTCGTCTTGCCCAGGCCGGGCGGCCCGTAGAGGAGGACGTGGTCCGCCGCCTCTCCCCTGCCCTTCGCTGCCTGGAGCAGCACCGACAGGCTCGCCTTGACCTCGCGCTGACCGATGTACTCGTCGAGCGTTCGAGGCCGGAGCGACCCTTCGACGGCGATCTCTCCGGGGTCCGCAGCGCCGGCCGCGAGGAGGCTGAGGGCATCGTCGCTCATCGCGCGAAGTCTAGCAGGATCGGGTCGGTTTGGTACAGATGTTCTATGTCTCCGTCAGCATGGCGCGGACCTCCGTCCGGGTGCCCCAAGCGGCGACGCCTGCCACCGGTGTCCTGCGTCACCGCCGATGCCGCCGGGATGCCATGATGCGGTCATGACGGACTTGTTCTCGATCGATCGAATGCTGGAGCTCCCGCGCCTGTCGTCGCTCCGGCTCAGCCCGGACGGCACCCGGCTCGTCGTCGCCGTTGGCAGCGTCGGCCCGGAGGGAACGCGGATGACGACGGCGCTGTGGCAGGTGGATCCCGCCGGGCAGGCGCCCCCGAGACGGCTGACGAGGTCGACAACCGGCGAGGGCGCGGAGCTCGCCTTCCTGCCCGACGGCTCGCTCCTGTTCACCTCGCAGCGGCCCGACCCGGATGCAAAGCCGGACCCGGACCGCAAGATCGCCGCGCTCTGGCTGCTGCCACCCGACGGCGGCGAGGCGCGGCTCCTGGCGGCTCCCGAGGGGGGCGTGTGCGGGCTGACGGCCGCGCGCGGCACGCCATCGATCGTGTTCGGGGCGCAGGTCCACCGGGGGACGAACGACTTCGCCGAGGACGCCTCGCGCGCCAAGGCCCGCAAGGAGGCCGGCGTCGAGGCGCTGCTGTTCGACGACTACCCAATCCGCCACTGGGATCACTACCTGGGGCCGCGCGTCCGGCGCCTGTACGCCGCGCAGGTTCCCGGCGGCGAGGCGCGGATCGACAACCCGCGGGACCTGGAGCCCGCGGTGACCGGGTTCACGTTCGAGGAGTCCGGCGCGGACATCAGCCCGGATGGCGCGCTCGTTGTCGCGATGCGTCGGCGCCCGGGAACCGTGCCCGAGACGTGGGACGACCTCGTCTCGTACGAGACCGCCGGTGGCCAGGCACACCAGCTGACGAAGGGTGACGCGGCGTATCACGAACCGGCAATCTCGCCCGACGGCCGGCACGTCGCCGCGGTGCGGTTGACGTACGCGACACCGGATTGCGCAGAGGCTGCCACGCTCGTGCTGATCGACCTCGAGACCCGGGAGCAGCGCACGCTGGCGGCGGCGACGGACCGGCGACCGGAGCATCCGACCTGGGGTCCGGACCCGTCCGCGCTCTACTTCGAGGCCGATGACGAGGGGCTGCGGTCCGCGTATCGCGTGGACCTCCCGTCCGGGGCCGTCACGCGGCTCACCGCAGCTGGCGCGATCACGGACCTCTGTCCCGCGCCCGACGAGAGTGCCCTGTACGCGCTGCAGTCCACGCTGGCCTCGCCGCCACGGATCGTCCGCATCGACGCTCACGCGGCCGACCAGGAGCCGGTCGCGGTCGCGAACGGGATCGACGAGCACGGGGTCACGCCACCCGGCGTCGTGGAGCGGGTCATCGCGCAGACGGACGACGGGACGCCGATCGGCGCTTGGCTGGTGCGACCCGCCACCGCGTCGGCCGCGTCGCCGGCTCCGCTCGTGGTGTTCGTCCATGGTGGCCCGCTCGGCACCTGGAACGCGTGGCACTGGCGCTGGAACCCGCACGTCCTGGTCGATCGCGGATACGCGGTCCTGTGCCCGGATCCGGCGCTGTCCACCGGCTACGGCCAGGCGATGCTCGACCGCGGTTGGGGCCAGTGGGGCGGCACCCCGTACGCCGACGTCATGACCAGCGTCGAGGCCGCGCTGGCGCGGCCCGACATCGACACCGGGCGGGTAGGCCTGATGGGGGGATCCTACGGCGGCTACATGGCCAACTGGGTGGCTGGCCACACGGACCGCTTCCGGTGCATCATCACCCACGCCTCGTTGTGGGAGCTCCTCGGGTTCCACGGGACCACCGATCACGGCCCGGCCTGGGAGCACGAGATGGGCGACCCGTACGCGGATCCGGCGGGCTACCTGCGCAACTCGCCACGCGAGCATCTGGCTGCGATGGCAGCGATACGGACGCCGATGCTCGTGATCCACGGCGAGCGGGACCATCGGGTGCCGATCTCCGAGGCGCTTACCCTGTGGACCGACATGCGCCGGCTGGGCGTGCCCGGCCGCTTCCTGTACTTCCCCGACGAGAACCACTGGGTGCTCAAGCCCCAGAACGCCCGGATCTGGTACGGCACGGTCCTCGCGTTCCTCGACGAGCACCTGCGCGGCGTGCCGTTCGAGGCCCCCGAGCTCCTGTAGCGGCCCACGCCGCGTCCCGGGTTACTCGCGGAGCAGCGTGCGCAGCGCCGCCTTGACGCGCTCCTCGAGCCCGGCCCCCAGGACCGGATCGGACACCGCCAGCCTTGACGCCTCGCGCGCCTCCGCCAGCGAGTAGCCCAGCGCCTGGAGCGCCGCCACGACCTCGCCCTCGGAGGCGCTGGCCACGGCGGCTGACGAGCCCGCGGCCACCCCCGCCGCCGACACCTTCTCCTTGAGCTCGAAGATGATCCGTTCGGCCAGCTTCCTGCCGATCCCCGGGATCGACACCAGCACCGCCTGGTCCTGCATCAGGATCGCGAGCTGCAGGTCGGCGGTCGGCCGCGATCCAACGATCGCCATGGCCACCTTGGGCCCGACGCCAGTGACGCTCAGCAGCAGGTTGAAGAAGCCGAGCTCCTCGGGCGTCCGGAACCCGAACAGGGCCTGCTGGTCCTCGCGAACCAGGTGGTAGGTGTGCAGCCTCAGGCGCCCACCGGCGGATGCCGACGCGAGCACCGACGGTGCCGCGAACACCCGGTAACCGATCCCACCGACCTCGATGACGAGTGAATCGGCGGCGATGGTGCCGACGGTGCCCTCGACGGAGGCGATCATGAGGGCGGCGCGCTCAGCGGGTACGTCGGACGGCGGCGGCGCGCCGCGACTTCGCCCCTGCCCCCGACCCGCGGGTCTCGCGTGCCAGCGCCTCCCGGACCGATCGCTCGTACGGGGTCTCGCCGCGCGCGATCGGGGCGACCGCCGCCCGATCCACCACGGTCGAGCGGGCGCCACCGTTGGCGCCGCGGTTGATCCGGTCACCGAGCCGCTCGGCGTTCGCCGCCGTCACCGCGATCGCCAGTGCGTCCGACGTGTCATCGGGCGTCGGCACCTCGGGGAGGTCGAGGATCACCGACACCATGCGGCCGACCTGCTGCTTGTCCGCGCCGCCGTAGCCGGTGACGCCCATCTTGACCTCGTTGGGCGTCGCCTCACGAACGGGGACCCCGGCCTGCGCTGCGGCGAGCAGCACCACGCCGCGCGCCTGACCCACGCCGAACGCGGTCTGCGCGTTGCGCGAGAAGAACACACGCTCGACCGCGACCAGCTCGGGGTGGTGCGTCTCGATCAGCTCGGCGACCAGGGCGTGAATGTCCCGCAGGCGATCCGGCATCGGCGTGTCGGCGCTGGTGGTCAGGCAGCCGTAGTCCACGGCACGCAGGCTGCTCCCCGTACGCTCCACGATCGCGTATCCGAGGGACGCCGTCCCGGGGTCGATCCCGAGAACGATCACCCGGCGACCTCGGCCAGGAGCTCCTCGGGGATGTCGACGTTGGCGGTGACGCGCTGGACGTCGTCGACGTCCTCGAGCAGCTCAACCAGCCGCATGGCCTTGCGCACGTGGTCGGCGTCAAGGGACACCGTCTGCTTGGCCAGCATCGCGTTCTCGGCATCGTCGACGTTCACGCCGGCCGCGTCGAGGGCCTTGCGCACGGCCTCCAGGTCGTGCGGCTCCGTGTAGATCTCGATCGGGTCCGACTCGCTGTCGACGTCCACGGCACCGGCGTCGATCGCGGTCAGGGCCACCTCGTCGGAGTCCGCGCCCTCCCGGGGCACCGTGATCAGGCCCCGAGGCTCGAACTGCCAGGCAACGGCGCCGCTACCCGCCAGCTGGCCGCCGGCCTTGGCGAAGATCGAGCGGACCTCGGCGGCAGTCCGGTTGCGGTTGTCGGTCGCCGCCTCCACGAGGATCGCCACGCCGCCCGGGCCGTAGCCCTCGTACACGATCTCCTCGTACTCCTCGGCGTCGCCTTCTCCGGTCGCCTTCTCGATCGCCCGCTTGATGTTGTCGGCGGGCATGTTGATCGAGCGAGCCTTGTCCATCGCGAGGCGCAGGCGGTAGTTCGCATCGGGATCGCCGCCGCCGGCGCGCGCCGCCACCGCGATCTCCCGCGCGACCTTGGTGAACATGGCGCTGCGCTTGGAGTCGTTGGCGCCCTTCTGGCGCTTGATCGTCGACCATTTTGAATGTCCGGACATCGGCGGCGAGTATACCGACTATCATCGGGGGAACGGGGTCGCGACCTCTGGTGCCCGAGCTCCAATCGTCCCGTCGGCCCGGGCGCGTCGCGATCGTCCGTGACCCTGCGCCCACCGCCACGCTCCGCCCGGGCCCCCGGTCGAGCGGCCTGACACCGAAGAGGTATCGCGCGCGATGACGTTGAAGAGTCATGACCTCGGCCACATCCGGAGCGTCGTGCTCGCCGGCCACGCCGGCGCCGGCAAGACGACCCTCGCGGAACAGGTGCTCTTTCGGGCCGGCGCGATCCCGCGGCTGGGCCGGGTGGACGACGGAACGGCCCACCTCGACTACGAGCCCGAGGAGCAGAAGCGCAACGAGTCGCTGAGCCTCGCCGTCGGGACGTTCGAGCACGGCGATCACGAGATCACGGTCGTCGACACGCCAGGCTATCCGGACTTCGTGGCGGAGATGATCGAGGGCTTCCACGCTGCCGATGCCGCGCTGCTGGTGATGGACGCCTCGGCCGGCGTCGAGGCCGGCCTGGAGAACGCCGTGTCGGTGGGTCGGGCCACGGGCACCGCGGCCTGCTTCGTGCTCAACAAGTGCGACCGTGAGAACGCGGATCCGGGCCGGGCGCTGGACGAGCTGCGGGCCGCCTTCGGCAACAAGATCGCCCCGCTCCACCTGGCGATCGGGGCGGCCGACACGTTCAGCGGCTACGTCGACCTGGTGCACCGCAAGGCGTACCGGTTCGAGGGCGGCGAGGAGGTCGAGGTCCCCGTTCCCGCTGAGCTCGCCGACGAGGTCGCACGCCGCCGCGACCAGCTGCTCGAGGCCGCGGCCGAGGCCGATGACGTGGTGTTCGAGAAGTACCTGGGCGAGGAGGAGATCACCGACGCGGAGCTCGACGCCTGCCTGCACAAGGGTGTGCGGGAATCGGTGCTGGCGCCGGTCGTCGTGGCATCGGCGGCCAAGGGCATCGGCCTGACGGCGCTGCTCGACGCGATCGTCCGCTACCTGCCGTCACCCGAGGAGGAGGGGCCCTACACGGCCACCAACAAGGCCGGCAAGGCCACCGAGGTGCCGGTCAAGGTCGACGGGCCGCTCCTCGTCCGCGTGTTCAAGACCGCAGCCGACCCGTTCGTCGGGCGGCTGACGTACCTCCGGGTCCTGTCGGGAACGCTGCACAGCCAGGGTTCCGTGTTCAACTCGACGAAGGGCGAGGACGAGCGCGTCGGCCAGCTGCTGTATCTCCACGGCAAGGAGCAGGAGCCGGCGTCGGAGCTGCGCGCCGGCGAGATTGGCGCGATTGCCAAGCTCGGCGTGACCGAGACCGGCGACACGCTCTCGACCCGCGAGGCGGCACTGCAGCTGCCCGCCATGGGGTTCCCCGAGCCCACCCTCCAGGTAGCCATCGAGCCCCAGTCCAAGGGCGATCTGGACAAGATGGGGCCGGCCATCCAGCGCATGCTCGAAGAGGAGACGACGGCCCGGGTCGATCGCAGCGAGACGGGCGAGCAGATCCTGCACGCCATCGGCGAGGCGCACGTGGCCGTCATCACCGAGCGCCTCAAGCGCAAGTTCGGGGCCGCGATCGCCACCCGCACCCCCACCGTCCCCTATCGCGAGACGATCCGCGGCAAGACCCAGGTCCACGGCCGGTACAAGAAGCAGACCGGTGGCCACGGCATGTTCGGCGACGTCTGGATCGAGCTCGAGCCCAACCCCGGTGCCGGTGTCGAGTTCGCCGACAAGGTCGTCGGCGGGTCGGTGCCCCGGGGGTTCTTCGGTGGCGTGGAGAAGGGCATCCGTGAGACGGCCGCGGAGGGCGTGTTCGCGGGCTACCCCCTGATCGACTTCAAGGCGACCCTCTACGACGGCTCGTTCCATCCGGTCGACTCCAACGAGCTCTCGTTCAAGATCGCCGCATCGATGGCCCTCAAGGACGGGGTGCTGCAGGCGCGGCCCGCGTTGCTCGAACCGATCATGTCGATCGAGGTTCGCGTGCCCGATCAGTACATGGGTGAGGTCAACCGCGACCTCAATGGCCGGCGCGGCAGGGTGATGGGCCTCGACACGGCCGATGGGATGCAGGTGATCTCGGCGCACGTGCCCCAGGCCGAGCTGTTCTCCTACGCGACCGAGCTGCGCTCGTTGACCGGCGGCCGAGGGACCTTCACGGCGAGTCTCGACCACTACGAGGACGTCCCCTCGTACCTGGCCGAGAAGATCGTCGAGGCACACCGCAAGGAGCAGTCCGAGGGCCACTAGGTGTAGGGACGGGTTCGAGCTCGCCGCGGCGGGCGCCGGCACCGACGCCGCCATGGATCAAGGCCGCCCCTACCAGCAGCGGCAGGGGCCTCGGTCAGAGCAGCCCGCGCCGGCTTTCACCCACCGCTTCGAGCGCTGCGGCCAGCCCGATCCTGCCCTCGTAGAGCGCCCGTCCGATGATTGCCCCGGCGCAGCCCAGCGCCTGAACCGCCAGCAGATCGTCGATCGACGCAATGCCGCCGGACGCGATGATCTCGCCCCGGTCGAGCTCGACCAGCATCCGGAGCAGCGCGAGATCCGGACCCTCGAGCTGACCGTCGCGGTCGATCGCGGTGACCTCGAACATGGTGATCCCCACCCCTGCGAGCATCTCGACGGCATCGATGGCCGGCAGCCCGGCCGCACCGAGGCGCCATCCCTCACCCAGCGCGAGACCGTCACGCACGTCGATCGAGCCGACCACGCGGTCCGACCCGTAGCGATTGACGATTGACACTGCGAACTCGGGATCACGCAGCGCCGCCGTCCCCACCGCGACCCTCGCCGCACCGGTTCCGAGCGCGCCCGCGACCGAGGCCAGCGTGCGCAGACCACCGCCGAGCTCCACGCGTGCGCGGCCGTGCACCTCCCCGACCACCGCGGCCGCGATGTCGAGCTGCTGCGGCTCCCCGACCCGCGCTCCATCGAGGTCGACCACATGCAGCCACGTCGCGCCGAGCCCGGCGAACCGGGCGGCAACCGACACGGGCTCCGTCCCGTAGGCCGTCTCGCGACCGAAATCGCCCTGCTCGAGGCGGACGACCGACCCGCCCCGCAGGTCGATTGCCGGCAACAGCTCGAACCCTGACACCGTCGCACTCGTTCCAGTTCTGCTAGCGTATTATCACGCTACTATGGTAGCATGGCGGCTGACGACCCCACGATCGGCCGTCGACGCAGTCTGGAGGCAGTCGAACCGGTGGCCGAGACCTGGCAAACGCCCGAGACCGATGCGCTGATCGGCGCCATTCTGCACCTCGATGACCCCGATGAGGCGGGCCGCTTCCTGCGCGACCTGTGCACCCTGGGCGAGCTGCACGCGCTCGCCCAGCGGTGGGCCGTGGTCCGCCTCCTCGACGAAGGGCTGCACTACGCGGAGATCTCCAAGCGGACCGGGGCCAGTACGGCCACGATCACCCGGATCGCCTCGTGGCTCAACCACGGCGAGGGGGGCTATCGGCTGATGCTCGACCGGCTGGGCGACGGCGCCCGGTCGGCCCAATCGGTCACCTACCCTCCCGGCCCCGAGCGATGAGGGAGCGTCTGCGTCTCGCCGTCCCCAACAAGGGCCGGCTGGTCGAGCCGACCCTGAGCCTGCTCCACGACGCGGGCCTCGTGTTCGAGGAGCACGACCGGAGTCTGGTGGCCCGGGTCCAGAACCATCCCCTCGACATCCTCTTCGTGCGCACCGGTGACGTGGTCGAGTTCGTTGGCGACAACGTCGCCGACATCGGGATCACCGGGATGGACATCCTCCAGGAGACCGGCGCCGAGCTTCCGGTGCTGCGCACCCTGGGCTACGGCACCTGCCGGCTGGCCGCTGCGGTCCCCACGGACTCCCCCTACGAGACGATCACCGATCTGGCCGGTGCTCGCGTGGCGACCTCGCACCCCGGGGTGACCCGCCGGTTCTTCGCCAGCCAGGGCGTCGCGGTCGACGTGGTGTCGCTGTCGGGGGCCGTGGAGGTCGCGCCCCGCCTCGGGCTGGCCGACGCGATCGTGGATCTCGTGTCCACCGGCTCCACGCTGGCGATGAACGGGCTGCGAGCGATCGGCGACATCCTCGCCTCGCAGGCCGTCCTGATCGGTAACCCGGCCGCCACCCGGCAGCGAGCCCACGAGCTCGACGGCATCGTCGCCATGCTCGGCTCCGTCATCACCGCGCGAGGCCGCAAGTACCTGATGATGAACGCGCCGGCCACGCACCTCGCCGAGCTGGAGGCGCTGCTGCCGGGCCTCGAGTCGCCGTCCGTGATCCCGCTCGCGCACGCGGGCATGATCGCCATCCATTCGGTGGTCGGCGCGGACGAAGTCTGGGGGCTGCTGCCGCGGCTCAAGGCCGCCGGCGCTTCGGGGATCCTCGTGCTCCCGATCGAGAAGATCCTGTCGTGAGCGCCCTCGACACCGGCACGCCGGCCGCCCTCAGGCTTCGTCGCCTCGACCTGCGGGTCGGGGACCCGGGTGCCATCCGTGAGCGTGACGCCCTGTTCCGGCGCGGTGCGGTGGCGGACCCTGCCGTCCGCGAGGCGGCGCGCACGATCCTCGCCGACGTCCGCGAGCGTGGGTCGGCCGCAGTGCGCGAGGCCGGACGGCGGTTCGGCGGCGGGCGGCCGGACGGACGCCTGATCCTGGACCGTGCCGAGCTTCGCGCCGCCCGAGATGCGCTGGGGCGCGCGGAGCGCGCTGCGCTGGAGACCGCGATTGCCAACGTCCGGCGTTTCGCCGACGCGCAGCGGCCCAGGTCAACGAGCATCACCGTGATCCCCGGCGTCCAGCTCGAGCGTCGCTGGCTGCCATCGGCGCGCGTGGGTGCGTACGTGCCGGGCGGCTCGGCACCCTACCCCTCCTCCCTGGTCATGACCGTCGTGCCCGCCCGGGTGGCCGGTGTCGAGGCCGTCGTGGTTGCCTCGCCGGCGGACAGGAGCGGTGCGAACGACCCCGTTCTGCTTGGCGCCGCGGGCCTGCTCGACGTCGATGCGCTGCTGGTCGCCGGTGGCGTGCAGGCCATCGGCGCGCTCGCCTACGGGCTACCGGACGAGGGCCTCGAACCCGTCGACCTGATCGTGGGACCGGGCAGCACCTGGGTCACGGCGGCCAAGGTCGAGGTCGTGGGCGAGGTCGTGATCGACCTGCCGGCGGGCCCGTCCGAAGGGCTGGTTCTCGCCGATGCCACGGCGTCCGTGCCGATCGTCGCCGCGGACCTCATCACCCAGGCCGAGCATGGCGTCGACTCACCGGCCATCCTCGTCACGGCCGATGTGGCGCTGGCCGCCGCCGTCGAGGATGAGGTCCGCCGACGCCTCGCGACGGCGTCGCGCCGCGCCATCCTCATCCGCGCGCTGGCGAACCACGGCCTGATCGTGCTCGTGCCCGACCTCGAGGCCGGGATCGCGTTCGTCAATGGCTATGGACCGGAGCACCTGTCGGTCGAGGTCGACGATCCGGAAGCGGCGGTCGCCGCGATCCGCAACGCGGGGTCGATCTTCGTCGGCCGCTGGTCACCCGAGTCGGCGGGCGATTACGCGTCGGGAGCGAACCACGTGTTGCCCACGGGCGGCCTTGCCCGTGGCTGCGGATCCCTGGCGGTCGAGACGTTCGGCAAGTACAACCAGGTCCAGCGGATCACCCGCGAGGGGCTGGCCGCCCTTCGGCCCGCGATCCGGACCCTGGCCGAAGCGGAGGGCCTGCTGGCCCATCGGGACGCCGTCGAGGTCCGGTTCGACGAGGAGGAGACGCAACCGTGAGCCCCAGCCCCGTCACCACCGCCTCGCCGACCAAGCCCGCCTCGTACAGCTGGGAGGCCACGGACGAGGCCGTCGCCGAGCGGTACGGGCTGCCTCTCGACCGGGTCATCCGGTTCGACCTCAACACCTCCCCCGCCCCGCCGCGGCTCCTCGGGGAGATGCTCGCCGCCGGAACGTTCGAGACCTCGCTGTCCGAGTACCCGCCGGGCGACTACCGGCGCCTGGTCGGGGCCGCCGCCGCCCGGTACGGCGTGGGCGAGAACGAGGTGGTCCCCGGAGCGGGTGCCGACGAGATCCTCGACATGTGCGTCAAGGCGTTCCTGCCGGCCGGGCGGGCCGCCGTCGTCCCGGTCCCCAGCTACGCCATGTACCGCGTGGTGACCGAGCAGCGGGGTGGCCGAATCGTGGCCGTTCCGCGGCTCGGACCCGACGGTGGCTTCTCCATCGACGTTGATGCCGTGCGAGCCGCCGCCCGCGACACGGCGTTGGTCTGGCTGTGCAACCCGAACAACCCGACCGGGGCGGAGGAGCCGCCGGGGACGATCGAGGCGCTCCTGGCCGGGATCGTGGCCGACGCCGGGGCTGATGGCCGGCAACCCGCCTGGGTCGTGATCGACGAGGCGTACGCCGAGTTCACCGGCCGCAGCTCGATCCCGCTGCGTGCGC
>Ga0307418_1000308_pt1 | contig 14768 bp, 10 predicted proteins | sample SalMarWE160220MG_2_FD_202160 | JGI IMG/M metagenome (GOLD analysis project Ga0307418, IMG submission 202160) | Salt marsh sediment microbial communities from the Plum Island Ecosystem LTER, Massachusetts, United States - WE1602-20 | ecosystem: Environmental > Aquatic > Marine > Intertidal zone >...
GGGTTGCCTCGGCCAGGGAGCTGTCTCTCACGTCGGCGGTTGCCCGGAGTGCCCGTAGGTCCGGGGCCTCGTGGTTCTCAAGGTACCGGTTCACATGTGGTAGAACCGAACGCCATTCGTTCACGGCCATTGCAGCGTTGAAGAGCCAATACATTGAACGCTCATCGCGAAGCGCCCACCTGGGAACATCGGACAGGAACCGCCAGAGCCTCTCAAACTGGCCCAATTCGAAGTACGCATTGGCGGCGTCGTCCAGCACCTCGCCAATGCGTGTCGGCGCCTGGTCCACAGCAAACTCAAATGCTTCGATCCACCGCCTCCGAGCTACCAAAGCATCAATCACGCCGTTCGCGCCCTGCCTGAAGGCAGCGCCAATCTGTCCTGCCAGCCCCTTCGCCTCACCTGACTTGCCATTGTCGAGCATCAACCTCGACTCAACCGACAACAATGCTCCACCGGCATCGTTGACAGCCAGGCAGATATCGGCTGTACTGCACTCACCGCCGAACAGATCTACTGCCTCATCGATCGTCACCTTCAATTTCGACCGCTCTACCCGATGAATGCGCTCAATCGAATCAAACTCGTTGACGTGTGAAGCTGTGTGCACAAGGAACCTGCTCGTGGGGCCAAACAAGCCAGACAGGCGACTAACCAGCTCCGGCATCTTCTCAGCCCCACTTACAGCGATGGTGAGCGGTTCAAGCGCGGGCAGATAGGACGCTAGGGCAGCCAGGGCGTAGTCGGTATCGATGCCAAGGCCAAACAGAGGTGAACCGAGTCCTCTCCTCACAGCCTCAGACACAGCGTTCCCAACCACCACAGAGTCAGAGCAATCCACTTCCCGAAGGTCAATCCAAATCAAGGGCTGCACGGGGTCGCGCAATCCTGCGAGCAGCCTGGACACCCCCCACTCATCTCCGGCCTCGATGATCACCGGAGACGGCGTGTCAAGGATGGTCTCGCGGACTCGCTCGAACCACGTCCTCATCTACACCCCTTCCACCATCAGGCACTTACCATGCCTATCCCTGACGAACCCTGCGATTCTCAGGCCAAGTGCACGCACAGCCAATATGCTCAACAGGATGGCTCTATCGTCACAGTCGCTTAGCCGGCGCGTGAAGGCATACTTACGCCACCGAAAGCTAGCTCTCTTCGTTCCGACGCTGCCAGGGCTCGAGCGAGTCACCGGAGCTGAACTCGCGGACCTCGGCTACCAACCAGCCACGACAAGGGGCGGCGCCTCCATTCTTGGCGACCTTTCCTCGGTGTACAGGGTCAATGTCGGCCTCCGAAGCGGTAATCGGGTACTCCTACGTGTCGGTCGATTCTTGGCCCAGAACTACCCCATGCTCTACAATCACGCACGCAGCATCAAATGGGAGGTCCTGCTAGGCAATTGCCCAAGTGTAAGCGTGAAGGCGAGTTCGTCAGAGTCACGCCTAAGGCGCTCCTCCCACTTGGAGAGCACGGTGTTTGACGCAATTCTAGATCACCTCCTACCCCTCGGGCTCTCGCCTGCGTTTGCGCGTACAGCTCCTTTGACGGTAATGGTAAGGCTTGTGCAAGACAGGTGCGTACTAAGCCTGGACACGACAGGCTTCCACTTGCACAGACGTGGCTACCGCGAAGTTTCTACCGAGGCGCCACTTCGAGAGACCACAGCCGCGGCAATACTGCTTCGAGCCGGGGCCGGCGATTACGATGTCGTCGTGGATCCGTTCTGCGGTTCAGGGACCCTCCTGGTCGAAGCTGAACGCATCGCCCGCAAGGTTCCGCCGGGGCTGCATCGGCCACTCGCGATCGAGCACAGTCCTCTGCACTCAAGTGGAAAGCTGAATCAGGAGATCAGGATGCTCCTGCGCGACGTGAGGGATTCCCGGCAACAGCTCCTGGGGCTAGACATCTCGTATCGAGCCGTGGAAACCGCCAGGCTAGTCTGCAGGCGAGCCGGGTGCAGAAGCGTGTCTATTCGAGCTGGAGATGCCAGAGCAGTCGACTTCAATGCTATCGCACACGGCGTCTCCAGACTCATTGTCTCAAATCTGCCCTACGGCAGACGCGTAGGCTCGGAAGCCAGTACCCGTCAGCTCATCAGAGACTTCGCGTCGTTGCTTGCCCTGAAAGCCCGAGGATGGCACTACGCCATCCTGTCAGCCTCAGATATGCCGCTTCAGCACCCTGCGCTCCATACGGCAAGCACCATGTCTTTCAGGAACGGTGGAATACCTGTCACTGCCTACTTTGGCGAAGTCGTCTAGTGGCAGGAAGTCACGGTCGGAGCACGACTACGCCCGGCTCTAGCCCGTGTACTGGACGGCGCGCCCCGGTTGCGAAACACTCTCGAGGCCGCTAGCAGCCTGCAGACCGGCTGCGCACTCGATGCTTCCTTCCTCCACAAGCGAACGGAAAGCTGACACGACGACGGGGTCGAACTGCGTTCCGGAACCGTTCGTTACATACTGCAACGCCTGGTTGCCAGGCATCGGGCTGCGGTACGGCCTATCACTTGTCAAGGCTTCGAACACGTCTACCACGGCAATGATTCTAGCCAGTTCCGGTATCTCATCACTCCGCAGGCCGAGCGGGTACCCCAAGCCGTCCCACCTCTCGTGGTGCGCTCGAACCACGTCTGCGATAGGTCGAAACGCGGACGATACTGATGTCAGGAGGTCCGCGCCATAGGACGGGTGCCTCCTTATCTCGGCAAACTCGTCTTCTGAGAGGCGTCCGTTCTTGAGCAGGATGTAGTCTGGTACGGCAATCTTGCCAAGATCGTGAAGCAGAGCGGCCCACCGGAGGACCTCGACGTCGGCGTCAGACAACCCCAGCGCCCATCCGACAGCAACCGCATTCCTCGCCACCCTCCTGCAATGCCCCTGGGTGTGGTGGTCCCTAACCTCAACAGTGCGCGCAAGGCTCTCGAGGACCCTCTCGCGACCAGAGACAGCGTCACCGGTTGACCTACTCCCACTAGCCGTGCTTGGTCCAGTTCGGCGTGCCCGGAAGAACCATGCACACGCACTGGCAAACGCAATGTACATGACCGGCTCGGCAACCGCCCACTCCGCGGAGCCATGGCCAACAAGAGGCGAGGTCGCCGCCGCTGCTATGCCAGTCGCCATTGCTCCCGAAACGCCGAATGCCCAGGTGGCGAGCAGGATGGGAATGTATGCGAATTGCGTCTTGAGATCTTGTCCGAACGGAGCTGCCAAGCCCACAACGACGACTGCGCTAAGCGCGAGAAGCAGCAGGAGCGCCCGCGGTTGGCTCAACCACATGCGCCCTCTATCGTCACGTATCAACCGCAAAGCCTCGCGTGCAAGTCTGCTCCGACCACTCATGTCGGGCTCCCCAATCCTGACTTCAACGTGCAGGAGGATTTCGGGAAGTACACGCGATGCACGGCTAACGCCTCCCTTCGGCGTAGCCGCAACGTAGCAGGGCAGCGCTTATTGTCCGCATATACGCCGCCCTGCACGCACCAACCGTGGTGCGACTGCTACGTTATACTTTGTTTAGCAGATGATGCCAGTGCTAGTCCCTGCTCAAGAACTTGGCTTACCTAGAGTGCATACTCACACCCGCGGAAGCGATGAAGGGAAGTGCCGCCAGAAGTGCAAACAACACTGCAGCGAAGATGCGCTTACCGGTGTTCTTCATGTGATCCCATCCTCCCGATTGGCTCTTGCGAGCCATGACCTACCGATCCAGGTTTCCCAGATCCTGGAAAGGCTGTTGCCGGGCTCCCAGCCCAACAACCCCTTGGCGGAAGCACCGCCACCCTTCTTACTTGGAGTCAGTAAGGAATACGGACCTGAACTCCTCCGCCAACTCCCATCTCTTCCTCGCGGGGTCGCCGTTCAACCCCGAACCGAACGAGCCTCCCAACCCGTTCGATTGCGTCGTAGACTAGCACAGCGGGGGCCAAGCGTCAACTGGAATCGGGCCTACAGCAACTGTCAACGGTACGTATATATCGCCTTCTGGACAGGCATCTCAGGATGCGACTGTGGTCGATTGCTCGCGGTTCTCTTTCGGAAGATATTATCCTCAACCTCGTACGCCAATGGGGGAAGGCAAGGGACTCCGGGCAACACTTGGTAGGGCCGCGGAAAGGATTCCACCCTCTTGACGACAAGCGTCGCCGAACTCGTTGCCGAGCGCTTTCCTGGAGTCGCTCTGGAAAGCGAGATTCAGGGCTGGGTCTTTCTGGAGAAGTTCGAAGAAGGCGTTCGGGCATATGAGAAGCTCGATAGCCCATCAGCCAAGGACGATCGCTGGCTAGGTGTCTGTTACTTCCAGCTCTTTCGTGACCTGGACGCGTTGGAAGCCCTGTATCGGGCGATCAACCGTGGCGAGTCCGCAGCGAGGCTCAATGCGGCGCACCTATTGAAGTTCGTAGAACGCGCCGAGGAAGCGGAGGCCGAGCTCCAGAAAGTCAACATAACGTCTCTTTGTCCGTATGACCAGGTCCTGTACCATCGCGTCCTTAGTATTCACGAGGAAACCAGCGGGAACCTGCGGGACGCACTTCGCGCGGCCGAAGAAGCATGGAGAAGGGTCCAGGGCATCCCGGAGTTCGCACTACTTGCGCCGGCAATCCTCGCTCAGCTTGCAATCCTTCATGGTCGCATTGGTCGCTCCCAACGAGCCCTATGGTTCTTGGAGCGTGGCCTTCAGTTCACTGGGGCGCGGGAGAATCTGAAGGTGCGCCTGGTGCGGGCTGGGGTGCTCATCAATCTGGGCAGATATCAAGAAGCACAGGTTGAGCTCGAATCGATCGACTTCTCGGGCGCCCCCACCTTTCAGGTTGAGCAGCAGCTACTTCACGGAGAGCTCAGTTGGGCAACGGGGCGTATCGACCAGGCAATCCAGGAGTTCATGGCTACAGCTGGACGGGCGCTCGAGGCACAGGCCACATACGAGGAGTTCCAGTCGAGGCTTGCACTTGTCAGCATCTTCTGCGCGAAGGGTGAGTATGCGTCGGCATCCGAGCACCTGTCTCGAGCTCAGGGCCTAATCTCAGACCGCTCAGACCGACTCGTATTCAGGTTTCGGGAGGTTGTTCTGCTGAGTGCGATGGGAACCTATGGACCAACTCACACGCTCGAGGAGCTCCGCGCATTGGCAACCGAACTAGGACAGATTGGCCTCCTTCAAGAAGAGGGCGCCGTGCGACTCCACATTGCCAATATGCTCTTCAGCCAGGGGATTGACGACTACACCAAGGAGCTGGACAAGGTACAGGCGCTAAGCGTTTCGCTGCAGAACCAAGCGTTCCTTGCGCGTGAGTGGAAACTCATACCCGGCCTTCACAAGGTCGCGAGTCAGACGCACACGCGGATTGCCGGACGAGAGACCATAGTACTTGAGATCCACACCCTTGGGGAGGAACGCCTCGAGGTCGCTGGCAAACCCGTCAACATCCCCCTCCGGAAGGGCGTGGAGGTCCTGGCCTACTTCCTGGAGAACCGGGCGGTCACGCTCAAGCGGCTCCTCGGCGACATCTTCCCCGACGACAAGCCGCGCAGCGCGAAGTCGTACTTCCACCAGTTCCGCCACCAGTTGCGGGAGAACATCGAGGGGCTGGAGATCGAGTACGACGCCGAGTCGAAGATGTATCGCCTCAAGAGCGAGATCGACATCGTGTGGGACGTCTCGGAGCTGCGGGCGGGGCGCATCATGGGCCGAACGGGCATCTTCCTCCCGAGCTCGGGCAATGAATGGGCGCTGATGGTCGAGCGGTCGCTCGACAGCTACCGGGAGGCTGCCGGGGTGCTCGATTCGGTGTGATCGGCCCGCCGGCGCTCATGGCTGTGATATTCTCATCGCAACGGAAGAGATGGTGGTAGGGAGATCCCGGAGCTGCGGTTGGGAGCCAGATGCTCCGGGCTTTTCTCGGCTCGTTTGGCTCGCTCCGCCGGCAGGCGAAGCGCTACCCACACGCGCATGCTGCTCGGCTGCCGGCCGCCGCTGCCGTCACCGCCACGAGCCTCGGTCGGCAGGTCGAGCGAGGCCGGGGCGCCCCCACCCGATCCCTCACGTCATCCCACTGTAAGAATCCTGTAAGGTGCTGCAGCTATACTCGCTTCGTGGACCTGAGGTAACTCTCCCATTACCTCTTCCCATCTCTTCCGAAACATGGACTCCGTGCCTCCCACGCGGAGTCCAACCTTTTTCTGCGCGTGATACAGACGAGCGCCTGGCCAGGCCTTAGGATTCGTAGTGGTCAGTCGCGCCCGTTCCGCTTCCCTTGGCTCGCGTTCACACGTGGCGTGATAGCTGGGCTCTCAACGAGCTCGGTATCGCGCAGAAAGCGTGTCGCGACGCCGCCTTTGGTTGCGATTGGGCGCCCAGGTGTGTTTAAATGGGTAGTTGCCAGCTACCCGAACAAGAGGAGGAAGCCCCTTTCATGGACGAAAAAGTAAACCGGGCCGAGGGAAGCCCTGCCCCGGCCGCCGACCACGCCCCGGAGGAAGTCACGAATCAGGCCCCATCCGCGGCAGCAGAACAGGGTGTGAGCACCGCGATGGCGAAGGATACGGAACTCGAGCAGCAGGAACGGGCTCCCTCAGCTGACGCCAATCCGGAACCTGAAGAAGCGGCCGCGTCACCGTCCGAGGACGGCGCGACCGCCGCTAGTGCTGACGACGGCGCGGCCGCCGCTGGCGCTGACGACGTGGCGGCTGCCGTCGGCGCCGACGAGGGCGTGGCTGCCACCAGCGCCGACGACGGTGCCGAAGCGGCTCCCGCCGCGGCGGCCGACGAGGGCGCCGCACCGGCGCCCGCCGCACCGGCCGACGACGCCACCGAGATGACCATGGAGGACGTGCTGGCGGCCAGCGACGAGCAGCTGGCGCGCAAGCCGGTGCACCGCGGGATGATCACCACCGGTCAGGTGATCATGCTCTCGCAGGACGGCATCATCGTCGATGTCGGCGCCAAGATCGAGGGCATCCTGCCGTACAACCAGCTCTTCGAGTTCGAGACGACCGCCGAGGACGCCGCCAAGTACTTCAAGCCTGGCGACGAGATCCAGGTGTACGTCGTCCGCTCGGACATCCCCAACAACACCATCGTGCTCTCCAAGAAGCGGGCAGACCAGGAACGCGCCTGGAACCTGCTGCAGGAGATCCACGACAAGAGCAAGCCGGTCGAGGTGGAGATCATCGAGAAGGTCCGCGGCGGCCTCGTCGCCAACCTCGGCATCCGCGCCTTCCTGCCGGCCAGCCAGGTGGACGTGCGGCGCGTCAACGACCTCTCGCCGTTCGTCGGGCAGCGCCTCAAGGTCAAGATCATCGAGCTCAACCGGCGTCGCAACCGGGTGATCATCTCGCGCCGCGCCATCCTCGAAGAGGAGATCGCCGAGAAGAAGGCCGAGACGCTCAAGACCCTCGAGCCCGGCCTGAAGCTCGACGGCGAGGTCGTGGAGATCACCGACTTCGGCGTCTTCGTCAACCTCGGCGGCATCGACGGCCTGGTGCACCGCAGCGAGCTCACGCACGGGCGCTTCAGCCACCCGCGCGACGTGGTGAAGGTGAGCGACAAGGTGCGTGTCGAGGTGCTCGACATGGACCTCGAGCGCGAGCGCATCAACCTCTCCATGAAGTCGCTCATGCCGAACCCGTGGGACAACGTGCTGGCCAACTACTCGATCGGCCAGAAGGTCGCGGGCAAGGTCACCAACCTGACCCCGTTCGGCGCCTTCGTGGAGATCGAGCCCGGCCTCGAGGGCCTCATCCACGTCAGTGAGATGAGCTGGACCAAGCGCGTGCGGCACCCCAAGGAGATCGTCACGGAGGGTGACGACGTCGAGGCGATGATCCTCAAGATCGACACCAGCCAGCAGCGCATCTCGCTCGGCCTGCGCCAGACCCAGCCCGACCCCTGGAGCTCCCTGCCGGACCGCTTCCCGCCCGGCACCGAGGTCACCGGCCCCATCACCGGCATCACCGACTTCGGGGTGTTCATGGAGATCGAAGAGGGGATCGAGGGCCTGGTTCACATCAGCGAGCTCAGCCACGACCACATCGAGAACATCAACGACCACTTCAAGCGCGGCGACGAGATCACCGCGGTCATCCTCAACATCGATCCCGTCGAGCAGCGCGCCAGCCTGTCGCGCAAGCGCCTGCTGCCCTTCTCCGCGACCGACCTGGACTCCGTCGGCACGGGCGCGCCCGCCTCGCGTGGAGGTGGAGGGCGTCGCGGTCGTCGCAGCCGCCGTGGTGGCGACATCGACTACGACTACAGCTACGCCGCCTCGGACGTCAACACCAAGGCGACCACCAAGCTCGGTGACGTCTACGCCGACCTCTTCGCCCAGTTCGGGTTGACCGACACCAAGGGCGAGGACGACGACGCGGCCGCCGGCGAGCAGCAGGCCGACGCGGCCGGTGACGCCACCGCCGACGACGCGACCGCTGCGGCCGAGCCGGCGGCGGAAGCCGCGCCGGAGCAGGCGGAGGCCGCAGCCGCGGCCGAGGAAGCCAGCGAGGCCGCGAAGGTGGAGGCCGACGCGCCTGCCGAAGCGACAGAAGAAGCAGAGGCGGAGCGGCCCGCCCCCGGGCAGCAAGCCGAGGAAGGCGCTGCCGAGGAGGCGACCGCCAAGGCAGCCGCCGCCGGGGACGCCGCTGCGGACGCCGCTGCGGACGGCGCTGCGGACGCTACGGCAGACGCCGCCGCGGGGGCCGCCGGCGAGCAGGCCGAGGCTGGCGAGCCGGAGAACGCCATCGACGCCGCGGAAGCGGCCGCCATGCTGACCGCCGCCTTCCGCGAAGGCCGCCGGCCCAAGCAGCCTGAGGCCGAGCAGGACGCCGAGGGCGAGGCCCAGGCCGAGGGCGACGACAGCGCCGCCACTGCCGAGAGCGCCGCCGAGCCCGAGGAAGCCGAGAAGGAAGAGGCCTCCCAGGCCTAGACGGCCGCCAGCCAGCGCTTCACCAACCCGGCCCCGCTCCCAGGAGCGGGGCCTTGCCATGGGCCGCGACAACCTGGCCGCGGGGGCCGGCCGTGGCGGGCCGGCCGAGGCGGGCCGGCCGTGGCGAGCTGGCCGAGGCGAGCTGCCCGAGAGGCACTACCCGCCCGGGACACTCACATCCGGTGCAGGCGGTCGATGCGCTCCTGGATCGGTGGGTGGGTGGCGAAGAGGTCGACGCCGTTGTGCTTGGCCAGCGGGTTCACGATGAACAGGTGGCGCACGCCTTCGGAGACCGCCAGCCCCTCGCCCTGGTAGGCCGCCAGCTTGCCGAGCGCGCTGGCCAGCCCCTCGGGGTTGCGGGTGATGTAGGCGCCGGTGGCGTCGGCGAGGAACTCCCGGCGGCGGCTCACCGCCAGCCGCAGCAGCGTCCCCAGGATCGGCCCCAGCACCAGCAGCACCACCAGCAGGATCACCATGATCCCCTGCCCGCGGTTGCCGCCGTCGCCGCCGCTGCGCCCGCCGCGCGAGCGCCGCGAGCCGCCGAACCCGCCCCCGAGCGCGCCGAACTGGTACCAGCGCAGCACCAGGTCGCGCAGGATCACGATCACCCCGATGGTGGCGGCCAGCATCGACATGAAGCGGATGTCGTAGTTCTTGACGTGCGACATCTCGTGGGCGACGACGCCCTCCAGCTCCTGCCGGTCGAGCGTGTCGATGAGGCCCTTGGTGACGGCGATGGAGGCGTGCTTGGGGTCGCGACCGGTGGCGAAGGCGTTGGGCGCCGGCGAGTCGATGACGTAGATGCGCGGCGTGGGAACGCCCGCCCCGATGGCCACGGCTTCGGTGACGTTCACCAGGTAGCGGTGCTCGTCCTTGGTGGCGGGCCGGGCGCCGGCCGCTCCCAGCGCCAGCTGATCGCTGAACCAGTAGGCGGCCGCCGTCTGGCCGACGCCCAAGGTGCCGGCGACGGCGACGAAGAAGGTCGCCGAGGCGGGGTTGGTGACCTGGGCGAGGAGGTAGGCGATGGCACCCAGCAACACCGCCATCACCAGCCCCAGCAGCCACGACAGCCGCCGGTTGGTGGCCTGCCAGTCGAGCAGGCTGATGCGCCGGCCGGTGGCGCCGTCGGTGATGACGTCGGGCAGTACGGCGCTGGGGGGGACGCTCATGTCACCGCCGTGCGCGCACTAGCTCGCGAACGAGACCTTCGGCACTTCCTTCTCGGCCTCCGGGATCTCGAGGAACACCGCGGGCTTCTTGTTCATGGGACCCGCCAGGAACATCCCGGGCATCTGCTCGATGCCGTTGTTGTACTGCAGCACGGCATCGTTGTAGAACTGGCGGGCGTAGGCGATCTTGTTCTCAACGCTGGAGAGCTCCTCCTGCAGCATCTTGAAGTTCTCGTTCGCCTTCAGCTCGGGGTAGTTCTCGGCGATGGCGAAGAGCCTGCCCAGGGCCGCCGTCATCATGTTGGCGGCGCCGGCGGCCTCGTTCACGCCCTTGGCGTTCATCATCGCCTGCCGGGAATGGGCCACCTCCTCGAAGACGGCCTTCTCGTGGGCGGCGTAGCCCTTGACCGTCTCGACCAGGTTGGGGATCAGATCGGTGCGCCGCTTGAGCTGCACGTCGATCTGGCTCCAGGCGTTCTGGTAGCGGTTCTCCAGGCCGATGATGCGGTTGTAGACCGCTATCACCATTAGCGCCAGGATCACCAGGATGACCAACACCACGATGGTCGCCATAGCACCTCCTGCGTCAAGTCTACTGGACTGGTGTCACTGTCCGCGCGAACGTCTGGCCTGGCGCAGCGGCTCGCCCCGGCTCGCGGCGGGCGTCATGGCCGCGGCGAGGCCACTCAGCCCAGCCGGCGGCTGATGACGCCGCCCCCGAGCAACCGCTCGCCGTCGTAGATCACCGCCGACTGGCCCGCGGTGACCGCGAACTGCGGCTCCTCGAAGCTCAAGCGGAAGCCGGTGCCGGTGCGCTCGAGGCGCGCGGGCACCGCCGCCTGACGGTAGCGCACCTGCGCCTGCACCCGCGCCGGCAGGCTCGCTTCGTCCGCCAGGAAGTTGACCCGCTCGGCTTCCAGCCCCGTCCAGTAGCACATCTCCTTGGGGCCGACCACCACGGTGTCGTCCTCCGGCCTCAGGTCGATGACGTAGCGCTCCAGGTGGCTCTTGGCCAGCCCCAGCCCGCGCTTCTGGCCGATGGTGTAGAACTGCACCCCGCGGTGGCGGCCGACCACCGCGAAGTCCTGGCTGGCGTCCACCACCGGCCCCGGCCGCTCCGGGCCGGCCCCCTCCAGGTAGTCCTTGACGGTGTCCGGGATGAAGCACAGCCCCGAGGAGCTGGGCTTCTCGGCGGTGATCACGCCGCGACCGGCCGCCATCTCACGCACCTCGCGCTTGCTGAGCTCGCCGAGCGGGAACAGCAGGTACGGCAGGATCTCGCGCGGCAGCGCCCACAGGAAGTACGTCTGGTCCTTGCCGTCGTCCGCGCCGCGATGCAGCTCCACGCCGTCCGGGCCGTCGACGCGCCGCACGTAGTGGCCGGTGGCGAGGAAGTCGCACCCCAGCGCCTGCGCGCGTTTCACGAGGGCGCCGAACTTGATGTGGCGGTTGCACCACACGCACGGGTTGGGCGTCACGCCCGCCCGGTAGCTGGGCACGAAGGGATCGACCACGATCTCCTGGAAGCGGTCGCGGAAGTCGAGCAGGTAGAAGGGCACCTCCACGCTGTCCGCCACCCGCCGCGCGTCGTACGCCGCCTGCGGGCTGCAGCACAGGTCGAAGGCGCCGGTGTCGCAGTCGTCGGGCCAGAACCGCGCCATGGTGCCGACCACCTCGAAGCCGCCCTCTCGCAGCAGCAAGGTGGCCATCGAGGAGTCCACCCCGCCCGACATGGCGCTCAGCACCTTGGGGGGCCGCTGGCGAGGGTGAGGGGCGAGCGCTTCCACGGCCCTCCAGTCTAGCCGACCGGCGCCTCGTCGCGCCCGCGCCGGCGGACGGCCCGGCCCGGGCGGCGGCGGGGGCCGCGGCGCCCATACGGTAGACTGGCGCACGGAGGTGGATGTGAGAGGCGTTCGCATCCTGCAGCTGGTCCTGCTGGTGTTGCTGGCGCTGTACCTGGTGGCGTTCAACAACCTCAACCCGGACCCCCTGTCGCTGCCGCTGCTGCCCATGGTGATCCCGCTGCCGCCGGTGCTGCTGGTGGTGGTGGCGCTGGTCGGCGGCTGGCTGGTGGGGTGGCTGCCTTCCAGGCTGGCGCTGTGGCGGCGCTCCCGCGAGAATCGCCGGCTGCGCCAGCGGGTGGCGGAGCTGGAACGCCGCGACGATCTCGACGCGCACGCCTACGAGCGCGCGCCCGTGATCCCCGATCGCTTCCCCGTCATCCCCGACCGGCCGGCGCCGGCGCCCGACGAGGAAGCCGAGACCTCGTGAGCGCGGCCGAGGACCATCGGCCCCCCTCCCCCATCTGGCAGGTACGCGCGCCGGCGCCGCCCGGCGCGGTGCGGTCGCTGTGCCGTAGCCTGAACGTGCCGCCGCTGCTGGCGGCCATGCTGTGGTCGCGCGGCCTGCGCGACGACGCTCCCGACCACCTCAACCCGCCGCTCATGCCGAGCGGCATCCCCACCGTGGCCGCCGCCGCCGAGCGCCTCGAGCGCGCCATCCGCGCGCGCGAGCGCATCCTCATCCACGGCGACTACGACGCCGACGGCATCTCCGGCACGGCCGTGCTGCTGCTGGGGCTGCGCGAGCTGGGCGGGGACGTCGAGGCGTTCATCCCCAACCGGCTGGAGGACGGCTACGGCGTCCACCCCGAGCGGGTGGCGGAGCACGCCGCGCGCTGCGAGCTGTTCGTCACCGTGGACTGCGGCATCACCAACCTCGAGGAGATCGCGCGGCTGCAGGCTGCCGGGGTCGACACCATCGTCACCGACCACCACACCCCCGGCGAGGCCGTGCCCGCCGGGCTGGTGGTGCACCCCGCCACCTCGCCGCTGGCGAGCGGCGGGCTGCCGCAGCTCACCGGCGCGGGCGTGGCCTTCCACCTGCTGTGGGCCCTGCGCCGGCGCCTGGGGATGGACCCGCCGCTGGATTACGCCGACCTCGCCACGATCGGGACCATCGCCGACGTGGCCCCCTTGCTGGGCGAGAACAGGGCGCTCATCAAGGAGGGGCTCGCGCGGCTGCCCGACTCGCGCTGGCCGGGCATCCGGGCCACCGTCAGCCAGGCGCACCTGCGCGGCGAGATCAGCGCGCGCCAGGTCGCCTTCGTGCTGGCGCCGCGGCTCAACGCCGCCGGGCGCCTGGGCGAGGCCGGGCTGGGCCTGGAGCTGCTCACCACCGCCAGCGCGCGGCGGGCGCTGGAGCTCGCCGCCTACCTCGACGCCCGCAACCAGGACCGCCGCCGCATCCAGGACGAGATGCTGGCGCAGGCCCTGGAGAAAGTGGACCCGCAGGCGCCGGCGCTGGTGGTGGAGGACCCGCGCTGGCACCCGGGCGTCATGGGCATCGTGGCGTCGAAGCTGCTGGAGCGCTTCTACAAACCGGTCTATATCGTGGCCAAGGGCAAGGGCAGCGTCCGCTCCACCCCCGGCATCTCGGCCGTCGAGGGGCTGCGGCAGGCGTCGGCGCACCTGCAGCGCTACGGCGGTCACGCCCAGGCGGCCGGCTTCGCGCTGGAGATGGCGGCGCTCCCCGCCTTCCGGGAGGCCATCTACGGCTACGCCGCGCAGTTCCCCGCGCCCACCCCCATGATCACCGCCGACGCGGTGCTGGCCGGCCGGGAGGTGGAGAACGAGCTGTGGCAGGCCATCCGCTCGCTCGAGCCCTTCGGGGAGGGTCACCCGCCGCCGCTGTTCGCCCTCACCGACACCCTCGACGCCGCCCGCGCCGTCGGCCGCGACGGCGCCACCCTGCAGCTCCGCATCGGCGGGGTGAAGGGGGTCGCCTGGCGCCTCGGCGCGCTGGCGGCCGAGCTTCCCGGCGGCCAGCCGGTCAACGCCGCGGTGGTGCTGAGCGAGAACGAGTGGCGGGACCGGCGCACGCTGGAGTTCGTGGCCGAAGCGGTGCGGCCGGCCGGCCTGCTGGAGCTGGCGCCCGTCGACGGCGCGGCGGCGCGGCCCGCCGCCATCGTTCGGGGCGCGCCCGGCGCGCCGGCGGGCGGGCCCCCACCCCGGCCGTTGGAGCCGCGCACGGCGGCCGATCTCGACGGTGCCCTGGCGGGCGGCGGCGCGCTGTGGCTCACCCGCCTGCCGGCCGACGACCCGCTGACGGCCGCCCGCCGCGCGCTGGCGGGCGCCTCGCTGGTGGCGTTCGACCTGGACGAGGCGGCGCTGGCGGAGCTGCAGGCGCTGGCGGAGCAGTACCCCACCCTGCACGAGGTGCGCCAGGGCTTCGTGGCGCTGAGCCGCGGCCTGCAGCTGCCCTGGCGCGGCGTCAAGGCCGAGCGGGCGCGGGCCGCGCTGGAGGAGCTTCAGCTGCTCGACGCCGCCGGCCGCCCGCTGAGCGGGCGCAAGCGCGACCCCTACAGCTCCGACACCCTGCTCGACGGGCTGCTGGCGCGCCACGTGCTGCTGCGCTTCGTCACCGCCTACCGCAGCCTGGACGACGACGGCTTCGCGCGCACCACCTGGACGCTGCTGGGCCCAGGCTCGAACGGCGCCGCCGGCCTCGGCCCAGTCGGCGTGCCGAGCGCCGCTCACGGCGCGGACGCCGCCCCACACTGACGCCTCCGGCCGCAGCCCGGCCAGGTGCGATACTGGCGCCATGAGCACCCCGGCCGCCCCCGCCCCCGACGTCGAGCCGGCCGCCACGCAGGCGCTCGAGCGCGAGCTCCGCGC
>Ga0307418_1000309_pt1 | contig 14673 bp, 9 predicted proteins | sample SalMarWE160220MG_2_FD_202160 | JGI IMG/M metagenome (GOLD analysis project Ga0307418, IMG submission 202160) | Salt marsh sediment microbial communities from the Plum Island Ecosystem LTER, Massachusetts, United States - WE1602-20 | ecosystem: Environmental > Aquatic > Marine > Intertidal zone >...
ACAATCTCGACACCATCGTCGAGGATGCGCTTTCCTGGGAGAAGCGCCTCCGGGAGTACCGTGCGGCCTCCTAAGGTTTCGCCGTTTTCGCCTTTTCAGCGTCAAAACCGCTCGCCACAATCAGCCTCCAGACGCCGAATCGTCGGGACCGAAGGGGCTGCGGATGCGAAGATCTAGGCTATGGCGGGCCGTTCTGGCCTTGAGCCTTGCCGTGCAGTGGCTTCTGCCGCCTTCTGCGCAGGCCGCAGACGACGTGGCGGCGTACAAGAAAGCCGTCGAGGCGCGCTTCGAGGCATGGCTCCAAGGGCTGTGGCCCGATGCGGAAGTGGCCGGTGTGTCGCGCAAGACGTTTGACACGCAGCTCAAAGGTCTCAAGCTCGACTGGTCGCTGCCGCAACTCGTGCCGCCGGATCCGGCGGCGCCCGGTGGTCCGGCGCTGCCCGCGAGCCTCAAGCCGAAGCCGCGGCACCAGGCGGAGTTCGACGTCCCGGAGAAGTATTTCAGCAGCCGGAGCCTGAACGCGTTGGCGAACGGCGGCCGCGCCCGATACAAGCGGCTGGCGCCGACCTTGGCGGCGATCCAAAAGCAATATGGCGTGCCGGCGAGCGTCGTCGTGGCCATCTGGGGCCGTGAGACCGGCTTCGGGACGGCGGCGCTCCCCTATGACGCGCTCACGGCCATCGCCACGCAGGCCTTCATGGGACGGCGGCCGGAGGAATTCCGGCCGCAACTCATCGGCGCGCTCAAGATCATCCAGTCTGGGCATGCGACGCGCGCGGAGATGAAAAGCTCGTGGGCCGGCGCCATGGGCGAGACGCAGTTCCTGCCCGGCGACTTCGAGAACTATGCCGTCGATTTCGACGGCGACGGCCGGCGCGATATCTGGAACTCGGTACCGGATGCGCTGGCGTCGGCCGGCAACTCGCTGCACAGCCAAGGATGGGATGGACATCAGCCTTGGGCTTATGAGGTCGATCTGCCGAAAGGCTTCGACTGTACGCTGCAAGGGCCGGACATGGCGCGGCCGATCAGCGAATGGATCAAGCTCGGCGTGGCGCGGGTGCGGGGGCGCCCGTTCCCGAAAGCGCGGCTCAACGACCAGGCGTTTCTGGTGCTGCCGGCCGGGATGAAGGGACCCGCGTTCCTCGCCACCAACAACTTCTCGGTGTTGAAGCTCTACAACAACTCCGACGTCTACGCGATCTTCGTGGGCCACGTCGCAGACATGATCGCCTACAACGCGCCCGTCAATTTCGTAGGCGACTGGAAGCCGGTCGAGCGTTTTCCCCGCGACCGCATCCTCCAGTTCCAAAAGGTGCTGGTGGCGCAAGGCCATGACGTCGGCAAGGTCGATGGCTTGGTGGGCTTCAAGACACGCCAGACCATCGGCAAGGAGGAAAAGAGGCTCGGTCTGCCGCTCACCTGCTATCCCTCGAGCGCCCTGGTGAACCACGTGCTCAAGGCGGCCCAGAATTGACCAGAATTTGTCTTGGCAGGGTTGACTGCCTCGGTTTTGCCCGGGCCGGTTGCTAGATTGTGTCCATGCGAATCGACCGACACTCTAGAGCCTTGATCTTGGGCGCTGCCCCTGTGCTGGTACTGGCGCTTGCGCTGCCGGAGCCGGTACGCGCGGACAAGTTCCAGGATTGCGTGGCGCGCTTCTGGCCGGCAGCCAAGCGGGCAGGGGTCAGCCGCGCCACGTTCGTAAAGGCGACCAAGGACATCACCTTCGATCCGGAGGTCATCGAGGCCGCCAACTACCAGCCGGAATACAAGAAGCCCGTCGGCGAATATGTCGACCGCGCCGTCTCGCCCAAGCGGATCGCGACTGGCAAGCAGAAGCTCATCGAGTACAAGCCGCTGCTCGATAAGCTCGAGGCCAAATACGGCGTGGACCGGCACATCCTCATTGCCATTTGGGGTGTGGAGTCGAACTACGGCACCCAGCCCGGCGACAAGAACGTGATTCAATCTCTGGCGACTCTGGCCTGCTCCGGCACCAAGGCCAAGTTCGCGCGGTCGCAGATGATTCCGGCGCTGAAGATCCTGCAGCACGGCGATGTCAGCCACGAGGCCATGAACGGCTCGTGGGCCGGCGCCATGGGTCACACCCAATTCATTCCGACGACCTACACGGCTTATGCCGTGGACCAGGACGGCGACGGGCGCCGCGATATCTGGGGCACGATCCCCGATGCGCTCGCCTCGACGGCGCGCTATCTGAAAGTGTCCCATTGGCGCCCCGGCGAGACATGGGGCTACGAGGTTCGCCTGCCCGAGCATTTCAATCCCAGGCGCTACAGCGACAGGACCTACAAGACCCTCGGCCAGTGGCAGCGGCTTGGGATCGTTAGAGTCGGCGGGCAGCCCTTTCCGCGACCCGGCGACAAGGCGCAGCTCTTCGTGCCTGAGGGGGTAAAAGGGCCGGCCTTCCTCGTGCTCAACAACTTCCGTTCGATCCTCCGCTACAATCAGGCGAAGTCCTACGCGCTTGCCGTTGGTCATCTGGCCGACCGGCTTGCGGGCTATGGGCCGTTCGTTCAGCCTTGGCCTACGGATGAGCGGCACCTCTCGCTTGAGCAGCGGACCGAATTGCAGCAGCGCTTGATCGCCTTGGGGCATTTGGACGGCGAGGCGGACGGCGTGATCGGCCCGGCGACCCTCGATGGCGTCAGGTCCTATCAGCGCGCCAAGGGCTTGCCGGTTGACGGCTATCCGTCGCTCACCATTCTGAAAATGCTGCGCGCCGAGGCGCCGTTGCCGCCAGCAGTGCCGCCGGCAGCCCAAGTCCCGGCGCCCCAAGCCCCGGCCGCCGCATCCGTAGGGTCTGTGGATCAAGCCATACCCCCGGCGAGCACGCCGATTCAGGTGGCGCCCGAAACGACGGCGGTGCCGAAAAGCGCGCCCGCTCCGGATTAGTGGTATAGGGGGGTGGGCTTCATGCCGATCCGAGGGAAGACCCTAAGAGGCTGAAATTGACGACGTCTCGTTCCGCGTTGGGTTACTGTTCAGGCCAAGGCCTGCCGGGGTTGCGCGCAGGGGCGCTCGCCCTTGCGGCCGTCCTCGTCCCCCTTCTTGCGATCTGCCTTCTGCCTCAGAACGCCGCGGCGCAAAGCACGTCCCCGGCTCACCGCAGCTATATCACTCCGTTCCCAAATGGCGACCGCTACCGCATCGTTGTGCTCGGCGATTCCATGGGCGAGGGGCTGTGGGGCGGCCTTTACCGGGCCTTCGAGGACGATCCGACCTTGGAGTTCATTCAGCGCGCCAACAAGTCGACCGGCCTTGCACGCCCCGACCGTTACGACTGGGATGCCGAGCTCGACAAGATCCTGAAGGACAACAGCTATCAAATCGCCGTGGTGATGTTCGGCGGCAATGACATGCAGCCGATCCGCGAAGGCAAGAAGGTGTTCAAGGTCGGCACCGACGAGTGGCGTCAGGCCTACGGCAAGCGGGTGGAGAAATTCATCAGGAAGCTGCGGGAGGCCAATATCGCCGTCTACTGGGCCGGACTGCCGGTGATGCGCAGTCCTGGTGAGAGCAGCGACGCGGAGAAACTCAACGACGTGTTCCGCGAGAAGGCGTTCGTCAACGGCGCCAAGTATGTCGATACCTGGGACGGTTTCGTCGACGACTCTGGGCGGTATAGCGCCTACGGCCCCGACATGACCGGGCAAGTCAAGCGGCTACGTGCAAACGACGGTGTCCACTTCACCATGCGAGGCAATGTCAAGCTTGCCGATTTCGTGGGAAAGGACCTGCGCAAGGACTTGAAGCAGGCCAAGGCCGAGCGGAACATCCCGCTTGCGGGTAACGAGCAAGAGCAGGAGAAGGTCAAGAACCGGTTTGCGCTTGGCAACGCCGCCCCTCGTCGGCAAGCCGAGAGCGCAAATGCAAACAAGGACGTCGCGGAAGAAGACGGCAACGAGGACGAATTTCATAAGAGCCAAGTTGGCGAAGTGAGCGTCGTCAGGCCGACGCTCAGCAACGCGGCAGTCCACGCCCCTGCCGGCCTGGCGCCGCAGCCCATCAACGTGGCGACGACGGAGCCTGAAGTCATCAAGAGTGAGCTGCCCGACGGGTTCACCGCCGTGGCGACGATCTCGGCGGTCGCCGATCTGTCGCTCGCCTCGTCGCGGCCCAAGCTGCCGTTGTCGCAACGGCCCTATTACAAGGTTCTAATTCAGGGCGAGCAGCTTGAGCCCAAGTCGGGCCGGGCAGACGATTTCGCCTGGCCGCCTAGCTAAGCGCCAAAGGTCTCTAGCGGGGCAGGTCGGTCTTTCCCATCAGGAACTTGTCGATGGCGTGCGCGGCTTGGCGGCCTTCGCGGATGGCCCAGACCACGAGCGATTGGCCGCGGCGCATGTCGCCGGCGGCGAACACCTTGGACCGTGAGGTCTGATATTCGAGCTCGTTCGCCTTCACATTGCCGCGTGCGTCCAGATCGACGCCGAGGTCCTTGATCATGCCGTCGTGCACCGGATGCAGGAAGCCCATGGCGAGGAACACCAAGTCAGCGGGGATCTGGAACTCGCTGTCGGGGATCGGCTTCATCTGAGCGTCGAGGCGGACGCATTCGAGCGCCTCGACCTTGCCGTTGCCGAGGAACCGGTTCGTCGCCACGCTGAAATCGCGGTTGGCGCCTTCCGCCTGGCTCGAGGAGGTGCGGAGCTTAAGCGGCCAATGCGGCCAGGTGAGCTCCTTGTTCTCCTTCTCCGGCGGCTGCGGCATGATCTCGAGCTGGGTCACCGCGGTGGCGCCTTGGCGGAAGGCCGTGCCGATGCAGTCGGAGCCCGTGTCGCCGCCGCCGATGACGACAACCTGCTTGCCCTCGGCCAGGATCGGCTCGACGTCGCCCTGCGGCTCGCCGGACACGCGGCGGTTCTGCTGGGGCAGATAGTGCATGGCGAAGTGGATGCCGGCGAGCTCGCGGCCCGGTACGGCAAGATCGCGCGGCTGTTCCGAGCCGCCGGCAAGCAGCACCGCGTCGTAGTCGCGCTCGAGTTGCAGGATGTGCACATCGTGGCCGACATGGATATTGCAGTGGAAGGTCACGCCCTCGGCTTCCATCTGCGCCACCCGGCGCTCGACGATGTACTTCTCCATCTTGAAGTCGGGGATGCCGTAGCGGAGCAGGCCGCCCGGTTCCGCATTCTTCTCGAAGACGTGCACGTCGTGGCCGGCACGGGCGAGCTGCTGCGCGGCAGCCAGGCCAGCGGGGCCTGAGCCGACGATCGCCACGCGTTTTCCGGTCTTCGTCTCCGGTGGCTGCGGCTTGACCCAGCCTTCCTCGAAGCCTCTGTCGGCGATGGCACATTCGATCGACTTGATGGTGACCGGCTCGTCGATGATGTTGAGCGTGCAGGCCGCTTCGCACGGAGCGGGGCAGATGCGCCCCGTCACCTCGGGGAAGTTGTTGGTCGAATGCAGGTTCCGCAGGGCGTCCGTCCAGTCGGCGTGATAGACGAGGTCGTTCCAGTCCGGGATCTGGTTGTTCACCGGGCAGCCGGTGTGACAATAGGGGATGCCGCAATCCATGCAGCGGGCGGCTTGCTTCGTGATGTCGCCTTCACTCGGCGGGATCACGAACTCCTTGAAATGGCGCACGCGGTCGGAGGCCGGCTCGTAAGCCCGCTCTTGGCGTTCGATCTCCAGAAAGCCGGTGATCTTGCCCATCAGAGTCACGTTCTCCGCCTAATCCATCTCAACTTGCCGGGGCGAGGAATAGCCACGACCCAATCGCTCTCGTCAAGCGTAACGCACCTTTGCGTGGCAGGACCACAGCCTGGCGCCAGAGTCCAGGACAGGGCCGCTTTCCTGCCGGATTATTTGCCGTTGCCGCGCAGTCCGATCTCGATCTCGCCGAGGCCGGTCTTATCGGCGACCTGCTGGCGCGCCATCTCCTCCAAGGCGCGGCGGTACTCGACCGGCATGACCTTGACGAATTTCGGAAGATAGTCCGCCCAATTGTCGAGGATCTCCCGTGCCCGCGTCGAGCCTGTGTAATGTAGGTGGTTCTCGATCAGCTGGTGGAGCCGCTCCTCGTCAAAGCGGGTCATGTCGGAAAGATCGACAAGGCCGTGGCTTTCGAGGTCGCCGCCCTGATGCGCCCTGCGTTCGATTGCCTGGTTCTCGCTCGGCACGGGCTCGAGGTCGACCATGGCGAGGTTGCAGCGGTGCTCGAAGTCGCCCTCCTCATCGAGCACATAGGCGATGCCGCCGGACATGCCGGCAGCGAAGTTGCGCCCCGTGGGGCCAATCACCGCCACGACGCCGCCGGTCATATACTCGCAGCCATGATCGCCCGTACCCTCGACCACGGCGATGGCGCCGGAGTTGCGCACGCCGAAGCGCTCGCCGCCGACGCCACGGAAATAGCACTCGCCGGCAATGGCGCCGTAGAGCACCGTGTTGCCGACGATGATGGATTTCTCCGGTACGATGCCAGACTCCTCGGGCGGACGGACGATGATGCGGCCGCCTGAGAGCCCCTTGCCGACATAGTCGTTGCCCTCGCCCACGAGATCGAGGGTGACGCCGTGGGCGAGCCAGGCGCCGAAGCTCTGTCCGGCCGAGCCCTTGAAGCGTATCCAGATGCTATCCTCGGGCAGGCCGGCATGGCCGTAGCGCTTGGCGATCTCGCCGGACAGCATGGCGCCGGTGGAGCGATCGACATTCTTGATCGGCAGGTCCAGCTTGACCGGCTTCTTGTCCTCGACGGCCTCGCGGCACATCTCGATGAGCTTGTTGTCGAGCACCTTGTCGAGGCCGTGGTCCTGGCGCTCGGCATTGTAAGTGGCGACGTCGTCCGCCACCTCGGCCTTGTGGAACAGCTTGGTGAAGTCGAGGCCTCTCGCCTTCCAATGGTCGATGGCCTTCTCCTTGTCGAGCACTTCGGTGTGGCCGATCATCTCGGCGAAGGTGCGGAAGCCGAGCGCGGCCATGTACTCGCGCACCTCTTCGGCCACGTAGAAGAAATAGTTGATGACGTGCTCGGGCTTGCCTTGGAAGCGCGCGCGCAACACCGGATCTTGCGTGGCAATGCCGACCGGACAGGTGTTCAGGTGGCACTTGCGCATCATGATGCAGCCGGCGGCGATCAGCGGCGCGGTTGAGAAGCCGAACTCGTCCGCTCCGAGAAGAGCGCCGACCACGACGTCGCGGCCCGTGCGCACGCCGCCATCGACCTGGACGGCGATGCGGCCGCGCAAGCGGTTCAGCACCAGCGTCTGCTGGGTCTCGGCGAGGCCGATCTCCCATGGGCTCCCGGCATGCTTGATGGAGGTCAGCGGCGAAGCACCCGTGCCGCCCTCAAACCCGGAAATGGTGACGTGGTCGGCCATGGCCTTGGCCACGCCCGCGGCCACCGTGCCGACACCGACCTCGGAGACGAGCTTCACCGAGACGTCGCCCGCCGGGTTGACGTTCTTCAGGTCGAAGATCAGCTGCTTCAGATCCTCGATCGAATAGATGTCGTGATGCGGCGGCGGCGAGATGAGGCCGACGCCAGGCGTCGAGTGACGCACCTTGGCGATGGTGGCGTCGACCTTGTGGCCCGGCAGCTGGCCGCCTTCGCCAGGCTTGGCACCTTGCGCCATCTTGATCTGCATCATGTCGGAGTTGACGAGATATTCCGTCGTCACGCCGAAGCGGCCCGAGGCCACCTGCTTGATGGCCGAGCGCATGGAATCGCCGTTCGGCAGCGGCTTGAAGCGGTCCACCTCCTCGCCGCCTTCGCCGGTGTTCGACCTGCCGCCGATGCGGTTCATGGCGATGGCGAGCGTGGTGTGCGCCTCGCGGCTGATCGAGCCGAAGGACATGGCGCCGGTGGCAAAGCGCTTGACGATCTCCTGGGCCGGCTCGACCTCTTCGAGCGGGATCGGCGTATGGCCGATCTCGTCCGCGTTCTTGATGCGGAACATGCCGCGCATGGTGAGAAGCTGCGCGGACTGCTCGTTTACGGCGTGCGCGAAGTCGCGATACTTCTCTGGAAGGTTGCCGCGCACGGCGTGCTGGAGGTCGGCGACCACTTCGGGACGCCAGGTATGCGTCTCGCCGCGGACGCGGAACGCGTATTCGCCGCCGACTTCGAGTGCGTTCTGCAGCACGGGGATATCGCCGAAGGCGAGGCGATGCCGCTCGACGGTCTCCCGCGCGATCTCGTCCAGTCCGACGCCCTCGACCTGGGTGTTGGTGCCGGTGAAGTATTTGGCGACGAAGTCAGACCTGAGCCCCACGGCGTCGAAGATCTGCGCGCCGCAATAGGACTGATAGGTGGAGATGCCCATCTTGGACATCACCTTGAGGATGCCTTTGTCGGTCGCCTTCATGTAGCGCTTGATGGCTTCTTCCGCCGTCAGTTCCTCGTCGATCTCGGGCAGGATGGCCTCGATGGTCTCGAAGGCGAGATAGGGGTTGATGGCCTCGGCGCCGTAGCCCGCGAGCGTGCAGAACTGGTTGACCTCGCAAGCCTCGCCGGTCTCGACCACGAGGCCGACGGAGGTCCGCAAGCCATTGCGGATCAGATGATGGTGCACGGCGCTGGTGGCGAGCAGCGACGGAATCGGGATGCGGCCGGGGCCGGTTGCCCGGTCCGAAAGGATGATGATGTTCTCGCCTGCACGCACGGCCTCCTCGGCCTTGCTGCAGAGCTTGTCGAGCGACGGTTCCATGCCGTCGGCGCCCTGCTCCACCGGATAGGTGATGTCGAGGGTGACGGTGCGGAACTGGTTGTCGGCCACCTCGCCGATGGCGCGGATGCGTTCCAGGTTCTCGTTGGTGAGAATGGGATGCGCCGCCTCCAGCCGCTTCTGCTTGGAGGTGCCTTCGAGGTCGAGCAGGTTTGGCCGCGGACCGATGAAGGTCACGAGCGACATGACGAGCTCCTCGCGGATCGGATCGATCGGCGGGTTCGTCACTTGGGCGAAGTTCTGCTTGAAATAGGTATGGAGCAGCTTCGGCCGGTCGGACAGGGCGGAGATCGGCGTGTCCGTGCCCATGGAGCCGATCGCCTCCTGGCCCGCCTGGGCCATGGGGATCATCAGGAACTTGACGCTCTCCTGGGTGTAGCCGAAGGCCTGCTGGCGATCGAGCAGGCTCACATCGGTGCCTGAGACGTGGACAGGCCCGCCCGGCAGCTCGTGGACGCGGATTTGCGTGCGGTCGAGCCATTGCTGGTAGGGATGCGCGCCGGCGAGCTCGGCCTTGATCTCCTCGTCAGAGACGATGCAGCCCTTCTCCAGGTCGATGAGCAGCATCTTGCCCGGCTGGAGCCGCCATTTCTCGACGATCTTCTCCTCGGGGAAGGGCAGCACGCCGGTCTCTGACGCCATGACCACGAGGCCTTCGTCGGTGACGAAATAGCGCGCGGGCCGCAGGCCGTTGCGGTCGAGCGTGGCGCCGATCTGGCGGCCGTCGGTGAAGGCCATGGCGGCGGGGCCGTCCCACGGCTCCATGAGGCAGGCGTGATATTCGTAGAAGGCGCGGCGCTTGGCATCCATCAGCGGGTTGCCGGCCCACGCCTCCGGGATCAGCATCATGGCGGCGTGCGCGAGCGAGTAGCCGCCCTGCACCAGGAACTCGAGCGCATTGTCGAAGCACGCGGTGTCAGACTGGCCCTCGTAGGAGATCGGCCACAGCTTCCCGATGTCCTTGCCGAAGAGCGGTGAGGATACGCTCGCCTGGCGCGCCGCCATCCAGTTGACGTTGCCACGCAGCGTGTTGATCTCGCCGTTATGCGCGACCATCCGGTAGGGATGGGACAGCTTCCAAGACGGGAAGGTGTTGGTCGAGAAGCGCTGATGCACGAGCGCAAGCGCCGAAGAGAACTTCGGGTGATGCAGGTCCTGGTAGTAGGCGCCGAGCTGGTAGGCGAGGAACATGCCCTTGTAGACCAGTGTGCGGCAGGACAGCGACACGGTGTAGAAGCCGATGTCGCGGCCGCCGGTCTCGCCGTTGATGGTGTTGGAAATCATTTTGCGCAGGAGATAAAGCCGGCGCTCGAACTCCGTCTCGTCCTCGATGTCGGGCCCGTGGCCGATGAAGACCTGGCGATGGGTAGGCTCGGTCTCGATGACGGTTGGCGACAGGCAGGCATTGTCGGTCGGCACCATGCGCCAGCCGAGAAGCCTTAAGCCTTCGGCCTCGACGACGCGCTCCACCACGGACTCGCAATAGATGCGCTGCGCCTGATTGGCGGGCATGAACATGTGACCGACCGCGTAGTGGCCGGGCTGGGGCAGCTTGATGTTCAGCGGCGGGCAGACCTCTTGAAAGAAGTCGTGCGGGATCTGCAGCAGCATGCCGGCGCCGTCACCGTCGCGCGGGTCGGCGCCTGCGGCGCCGCGATGGGTGAGATTCTCCAGGATCTGCAAGCCATGCTCGATGATGGTGTGGCTCTTGCGACCCTTCAGGTCGGCGACAAAGCCGACGCCGCAAGCATCGTGCTCGTTGGCCGGATCATAGAGTCCTTGCGCCGGCGGCAGGCCATTGGCCGCCAGCTTCACAGATCCAGAAATGGGTGCACGCGGTGCCATCGTGATCGTGGAACCTCTGCCCGCCTCAAGCGAGAGCGGGGCCTGTTAGAGTTTGGCCAGCGGCCGGCCTCTCCACCAGCATAATGCGTATGGCTGTCGTGAAGAACCGGGCCACAAATGGCTAGCGCCCCTCTGCGCTAGCGATGCGGGTCGGAGGAGCTGATTCTGCCCCTCTAGAGAAGCTCTTTTCGCCCCCGCGCCGCAGCCTCCAGTACAAAGGTCAGCAAGCCTGTCCTATTTAACCCCAAAATGCCAGATTTCCAAGGGGTGCACAAGCGGGATTCGGCGCTCCCCCGTACCTGAAAACCCGTTTCCGCTCACTTCGTTCTGGCGGAGGCGTGATTTGAACGTGAGCGCAAGGGCTGGCCTACTCGCAAATGCAGTTAAGCATGCCGGGGCGCTGCGCGTTCCGGCGGAGGTTTGACCCACTTTGAGGAGCTGACATGAACGACCAAACGACGAAACTCACCGGCGTGGCGGTGGCGTCCGCCTTTGCCGCGGCGCTCGGAATCGCCGCCTCCAGCCAGGCGGCGACCGCAGCGGACATGGAGAAATGCTACGGCGTGGCCAAGGCCGGCGAGAACGACTGCAAGGCTGGCGAGGGCACGACCTGCGCCGGCACGTCGAAGATCGACTACCAGGGCAATTCCTGGAAGCTGGTGCCTAAGGGCACATGCACGACCATGGAGCTTCCCGGCGACCGCAAAGGCAGCCTCGAGGAACTCGATCGCGACCTGCCGCCTGCCTAAAGCGACGTGATGGCAGGCGCCTCAGATCATCACAGCCCGATCCCGCCACGCGCCGGGGTCGGGCTGAAGCCCCAGCACTATCGCGACATCCTCGAGAGTGCGCCGGATATCGGCTGGTTCGAGGTCCACGCCGAGAACTACATGGGCGAGGGCGGCCCGCCGCATGCCTACCTCACAGCGGTGCGCGAACGCTATCCGCTGTCCCTACACGGCGTGGGGCTGTCGATCGGCGGCAGCGGTCCCCTCGACAAGGAACACCTCGGCCGCTTACGGGCGCTCGCCGACCGCTACGAGCCGGCGCTGTTCTCCGAGCACCTCGCCTGGTCGAGCCACGACACGGTCTATCTCAACGACCTTCTGCCGCTGCCTTACACGGAGGAGACGCTCGAGCTTGTGCGCACCCATATCGACGAGGTGCAGGAGACGCTCAAGCGGCAAATGCTGCTCGAGAACCCATCCACCTACGTGGCGTTTGCCGAGACCTCGATGAGCGAGGTGGAATTCTTGCGCGAGGTGGTACGGCGGACCGGGTGCGGGCTTCTGCTCGACGTCAACAACGTGTTCGTCCAGGCTACCAATCACGGTTTCGACGCCGCGGCCTATATCGACAGCTTTCCGGCGGAGCATGTGGGCGAGATCCATCTCGGCGGCCATGACGAAGATGAAGACGACGACGGCGCGGCACTCCTCATCGACGATCATGGGCGCGAAGTGGCGGACCCTGTTTGGGCGCTCTATGCACGTGCGCTTGCCCGCACCGGGCCGAAGCCGACCCTGATCGAATGGGACAATGACGTGCCCGATTGGTCCACCCTGTTTGCCGAGGCGAAACGCGCCGATGCGGTCATCGCCGGCCGGCGCAGCAACCGGGTGACAGCCTGATGGCGATGGGGGGCGCCAAGCTTGAGGGCGCCTTTGCCCGCGCCGTCCTGGATGCGAGTGCGGCTGTGCCCGGGCCGCTCGCGCGCAAGGCCGGCGGGACGCCGTCGCGGCGCTTCGGCGTCTACCGGAATAATGTCTATGTGGGCCTGATCGACGTGTTGGCCAACCGCTTTCCTGTGGCGGCGCGGCTGGTGGGCGATGAGTTCTTTCGGGCCATGGCGCGGAATTACGTCGAGAAGGATCCCCCGCGGTCGCCGGTGCTGCTCCGCTACGGCGAAGGCTTTGCCGATTTCGTCGCGGATTTTCCTCCCGCCGCGCCCGTGCCTTATCTGGCTGATGTCATGCGCCTCGAATGGGCGTGGCACGCGGCCTATCACGCCGCCGATGCAGAACCGCTATCGCTTGCGGCGCTAAGCGAGGACGTGGCGGACGCTGCAGGGGCCAGGCTCACGCTGCACCCCTCACTTCATGTGGTGCGCTCGACCTATCCCGTGATCTCCATCTGGCAGCTCGCCGCGCAGGACGGCGAGAACGAGCCCGCGCGGCTCCCGGCCGATGGCGAAGATGCCCTCGTGGTGCGGCCGAAGCTCGAAGTGGAGGTGCGCCGTTTACCGGAAGGCGGAGCGGCGTTCGTGCTTGCCCTGAAAGAGGGGGCAAGTCTGCAAGCGGCGGCGGCGCGCGCAATGGACGAAGCGTCGGCGTTCGATCTTGCGGCCAACCTCGCGGGGCTCATGGAATGCGGCGCCTTCGTCGGCGCGCGCGCGGATGCTTAACGGAACCTTTCCGCAATAGATGAAACCCGTTAAGGCGCACGTAAGTTGTGAGGCGTACGCTTACCCTTAGCCGCCGAAAGTTCTGCGTACGACGGCACTCCTGGCAGGTTGTTCTCTCCCATAGCACCTGCGAAACCGAGAAGGGCGCCCCCCACTCACGGAGGACGCCCTTCTTGCTAGCGCAAAATTATCGGAGCCGGACGGCGGGTCTTACGCAGCCTGGCTGTCGATGACCTTCGGCGCAGCATCCGACTTGGTGGTGATCTCGATGGTGCGGGGCTTCATGGCCTCCGGCAGCTCGCGCACGAGATCCACGTGCAGCAAGCCGTTCTCCAGGCTCGCGCCCTTCACCACGACATAGTCGGCGAGCTGGAAACGCCGCTCGAAGCTGCGCGCCGCGATGCCGCGATGCAGGAAGGTGGAGTTTTCCTGCTCGACGCGTTTCTCGCCGCGAATGGTCAGGGTGTTCTCCTTCACCTCGATATCGAGGTCGCTCTCGCCGAAACCGGCGACGGCCATGCTGATGCGGTATGCGTTCTCGGAAGCCCGCTCGATGTTGTAGGGCGGGTAGCTCGGCGTCTCGCCCTCAAACGAGCCCAGCGTATCGAGAAGCGAGCCGATGCGATCGAAGCCGATGGTGGAGCGATAAAGGGGGGAAAGATCGAAGTGTCTCATGTCACATCCTCCGTAAGAAGCGATATGTTCAGCGCCCGCTCTTTGCGGCGAGCCGGGCAAGCAGGCGCAAGCCGTAAGGCCTTGCGCGCTTGCGATATGGGTGCGAGCCCTTGGGGCTTCAAGGGAGACTGGCGGTCGGAATATGCACAATGAATCAGCACATAGGTGGCGCCCCGTCGACCAGCCGGACATCAGGCCCGCGCGCGGCAATGCTGTGGTCAGGGCGCGGGTCGCTGGTGTAAGAAGTTCGCAAGCCGGTGCGCGTTCGCATCGGAGCTAGGGGCCGCTCACACGCATGGATCTCGTCTCCACACCGAAGAACCCGATCCCGCTTGGGGCCTCGTCGGGCTTTCTCGATATCCGCAAGGGCGTCCGGGTGCGCTACGCGAGCTGGCAGTCGGCCTTGCGCGAGCGGCGCGGCACCGTATGCGTCTTTCCCGGCCGCAACGAGTTCATCGAGAAGTATTTCGAGGTAATCGGCGAGCTGCGCCGCAGGGGGTTCGCCGTTGCCGTGCTCGATTGGCGGGGCCAAGGGGGCTCGAGCCGGCTGACGCGGAGCGCGATCAAGGGCCATGTCCGCGATTTCAACGACTACGAGGAAGATCTCTCCCACTTCATGAAGGGCGTGGTGTTGCCGGACTGTCCGGCGCCCTATTTCGCGCTTGCCCATTCGATGGCGGCTACGGTGCTGTTCCGGGCGGCGACCAAACGGGGCTGCTGGTTCAGCCGCATGGTCATGACGGCGCCGATGATCGAGCTCATGGGCCTACCGATGCCTCAGGAGCTCTGCCGGCGTCTCGCCTATGCGCTCACGCTGTTCGGCTTCGGCAAGCAGGCGGTGCCCGGCCAGGAAAAAGAGTATTGGTCGAGCGAGGCGTTCGAAGGGAATCCGCTCACCTCGGACCGGGAGCGCTTCCTCCGCAATATCGGCGTGCTGCACGCCGCGCCTGGGCTCGCTGTGGGGCCGCCTACCATCGGCTGGCTCAGCGCCGCATGCGAGGCCATGGCCCAGCTCGGCGAGGAGAAATTCGCGCCGCGCATCCGCATTCCGTCCCT
>Ga0307418_1000313_pt1 | contig 14599 bp, 19 predicted proteins | sample SalMarWE160220MG_2_FD_202160 | JGI IMG/M metagenome (GOLD analysis project Ga0307418, IMG submission 202160) | Salt marsh sediment microbial communities from the Plum Island Ecosystem LTER, Massachusetts, United States - WE1602-20 | ecosystem: Environmental > Aquatic > Marine > Intertidal zone >...
GCCGAGCACGAACCGCTGGCCGAGGAAGACGTAGCTCGAGGGGCCTTGCGCGAGCGAGACGCCCTGCTCCATCGCGTTGACGCTGTCCTCCACCGCGAGGCCGATCAGCCCGAGGTGCTGGACGTCGAGCGGTTTCGCCTGGCGGCCTCCCGAGCCCGGTGGGCGCGCCCCGCCGGTCGTCATCGTCACCGCGGGGATGCCGCGGCTCACGAACGGCGCCTGCTCGTAGGGGCTGAACGGGAAGGCGAGGCCCAGCAGCTGCTGCAGCCCGCTCGGCCGCGCCGGCTCGGATCCGCCCTCGTGCACGAGGGCCGCCCGGAGCGTCTCGACGAGGCCCGCGGCGGGGGAGCGGGCGGTGTCGCCCGCGAAGACGAGTCGCGGCGTGCCCTTGCCGCCGATCGAGTCGAGGTTGACGACCGCGACGACGTTGCGGCGTGTCTGCGGCTCGGCGGCGAAGTGGGCCGCGCCCAGCGCGCCCTCGGCGGCGCCGTCCGTCGAGAGGAAGACGATCGAGTACGGCAGCGAGAGACGCAGCTGGGCGGTCGTCGAGGCATACGAGCGGGCGAGCTCGACGAGCGCGGCCGTGCCGGAGGCGTTGTTGTCGAGCCCCGAGCCGGGACCGCTGTCGTCCCGGTGGGCCATCACCACGATCTCCTGCGGAAACTGGCCCGCCTTCTCGGCGACGAGATCGACGAGGTTCGTCGTCCGTCCGTGGATCGTCGCCGTGAACCGGTCGTTGCGGACGGCGAAGCCGTACGGCTCGAGCTGGCTGCGGAACCAGCCGGCCGCGCCGGTCGCCCCCGGGGTTCCGGGTGCGCGGTGGGGATAGCGCGAGGCGAGGTCGGAGGCGAGGCTCGCTGCTGCGGCTCCGTCGAAGGCGGGCGGGAGGTTCGGCGGCTGGAGCGCGGCCGGCCGGGCGACGCTGAAGGCGAGCAGGAGCAGGGGGAGGCCGACGAGCAGCCAGGTGCCGCGATAGAGGCGGGCGTTGACGGGGCGCTCGAGGGAACCCGGTCGTGACGGCCGCCGCTCGGGTCTCGGGGTGCCCGGCATCACGACCGCTCAGTCTAGGAGGGAGCCCGGCCTGCCGTTTTCCCGTGGAAAGGCCGGCGCGATGTTACGCGCCCGGCGGGACGGGGAATCCGCCGGGCGGTGGCGGTGGCCCGGCCGCGACCGGTAGAAATCAGCGGGTTTAGAAGGGGGAACCTGTGGGAACATGCCCGCCGGCTGCAGCGTGAGCGAAGCGACCTCGTCCCACACATCGAGCGTGGAGCTCGAAGGCATGCGGACCGTGCGGCTCCGGATCCCGGCGCGCGCGGAGTACGTCGCGCTCGCCCGCCTCGCCCTGAGCGGCCTCGCCGACATCGCCTCCCTCTCGGACGACGTCGTCGCGGACCTCAAGCTCGCGCTGACCGAGGCCGTCTCGAACTCGGTCCGGCACGCGTACGCCGGCGGCGCCGGCTTCGTCTCCGTCGCGTACGAGCTGACGCCGCACGCGCTCGGGATCGAGGTCGTCGACGACGGCGCCGGCTTCGATCCGGCCCGGCCGCCGGCGCTCGAGGGCGAGGAGCTGACCGAGGGCGGCCTCGGCATCGCGATCATCCGGACGATCGCGGACGAGCTCGAGATCAGGTCGCAGCCGGGCGTGCGCGGCTCGCACCTTCGCTTCGTGAAGCGGCTGCAGCCGGCACCCGGACGTTGACCGATCTGACAACGCCACGGCGCAACCTCCTCGTCGTCGCCAACCGCGCTCCGGTCACGTACGGGCGGGAAGGCGGCGAGCGCGTCGCGAGGCGTGGCGGCGGCGGGCTCGTCACGGCGCTCGCGGGCCTGCTCGGCCATCACGACGTGACGTGGATCGCGAGCGCGATGACCGGGGAGGACGCGGTCGTGGCCGCCGAGTCGGGCGGGGCCTTCGCGGAGACGAGCCGCGACGGCGCCGGGTACCGGCTGCGGCTCGTCGCGCACGACCCGGCGGCGTACGACCGCTTCTACAACGTCTTCGCCAACCCGACGCTCTGGTTCCTGCAGCACTACCTCTGGGGGCTCGGCGAGGGGCTCGAGCTCGATCCGGCTCTGCACGCCGCCTGGAGCAGCGGCTACGTGCCGGTCAACGAGGCCTTCGCGGCGGCGGTGCTCGAGGAGCTCGAGCGCGATCCCAGCGCCGCCGTCCTCTTCCACGACTACCACCTCTATCTCGCGCCGAGGCTCGTGCGAGAGGCGCGGCCCGGGGTCGTCACCGCGCACTTCGTCCACATTCCCTGGCCCGAGCCCGACTACTGGCATGCCCTCCCGCGAGAGCTTCGGAACGCGATCCACGAGGGCTTGCTGGCGAACGACGTGGTCGGCTTCCACACCGAGCGCTGGCGTCGCGCCTTCCTCGCCTCGGCCGCGCGGCTGCTCGGCGCTCGCGTCGACGAGCGGGCGGGAACCGTCGAGCACGGCGGCCGGACGACGCGCGTCGTGGCGCATCCGATCGGCGTCGACGCGGCCGAGTTCGAGCGCCTGCGCGGGGACGCGGCGGTGCTCGAGCGCGAGGCGGCCCTCGTGGCGCGGCGGCCGGAGCTGCTCGTGCTGCGGGTCGACCGGATCGATCCGTCGAAGAACGTCGTCCGCGGCTTCCACGCCTTCGCGCTGCTGCTCGAGCGGCATCCGGAGCTGCACGGGAGGGTCGGCCTGACGGCGCTCCTCGCGCCGTCCCGGCAGGACATTCCCGCGTACGCGAGCTACGCGGCTGCGGTGGAGGCGGCGGCGCGGGAGGTGAACGAGCGCTTCGGGCGGGACGGCTGGACGCCCGTCGAGCTCGACGTCGCCGACGACTTCCCCCGCTCGGTCGCCGGCTACAAGCAGTTCGACGTGCTGCTCGTCAACCCGGTCTTCGACGGGCTCAACCTCGTGGCGAAGGAGGCGTTCCTGCTCAACGAGCGCGACGGCGTGCTCGTCCTGTCGGAGAACGCCGGCTCGTACGAGGAGCTCGGCGAGTGGGCCCTCGGCGTGAACCCGCTCGACGTCTCCGGAACGGCCGCGGCGCTGCACGCGGCGCTCGAGCTCCCGCCGGCGGAGCGGGCGCGGCGGGCGACGGCGATCCGGGAGCACGTTCGCCGGCACGACATCCGCGAGTGGATCGCGGCGCAACTGGGTGACCTCGACGCCGTACGATCCGCCTGATGGACGAGCTCTCCCACGTGGACGACTCCGGCCGGGTGCGGATGGTGGACGTCGGCGGCAAGGAGTCGTCACGCCGGCGCGCCGTCGCGCGCGCCGAGGTCCGGATGGCCGCCGAGACCGCGCGGATCCTGCGCGAGCTGCCGAAGGGAGACGCCCTGGCCGCCGCCCAGCTCGCCGGGATCATGGCCGCGAAGCGGACGAGCGACCTGATCCCGCTCTGCCATCCGCTGCCCCTGACGCATGTCGAGGTCGAGCTCGAGGTGGGCGCGGAGTCGGTGGAGATCGTGGCGTCGGCGGAGACGACCGCGCAGACGGGAGTCGAGATGGAGGCGCTGACGGCTGCGAGTGTCGCCGCGCTCACGGTCTACGACATGGCGAAGGCGGTCGACAAGGGGATGCGCATCGCAGAGGTGGCGCTCGTCGAGAAGACGAAGGAGCACGTGGTCTGAATCGCGCCGGAGGATGCTGCGCAGGGCCCGGGGGCGCCGGATGAAGGCCGCGGTGCTGACGGTGTCGGACGGCGTCGCCGCCGGCACGCGCGACGACCGGAGCGGCGACGTGCTCGAGCAGCTGCTGCGCGCCGACGGCTACGAGGTCGAGCGGCGCGTCGTCCCCGACGAGCGCGGGCGGATCTCCGCCGCGGTCGCCGAGCTCGCGGCCGGGGCCCGGCTGGTGCTCACCACCGGCGGCACGGGCCTCACGCCGCGTGACGTGACGCCGGAGGCCACGAGGGACGTGCTCGACCGGGAGGCGCCCGGCATCGCCGAGGCTCTGCGGGCCGACTCGATCGCGAAGACGCCGCACGGGCTCCTCTCGCGTGGCGCGGCAGGCGCCGTCGGCGCGACGCTCGTCGTCAACCTGCCCGGCTCGACCGGCGGCTGCCGCGACGGGTTCGCGGTGCTCCGCCCGGCGCTCGCGCACGCGCTCGAGCTGCTCGCCGGCGAGCGAGCCGTCGCCCACGAGCAGACGTGACGGCCTCCTCGACCGGGCTCGCGCCGCTGCCGGCGCGCTTCGCGCGGCTCGTCAAGATCGAGCACACGGTCTTCGCGCTCCCGTTCGCGTACGTCGGCGCCTTCCTCGCCGTCCACGGCACGCCGACGGGGCACGACCTGCTCTGGATCACCCTCGCCATGGTCGGCGCGCGTTCGCTCGCCATGGCGCTCAACCGGCTGATCGACGCCGGGATCGACGCGCGCAATCCGCGCACGGCGGCGCGTGAGCTGCCGAGCGGCCAGCTGTCGGTCGTGCAGGTCGTGCTCTTCTGCGCCGCCTCGCTCGCCCTCTTCCTCGCAGCCGTCTGGCAGCTGGACCCGCTCGTCCGCTGGCTCTGGCCGATCCCGGTGCTCGGCTTCGTCGTCTACCCGTACCTGAAGCGGTTCACCTGGCTCTGCCACTTCTGGCTCGGCGCCGTGGACGGCCTCGCGCCCGTCGGGGCCTGGGTGGCGATCACCGGGCGGCTGCCGTGGCAGGCCTGGCTGCTCGGCGCCGCGGTCGCCCTCTGGGTCGCCGGCTTCGACCTCTTCTACGCGCTCTTCGACGAGGAGGTCGACCGGCGGGACGGCCTCCACTCCGTCGTGACGCGCTTCGGCCCGCGCGGTGCCTTTGCCGGTGCGCGGCTGTCGCACGCCGCGACCGTGGCCTGTCTCGTCGCTGCCGGCCTCGGGCTGCCCGTCGGCGCTCTCTACTGGGTCGGGGTGGCGGGCGCCGGCGCGCTGCTCGCGTACGAGCACTCGCTCGTGCGGCCGGACGACCTCCGCCGGCTCGACACGGCCTTCTTCACGATGAACGGGGTGATCAGCGTCGTCTTCGCCGTCTTCGTCGTCGTCGACGCGGTCGTGTAGCGGCGGGCGGGACCGGGACGCCCTCCCTCTGTGGCGTCCCGGCCCCTGCCGCTCTCGCCTACCCCTTGGCGTGCTTCAGGTGGCGGTGCAGCCAGCGCAGCGGGTGCGCCTTGCCCACCTTGCATCCGGCGGAGAGGACGACGCCGGCCCCGGCGACGCTGCCCTGTCCCAGTGACCCCGACGAGAACCCGCCGGCTGCGTCGAACGGCGCGGAGAGCGTGAGGACGATCCGGCCGCCGGGATTGCGGACGCGGCCCGCGACGAGGCCGCTCGCCTGCCCGTTGTCGAGCGCGGCGTCGATCTTGCCGGCCGCGGTGTTCCCGTCCGCCGACTTGATCCGGAAGACGCCGACGAGCCGGCCGAGCCCGGTGCTCGTGTCCACGAGGCTGCGGGCGCGGATCGTGACATCACCCTGGAGACGGCCGTCGCTGCTCGACGCCGTTCCCTTGTAGGTGGCCACCGTCGCGGCGTACGTGTCGCCGCCGTTGACCGAGCACGACACGACTTTCGCGTTCGAGACGGTCGTCGCCGAGAACGTCGCCGACGCAGACTGCGCGCCGGAGCTCGACGCGGCGATGGCCACCCCTGCGGCCGCGAGGGCGGCAACGACCGGCAGTGCGAGCAGTGCGAGCCGCTTTCTTGACATGAGGGTCGTCCTCCTATTCGTTTGCGGCTCCACCGTGACGGCGCCGTACACGACATTCGGCAAGCTCTCCGTAAAAGACCTGTAAAGCGCGGGGAACCGCCTATGCTGGGCCGGTGCTGATCGTTCGCGGGCTCGGCAAGCGCTACGGCGACAAGCGCGTCTTCCGCGGCATCGACCTCGAGCTGCCGCGCGGAGGGTTCGTCGTCGTCACCGGCCCGAACGGCTCGGGGAAGACGACGCTGCTGCGAATCTGCGCGGGGCTCGCGACGCCGAGCGAGGGCTCGCTCGAGCGGGGCGTCGGTCGCGCGCAGGTCGGCTACCTCGGGCACGAGCCGCTCGTCTACCGCGAGCTGACGGCGCTCGAGAACCTCGACCTCTACGGGCGGCTCTACCGCGTCCCGGAGCGGCGCGAGCGGATCGGCATGCTGCTCGAGCGCTTCGACCTCTGGGAGGTGCGCCACGAGCGCGTCGCCTCGTACTCGCGGGGCATGACGCAGCGGCTCGCCCTCTGCCGCGTCCTGCTCCACGATCCCGAGCTCCTCGTCCTCGACGAGCCGTACAGCGCGCTCGACGAGGCAGGCGCCGGCCTGCTCGACGAGCAGCTTGCCGAGCTGCGCGGGGAGCGGAGCTTCCTGCTCGCGACGCACGAGCCCGCCCGCGTCGAGCGCCTGGCGAGCGGGCGCCTCGCACTCGCCGCATGAGCTACCTCCGGGACGTCGGCGCCCTCGCGCGCAAGGATCTGCTCCTCGAGCTGCGAGCGCGGGACACGCTGCCCGCGATGCTCCTCTTCGTCGCCGCCATCTTCGTCGTCTTCCACTTCACCCTGCCGGCGAAGCCGTCGCGGCTCGAGACGAGCGGGCTGCTCTGGGTCGCGATCCTCTTCACCGCCCTGCTCGGGCTCGGACGCGCCTTCGTGCCCGAGCGGGAGCAGCGCACCATGGACGGCCTCGTGCTCGCGCCGTGCGACCGGAGCGCGATCTGGCTCGCGAAGTCGCTCGCGACGCTCGCCTTCCTCGCGGCCGCCGAGGTGGTCGCCCTGCCGCTCTACGCGCTGTTCTTCCACCGCGTCTCGGGTGCGACCGTCCTCGCCGTCGTCCTGGCCGACCTCGGCATCTGCGCCGTCGGCACCTTCCTCGGCGCGATGGCCGTCGTCACGCGTGCGCGCGACCTGCTCCTGCCGCTCCTCTTCCTGCCGCTCGCGATTCCGATCGTCGTGGGCGCCGTCGGCGCGAGCGTCGGCCCGCCGGTCGTCGCCTCGCCGGGGAAGTACCTCGCCTTCCTCGGGCTCTACGACCTCCTGTTCGGGGTGATCTGCTGGGCGTCGTTCGAGTACGTCGTCTCCGAATGAGCGCCGCGGCTGCGACAATTCGGCCGGTGGGTCGGACGTCCCGCATTCCTCTGCCCGCGCTTGCCGCGGCCTCGCTCGTGCTCGTCACGGGCGCGCTGGCGCTCGTCTTCTTCGTCGCGCCGAACGACGCGAACCAGGGCTTCTCGCAGCGGATCTTCTACTTCCACGTCTCGATCGCGATCACCGCGTACGCCTGCTTCGCCGGCGCGGCGTGGAAGGCGTTCCTCCACCTGTGGAAGCGCGAGCCGAGGGCCGACCTCGAGAGCTACGTCTGCGTTCACCAGGGCCTGATCTTCGGCACGCTCGTGCTCCTCACCGGCTCGATCTGGGCGAAGATCTCGTGGGGGCACTGGTGGCTGTGGAGCGAGGACCAGCTCGTGCTCTTCCTCGTCCTCTTCCTCTTCTACTGCGCGTACTTCATGCTGCGCTTCTCGCTCGAGCCGGGTCCGCAGCGCGCCAACCTGAGCGCGGTCTACGCGCTCTTCGGCATCGTCCTCGTCCCCGTGAGCTTCGCTGCGATCCGGCTCGCGAAGAACCTCATCCACCCGGTCGTCTTCACCCTGCACGGCCCGAACTTCGGCGGCTGGATCCTCGTCACGTACTGCGTCGCGCAGGTCGCGATGCTCGTCCTCGCGTACACGCTCTACCGGCTCGAGCTCGGCGGCAAGCGGCTCGACCAGCGCGTGCGGGACCTGAAGGAGGTGCTCGTTTGACCACAGCCGAGAAGTACGTCACCGCGGCGTACTGCGTCGTGTTCGCGGTCGTGCTCGTCTACGTCCTCATCCTCGCGCTCAAGCTGCAGCGGCTCGAGCACGAGGTCGAGAAGCTCGCCGGGCGCACGTCTGCGCCGGACGGCGAGGGTGAGCCCTCCAGGGAGCCGGCGCCCGTTGGCTGAGATCCTGTTCTGGCCGGCGCTCCTCCTCTACGGTGAGGCCGCGGTCGGCTACCTCGGGGACGCGCGCCGGCCGGGGCGCGCGGGTCGCGTCGCCACCTGGGGGGTGCGGCTCGGCTGGCTCGCGCAGACCGCGCTGCTCGGTGCGCAGGCCGTCCGCGACGACGGCTTCCCATGGGGCACCTGGGCGTCGTCGCTCGGTCTCTTCGTCTGGTTCGTCGTCTCCGCCTACCTGATCTGGGGCTGCCGACGGCCGTACCGCCTGCTCGGCCTCGCCGTGATGCCGCTCGCGGCGGCGCTCCTCGTGGTCGCCCACCTGGGCGGCGGCACCGGGGTCGGCGGCGCGAGCCACTACTCGAACCTGTTCCTCGTCCTGCATGTGGGCCTCGTCCTGGCCGCCTTCGCCGGCTTCACCCTCGCGGCGGCGCTCTCGGCCCTGTACGTCTGGCAGGAGCGGTGGCTGAAGACGCGGCCGGGGACGATCCTCCGCCGCCAGGTGCCCGCGCTCGCCACGCTCGACGCGCTCGCGTTCCGCGCCGTCGCGTGGTCGCTGCCGCTCCTGACCCTGGGGATCGCGGTCGGGCTCGTGCGGCTCGTGGTGCAGGACGACCGGCTCGACGCGCTCATCGCCGCGACGGCGGCGACCTGGCTCGTCTGGTGCGCGTACCTCGCGCTGCGCGTCCTCGCCGGCTGGGCGGGCCGCCGCGCGGCGTACGTCGCTCTCGCCGGGTTCGCGCTCGTCGTCGTCGTCCGTCTCGCCCTCCCCGCCACCCACTTCGCCTAGGCCTCCGATGCGCCTCGTTCTCGTCGGCACCTCCCACCATCACGCTCCGGTCGAGCTGCGCGAGCGGGTCGCGCTCGAGCGGGAGGAGGCCCAGGAGCTGGCGGGGCGGCTGGCGACCGGCGGGCGCGAGGCGGTCTGCCTCTCGACCTGCAACCGGACGGAGCTCTACCTGGCGGCGGACGAGGCCGAGGCGGCCGAGCAGGACGCGGTGGCCGCGCTCGCGGCGCTCGAGCCGGAGGTCGAGCCGGCGCTCTACCGGCTCCACGACCGGGCCGCCGCGCATCACCTCTTCCGGGTCGCGGCGGGGCTCGACTCGCTCGTTCCCGGCGAGGGGGAGATTCTCGGCCAGGTGCGCGTCGCGCACGAGCTCGGCACCACCGGCCCGCTGCTCGACCGCGTCTTCCGGCAGGCGCTCCACGCTGGTCGCAAGGTGCGGGCCCAGACGGCGATCGGCGAGAGTCCGGCCTCGGTCTCCTCCGCCGCAGCGGCGCTCGCCGAGCAGGTCTTCGGCAGCCTGGCGGGCCGGACGATCCTCCTGCTCGGCGCCGGGAAGGTGAGCGAGCAGTCGGCCCGGAACCTCCGCTCGCGCGGGGCCGAGATCGCCCTCGTCGCCGACAGCAAGACCGGGCGCGACCGGATCGTGGAGCAGCTGGCGGCGGTGGACGTCGTGATCGCCTCGACGAACGCTCCGGGGCTCGTGCTCGACGCGGCGGTCGTCGGGGAGGCCCTGCGGCGGCGGCGCGGCCGGCAGCTGCTGCTCGTCGACCTCGCCGTGCCCCGCGATCTCGACGCCGCGATCGGCGCCCTCGACGGCTGCTACCTCTACGACATCGACGATCTCGAGGAGATCGTCGCCGAGACGCTGTCCGGGCGGCGGCGCGAGGCGGAGCGGGCGGAAGGACTCGTCGCCGCGGAGGCGGCGAAGTTCCACGAGTGGCAGGCGTCGCTCGACATCGTGCCGGCGATCGCCTCGCTGCGCGCTCTCGCGGAGGAGATCCGGGCGGCCGAGCTGCGCAAGGCCGACGGGCTCCTCGGGCGGCTCGACGAGAGCCAGCGGCGGGCGGTCGAGGCGGTCACGGCGCAGATCGTGAACAAGCTCCTCCACCTGCCGACGGTGCGGATGAAGCAGGCGGCCGCGGCAGCCGATGGGGTGATCTATGCTGAGGCCGTGCGGCACCTCTTCGGTCTCGGCGAGGACGAGCGCTGAAGGTCGGGCAGCTCACCGGGCGCCCGTTGCCGCTTCAGGCGCCGACCGCCTTCATCCGGGTACGGCCGCGGAGCGCGGGCTGCGCTCCGCTCGTGCGCAAGCGACTGCCCTGTGCTCGTCCGCGTCGGCAGCCGCGGCAGTAGGCTCGCCCTCACCCAGGCGGAGCGCGCGCTCTCGTCGTTGCGGGCACCCGGGATCGAGCTTGCGCTCGTCCCGATCACGACCGCGGGGGACCGCGACCGCACGCGGCCGTTCGGCGAGATCGGCTCCCGGGGGGTGTTCGTCAAGGAGCTCGAGGAGGCGCTGCTCGAGCGCCGGATCGACGTGGCCGTGCACTCCGCGAAGGACCTGACCGCAGTCGGGTCCGAGGCGCTCCCGATCGGCGCCTACCTCCGGCGTGACGACCCGCGCGACGCCCTCTGCGGTGCGGACTCGCTGCGGGCGGGGATGAGGATCGGCACGGCTTCGGTGCGACGCCGGGCGCAGCTGCTCGCGCTCGAGCCGTCGCTGGAGATCGAGTCGCTCCGGGGCAACGTCGACACGCGCCTGCGCAAGCGTGGGGAGCGGGGGCTCGACGCGATCGTGCTCGCTGCCTGCGGCCTCGATCGGCTCGGGCTCGAGGGCGAGATCGGCTACCGGTTCCCTCCGGAGGAGATGCTGCCGGAGGCGGGACAGGGGGCGCTCGCGCTGCAGGTCCGTGCCGGGGACGAGCATCTCGTGGCGGCCGCCGACGATCGTGAGACGCGGCAGCAGGTGGAGGCGGAGCGGGCGGTCGTCGCGGCGGTGGGCGGTGGTTGCCTTGCGCCGACGGCCGCACACCACGACGGCGTGGTCCTGACGGGGCTCGTCGCGGCGGAGGACGGGTCGTGGCTCGAGCGGCGCACGGGGTCGGACCCGGGGGCGCTGGGGCGGGAGCTCGCCGCCGCGGCGGCCGCCAACGGCGCGTGACGAGATGGTGACGCTCCTGCTCGAGAGCCGGCACGGACACGGCGCACTTCGCGCGGTAGCGTCGAGCGCGGCACTCGCGCATCCCCTTGGGCGGGTGGGGGTTCGGGATGGACGCTGAAGGCAGGCCCCGCGTCGCCGTCACGCGCGCCGTAGGCCAGACGGACGAGCTCGCGGCGCGGCTCGCGGCGCTCGGCTGCGAGCCGGTCGAGTGGCCGCTGATCGCGATCGAGCCGCTCGCCGACGATCCGGTGGACGTGGTCGGCTACGACTGGGTCGTCGTCACGAGTCCGAACGGCGCAGCGGAGCTCGCGCGGCGCCTCGCGAACAGGCCTCACCGCCTCGCGGCGATCGGCCCCGGCACCGCCGCCGCGCTGCGCGAGCACGGGCTCGAGCCGGACCTCGTGCCGCGGGTCTCGACCCAGGAGGGGGTGCTGGCCGAGCTGCCGCGACCCGCCGGCCGCGTCCTGCTCGCCGCGGCCGAAGGCGCGCGCCGGCTGCTCGTCGACGAGCTCGGAGCCGAGTTCCTGCCGCTCTACCGGACGGTCGAGCTCGCGCCGGCCGACGTTCCGGACGTCGACCTCGTCCTCCTCGCCTCGCCTTCCGCAGCCCGTGCGCTCGCGCGCACCCCGCTACGCGCGCCCGCCGTCGTGATCGGGCCGCAGACGGCGGCCGCCGTGCGCAGGCTCGACCTCGAGCTCGCAGCCGAGGCCGAGAGCCACGACCTCGACGGGCTCCTCGCAGCGCTCGAGCGGGTTCTCCGCGAGAGCCGATAGCCTCCCGCGGCGATGGCGCTGCCAATCACGTTCCTCACCGATTTCGGCCTCCAGGACGACTTCGTCGGCACCTGCCACGGCGTGATGGCCACGATCGCGCCGGAGGCGCGGATCATCGACGTCACCCACGGGATCCAGCCGGGCCGCGTCCTCCAGGGAGCGCTCGTCCTCGCCAACGCGCTCCCCTACATGCCGGTGGGAGTGCACCTCGCGGTCGTCGATCCCGGGGTGGGAACCGGCCGGCGGGCGCTTGCCCTGCGTGACCGGGAGGGCCGCCTCTACGTCGGGCCGGACAACGGTCTTCTCCTGCCTGCCGCCGAGCGCTTCGGCGGCGTCGCCGACGCCCACGAGCTCGCGAGCCCCGCCTACTCCCTGCAGCCGGTCTCCCGAACCTTCCACGGGCGCGATCTCTTCTCGCCCGCCGCCGGCCATCTCGCAGCAGGAGTGCCGCTCGCCGAGCTCGGGCCGCCGATCGACCCGGAAGAGCTCGTGCCGCTCGAGATCCCGCAACCGCAGGTGGGAGCCGCCCGGATCCGCGCCACCGCCCTCGCCGTCGACCGCTTCGGCAACGTGGCCCTCAATCTCACGCGGGAGCAGCTCGAGCAGGCCGGTGTCGCCTCCGGCACCCGGATCGAGCTCACCTGCCACGACAACCGCTTCTACGCGGTCGCGGCGCGGACGTTCGCCGACGCTCCGGCCGGCGAGCTCATCGTCTACGAGGACAGCTACGGGAGCCTCGCCGTTGCCGTCTCGAGCGGGAGCGCGGCCCAGCTCCTGCGGGTCGAGGAGGGGACGGAGATCGTCCTGCGCCTGGACGTCGCGTGAACAGCCAGTCGTACGCCCGCCTCGTCACCGATCTCGTCGTCCGCAACCAGTCGGCCTGGCGTCTCGTCCGCGGCCGGCTGCGCGAGCGGTTCGACCTGCTCGCCGCCACCTGGGAGACGCGGATCGGCCCGCACCACCTCTGGGCGCTCGATCTCGCGCTCGCGGACGTGCCGCCGCCCCGCCGTGCGCTCGATCTCGGTACCGGCACGGGCGTGGTGGCGAAGGCGGTCGCCGAGCGGTATCCGGCCGCGGAGGTCGTCGGCCTCGACCTCAGTGCCGCGATGATCGACCAGGCGCGGCGCACGCTGCCGGCCGAGCTCGCGGACCGGGTCCGCCTCGACGTCGCCGACGCGGCCGCGCTTCCCTGCGCCGACGCCGAGTTCGACCTCGTCACCCTCTCGAACATGATCCCCTTCTTCGCCGAGCTCGGCCGCGTCACCGCGCCGGGAGGAACCATCGCCATCTCCTACTCGAGGGGCGCGGAGACACCGATCTACGTTTCGCCCGAACGGCTGCGCCACAAGCTCGGGCGGCGCGGCTTCACGGAGTTTGCGGAGTTTTCGGCGCCCCCGGCGACGGCGCTGCGCGCAATGAGGCGTTAGGCTCCCGGCCAACGGTCGTCCGCGACACGGTCGCACCGGTCCGAACGACCAGAGGCCCCGCGGGCTCCGTTCGCGGGGCCTCTCCGTCACCCGGCGAGCTGCACCGCTGCCGAGAGGGCGGGGGTACACTGACCGCCCGCAGCGGCGAGGTAGCTCAGCTGGTAGAGCACTCGGCTGAAAACCGGGGTGTCGCCGGTTCGAGTCCGGCCCTCGCCATTCCCGTTGCCCTGACGCGGAGACCGTCCGCTGCCTGGGTTGCTGCTAGGCTCGATTGACTTTCTGAGCGAGTACCGGATGCGCGCGTGCGCCTCCTCTGCCCGTTCCCGAGTACGCAGAGGAGGTGTTTCGTTCATGGCAACTGGAACCGTGAAGTGGTTCAACGCCGACAAGGGGTATGGCTTCATCGCTCCCGACGACGGCGGCGAGGATCTGTTCGTCCATCACAGCGCGATCGTCGGCGAGGGCTACAAGACGCTCGCCGAGAACGCGAAGGTGCAGTACGAGCCCGAGCAGGGTGAGAAGGGGCCGCAGGCGACCAACGTCGCACCAGCGTCGGCCTGACCGTGGCCGGGGGCAGCTGCGCGGGACGCCCGCCGTCCCGGCAGCTGCGCTCGACCATCGACTGGAAAGGAGCAGGCGGATGGCGGCTCGTAACCAGCAGACACACGCGAAGCGGGCACGGGAGCTCGCGGTGAAGGAGCGTCGCGAGCGCAAGCGGGCGAAGAAGGCGGAGGCCGCCGCTCGACGCGTGGCCGGTAGCAACGGGACAGAAGTGCCCGGGGGCGGCACCGTGCCCGGTGCCGAAGAGCACGAGGAGATCACCCCGTCGGAGTGGATCAGATGAGCCCGGTGCGTCGAGACGAGGACGGTGTCCGCCGCATTCGCGGGGCCGTGGCCGTGCCGCCCGGTGCCACGACCGGCGAAGAGGACTGGCGCGGCGCCAACGAGGCGAAGATCGAGAAGCTGCGCGTGAACGCCTTGCGCCGGCGCGCCCGGTCGTCCGGGCTCGAGCTTCGCCGCTCGGACTACGGGTACGCCCTGATCGGCACCGCGCGCCAGCCCGTCGACGACCGCAGCGACATGAGCCTGGACGAGATCGAAGTCTGGCTCGATCGGGCGCTCGCGTAGCGCCACCTGCCGGTCGCGGCACGAGCGGACGTCGTCGAGGTGAACTCGATCCTCGATCGCGAGAACGCGACCGGCGAGCTCGCGGTCGAGCTCGCCGCCTCCGCGCTCGGCGCACGGATCCTCTGATGGCTGTGCAGCTCGAGGTCCGCGAAGGAGACATCACCGCCGTCGAGGTGGACGCCGTCGCGAACGCCGCCAACGACTACCTCTGGATGGGAGCCGGCGTCGCGGGAGCGATCAAGCGCGCCGGCGGTGCCGAGATCGAGCGGGAGGCGATGGCGCAGGCACCGATCGAGCTCGGGAACGCGGTCGCGACCGGTGCCGGCAGCCTCCCGGCGCGGTACGTCCTCCACGGCGCCGTCATGCGGCAGGACCTGCGCACCGACGCCGGGCTCGTCCGTCGCACGACGCGCTCCTGCCTCGAGCTCGCCGACGAGCTC
>Ga0307418_1000315_pt1 | contig 14564 bp, 16 predicted proteins | sample SalMarWE160220MG_2_FD_202160 | JGI IMG/M metagenome (GOLD analysis project Ga0307418, IMG submission 202160) | Salt marsh sediment microbial communities from the Plum Island Ecosystem LTER, Massachusetts, United States - WE1602-20 | ecosystem: Environmental > Aquatic > Marine > Intertidal zone >...
CTTCCTGGTCGCCACGATCATCTCGTACATCATCTTCTTCATCATCCCGGCCGATCCCGCGGAGATCGCCGCCGGACCGCACGCGACGGCGCAGATCGTGGCCCACATCCGGAAGAGCCTCCACCTCGACCTGCCGTTCTACCAGCAGTACTGGCTCTTCCTCTGGAACATGATCAGGCACCAGTCGCTCGGCTACTCGTACCGCAACGGAACGTCCGTGCGGTTCATCATCGGCCAGGATGCTCCGGTCACGGCCTCGCTCGTGTTCGGCGGCGCCTTCTTCTGGCTCATCCTCTCGATTCCCGTGGGCATCCTCTCGGCGCTCCGCCCGCGCTCGATCCTCGACCGGCTCAGCATGGTCTTCGTCCTCGTCGGGATCTCGACGCCGGTCGTCTGGATCGGCCTGATCTTCGCCTACGTCTTCGGCTACAAGCTCGGCTGGACGCCGATCGCCACCTACTGCAACTTCTTCCCGAGCCACCAGACCGGCGTGTGCTCGGGGCCCATCAACTGGGCCTACCACCTGATCTTGCCCTGGATGACGTTCATGCTCATCTTCTCGGCGCTCTACGTGCGCCTCATCCGGGCGAGCGTGATGGAGACGATGTCGGAGGACTATGTCCGCACGGCCCGCGCGAAGGGCGCGTCGGGCGCGCGCGTGCTCTTCAAGCACGTGCTGCGCAACAGCATGCTGCCCGTCGTGACGATCCTCGGCATGGACCTCGGCCTCGCCCTCGGCGGCGCCGTGTTCACCGAGACGGTGTTCAACCTGAACGGCCTCGGCCAGGCTCTCGTCGGCGCAGCGACCCAGGACGACCTCCCCGTCGTCGTGGGGATCGTCGTCTTCGCGACCATCTCGGTCATCGTGTTCAACTTCATCGTGGACGTCACCTACGCCTGGCTGGACCCGAGGATCCGCCTCACCACCTGACGATGGCGCTGCTCGAAGTCACCGACCTCAGCACTCGCTTCCGCACGGACGACGGCGTCGTCAAGGCCGTGTCGGGCGTGACGTTCGCGGTCGACCGCGGCAAGACGCTCGGCATCGTGGGCGAGTCGGGCTCCGGCAAGAGCGTCACCTTCCTCACGGTGATGGGCCTCGTCGACCCGCGCCACGCCGACGTGACCGGCTCCGTCCGCTTCGACGGCGCGGAGATCCTCGGCGCGAGCACCTCGCGGCTGCGCAACATCCGCGGCGCGCGGATCGGGATGATCTTCCAGGACCCGATGACCTCGCTCAACCCGGTGAAGCGAATCGGGTGGCAGCTCGAGGAGGCGGTCCTGCTCCACAACGACGTGACGCGCGCGGAGGCGCGGCGCCGCGCGATCGAGATCCTCGAGGAGGTCGAGATCCCGCGCGCCGACTCGCGGGTGGAGGACTATCCCCACCAGTTCTCGGGCGGCATGCGCCAGCGCGTGATGATCGCGATGGCGCTGATCAACCAGCCCGAGGTCCTGATCGCCGACGAGCCGACGACCGCGCTCGACGTGACGACGCAGGCGCAGATCCTGCGGTTGATGAAGCAGCTGCAGGACGAGCACGGGACGGCGATCGTGATGATCACGCACGATCTCGGCGTCATCGCCGAGCTCGCCGACGACGTGGCCGTGATGTACGGCGGCCGGATCGTCGAGGAGGCGAAGGTCAACGACCTGTTCGCGAAGCCCGAGATGCCGTACACGTGGGGCCTCCTCGGCTCGCTGCCGCGGGTGAACGCCACCGCCGAACGGCTCGAGCAGATCCCGGGCCAGCCGCCTTCGCTGCTGCGCCCACCGCCCGGCTGTGCCTTCAATCCCCGCTGTGCCTACGCGTTCGACAGATGTCGCGAGGAGCTGCCGGAGCTGCTGCCCGTGCCGGGCAAGACGGAGCACCACTTCCGCTGCCACCTCGACGACGCCGAGCGCGACCGCCTGTGGGCCGCCAAGCAGGCGGCGCTCGCGGAGGCCGAAGGGAGCGCGGCATGAGCGAGCTGCTCGTCGTCGAGGACCTCCAGAAGTACTTCCCCGTCACCCGCGGCCTCGTCTTCCAGAAGGAGGTCGCCCAGGTCAAGGCGGTCGACGGCGTCAGCTTCACGCTCGAGGCCGGCGAGACGCTCGGCGTCGTGGGCGAGTCGGGGTGCGGCAAGTCGACGATGGCGCGCTGCATCGCCCGGCTGCTCGAGCCGACGGGCGGCAAGGTCGTCTTCGACGGGCACGACATCACGCACCTCGACCGGAACTCGATGCGGCCGATCCGGCGCGACATGATGATGGTGTTCCAGGACCCCTACGCGTCGCTCAACGCACGCAAGCGCATCGGCTCGATCGTCGGGGAGCCGCTCGAGGTGCACAAGATCGGCTCCGAGAACGACCGGAGACGGCGCGTGCAGGAGCTGCTCGAGATCGTCGGGCTCAACCCCGAGCACTACAACCGCTTCCCGCACGAGTTCTCGGGCGGCCAGCGGCAGCGGATCGGGATCGCCCGCGCGCTCGCCATCAACCCGAGGCTGATCATCTGCGACGAGCCCGTCTCGGCGCTCGACGTGTCCGTGCAGGCGCAGATCCTGAACCTGCTCAAGGACCTGCAGCGCGACTTCGACCTCACGTACATCTTCATCGCCCACGACCTGAACGTCGTCCGCCACATCTCGGATCGCGTTCTCGTGATGTACCTCGGCAAGCCGGTCGAGACCGGCTCCAAGCAGGAGCTGTACGCCGGGCCGAAGCACCCCTATAGCGGTGCGCTCCTCTCCGCGGTGCCGATCGCCGACCCGAAGCTCGGGCGGGAGCGCAAGCAGATCGTGCTCACGGGCGACGTTCCGAGCCCACTCAACCCGCCGGAGGCGTGCCGCTTCCACCCGCGCTGCCCGCGCTTCGTCGACGGCAAGTGCAACGTCGAGGAGCCCGAGCTGACGCCGGTGCCGGGTGCCGCCGACCACGCGTTCGCGTGCCACTTCCCGCTCGAGCGCTGGCCACTGAACGAGGCAGAGTTCAGCCGCGCGGGCACGGCCTCGCTCGCCGGCAGCGACGACTAGCCGGGCGCTACCGGAGCTGCGCGTGCTACGGGCGGCCTTCCGGCGCATTGCTGCGATCGTCGCGGTCACGCTGGGTGGCACGGCCGCCGTCTCCGCGAGTCTCGGCGCGCTCTCGGGCCGTAGCGTCCTCCACGCGCTCGCCGTCGGCTACTACGTCGTCGGCACCGCCGTCCTGATCGGCTGCTTCGTGATCGGCGCCCGGGGGCCGCTCCGGCGCGCTCAGGGAGACGACGGCGAGGAGCCGGGGATGATCCCTCCCTCGATGTTCGGCGGGCTCTTCGGCTCGGGCAGCGCGCGCAGGCGCCGGGGCAGGCGCAAGGCGACTCCCGAGGAGCGGCGGGGCGCCACGTTGACCTCGCTCGGGCTGTTCGCGCTGGGGCTCCTGCTCATCCTGATCGGTGCCGTCGCCGACCCGTCACGGCGTGCGTTCTAGGCGTTCGAGCTCGGCCGGCGCGAGGGCCGAGGAGATCCGCCGATGATCCGGTTCCTGCTCCGCCGCCTGTTCTGGGCGATCTTCATGTTCGTCGCCGGGACGATGATCACGTTCGCGATCTTCTACATCGCGCCGAGGGATCCCGCCGCGCTGATCCCCGGTGGCAGTGAGTACAGCGTCTCCGGCCAGCGCATCTATCTCGCGTTCCACTTCGACGTGCCCATCTACCAGCAGTACTGGATCTTCCTCTGGAACATCATCCGGCACGGCTCGCTCGGCTATTCCTTCTCGCACGGCGCGTCGGTGCGCTCGATCCTCGCCGAGGATGCCCCGATAACCGCGTCGCTCGTCCTTGGAGGAGCCGTCTTCTGGCTCCTGCTCGCGGTCCCGATCGGGATCGTCTCCGCGTTGCGGCCTCGCTCGCTGCTCGACCGGGCCGGGATGACCTTCGTCCTCGTCGGCATCTCGGTGCCGTCGGTCTGGATCGGCATGATCCTCGCCTACGTGTTCGGATTCCGGCTCGGCTGGACGCCGATCGCCGACTACTGCCCCTTCTTCCCGAAGCACGGGCTCTGCTCGGGTCCCGCGCATTGGGCGTACCACCTGATCCTGCCCTGGATGACGTTCATGCTCGTCTTTGCTGCGATCTACACGCGGATGATCCGGGCCAACATGCTGGAGACGCTGTCGGAGGACTACGTCCGCACGGCTCTGGCCAAGGGAGCGGCGGGCAGGCAGCTGCTCGTCCACCACGTACTGCGGAACAGCCTGCTGCCCGTGCTGACCATGCTCGGCATGGATCTCGGCCTCGCGATCACCGGGGCCGTGTTCACGGAGACCGTCTTCAACCTCAACGGCCTCGGCGGCGAGCTGGTGAGGGCCGCGAACCCCCCTGTCGACCTGCCCGTGATCGTGGGCATCGTCGTCGCCATCACCCTGGTCGTGGTGGTCCTGAACTTCTTCGTGGACGTCGCCTACGCCTTCCTCGATCCGCGAGTCCGGCTGAGGGCCTGAGCGCGGCGCGTGCCGGCGGGAGGAGCAGGCTGGCTCGTCAGTTGCCCGGATTCGCCGGGACCGGCGGCATCCAGTGCGGCAGCCAGTAGTTGACGAGCCACTTGCCGTGGATCTTCTGCAGTCCGAGGTAGAACAGGAGGTGCGGACGCGTGTTCGACCCGCGCTTGGCGACGAGGTCGACCTCGAACAGGATCTGCTTGTTGTACGACCAGTCGACCTGGAACGACGCGGTCTTCGCGTTGCTCGCGTGGTAGGGCATGACCGCGATGTTGCCCTTGTCCCACGTCTGGCGGCTCTGGCCGCCCTTGATCGCCGGCCCGACGAGCGGATAGATCGAGTCGAGGTGCTGGCGCTGCACGGCGGTCTCGACGAACTTCCGGGCGATCTTGAACGCCACGGGGGGTGGCGGCGCCTTCGTCAGGTGCGGGGCGAACTTCGCCGGCTTGTTCGAGAACGTGTCCGGGGTGCCGGACGAGCCCCTGAGCAGGTAGACGGAGACGAAGGCAGCGATGCCGATCGCGAGAACGCCCCCACTGACCCAGAGGAGGCGGCGCTGCGTGCGGGGGGACGAGAAAAGACCGCCGCTTTCCGAGGACATCATGGACGGCATGGGAACTGAGACGAAGGTACCAGAGAAAAGTTAGCCCTGCCGTCCGCCGCCCGCCGGCTCACGCGGCGGCCTGGGCAGCGGCGGTAGCGAGCGGTTCCGCGACCGCTCGTACAGCCGGCGCCGGCGGCGATTCCGTACCGTCGAGACGATCAGGAAGACGGCGGGGAAGACGAACACGAGCAGGACGACTCCGCCTCCGACGAGCAGCCAGTTCTCGCTGAGCGTGGCCGAGGAACGGGGAATCTCCCCCTGCGGGCTGCCGGCGGCGTAGTCCGCCGGCCCGACCTCGCGCTGGCCGGTCTTCGTCGGCTTCTGCATCGTCGCGACCGTGTAGAGGCGGTTGACGAGCCAGCGCGAGCCGCGCTTGATCACCTCGCCCGAGAAGACCCATGCCGAGGTCTTCTCGCCGGCGCGCGGATGGACGAGAAGGTTGAAGACGACGAACTTCGGCCCGGCGTCGATGGTCGTCCAGCCGTGGAACGTCTTTCCGGCGGTCGGGTAGTAGGGGAACGGGCTCGTGCCGGACTCCCACTCCTTCAGCGACGACCCGCCCTTGAGCTCGGGCCCCGCGAGCTGCCAGGCGGTCGCCATGGACTCGCGGGCGAGCGCGGCCGGGATGAAGCGGTCGAGCGTGGCGTTGATCGCGCGCCGCTCCGCGGCCGGGACGTGCTCGTTGACGGGCTTGACGATCTGCGCCGGTCGCGCGTTCTTCGCCGGGTTGGGATTCGGCGGCTGCGGGTTGGGAATGAGGAGCACGATCGCGGCGATCACAGCGCCCACGACGGCGGGCAGGCCGACCGTCCAGCCCAGCCTTCGTCTCATGCGTGGAGAGGCGAGAATTGTCACCGCCGGCCCGAGGGTACCAGTGGGACGCCGCTAACTTTCGACGCGTATCCACGTCCACGTGAAAGGATGAGCGCCACACGGGACCAGTGCCGGGAATGGCGTCTACTCGCCTCGTGCGAGCTCGACGGGGAGCTGTCGGAGCTCGGCGCTGCGCGCCTGCGCCACCACCTCTCCGACTGCGCCGACTGCGCCCGCTGGGTCGCCGAGACACGCTCGGTCACGGAGCTTCTCCGGGACGCCGAGCTCGCTCCGGTCGAGCGGGGGATCCAGCTGCCCGCCCTGCGCCGCCGGCTGTCTCGTGCCAGTGGGCTCGTCGGCGCGGGCGCGTCCGCGGCGGCGGCGGCGCTCGCCGCTGTCCTCGTCGGCTTCCCGTCCAGCACCGCGCCGACTCCCTCGACCACGTCCATCAGCGTGGCGAACGTTCCGGGTACCAGCTGCACCGCGTGCACGGAGGACCACATCGTCCTGACGGCGTTCACGCAGGCGCTGATCGCGCCGCGTCCGAGCGGCATGAACAACCCGTCGGTCGAGATCGAATAGCTTCGTTCCGGACGGCGTGAGCGGCCCGGCAGGCGCCTCAGAGGGAGGCCGGCTCGTGCGCCTCGCTCTCCACCACCGCCGTCAGAGCCGCCTCCCGGGCCAACTCCAACTCGTCGCGGTCGCGCGTCCGCTCGGACTCCCTCGACGCTCGAGCGAGCAGCTCGTGCTCAACGCAGTACGCGCTGAGAGTGAGCGTGGAGCACCCCGGAAATGCGCAACCGTGCAACATCGGCATTCACAGAACCCTAACACTCTGAGCTGCAAGTGCCAGGAAGTGCGGCGATACGAGTGGCACGTTTCCGGGTACTAGTCGCGCGGTGTCTCAGGATCGTCTGCGTCGTCGCCCCTCTCGTGGCGCTCGCGCTCGCCGGCTGCGGCGCCTCGACAGGGGCGCGAACCCAAGCCTCCCCGAGGCTGCCACGCGCGCTCGCGCAGACGTGGGAGAAGCGCGCGAACACGATCGCCGCCTGCACACGAACTCCCGGGCGGGCACGGTCGCCCCGCCTCCGAGCGGCACGAACGTCGCTCAGCAGGCGCACGAGCTGGTCCGCTGGCTCAGGCACTACGCGCGCTGACGCGCGCCTCGCCGGGCTGTCCGCCCCCGGCCTCGCCGTACCAGCCGTGCTCGAGCAGCTCCCGCGTCTCCTCGACGCCGGTCGCCCAGACGCGGAGGACGTCCTCGTCCGGGAGGGCGTAGAAGCCGCCGTACTGGCCGTCGCCCGCCGCCTCGCGCATCGCCCGGGGCGCTGCCGGGAGCGGTTGCGCCAGCGGCTCCTTCCGCTCGGCCGGCAGCTCGACTCCGTCGAGGCGCGTCCAGGGGAAGTTCTCCATCCACGAGGCGTGGCTCGCGCCCGGGTCGAGCTCCTGCACGAGCTGCCGGACGCGCTCGCCGATCCACCAGTTGTGGAACAGCACCTGCGCGTCGTCGTGCCCGGCCGCCCACTCGCGGCGCGCGCCGTCGGCCGGGATGTTGCCGCCGTGGCCGTTCACGATCAGGATCCGCCGGAAGCCCTGGGCGTGGAGCGAGTCGAGCAGGTCGCGGACGACGGCGAGCAGCGTCTCGACCCGCAGCGTCGGAGAGCCGGGATAGGCGCCGAAGCTCGGCGTCAGGCCGTAGGCGAGCGCCGGCAGGACCGGAACGCCGACGGGCTCCGCGGCCTCCGCCGCGATGCGCTCGGCGAGGATGCTGTCCGTCTCGAGCGAGAGGTAGCCGTGCTGCTCGGTCGAGCCGATCGGCAGCACGATCCGGTCGTCGCGCTGCAGGTACTCCTCGAGGCGGAACCAGTTGAGATCGCGCACCCGCACAGTCCGAGTATGAGCGTTCGGGCCGGAATGAGATGATCCGTGCCGTGAGCGTCGTACCGCACGAGTCGTACTCCGAAGACGAGGAGCTCCCGGCCTGGAGCCTGCCCGCCGACGCCGTCGGGCGGATCCGCGTGCCGGGGACGCTGCCCGAGGAGGTCACGCGGGAGTGGGCCTGGGGCGGCTCGACCGGCGCGGGCGTCCGGGTCTGCATCCTCGACAGCGGCATCGAGCTCGACCACCCGCTCGTGGGGCAGGTCGAACGCTCCGTCGCCGTTCTCCGCGACGAGGAGGGGGAGCTGCACGTCTCCGACGACGGCGAGGGTGACCTCTGCGGCCACGGCACCGCGTGCGCCGGCGTCGTCCGCTCCCTCGCTCCCGACGTCGAGCTGACGAGCGTCCGTGTGCTCGGCGAGGGCTACACCGGCGGCGGCGAGATCATGCTGCGCGGTCTCGCGTGGGCGATCGAGGAGGGTTTCCAGGTCGTCAACATGAGCCTCTCGACGACGCGGACGAAGTACGTCGAGCGGCTGCACGAGCTCGCCGACCATGCGTACTTCCGGCGGGTCCTCCTCGTCGCCTCTGCCCACAACATGCCGGTGGAGAGCTTCCCGTGGCGGTTCGCGAGCGTCATCTCGGTCGGCAGCCACGAGGAGCCCGACCCGCTCACCTTCTACTACAACCCCACGCCGCCGGTGGAGTTCTTCGGGCGCGGGCTCGACCTCGACGTGGCGTGGCTCGGCGGCGGAACGCTCCGCTGCACCGGGAACAGCTTCGCGACGCCGCACATCGCCGGCATCTGCGCCCTCATCCTCGCGAAGCATCCGGGGCTGACGCCGTTCCAGCTCAAGAGTGTGCTCCACCAGACGGCATCCAACGCGGGAGGAGGGCAATGAGCGATCTCGAGGCCGCGGTCGCCGCGGGCGTGCTCGGCGCAGACGAGGCGCATCGCGCGCTGCTGCAGGCGACCGTGGAGGTGGCGCGGGCGATCTTCCGCGCGAAGGCTGCGTCGGTCTTCCTCCTCGACGAGGAGACGGACGAGCTCGTGTTCGAGGCCGTCGCCGGTGAGGGGGAGGGCGAGCTGATCGGCATGCGCTTCCCCGCGGGCAACGGGATGGCCGGCTGGGTGCTCACGACGCGGCAGCCGCTCGTCGTGGACGACCTGCACTCGGACACCCGCTGGTCACGCTCCCAGGCGGAGTCGACCGGGTACGTCCCGAAGAGCATGATGTCCGTGCCGCTGCTCGTGGAGGAGCGTGCGCTCGGCGTGCTCTCGGTGCTCGACCGATCGACGGAAGTACGCCTCACGCTCTCGGAGGTGGACCTGCTCGGGCTGTTCGCGAACCAGGCGGCGATCGCGCTCGACCTTCTGCAGCGGGCGCGGCGAGCCCGCGAGGCGCTGGCCGGCGAGGGGAGGCTCGCCCCGCTCGCCAAGATCGCCGCCCGCCTCGAGGAGGGCGAGCGCGAGACCGCGTTCGAGCTGCTGCAGGTGCTCGAGAAGCTGCTGCGGCAGACGGGCTAGCCGAGCAGGGCTCCGGCGGGGAGCCGCGAGAGGACGACGCTCTCTGCCGCCTCGCGCGTCGGAGCGTGGCCGGTGACGGCCGCGACGAAGTCGTTGCGCGCGATCGAGTAGAGGCGCAACTCGTCGGCCGCGCGCACGGTCGCCGTGCGCGGGACGTCGCGCAGCAGCGCGATCTCGCCGAAGAAGTCGCCGGGGCCGAGCTCCCGGGACTGGGCGCCGTCGAGCTCGACCGTCGCGCTGCCGGACGCGATCGCGTAGAAGTCGTGACCGGTCTCGCCGCGGGTGACGACCGCCGTCCCGGGCGTGGCGGTCACGGCCTCCGCGCCGGCGGCCAGACGCTCCAGCACCGGCTCCGGCAGCCGGGCGAAGATCTCGATCCGCCGCAGCAGCTCCAGCGGCTCCTCGGCGATCACGGCGCGCGCGTCGATCCTGCGCAGCGCCGGCCAGGACGGAACGAGCAGCACGGGCAGGAACGCTCCGGTGGCGACGAGCGCCGTCCGCGGGCCGAACGAGGAGACGAGCAGCGGCGCGACGAGGGCACCGACGGCCGTGGCCGCGAGCGCCAGGCTCTCGAGGACGGCGAAGACGCGGCCGAGCACCTCGTTCGCCGTCGAGCGCTGCACGAGCGTGATGCCGTTGACCTGGACGAGGGTCGCGGCCATCCCGATCGCACCGAAGAGGACGAGAGCCGGCGCCAGCGTCGACACCGCGGCCGCGATCCCCACGCCGAGCCCCCAGAGGAGCAATCCGAGCGCGAAGCCGCCGGCGAGCCTGCGGCGCGCAGCGAGCACGGCGACGACCCCCGCGCCGAGGACGCTGCCGATGCCCATGGCGGTGTTCAGCCAGCCGACGCCCGCGTTGCCGCTGTGCAGCAGCTGGAGCGCGAGCACCACGAGCAGCACCTCGACCGCCCCGAACACGATCTCCTGCGCCGTCGTCAGGCCGATCACCACCCGCAGCGCGGGTGTGCGCACGGTGGTCGTGAAGCCTGCGGTGAGCTCCGGGAGGAAGCGCGGTCGCTCCGTCCGCTCGGGCGGGACGTCGTGCGGCACCTGCAGGACGAACAGCGCAGACCAGACGAAGAGCGCGCCGTTGAGGGCGAAGACCGCGGACGGGCCGCTCAGCGCGAGCAGGATCCCGCCGAGCGCCGGGCCGGCGAACATACCGACGCTCGCGACGGTGTTGCCGACGAGGTTGGCGGCGGTCAGCTCCTCGGGCGACTCGACGAGCGAGGGCAGCAGGGCCGCCTGCGCCGGCGAGAAGGCGCCCGACACGACCGTCGAGGTGACGGCGAGCACGTAGATCACGTAGGGGCTGCCGCCGGTGGTCGCCACGGCCGTCATGCCCGCGAAGATCCCGCAGCGGATCACGTCGGCGCTCAGCATCAGCCGCTGGCGCGACCAGCGGTCGGCGACGACGCCCAGCCACGGCGCCGCGAGGGCCGACAGCATGAAGCGCGCGAAGAAGAGGAACCCGACGGCGCGCACGCCGCTGGCGTGGTAGGCGTAGACCGGCAGCGCGACGCCGTAAGCCCAGGTGCCCAGCGTCGAGCCCATTCCCGCTATCTGGACGTTGCGGACGCGCGGGTTCGCGAAGACCCTGGCGAAGGCGCGCAGCGACCCGGCGACACTCACGTTGCGCAGGATGGCAGGCTTTCTTGCGAAATTGAAGCCTCGATGGGAAGATTTCTCCTCCGGCGCACGTCTGGGGTTGTGACAGCGCCTAGTCGGGCGTGAAGATTCCGAAGGAGGAGCAGATATGTCGGACGAGCAGAAGAAGGAAGAGGCGGAGGTCGAGGCTCACCGGCGGATGGCCGCGAACGACGAGCCCACCGACGAGGCGACCGAGGACGAGGTCGAAGCGCACGTGCGGAAGTCCAACGTCCGTCTCGACTCGCCCCGCGCGAGCTAGGCGAGAGACACTCTTGAAGGGCCCGGCCGGAGGCCGGGCCCTTTTTCTTGGTCCGGGGTTCCCCGCTCTGGTCAGGCAGGGGAGCGGGTGGAGCGCGCCGCTGCCTCGGCTGCGGCGGCATGGCTCTCGGCCTCGACGACGCGCGGGTCGCCCGGCAGGGTCGTGAGGTTCACGGCGACGAGCTCCTGGGCGCCGCGGGCGACGCCGGCCGCCAGCGCCGCCGCGGCGGCTACGTCGGCGTGGACGCGCGACTCGACGTTCGAGCCGGCGGCCGCGCAGAGCTGCGCGAGGTCGGCGGCGAGGGCCGCCAGCGCGAGCGGGGGCTCCGCGGCAGCCGCCACGGCGCGGCCGAGGGCGAAGTCGCGCCGCTCCGGCGACGGATCCGTGGTGGGAGCGTTCTGCGCCTCGATTGCGTGGCGGTAGGCCTCGGCGTCCTCGTCGACGAGCGCTGCCGCCCGCTCGCGCAGCGACTCCGCCTGCGCCGCGATGCCGACGGCGTCGGGCCAGGCGTCGGCCGAGAGACGAGCGGCCATCTGGACGACGGCGGCGGCAGCGGCGAGCGCTGCCGCCAGGGCCGAGCCCGACCCCGGAACGGCACGCGGCGCTGCCAGCTCCTCGAGTAGCGCGGGGAGGGAGAGGTCGGTGAGCACCGGAGGAGTGTCTCACCCGGGACCCCGTCCCGCGCGTGCTCAGACCTCGAGGAGCCGGCGCAGCCGCGAGACGAGGAACGGCGAGGGCTCGAAGCCGGCTGCTGCGACCGCCCGCTCCAGATCGGCCTCGAGCTGACGCCGGAAAGCTGCGTCACGCTCGGCCCGGATGACGAGCTCGTCGAGCGCCGCACGGGCGGCAGGCAGCTCCTGGGCGGCCCGTACCCATCCCTCCGGCGCAGGCGGGAGGAGGCGCAGTAACCGACCGATGTGCTCCTCGTCGTATCCGTTCATCTCAACCATCAAGACGGGCGGGACCGCCTTCTCCTTCCATCAGTTCGGAACGAACCTTCGCGAGGCAGCGGGAGATGCGGCTGGCGATCGTTCCGGCAGGGAGGTCGAGCGCCTCGCCGATCGCCCGATAGCTCTCGTCGCGGCAGAAGAAGCGGTCGAGGATCTCGCGGCACGGGTCGCCGACCTTGTCGAGAGCGGCGCGGACGGTCATCGCCTCGTCGAGCTCCGCGAGCACGTCGGCCGCCTCTTGCTCGTCCGGCTCGCCGGCGGTCGGGGCGTCGCGGGCGAGCAACCGGAGACGGTCGATGCAGAGGCGGCGCGTGAGCTGAGCGAGCCAGGGGCGGACGGCATCGTCGCTCCGCAGGTCGCCGAGCCGCTCGAAGGCTCGCGCGAAGACCTCCTGGAAGACGTCCTCTGCGTCCTCCGAGCCGAGCCGGAAGCCGCGGCTGCAGATCGCGTACACGTACCGGGAGAACCGCTCGACGAGCTCGTTCCACGCCGCGGAGTCGCCGTCCCTGCAGCGAGAGACGAGCTGCGCATCGCTCTCCTCTACAGCCATGCCGGGACCATACGGGCTCGAGCTCTCACGGCCTAGGGAATCAGGCCAGGATGCGGTCGAGCGCCGTCACGAGCAGGTCGGTGTGCTCGTCGGCGAAGACGAGCGGCGGCCGGATCTTGAGCACGTCGCCCGCCGGCCCGGTGATGCCGACGAGGATGCCCGCCTCGCGCAGCTCGTCGGCGACCCGCCGGGCGAGCCCGGCGCCCGTCAGCTGGACGCCGGCGAGCAGCCCGGTTCCCCGCACCTCGACGACGTCCGGCTTCCCGAGCCGCGCGAGCGTGGTGCGCAACCGCTCTCCGACCGCGACCGCGCGGGCCGGCAGCAGCTCGTCCTCGAGGACGTCGAGGACGGCCAGGCCCGCGCGCGCCGCGACGGGGTTGCCGCCGAAGGTGCTGAACGTGGCGCCGGCGTGCGGGAATCGCTCGGCCAGCTCGCGCCGCGTGACGAGGGCCGCGACCGGATAGCCGTTCCCCATCGGCTTGCCGAGGGTGACGATGTCCGGAGCGACGCCGTGGCGCACGAACGACCAGAGCCCAGGGCCCGTCCGGCCGTGGCCGGCCTGGACCTCGTCCGCGACGTAGAGGCCGCCGGCGGCGTGCGTCCGCTCGACGAGGAGCCGCAGCTCCGCGTCGCCCGGTGTGTGGATCCCGTCGCTCATCAGGCAGCCGTCGAGGAAGGTCGCGGCGAGGCCGCCGTCGAGCCGGGCGAGAGCAGCGGTGACCGCCGCGTCGAGGTCGACGGCCGTCCCGGGCGGCGGGATCCGCGCGACGTGCGGCGGCCGGGCGCCGGCGGCCCAGTCCTCCGGCGAGAGGTCGCTGGCCGCGGCCGTGACGCCGTGGTAGGCGTGCTCGGTGACGAGCGCGCCGCCCCGGCCGGTCACGGCGGTCGCGAGCCGCCAGGCGAGGTCGTTCGCCTCGCTGCCGGAGTTGAGGAGCAGCACCGTGTCGAGGCCCGCGTTCGGGGGGAAGGTCGCGAGCAGCCGCTCGGCGAGCTCCACGAGCGGCTCGTACAGGTACCGCGCGTGCGTGGCGAGCAGCCGCGTCTGGCGCACGACGGCCTCGGTCACGCGGGGGTGGCAGTGGCCGACCACCGGCACGTTGTTGTAGGCGTCGAGCAGCCGGCTGCCGTCGGCCTCGTGGATCCAGACTCCCTCCGCCCGGACGGCGTGCACCGGTCGCGCGTACGTCAGCGGGGTGAGCAGTGCGCCGGTCGCGCGCTCCCGCCGTCGGGCGAGCGCGGGAGTGGCGACGGACGCGTGCGCGCCGCGCAGCTCCCGAGCCACCGCGTCGGGCCCGAGCGCATCGAAGAGCTCGAGCAGCGCCCAGGAGTCGTCGTCCCACGACTGGATGTAGTCCGCGTTCTCGGGAAAGCGGCGGACGCGCCAGGTGCTGATCGCGACGATGGCGGTCAGCCGGGCCGCGACGAGGCTGCCCAGCAGCTCGAGCTCGAGGGGCTCGAGGCGCAGCGGCGCGTAGCCGTCGAGCGCGAGCCGCGCGACGCGGAACACGTCCTCCGGTGGGCGGCCGCGCAGGAGCGAGGCGAGCGCGACCGCGACGTCGGCGGCGAGCGCGGTGTGGCAGCAGTCGCCGAGATCGAGGATGCCGCTGATCCGGTCTCGCTCGTCGAGGAGGAGATTGTCGAGGTTGAAGTCGCCGTGCACGACCTGGGCTCGCAGCTGCGGCCAGACGGGTAGGACGCGCTCCTCGAACCGGTCGAGCGAGCGCGCCGCGAGGGCCCGACGCTTCGTGTCGTCGATCTCGTCGAGCAGGGGGCGCAGCCGCGGAGCCTCGCGGACGTCCCAGAGCAGCTCGCGCCCGGCCGCCGGATGGAAGAACGAGCGCAGCGCGAGGCAGAGGCGGGCGTGCACGGCGG
>Ga0307418_1000316_pt1 | contig 14554 bp, 11 predicted proteins | sample SalMarWE160220MG_2_FD_202160 | JGI IMG/M metagenome (GOLD analysis project Ga0307418, IMG submission 202160) | Salt marsh sediment microbial communities from the Plum Island Ecosystem LTER, Massachusetts, United States - WE1602-20 | ecosystem: Environmental > Aquatic > Marine > Intertidal zone >...
GACTACTCGTCGTCGTGGCCCTTGCGTCCCTTCCCGGCTCCTTCACGATCCGCCGGGATCAAGGCCCGCGCTCGCTCACGTGCGGCTGCCTCGCGGCTCGCCCCGAGCATCCTCGCCGCGGCGGCCTCCAGGTCGGCCGGCTCCCGGCTGGTGGGGAACTCTCCGCCCACGGCCATCTCCGCGGCGTGCTTCAGCGCCCGCTCCAGCGCCTCCGGGTCCGGGCCCTGCCCCTCCTTGCGGACGAAGGACTGGAAGAGCTCGATGGGGATGGGGAAGAGCGTGGTGGAGTTGTTCTCCGACGCCACCTCGACGACCGTCTGCAGGAAGCGGAGCTGCATCGCCTGCGGGAACTGGGAGATGACCTCGGCGGCGGCCACCAGCTTCGTGGATGCCTGGTACTCGCCCTCGGCGGCGATGACCTTGCCCCGCCGCTCGCGCTCGGCCTCGGCCTGCTTCGCCATGGCCCGCTTCATCTCCTGCGGCAGGTCGATGTCCTTGATCTCGACGCCGGTGACCTCGATGCCCCATGGGTCCGTGCCCTGGTCGATGATCTCGCGCACCACCTCGTTGATGCGCTCGCGCTCGGCGAGGAGCTGGTCGAGCTCCGACTGGCCGATGACCGAGCGCAGCGTGGTCTGGGCGAGCTGGCTGGTGGCGAAGTAGTAGTCCTCGATCTCCACCACCGCCTTCGTCGGATCGGACACGCGGAAGTACACCACCGCGTTCACCCGCACGCTGACGTTGTCCTTCGTGATGGTGTCCTGCGGCGCGATGTCCAGCGCCACGATGCGCAGGTCCATCTTGCGCATGCGCTCGATGCCGAACGGGACGAGGGCGATGAGGCCGGGACCCTTGGCCCGCGTCAGCTTGCCGAGGCGGAACACGACCCCCCGCTCGTACTCGAAGAGCACCCGCAGGCTGGTGAGGAGCCCCGCGACGACGATGATCGCGCCGGGGATCAACAACTCCTGGAACAACATGAGTCCTCCAGAGCATTGGGAAGGGTCGTTTCCGTATACGGAGTCGTCCGCGGCCGGCTTCACCGCGGGACGACCTTCCCGCTGCTTGACGGTTGCGGATGCGGGCCTGTTGCGCAAGCGGTACGGGAGGTGCCGGCGGGGCCGCACCGGAGCCGGCGGGTCGGGGCCGTCGAAGCATGTGCCGGGCGAGACCGTAGAGCCTTTGCGGGCGTTGACATCCCCAGGGGGGCGGATGAGCTTTTCGACCCGGGCCGGAGTAGCTCAGTCGGTTAGAGCAGCGGAATCATAATCCGCGTGTCGGGGGTTCGAGTCCCTCCTCCGGCATCAAGTGGCACAAGGGGTTCCGGGATCGCCCCTCCTTCGGGAGGGGCTTTTTCGTGTGTGCGTGTTGCTGATTTGTTGCGTCTTGTTCCATCGGGATCCTGCCGCCGTGCTCCCGGACAGGGCCGCCGTACTTGCCCCTCGGGGGCACGGCGCCTACGGTGGAGCCGCCTGCAGCGTCGTCTCGCCTCCCTCGGAACCCTCCCATCATGAGCGACGACATCACCGACCGGCTGAGCGCGGCCCTCTCTGGGCGCTACATCATCGAGCGCCAGCTCGGCGAAGGCGGCATGGCCACCGTCTACCTCGCCGAGGACGTCAAGCACCACCGCAAGGTGGCGCTCAAGATCCTCAAGCCCGAGCTGGCGGCGGTGGTGGGCGCCGAGCGGTTTCTCACCGAGATCCAGACCACCGCGAACCTCCATCACCCCCACATCCTCCCTCTCCACGACTCCGGCGAGGCCGACTCCTTCCTCTTCTACGTGATGCCCTACGTGGACGGGGATTCGCTGCGGGAGCGCCTGGACCGCGAGCGCCAGCTCCCCGTGGACGAGGCGGTGAGCATCGCCGTGGCGCTGGCGGGCGCGCTGGACCACGCGCACCAGCGAGGGGTGATCCACCGCGACATCAAGCCGGCCAACATCCTCCTCCAGGACGGCCAGCCGGTGATCGCCGACTTCGGCATCGCCCTGGCGGTGGGCGCGGCGGGCGGCGCCCGCCTCACTGAGACCGGGCTGAGCGTGGGCACCCCGTACTACATGAGCCCGGAGCAGGCCACCGGCGACCAGGTCATCGGGCCCAGCAGCGACGTGTACGCGCTGGCGTGCGTGCTCTACGAGATGCTCGTGGGCGAGCCGCCCTTCCCCGGCGCCACCGCCCAGGCCGTCCTCGGAAAGATCATCTCGGGCCACGTGGCGTCCGTGACGGACACCCGGCCCCAGGTGCCCGCCAACGTGGACGCGGCCATCCGGCGCGCGCTGGAGAAGCTCGCCGCGGACCGCTTCCCCGCCGCCGCCGACTTCGCCAGGGCACTCTCCGACCGAAGCTTCCGCTACGGCGACGAGGTAGCGGGCACGGTGGCGTCGCGGGGCCCGTGGAAGGCCGTGGCCCTGGGTGCGACCGGGGTGGCGGTGGCCTTGGGCGCCCTGGCCGGATGGGCGCTTCTGCACCGTGGCGCGCTGGAGCCCGTCAGCAGGTATGCCGTCGAGCTCCCCGAGGGGCACGACCCCATGCAGATCTTCGGCTCGAACATCGCCCTCTCCCCCGACGGCTCGGAGCTGGTGTACGTCGGGCCGTCCGCCGACGGGAAGGCCTCCACCCAGCTCTGGCTCCGGCGCCGTGACCAGCTCGACCCGAAGCCCATGCCGGGGACCGAGGACGGCATCAGCCCCTCGTTCTCACCCGATGGAAAGAGCGTCGCATACGTCACCAACCCATCGCATGTGGTAAAGACGGCGTCGGTGGATGGTGCGCCCCCCATCACGGTGACGGACCAGGACGTTCAGGGTGGAAACGTCGCATGGGCCCCCGACGGCAACCTCTACTACAACGGGAACAAGGGAATCGAGCGGGTGGCCGCCACCGGGGGGAAGCCAACGCTGTTCTCCCCGCTGGACACCGCGAAGCACGAGACCTTCAGGGCGTGGATCCAGGCGCTCCCCAACGGGAAGGGGATCCTCTTCACCATCGCCCCCGCGAATGAGACCGACACCAAGCAGTACGACGTCGCGGTTGCGGATCTGGCCACCGGCAAGACCAAGGTCCTCGTGCGTGGGGTGGTCGCCCGGTATGCCTCTACCGGGGACCTGATCTACGTGACCGCCGACGGGAGCCTGCTCGCGGCCCCCTTCGACCAGGACGCCATGAAGCTCACCGGACCCCCGGTGGCGCTGACCCAGGGGATCGCCATCGGCATCTACGGATCGGTGGACCTGTCCCTCGCGAACGACGGCACGCTGGCCTACGTGACGGGCGCGGCGGTGAGTGGTCTCGCCCAGGCCGTGTGGGTCACCCGGGACGGCACCGTCACTCCGGTGGACTCCACGTGGCACTTCGATCCCGGCCTCCCGGAGGCGGACGTCGCGGTGTCGCCGGACGGGAAGCGCCTCGCGGTGTCCGCCGTCGCCGACGGCAACGCGGACATCTGGGTGAAGACGCTGGACTCGGGTCACGGGCCCCTCTCCCGCCTCACCTTCGACACGGCGTCGGACACCCGACCACGCTGGAGCAGGGACGGCAAGACGATCCGCTACATCTCCACGCGGGGGGGCCACGAGGACGTCTGGACGCAGCCCGCCGACGGCACCGGGAGCGCTCACCTTCTTCTGCACCTGGCCAAGCCCATCCTCGAGGAGCAGCTCACGCCCGACGGGAAGTGGTTCCTCCTGCGCCTGGGCGGTGCCCTGAATGTCACGAACGACAGGGACATCGTCGCCCTCCGCCGGGGCGACACCACCACCGTGCCGGTGGCGGCGGAGCCGTACGACGAGAAGGCCGTGGCCGTCTCGCCGGACGGCCGTTGGGTGGCGTACGCGTCCACCGAGACCGGCAGCAACGAGATCTACGTGCGGCCCTTTCCCGATGCGAACGCCGGCAAGTGGCAGGTATCCTCCGGAGGGGGCATCAATCCCGTGTGGGCACGCAGCGGGCGGGAGCTGTTCTACGTGGACGGCAAGAACCGGATGGTGGCGGCGGAGGTCACCACGGACGGAGGCTTCCACGTGACCGGGCACCACACGCTCTTCTCCCTCAATGACCGGAATCTCTACGCTGCGGCGAACTACGCGTGCTACGACGTGAGCCCCGACGGCAAGCGGTTCGTCATGCTCCAGGTCGGGGGCAACGGGAGCGGCAGCCACCACCTCGTGGTGGTGGAGAACTTCTTCACCGAGCTCCGGCGGAAGATGGGGGGGTAGGGCGCGGCACCGTGCCCGGAGGAGGCGCGGAGGCCGCCCAGGCCCCACGCTTCGCTCACTCCGGCTCTTCTACCGGCTTCGTCACGGCCATCACCCGGAGCACCCAAGCCCCGCCGGCCGTGGCCAGGATCATGGCGAGCTTCCCCGCCTCCACCAGGAACGAGCCGATCTCCTTGTCCTTGGACAGCATGCCCACCCGCATGAGCATGACGGTCCAGTCGTGGCTGTCCACGTCGATGGGGCCGAAGGGCGAGACCAGGGGGAGGGCCTGCGCGCGGGCGTCCGCGGCATATACGCCGGCATTGATGAGGGAGGTCCCGAGCCAGAAGAGACAGACCGCGGCGCCGAACGGGTCACGCTGCTTGATGAGCAGGTAGAGGCCCGCCACGGTGGGGACGAGGAGCTGGAAGATGGTCCCCCCGGCCACCATGAGCATGTGGCTGCCCAGCAGGCCGAAGGCCGCGTGCCCCATCTCGTGAAACCCCAGGGTGAGCGCATCGAAGATGGAGCCACGTTGGGGGTCGCCGAAGTACCGGGCGAGGTACCACGCGAACAGGAGGAGGAGGGGCGCGCGATAGTACCAGGTGCGCCCGGCGACGCGGGCGGCCACCCAGGCGTGCGCCCGGTCGAGGATGCCGGCACCGGGACCCGCCGCACCCCGCGGGGGGCCGGCAGCTCTCGCCGTCGTCGGCGCCGGACCGTTCCGCTCGGTGGCCCGTCTCTGCGCCCGGAAGGGGTTCGTCTCCATTGCGGCCGACGCTAGAGGCGAGATACGACCGGCGTCAAGGCGGCCGGACGTGCCGCGGGTCGCTGGGCGGAGGGCCGACGAACGGAGCCGCCACACAAAGGGCCGAAGGGAGCCGACGGCGCCTCCCCCCGTGCATGTGGTCCGAGCGCTGGCGGAGCCGCCGACGGAGACGTAGCCTCCGACCATGTCCTCCAGCCCCTCCGTAGCTCTCGTCACCGGCGCCTCCTCGGGCCTCGGCATGGGTCTCGCCCTCCGCTTCGCGTCGGACGGTTGCGCCGTGGCGCTGGCGGCCCGCAGGACCGACCGCCTGGACGCCCTGGTCGAACGCATCCGGGGGGCGGGGGCCCGCGCGCTGGCCTGTCCCTGCGACGTCTCCGACCGCGAGCAGGTGCACGCCGCGGTGGCACGCACCGAAGCGGAGCTGGGTCCCGTCGACCTTCTGGTCGCCAGCGCCGGCGTGGGCGCGATGACGCCGGCCCAGACGCTGGACGCCGCCGACCTGGAGCACATCCTGAGCGTGAACGTCCTGGGTGCGGCATACGCCGCGGAAGCGGTGCTGCCGGGCATGCTCCGCAGGCACCGCGGTCACCTGGTGGTCATCGGCAGCCTCACCGGGTACGGCGGACTGCCCACGTCGGCGGCCTACTCGGCGAGCAAGGCGGCGGTGAAGAACTTCTTCGAGAGCCTGCGCATCGACCTCAGAGGCAGCGGCGTGGCGGTGACGGTCATCACGCCGGGATATGTGAAGACCGAGATGACGGCGAACAACGAGCACCCCATGCCGTTCCTCATGGAGCTGGACGATGCCGTGGAGGTGATGGCCCGGGGCATCCGCCGGCGCGTGCCGCACCTCTCGTACCCACGGCCGCTCTCCACGCTGACGTGGATCGGGCAGGTCTTCCCTCGGCGGTTCTACGACTTCCTCGCGTCCAGGGTGCGCAGGGAGAAGAGCGAGTAGAATGCGGACATGGGCGAGCCCGAGCCGGGGTCGCCCGGCCGGTGCGCGCCGCGCGCGCCGACGCGCAGGCGACCCGCTGCGTGCCCTACTGCGGCTGCCGCACCACGGCGCCGCCCTTCATCACGAAGGTCACGTCGTGGAGCAGCTTCATGTCCTTGGACGGATCGCCGTTCACGGCCATGAGATCGGCGAGAAGCCCGGGCTCGATGCGGCCCCGGTCCGGCAGGCCGAAGATGTCCGCGTTCCCCCCGGTGGCGGCGTGCAGCACCGCGATGGGGTCCATGCCGTACTCGGCCATGAGCACCGCCTCCCGCACGTTGTCGCCGTGGGGGAAGACGCCCACGTCGCCGCCCATGCACATGGCGACCCCCGACTGGAGGGCCCGCTGGAACATGGCGCGCTTGTTCTTCACGCTGGCGGGCTCGGGGTCCACGCCCTCCTTCCAGCCGGCGTATCGGGCCACGGCGTCGGTGGCCGCCAGGGTGGGACAGAAGCCCACGTGGTGCTGCGCCATGAGCTGGAACGTCGCCAGGGAGCCCCCGTCGCCGTGCTCGATGGTGCGGACCCCGGCCAGGGTGGCCCGGCGCATTCCCTCGTCCGTGGCGGCGTGGGCGGACACGTACCGCCCGGAGCTCGAGGCCACCTCCACGATGCGGTGGATCTCCTCCTCGGTGAAGGTGGGGCGCGCCGTACCGTGGGGCCCCCACCGGTAGTCGGCGTACACCTTCACCCAGTCGACCCCGCGTCCGATGTGCTCGCGCGTGGCCTTCTCGACACCCTCCAGCCCGGAGGCCTCCATGCCGCCCTTGGGGAGGTTCCACTCGGGCGCACCCTTCACGCCGTAGCTCCCCAGGGCGACGATGGCCCTGCCGGCCACGAGCAGGCGCGGACCGGGGATGATCCCCTTGACGATGGCGTCGCGCAGCCCCACGTCGGCGAAGCCGGCTCCTTCGGTGCCCAGGTCGCGCTCGGTGGTGATCCCCGCCATGAGCTCGGTGCGGACGTGCACGGTGGCCCGGGCCACCCGCTCACCCAACGACTCGAAGAGGACCTGGTCGTTCCAGGGCGTCTCGTCGTACGGGTGGAGGAACTCGTGGCCGTGGCCCTCGATGAGGCCGGGGAGCAGGGTCATCCCGCTCAGACGGATCTCCCGGGCACCGGCTGGCGCCGACACCGCCGGGCCGGCGGCGGCGATCCTGCCGTCCCGCACGAGGACGGACCAGCCGGCGTGCATGGCGTCCCCGTCGAAGACGCGGTCCGGACGTAGGAGGACGGCTCCTTGCTGCGCCGAGAGCCGGGAGACGGGAAGGAGGGCCGAGGCCAGGGCGAGAAGGAGGAGGGCGAGCACGCGGCGCATGGTGGGCTCCCGGTGCAGGTCGGTATCGATGCGAGTGGGTGGGCAGGGGGCAGGGAGGGAACATCGGGGGCTTCGGCGCCGCGCGCCAGCGCTCCTCCGTGGGTCCCGGCGAGTGCCGGCAGCGCGTTTTCGGGTGGCGGTTCCCACGCCCGTGGGGCCCGCGTATCTTGGCATCCTCAGACTGCCAACGAGGAAATCATGACCGATCGAGTGAGCACGCTTCTGGGAGGCCGCCGCGAGAGCATGGAGCGGGCGCTGGGTCGCACCCTGGGCCACCCGAAAACGGGGCCCCGGGCGTCGCTTCCCGAGAAGACCCGCAACTTCCTCCGGGAGGAGGCCGAGGACCTCTACTGGAACGAGCTCGAGTGGGAGCACATCACGGAGGAGGAGGCCCTCGAGGAAGGCGCCCTCACGGAGCTGGCGTTTCCAGGATTGCTCGCGTTCGTCCGGGGGCTCCTTCTCACCGAGGTGATGCCGGACGCCAAGGCCCCGGCGGCGCCGCGGCCCGAGGTGGTGGAGGACATTCTCGGCTTCCTCGCCGGGCGCGTGGTGGAGCTGGAGGACGGCCTCGCCGCCGAGGACGGCGAGGCACGGGACCGCATGCGGCTGGAGCTGAGCATGACCAGCCGCCTCGTGGACCTCGTGCTGTACCTCTTCCACCGGCTGGAGCCCTCGGACATCGAGGTCTTCGAGGGCAGCCGGCGGGCGCTCTCGTAGGCCGGGCCGGCCCGGCAGGGCGCCTCCCGTGAGCCCCTTGGGGTCTCCCAGGCCCGGATGTCCGTACGTCGCGGGCGCGCCTCTCCTGGTGGCGCACCGCGGCGGCTCCGGGTTGGCCCCGGAGAACACCATGGCGGCGTTCACCGCCGCCGTGCGCGCGTGGGATGCGGACATGCTCGAGATGGACGTGCGCCTCACCCGCGACGGCGAGGTCGTGGTCATCCACGACGCGCTCGTGGACCGCACCACCGACGGCGTGGGGCCCGTGTCGTCCTTTTCCCTGGCGGAGCTCCAACGCCTCGACGCCGGCTACCGCTTCGTGGACCTGCAGGGTGAGGCCTCGTTCCGGGGCAAGGGCGTCCGCGTGCCCCACTTCGAGGAGGTGCTCACGGCGTTTCCAGGCACGCGCCTGAACGTCGAGTCCAAGGAGCCCGAGGCGGCAGGCCCCCTGGTGGAGATCATTCTCCGGAACGGAGCCCAGGACCGGGTGTTGGTGGCGGCGGCGGGAGAGGCCAGGCGGCGCTCCGCCCGGGGGTATCCGGGTCCGTGGGGTGCGAGCCGGCACCATATCCTGCTGTTCTGGGCCCTGCATCTTCTTCCCGGAAACGGCCCGTATACGCCGGGAGCCGACATCCTCCAGGTGCCGGAGGTGTGGCGAGGCATGCGTATCCTCACGCGGAGCCTGGTGCGGGCCGCCCACCGGCGGAACCTCCCGGTGCAGGTGTGGACCGTGGACGATCCCGACGACATGCGCCGCCTCCTCTCCTGGGGCGTCGACGGGATCCAGAGCGACCGCCCGGACCTGCTGGCCGGCATCCTCGTCGAGGAGTACGGGCGTCCACCGCCTCCCGGGCTGATGAAGAGGGGGGATGGGGGATGAGAGGGGCCATCCCCCTCGCAGCCCATGACCTCGCCAACCGTGTCGGCGCGCACATGCTGCGCGGCGACGCTCTCGGCCCCGACGATCGCGTGGTGGTGGCCGTCTCCGGGGGCCGGGACTCCATGGCGCTCCTCCACCTGCTGCGCTTCGCCGACGCGCTGCCCCCGCTGCACCTGGTGGCGGCCCATCTGGACCACGCGATGCGGGCCTCCAGCGCCGGCGACGCCGACTGGGTCATGGGGGTGTGCCGCGCGTGGGGCGTGCCGTGCCGGATGCGCCGGTGTGACCCTGCGCCCCGCACCGAGGCGGACGCACGTCGCCTTCGCTACGAGTTCCTGGAGGAGGTGAGGAGAGACGAGCATGCCCGCTGGGTGGTGACGGGCCACCAGGCCGACGACCAGGCCGAGACGGTGCTCTTCCGCGCCGTCCGGGGGACGGGGATCGGCGGTCTGCGCGGGATCCGGGCGCGGAGGCGGCCCGCGCTGTGGCGGCCGCTGCTCCCCTTCGCCCGGGCGGAGCTGACCGCGTATGCCGAGGCGGTGGGGCTCTCCTGGCGCGACGACCCCACCAACGAGCCCGGTCCCTCGGGGGACGCGCCGGCGCGAAGCGTGATTCGCTCGTATGTGCTCCCGGAGCTGGAGCGGAGGGTGGCGCCGGGGGCCGGTCGCGCCCTGACGTCTCTGGCGCGCCGGGCGCGGGAGGACGAGGCGGCCTGGAGGAGCCTCTTACCGGGCCTCCTGGAGGGGGTCGACCTGCGGCGTGAGGGGGACGTCCTCTCGGTGTCCCGAGCCGCTTTCCTGGAGTGCCATCCAGCGGTGGGCGCCCGGGTGCTGCGGGAACTGGCGAAGCGTCTCGGCACACGCCCGGGAGAGGCCGGAACCCGGGCCGCAGTGGAGTTTAGTAGCTCGGGTTCGAGCGGCACCGGGGTGCCGCTCGGCGGGGGCGTGGAGCTGCGTATCGAGCTGGAGCGCCTCGTGCTGGGACCCGCGCATGGCGGCGGGATCGACGAGCCTCTCGCGATCCCGGGGCCGGCGCGCGGCGGGGGTGTGGTGGTGGTGGGGGGTCGGCGGTACCACGTATCGTGGGGACCGCGACCGGAAGGGACGCCGTGGTCGGAGACCTTCGATGTGGCCGGCCTCCGATTTCCCCTGTCGGTGAGGGGGTGGGCGCCGGGAGACCGGGCCCGCATGGCCTACGGAACCAAGAAGCTGAAGAAGCTCTTTCTGGAAGCGCGCGTTTCGCCGGGGGAGCGGCACCGTATTCCGGTCCTCACCGACGGCAGCGGGGTAGTACTATGGGTGCCGGGGGTCGCTCGCTCGGCGGAGGCCTCCACGGAAGGGGCGGCACAGTTGCTACATATCGGGGTCGGGGATGCCCAATCTGCTTGAGAGCAACCAGCTGGGGGGGCGGAAGCTCCAGCGTGTGGTATATACGGAGGAGGTGATCCACAACCGCATTCAGGAGATGGGGGTGGAGATCTCGGCCGCGTACGGCCCGGACGACCGCTTGCTCCTCGTGGGGCTCCTGAAGGGCTCGTTCCTCTTCGTGGCGGATCTCGTACGTGCCATCGACCTGCCACTTCAAGTAGATTTCCTGGTGGCGGCGAGCTACGGTGCGAGGAAGAAGTCCAGCGGTGACGTGCGCCTGCTCTACGACCCCGAGGCGTCGCTGAAGGATCGGGCGGTCATCCTGGTAGAAGACATAGTGGACAGCGGGGCCACCCTGAACCGTCTCGTGCCTCTCCTGGAGGCGCGAGGCCCGTCGAGCCTCGAGGTGTGCGCGCTGCTGCACAAGCGGCTCGTCACCCTGGACAGGGAGCCCCGCTGGGTGGGTTTCGATGCACCCAAAGACTTCCTTGTGGGGTATGGTCTAGATTACGCAGAGAATTTTCGCCATCTGCCCTACATTGCGAGCCTTTAGAGTGACGACTCGGGAGCCTGCGGCGAAGGTGCGGCGGGCGATTGTGCCGTCGCAGTTTCCAAGAGTGATGAAGCATGCCTGACCACGAACCTCCACGACCGGATCCCGGATCCCGCCTCTCGCGGTTGTCGAAGACCGCCGCGTTCTGGATCCTCATGATCCTCATGCTCGTGGTGGCCCTCCAGCTCGTGCGCGGCCAGGGCCAGAGCGCCGCGCAGATGAACTACACGACCTTCCTGGCCCAGGTCAATTCGGGCAACGTCCACAAGGTCACCTTCAAGGGTGACAACCTGGAGGGCGAGCTCAAGACGCCGGTGGTCCAGGGGGGCCAGGAAGTCCACAAGTTCACCCTGACGCTGCCTCCGGACATCCAGGGCCTGACGAAGACGCTGGAAGGCCAGAACGTTATCATCGACGCCAAGCAGCCCCAGGCGGGGTGGGGGACGTTCCTGGGCTACGCGCTCCCCTGGCTGCTCTTCATCGCCTTCTGGATCTGGATGTTGCGGGCCATGCAGGGCGGCGGAAACCGGGCGTTCCAGTTCGGTCGGTCCAAGGCAAAGCTGATCTCTCCGGACACGCCGAAGGTGACGTTCACCGACGTCGCCGGAGCCGACGAGGCCAAGGACGAGCTGCAGGAGATCATCGAGTTCCTGAAGGACCCCGGGCGCTTCTCGCGGCTGGGGGGTCGGCTTCCCAAGGGCGTGCTCCTCGTGGGCCCCCCGGGCACCGGCAAGACGCTGCTGGCTCGGGCGGTGGCGGGCGAGGCCGGCCGGCCGTTCTTCCAGATGTCCGGATCGGACTTCGTGGAGATGTTCGTCGGCGTGGGTGCCTCCCGGGTGCGTGACCTGTTCGAGCAGGGAAAGGCCCACGCGCCGTGCATCATCTTCGTCGACGAGATCGACGCGGTGGGCCGCCACCGCGGGGCCGGCCTGGGCGGCGGCCACGACGAGCGTGAGCAGACGCTGAACGCGCTGCTCGTCGAGATGGACGGCTTCGAGTCCAACGAGGGTGTCATCCTGTTGGCCGCCACCAACCGTCCCGACGTGCTGGACCCGGCGCTGCTGCGTCCGGGGCGCTTCGACCGCCAGGTCGTGGTGGACTCTCCCGACGTGAAGGGTCGCGAGGGTATCCTGCGCGTGCACGCCAAGAAGCTGCCGCTGGCCGACGACGTGAACCTGGCCCTCATAGCCCGGGGCACCCCCGGCATGAGCGGAGCCGACCTCGCCAACGTGTGCAACGAGGCGGCGCTGCTGGCGGCTCGACGCGGTGTCGACAAGGTGGCCATGGACGACTTCGAGCGTGCCAAGGACAAGGTCATGCTCGGCAGCGAGCGCAAGAGCCTGGTGCTCACGGAGCGGGAGCGGAAGCTCACCGCCTTCCACGAAGCCGGCCACGCCGTGCTGGGGCTCAAGGTCCCCGGCATGGACCCCGTCCACAAGGTCACCATCGTGCCGCGCGGCATGGCCCTGGGCATCACGTCGAGTCTCCCGGAGGAGGACCGCCACTCCTATACGAAGGAGTGGCTCGAGGGCCGCCTGGCCATGCTCTTCGGCGGCCGCGTGGCCGAGGAGATGATCTTCGGCGAAGGGGATGTCACCACCGGTGCCGGCAACGACATCGAGCGCGCCACCGCCACGGCGAGGCGCATGGTGACCCAGTACGGGATGAGCGACGTCATCGGCCTGGTTACCATCGGCGACTCCGAGCACGAGGTCTTCCTGGGGCGCGAGCTGGTGCAACGCACTCAGGTGTCGGAGCATACCGCCCGCCTGGTGGACCAGGAGGTGAAGCACATCCTGGATGTGGCGCACGACAAGGCCCGGGGGGTCCTGGAGGAGCACTACGACCTTCTGAACCGCATCGCCAATGCGCTGCTGGAGCGCGAGACGCTGGACCGCGAGCAGATCCAGATGCTCGAGCGGAACGAGCCCCTCCCACCGGCCCCGGTCCCCGCGCCCCTGCATCCCCCGGAGAGTACCGCTCCCAAGAAGGTGCCCCTGCACGGGCGGGGCCTGACGCTGCCCGGTGGTGAAGGCCCGCTTCCGGGGCCGGCTCCAGGGTTCGTCTCCGACGAGACGGAGGAGTCCCCCGAGGCGTGACGCCCGGGTTGCGGACCGCGCCGACCTCCTGGCGGATCGCGGGCGGTTCGCTGCCACTGGAAGGCCCGGCCGTGATGGGGATCCTCAACCTCACGCCGGACTCGTTCTCCGACGGCGGCCGCGTGCGTGACGCGGAGCACGCGCTGGACCTCGCCCTGGCCATGGCCGAGGACGGGGCGGCCGTCGTCGACGTGGGAGGCGAGTCGACCCGGCCAGGCGCGCAGCCCGTCGCCGTCGAGGAAGAGCTGCACCGCGTGATCCCGTTCCTCGAGCGCGCGGCCGTGAAGCTGCCCGTGCCACTCTCCATCGATACACGCCGCTCCGCCGTGGCCCGTGCGGCCCTGGACGCCGGGGCCGCCGTGGTGAACGACGTCTCGGGACTGGCACACGATCCCACCATGGGGGAGGTGGTGGCGGAGGCCCGGGCGGGGCTGGTGCTCATGCACATGCGGGGCGACCCCGGCACCATGGCGGGGCTGGCGCGATACAGGTCGGTGAGCCGGGACGTGGCGGCGGAGCTCGCCGTGGCCGTCGAGCGCGCCCGAGCGGCCGGGATTCCCGACGCGTCCCTGGTCGTCGACCCGGGCATCGGCTTCGCCAAGAAGACCAGGCATTCCCTCGCTCTTCTGGGAGATCTGGGTCCCATTCTTGCGTTGGGGTTTCCGGTGATGGTGGGGCCCAGCCGAAAGCGCTTCCTGGGCGCGGTGCTCGACGCGCCGCCGGAGGAGCGCCTGGCGGGGACCCTCGCCGCTTGCGTGGCGGCGTACCTTGGTGGAGCACGTGTCTTCCGCGTGCACGACGTGCGGCCCGCGGTCCAGGCCCTCGCCGTCGCGTACGCCGTTTCAGGAGCCGGGAGCGTGCCCGAACAACCGGAGGAAGCGGAGTCGTGACCAGGGTCTGGGAGGAGCTTCAGTTCATGAAGCCGGGGTGGACGGACCTCGTGGAGATCCTCATCGTCGCGTTCCTCCTCTACCGCATCCTGCTGGTGATCCAGCGGACGCGGGCCATGCAGATCCTGCTGGGCCTCGTGCTCCTGGCCTTCCTCTACGGCGTGTCCCGCCTCCTCGATCTCATCCTCATCCGCACGCTGCTCGAGAAGTTCTTCCAGTACGGCGCCATCGCCGCGCTGGTGGTCTTCCAGCCCGAGCTCCGCGCCGCGCTGGCGCGCCTGGGGCGGAGCCGGATGATGCGGGTCTTCCAGCACCTGGAGGGGAGTCGGGTGGCCGACGAGATCGTCGAGGCCGTGCAGCGGCTGTCGCGGGCCCGCATCGGCGCCATCATCGCGGTGGAGCAGGATGTGGGGCTGGACGAGTACTCCGAGACCGGCAGCACCGTCGATGCCCGGGTCTCGGCGGAGATGATCACCACGATCTTCACTCCGTACTCGCCGCTCCACGACGGCGCCATCCTCATCAGCGGGGACGTGATCCGGACAGCGGGTGCCATCCTGCCTCTCACCCAGTCGTCGGTGTCGGACCGGTCGCTGGGGACCCGCCATCGTGCGGCGCTGGGCCTGAGCGAGGAGACCGACGCGGTGGTCATCGTGGTCAGCGAGGAAACGGCCCAGGTGTCCCTGGCGCTGGGGGGGCGCCTGGAGCGCGACGTGGACGCCGACCGCCTGCGAAAGGTACTGGCAGGCGCCCTTCCGCTCGCCGACGC
>Ga0307418_1000317_pt1 | contig 14512 bp, 11 predicted proteins | sample SalMarWE160220MG_2_FD_202160 | JGI IMG/M metagenome (GOLD analysis project Ga0307418, IMG submission 202160) | Salt marsh sediment microbial communities from the Plum Island Ecosystem LTER, Massachusetts, United States - WE1602-20 | ecosystem: Environmental > Aquatic > Marine > Intertidal zone >...
TTCGGCCCTTACGACAGTTTCGACAACGACAACGACAACGACAACGACAACGACAACGAATAGACTTGTCCAAGTTATTAGCGAACTGTTCCTTACCCCCGCCTGATCCGGCCCCCTGCGCGATGCTGGTGCGACGAGTCAGTACCCCGGCGCACTTACCCACAGCCACCAAATGCCCATCCCCACAGAAGATCCGCATTGGAGTCCAGGCCGTTGTCCGAAGCCTGGTAGGCGGAGCGACATACCCGCTGAAACGATGGACCCGCCCGTAGCAGGCAGCTGATCTCCTTCCTCGTTTCCGCGGGGCACCGTTATGTTGTTCCGCGTAGTGCAGAAGCAACCGATAGACGCGTGAAACTTCGCAATCAGATCCTTGTCTTCCTGCTCGTTTTCGGCCTGACGCCGCTGATTCTATCGGTGTTAATCAACTTGCCACTGGTGTTGGACCGGACTGCGCTCTTCTACCAGAAGGCCTACCTGCAGAACCTCCGGGCGGATTTTCGCGACCTGGATCAGCACCTGGCGAGCCGCCAGGAGATGATCCGTCTGCTCGCCAAGCTGCCTGAGCCCGGTCTGATACTGGGCGAGCGCGGAACCAATGACCAGATCGACCTGGCCCGCGCACGGTACACAGGCTGGATCAACCAAATCCTGAGTGACCAGCGGGACGTGATACAGATCCTCTTCGTCGGCGAAGATGGCCGTGAGCGCTTCTGGCTGAAGCGCACCCGCAAGACCCGGCAGTGGCATCCCAGCACAGACCCGCCCGCGCGCCCCAACGAGCATTTCCTACAGGCCGGTTTGGGCCTGGAGCCAGGCGCGGTGATGGTCAGCCGGATTCGGATCGATCCTGTCGGCGGCGCGAAGGACCCCCGCCAGCTCATGACGATGAATCTCGTCAGCAAGCTCGGCGGTACCACGCCGGCGAGGCCCATGGGGGCGGTGGTCGTTACCATTGACGTCGGGGGCTTGGCGGAGTTCTATCGTGACACCCTCTGGGTCAACCACAACGGCAGCTACCTGAGGCCCGGACGGCCGATCAGTGACAAGCCGGAGGCCTTCAAAGACTTTCCGGGCCTAGAAAAGATCTTTGCAGAAGGCAAGCTTGCACTATGGCACGGCCCCCATGGGGAGGAGCTCCTTTGGGTGCCCATGTTTCTCACGGAGGCGGGCGTCCCCCTCTGGGTGGGCCGCCCCGTCGACCCTTCGCCGATCGCGGACTTCCGCAACGCCGTCATGCTTCGCGTGTTCAGCATCATCCTCGCGTTGATCTTCGCGGTCTTGATAATGGCCCACCGAATCGCCGCCCGCGCTGAACGCTACGGCCAAGAGCTCACCAAGGGGCTGGGCCGCGTGCTGCGGGACGGCCAACCCATGCGCTTCGCCTGGCATGGTCCCTTGGAGGTGCAGGAGCTGGGTGATCAGCTCACGGCCCTCGCAGAGACCCATGCCGAGCACCTGCAGGCGGCGCGGGAGCACACCGCTGAGCTGGAGCGATCCAACCGCTACAAATCGGAATTTCTGGCCAACGTCAGCCATGAGCTGCGCACGCCCCTGAACTCCATCTTGCTGCTGTCCAAGATGCTGGCGGACCGTCATTCTGGCCTGTCCATCGCGCAACAGGGCCAGGCCCAGGTCATTCATGAGGCAGGGCGCGACCTGCACACCATGATCGACAACATCCTCGATATCTCGCGAATCGAGGCGGGCCGGGTGGCAGTGAACCTGGAATGGATCGATCTTCGGCCCCTGGTGGAGCAGCTCCTGGAGCTGGTCTCTCCCCAGTTCGTGGAAAAGGGGCTTTATCTGCGGCTGGAGGCTGATTCGGATGCACCCGCTCGCATTTACAGCGATCGGGAGAAGGTCCGTCAGATCCTAAAGAACTTCCTCTCCAACTCCGCCAAGTTCACGGAATGCGGCGGTGTCACAATCGCATTGGCCCCGGGGGAGGACCCCCAATGCCCGGTCGCCCTCACCGTGTCGGACACGGGCATTGGTATCCCGGCGGACAAGCGGGAGATTATCTTCGAGGCCTTTCAGCAGGCCGATGGCTCCACACGTCGGCGCTACGGGGGAACCGGCCTTGGGCTCTCTATCAGCCGGGAGCTCGCGCATCTGCTCGGAGGTCGAATCGTCGTCGAGAGCTCAGAGGGAAAAGGCTCTCGTTTCACCCTGACCCTACCGGTCGCCCTGGATGCCAGCCATCTGGAAACCGCCCTGGTGGTCCACGAGCCTGAGCGCGGGTCCGCCCCCGAAACGGAATTCGAAGCCAAGCCCGCCCGGACGGATCGATTCCCCGGCCATTGGGTGCTGCTGGTGGAGCGCGACGTTCAGGGCCTCGTGGCCGAGACATCCTTGCTGGAGTCCCTGGGACTGCGGGTTCAGACCGCCGTCGACGGTGATGAGGCGGTGGAGACCTTGGGGGAGGACGGACCATGCTCCTTCGTCCTGGTCGGTGCCTTGTCGGACCAAGAGAATACCTGTGATACGATCAAGGCCATTCGCAGCGCAGACCCTTCGGGCGCGCCCCCCATCATCGTCCTGGACCAGGCCGCCGAGCCAGCCCGCGAAGCCGCCTATCAGGAGGCGGGGGCGCACGGCTCACTGACCAAACCGATCAACCCCGATCAGCTCGAGGAAAGGTTGATTTACTTGCTGGCGCTACCGCAACAGCAGAGGCAGGGGCACATGGCATGAATCGCTATTCTGGCTTCAAGCTCCTCATCGTCGACGACCACGCCCATAACCTCTTCACCCTGCGGGCGTTGATCGAGAAGCACATGGACGTCACCATCCTGGAGGCGACCTCCGGGCAGCAGGCCATCGACGTCACGATGCGCGAGCCGGATATCGATCTCATCATCCTCGATGTCCAGATGCCGGAGATGGACGGCTTTCAGACCGCCTCGCTTCTCAAGCTCCGCAAGCGCACCCGGGACATGCCCATCATTTTTCTTACCGCAGCGTTCAAGTCTGAAGAGTTTCAGCAGCGGGGCTTTGCCGTGGGGGCGGTGGACTATCTCCTCAAGCCCATCGAGGACAACCTGTTAATCAACAAGATCAGCACCTACTTCAGACTGATCGAAAAGGAACGCGCCCTCAACCGCGTCCTGGAGCAGAAGGTCACTGAGCGTACGGCGGAGCTGGCGCACGCAAATCAATACCTTGAAAATATAATCACGCACATGGGGGAGGCGCTACTGGTGTTGACGCCCCGGGGCATGATCAAGATGGTTAACCCTGCCGCCTGCCAAATGCTTGGTTATACAAGAGAGGATCTCCTCGGCATGGCGATCGGCGACGTGTTCGAGGAGGAGGCAGACGAGGCTGCGGGGGCCTTCATGGGGACCTGGCTGGAGGCGCTGATCCGCACCGGCGCCCTGAGCAAGATCGAGGCGCGCTTCATCGCCAGTGACGGCCGGCGCGTGCCGATCCTCTTCTCCCGCACCGCGGTAAAGGACAAGCAGGGTCGGATTACCGACATCATCTGCATCGCGAAGGACATGACCGGCTATGTGCGCATCGATGACGGCGAATCCTCACAAGTGCGGAGCCGCACCCTGAAGAAGCACGTTGGGAGCCGTAAATGAGCGACTTGACGACCGAGCCCACCCCCGAGGACGAAGACACCGCGCTCACCGCGAACGCGCTCAAGGCCATGGCACACCCGCTGCGCTGGAAGATCCTCTGCTCCCTCGGGGAACGTGAGCTGTCCGTGGGGGAGATCGTAGAGCGCACCGGCACCTCCCAAAGCAACATCTCCCAGCATTTGGAGCAGCTTCGGAACAAGAACATCGTGGTTGCCCGTAAGGAGGCCAACCGCATCTACTACCGCATCCGCAATCATCAGCTGCTGGATCTCATCGGCATCATGCGGGATGTCCTGTGCCCGGCCAACCTCGACGACCGCTATCCGCGGTGACACGAGCACCGTAGCAGTCGACCCCGGCTCGAGCCCAGCCACCGCTCCGCGGCGCAACCCGAATCGCTCCGCTCGGGGCTCGGGCAGCGGTCGGCGCCGCCGCGGGACTGCTGCCGCCATCCACCAACCTTCCGTCTGCGGTCATAGCCGACATTCCCCGTCGGCCGTGACCGGCTACGATCGGGTTGTCGCCGTCGCTCTGGGCCGAAGATAATAGCCCGATCCAAGATTCAGGAGCGGACATGCTGGATTACGACGACTGGTTTACGGAGATCGCCGAGAAAGACGGCAGTGCCTTTTCCCTGCGCGTCACGGCCAAGCTCCATGAGGAGCAGACCCCCTATCAGACCATCGAGATCTATGAGACGACCGGCTTCGGAAATCTGATGGTCATCGACGGCTGCACCATGCTCAGCGAGCGGGAGAACTTCCTCTACCATGAGATGATGTCCCACCCGGCCCTGTTCACCCACGATGCGCCCCGGCGAGTGTGCATCATCGGCGGGGGAGACTGCGGTACCCTGCGGGAGGTGCTCAGGCACCCGGAGGTCGAATCCGTCACCCAAATCGACATCGACGAGCAAGTCACCCGGCTCGCCGAGGAGTATTTCGGGGAGCTCACCGAGGCCAACAGCGATCCACGTGCGACCCTCCTGTTCGACGACGGCATCCTGTGGGTGCAGCAGGCACCGCCGGACAGCATCGACCTGATCATCGTGGACAGCACCGACCCGGTTGGTCCTGCGGAAGGCCTGTTCACCGGTGACTTCTACTCGGACTGCCTGCGCGCCCTCGGTCCAGGCGGACTCCTCGTCCAGCAGAGCGAATCGCCCCTCTATCACCTGGATCTCATCCATTCCATGTACACGGCCATGCGGGGGGCCGGCTTTGCCGACCTGAAGACCCTCTTCTTCCCGCAGGCGATCTACCCCTCAGGCTGGTGGAGTGCCACCATGGCCCGCAAGGACCGCAAGATCGAGGGCTTCCGCGCTCAGGCTGCCGACGAGCGGGGCTTCGAGACGCGCTACTACAACAGCGACATCCATCGGGCGGCCCTCGCACAGCCCGAGTTCTTTCGCCGGGCCATGGAGCCGGGGGGCCACTGAACAGCACGAAGCTGAGCGGCGGTCATTCGGAGCTGTGCAGCACCTCGCCTTGCTGATTCGTGACCTGGACGCGGATTGGGATGCCTTGACGGATGCTGGCGCTCACCACGCAAAAGTCCTCGAACAGGTCCTTGCAGCGATTGAAGCGGGGGGAGCTCGCCAGCTCGTCGTTGATGATGAGCTTTACCTCCATGCCACCGATGCGCAGCCGCTTCTTGTCATTCCGAATCAGGATACAGGTCGCCTCCGTCTTCAGGCTGTGGGGGGGCGGCTCTTCCTTCGCCAGACAGTAGAGGAGGGCCGCGCTGAGGCAGTTGCCGGCAGCCGCTGCCAGCATACGCGAGGCATTGGGCCCGGATGCCCCCCCCAGGGGCGGCGGCTCGTCCATGAGGATATCCGCGACCTTTTTCCAATCGAACCGGACGTTGATCTGGTAGTTGTCGAGCTGTTCCAGGTGGATCTTGAAACGGCCTTCTTCTGACATGGGCTTCCTCCGGCCTGGCAGCGCGGGGCGATGGTTGAATGGAGGCGGCATATGGGTCAGTGACCCCGGGTCCGCCACTGGGCATTCTTGGGATCGCGCCGGGCCCGCACCACCGCCGCATCGAGCGAAGCCGGATCGGCGGTCCGGGTGCGCCAGTCACCGGACGGGATCACCGGACGGTCTTTGAGCCGCCGCCGGTAGACATAGATCCAGGCGCGCCCGTAGGGGGACGGGATCAGCAGTCGGCCGTAGAGACGGGGGTAATCCTCCAGCCGGTCGAGCTGGCGCATCCCGGCGTCGTCAATCCGGTAGACCTCCCCTGCGACCGCGGCGCGCCCGCCCCGGCTGAGCCCAGGATAGGCCCCCAGGTCGTACAGAGTGTAACAGGCGTCCGTCCGGTGCGGGCCGAGAAACTCGGCCCCCGCCAGGAGATGATGATTGACCTCGCCCCGCAGCAGGGTCCCGTACACGAAGACCCGGTGGCGCATCAGGGCTCGATGCGGCTTCCCAAGACTTCTAGGAACTTACGCATCCACTCCGGGTGGGCAGGCCAGGCCGGAGCGGTGACCAGCTTTCCGTCGGTGTGAGCGTTGGAGAAGGTGTCGTTGACCTCGCACCAGCTGCCGCCCGCCCGTTCCACATCCGGCTTGACGGCGGGATAGGCGGTGGCCGTTTTGCCTTCCAGGACGCCGGCGGCCACCAGGATCTGCTGGCCATGGCAGATGGAGGCGATCGGCTTGTCGGCAGCGGCAAAGTGGCGGACGATCTCGATGAGGCGGGGGTTGAGGCGCAGATACTCCGGGGCGCGCCCGCCGGGGATGACCAGGGCATCGTAGGCGGCAGGATCGACGGCCGCGAAGTCGGCATTGATGCCAAAGTTGTGCCCGCGCTTCTCGCTGTAGGTCTGATCCCCCTCGAAGTCATGAACCGCCGTGCGCACGCTCTCTCCCGGTCTCTTGTCCGGGCAGACGGCGTGTACCTCGTGCCCCACCATTTGGAGCATTTGGAAGGGCACCATCACCTCGTAGTCCTCGACGTAGTCGCCCACGAGCATCAGAATCTTTCTCGCAGCCATCGGGTCGCCTCCTCCGGTGATTGGCTTTTCGCTGAACGGCCCAAACTATAGCCGAAGCCCGCCACCCTCGCACTTCATGGCAGAGCAGCTCCACAAGCCCGCCCGCGGACGCGGGGCCCTCGGAAACCCGGACAACCGCTACGCGGAGCACCGCCGGGAGGCCGCGGACGACGGCTGGCACCGGGAGGCTCCTGCGCCCTTGAGGACCCGGCTGCAGGTCGACGCCAGCCGAGGCATCATCAGCTACAATCGCTCGCCGGACATCCCCTTCGACCGCTCCATCAACCCTTACCGTGGCTGCGAGCACGGCTGCATTTACTGCTACGCGCGGCCAACCCACGCATGGCTCGGACTCTCCCCCGGGCTCGACTTCGAGAGCCGGCTCTTCTACAAGCCAGATGCAGCCCGGCAGCTGACCCAAGAGCTGTCAAAGCCGAGCTACGTACCCGCAACGCTCGTGCTTGGGGCGAACACGGACCCTTACCAGCCAGTCGAGCAACAACTGCGGGTGACCCGGGAGATCCTAGAGGTGCTCGCTGCCTGCCGGCACCCGGTCGCGGTTACCACCAAGTCCGCATTGGTCCTCAGGGACCTCGGCCTGCTCGCAGAGATGGCGGAGCAGAGGCTCGTGGCGGTGAATGCGAGCATCACGACCCTGGAGCCCGAGCTGGCGCGGCGGCTGGAGCCCCGAGCCGCCGGACCCGGGCGGCGACTGGAGGTGGTCCGGGCGCTGGCGCAGGCGGGGGTACCGGTGGGGGTACTGGTCGCGCCTGTGATCCCGGCGCTTAATGATCACGAGCTTGAGCAGATCCTCGCCGCGGCCAAAGCGGCCGGTGCGAGCCGCGCGGAGACATTGCTGCTGCGGCTGCCGCTGGAGATAAAGGAGCTGTTTCAGGACTGGCTGGCGGCCCACTACCCGGCCCGTGCCGAGCGGGTGCTCAGCCTAATCCGCCAGTGCCGCGACGGCCGGCTGAACGATGCCAGTTTCGGGACACGCATGTCGGGCACCGGACCCTATGCGGACCTGCTGCGCCAACGCTTCGCTCTGGCATCCAGACGGCTGGGCCTCAACGGGCACGCGGAGCACTGGGACCTCGATGTCACCCGCTTTCAGCCGCCCAGCGGGCAGGGCAATCAGTTGACGCTCCTCGACTGAAGCGCCCCGTGTCCCACAGCCTCGGCGGCGCCGGCAGTTCGACGCCCCTAGGCGAGGGTCCCTGGACGGCCTAGCTCGGGAGCTCGCCCGACGCCCATGGTACGAACTTCGGAGGTGATGAAGGAGGATCATCGATGCTGCGTGCAAACCCAGAGTGTCAGAATGGCCTGGCCACGGCCCGTCCCCGGTCCGCTCGCCAGTGGATCCTCGCGTTGACCCTGGCCGCAGTCTGCGCTTCAGCCTTCGCGGCCGGCGCTTCCGGCCCGCAGGAGGCACAGCGCCTCATCGCGACCAGCGCGGACCATATGTTGGCGGCCCTTCAGGCAGAAGGCGATCACTTGCGCAACAACCCCGCCCGCATCCGCGCGTTGGCCGAACGCAACCTGGTCCCCCTTGTGGATTTCGAGCAGGTGTCCCGCCTCGTCCTCGGCAAGAGCTGGCGCACCGCGACCCCGGAGCAGCGCAGGCGCTTCATACGGGAGTTCCAACGCTTCGTGGTTCGCTTCTACACGGCGGCACTCATCGAGTACACGAGGGGCTCGGATATTCCCCAGGACGTCATGCGCTTCCTTCCCCTTCGCGCCGCCCCCGGGGACAAGCGGGTGACCGTCTCGTCGCGGGTGAAGCAGCCCGGCAGATCCCAAGTCATCCCGGTGGACTATCGCCTGTCCCTCTCCAACGGTGAGTGGAAGGTCTACGACGTGAGCGTCGACGGCGTCAGCCTGGTGGCGAGCTACCGCAGCAGCTTCGCAAACCAGATTCGGGAGCGCGGATTGGATGGACTGATCGCCAAGCTGGCACAGCGCAACGCCGAGCTGGACCGGAGGTGACCCTGGCGGGCGAGCTGAAACGGGGGCGGCAGCCTGCCGAGCCGGTCAGGAGAGCAGAACAACCCGGCGCGGCAATCCCTCCAGCAACCGTTTCCGGGCCCGCCGACTGCCTTGGCCACCTGGCGCTCTTTACCGAAAGTCGCGCGCAGCGCGCTCCGCGTCTCCCTCGCCCTGAGAGACGGCAGGGGGTGGGGGAAACGGCCATGGCGGCACCGACTTACACCCTCTGGGTGGCGCTGGCACCATGACCGTTACTATGAAAGTCGCGCGAATCCGCGCTCCACATCCCCCTCGCCCTCTGGGAGAGGGACGGGGTGAGGGAAACGGTCATGGCGCCAGCGACTTACATTTTCTGGGGTGGCGCTGGCACCATGACCGTTAGCCGAAACGCTCGGCAGCGGACATCAAGCGGCAGTGCCTCTCGACGGGTACAATGGCCCCTTGTCCCGCACCCACAGGGAGTAGCAGAGATGATTTATGCATTTGGTGTCGAGCTCCACATGCCATTCAAGGAGGCCCTAGAACAAGTCAACGAGGTCCTCAAGGGCGAAGGGCTGGGGGTGGTGAGCGATGTCGACGTGCAGGCCGTCATGCGCAGCAAGCTGCAGGAGGAGATGCCGGCCTACCGGATCCTGGGCGCCTGTGCGCCCCAACTCGCCAAGCGCGTGATGGACGCGGATCCGGAGGCCGGCGCGCTGCTCCCCTGCAACGTGATCGTACGCGAGATCAAGCCGGAGCTGACCGGCGTCACCTTCATGGACCCGGAGGCGATATTCGGCCTCACCGAGGACGAAGCCGTCATCCAGGCCGGACGGGATGCCCGCGCCCTGATCGAGGCCGTGAGGGATCGCCTCACCGGACAGCACCCGGTGGACCTCACGGCTTAGCACCGGCCCTCCCCGGGGTTGAGCAGGCCAAGGGTCCTGGGCGCCGCGCCGGATAATCATGTCGGCACGGCAACCGGCTCCGAAACGCCCTCCGCGAGACTGCGGACCTTCACCTAGTCGACCTTTCCGGCGGCGGGGGACACCATCTGGCCGCCGCCGACGCCCGCGACATGCTCGCATGGGACAACGGCGGCTTGTCGCCCGACGCATCGGTGCGCATCGCAGCTAGCGACCGTCCCGGACTGGAGCGGCGGCTGCGTTACTGCGCCCGCCCGGCGCTCCTCTCCACGAGCGTTGTCTCTAACGAGCCGGCTTACGACCACGCCGCCTGTCCACTCTGATTCGGGGGCGCGAGCTGGGGGGCGATAGCCCGGGCTTCCCGATCGATCCTTGCATCAGTCATTCGCTGCTGACGGGTCCGGATGAGGCCCAGGCGAGCGTTGAGGAGCTGGTGCTGTTTGATATCGGCGAGCTTCGTCTGGAGCCCCAGCTCCGCAACAGCCGGCTGCCTGGCTTTTTCGCGACAAAGCAGTGGGCGGCATCGAACGTTCCCGTCCTACGCAAGGCGGCGTCCAAGGGATTTCTGGCTTCCCCAGGACTGTCCGTTATGCTTAAAGAATAAGGCGATATCACGGAGCAGCGGCAGGGAACAGTTGGCCAAGCGAAGCTGGCCTCGGGCCTCCGAGGCGGCACCGCTCGAGGGGGGGTCTTTGCGGGCCTCTGGGGCCGCGTGGCAGCTGCACGACCCGGAGGGGAGGCAATGTGCCGACCTGAGCTTGAGGGTGGGCGGCGGGCGGCCCGAGGTCGTGACCACCCGCACATCCAGCTGCGCAGTTGGCTGCTCGCGGCAGGGCCATGGTCCAATGCGCGAGCGCGGCCCGGCAGGGGACGGCCCCCATGAGCCTGCGCAACCTCGACCGGATCTTCAGGGCCCACCGTGTGGCGGTGATCGGTGCCAGTGACGACCCAAGCAGTGTCGGTGCCATCGTGCTGCGCAACCTTGTGAGCTCCGGGTTCGGAGGGGTCGTTTATCCCGTCAACGCCGAGCAGGAGTCCGTGCAGGGGATCCTGGCCTACCCCACCCTCAACGACCTGCCCCGCACGCCAGACCTCGCAGTCATCTGTACGGCCGCCGCGACTGTGCCCAACTGGGTGCGCGAATGTGCCCGGAAGGGCATCCTGGGGCTAGTGATCGTCTCCTCGGGGTTTCGCGAGGCGGGGGAGGAGGGTCGGGAGCTGGAGCGGCGTATCGCTAAGGAGGCGAGCCGCTGCGACGGGATGCGCATCATCGGGCCCAACTGCCTGGGCTTGATTGTCCCGAGTCACGGTCTCAACGCCAGCTTCGCCCCCGCCACCCCGAGGAAGGGGCACGTCGCTCTCATCTCCCAGTCCGGCGCCTTGTCCACCTCGGTCCTCGACTGGGCGCTGGACCAGGACATCGGGTTCTCCTACTTCGTCTCCGTGGGCAACATGCTGGACGTCGGCTTCGGGGACCTGATCGACTACTTCGGGTCCGACCCGGGCACCCGCTCCATCATCCTCTACATGCAGTCGCTGGACGAGGCGCGAGGGTTCCTGTCCGCCGCCCGCGCCTTCGCCAGGACCAAGCCCATCGTCGCCTTCAAGTCCGGCCGCTTCGCGGAGTCGGCCCAGGCTGCCGCCTCCCACACCGGCGCGATGGCGGCAGAGGATGCCGTCTACCAGGCCGCCTTCGAACGCGCCGGCATCGTACGGGTGGGGCACATCGACGATGTCTTTGACTGTGCGGAGCTGCTGGCGCGCCAGCGCCCTCCGCCCGGGGCACGCCTGGCCATCGTTACCAACGCGGGAGGCCCTGCAGTCATCGCCGCCGATGCCCTGCTCAGCCGCCAGGGGATACTGGCCACCCTTGCCGAGGAAACCCTTCAGCGGCTCGACGCCGTTCTCCCGCCCGCATGGTCCCGGGGCAATCCGGTCGATATCCTGGACGATGCGCCTCCGAAGCGATTCGGCGAGGCAACCGAGTTGGTGCTCGAGGATGCCGGAGTCGACGCGGTGCTGGTCATCCTTGCGCCGCAGGCAATGACTGACCCGACAGTCAGCGCGGAGCTCGTGGGGGACATCGCGGGCCGCACAGACAAGCCCATCCTCGCCGCCTGGATGGGAGGGCGCCGCGTGCAGGACGGGCTTCGGATGCTGAGCCACGCCGGGATTCCAGCCTACACCACCCCCGAGGGGGCGGTGCGGGCCTTCATGCACCTGGTCTCCTATGCGCGCAACCTGGAGACCCTCTATGAGACCCCCCGAAACATCCCGCTCGAGTTCACCTTCAACCGCCAGACGGTGCGGCGGCGCTTCCGCAACCTGATCACGGAGCGTGTCGAGGTCCTCAGCGAGAAGCGGTCCAAGGCCCTGATCAAGGCCTACCACATCCCGGTCAACAGGACATACAACGCGACGAGCGGCGATGCCGCGGTAGCGGCGGCCCGCCGCTGCGGCTACCCGGTGGTGGTCAAGGTCCTCTCGCCGCAGGTCTTGCACAAGACCGAGGTGGGCGGGGTGGCGCTCAACCTGCAGAACGATGAGGAGGTACGGGGTGCCTGCGCCGGCATCATCTCACGGGCGCGCAATCTGCGCCCCGACGCCGCCGTGGAAGGGGTCACGGTGCAACATATGGTCGACATCCGCGACGGGGTGGAGATGATCATGGGCGCCAAGAGGGACCCCACCTTCGGGGCGGTGATCATGGTGGGCATGGGCGGAATCGCCACGGACATGTATCTGGACCGCAGCCTGGGGCTCCCGCCGCTCAACGAGCGGCTCGCGCGGCGCATGCTCGAGTCCCTGCGCTCCTGGCCGCTGCTGCAGGGTTACCGGGGACACCCGGGGGTCAACCTGGACCGGCTCATCGAGATCCTCATGCGTTTCTCCTACTTGGTGGCCGATTACTCGGAGATCCGCGAGCTGGACGTGAATCCGCTGCTCGTCACCCCGCACGACGTGGTGGCCGTGGATGCACGCATTGTGCTGGACACCCGCCTGCTCGGCCGAGCCCGACAATACTCGCACCTTGCGATCTGCCCGTACCCCGAGGAGTACGTGCGCCCCGCGACCCTCAAGGACGGAACCCCCGTGGTGCTCCGGCCCATCAAGCCCGAGGACGAGCCCCTGTGGCACGAGCTGCTGAAGATGATGTCCCCGCAGTCGATCCGCTTCCGCTTCCGCTCCCTGTTCAAGAGCACCACCCACGAGATGGCGGCACGCTATTGCTACATCGACTACCAGCGGGAACTTGCGATCGTCGCTGAGGCCACGCTCCGCGGAGAGCGGAAGCTGATCGGCGTCGGCGGGCTGTCCGCGGATGCGGACCACATGACTGCCGAGTTCGCCGTGCTGGTGGCAGACCCCTGGCAGGGCCGGGGTCTGGGGGGCATGCTGCTGGACTATTCCATACAGGTTGCCAGAGCCTGGGGAGTCACCTCGGTCGTTGCCGAGACCGATCCGGCGAATGTACGAATGCTCGAGCTGTTTCGCAAACGCGGTTTTCACCTCTCCCGTGATTTCGAGGAGGACGTGGTGCGCCTGGACAAGATGCTACGCTGAATAGGACCACAGGGTTCCGGCAGCGGGTTATAGCGGCTTAGATGCCGTAGATGAGGCTCAGGATCTCACCGTTTGCGGTCACGCCGATCCGGCGCCAGCTGTCAGGCAACGCCGGGTTCCCTGCGGATACCCTTGCCCACCGCGCCCGGGCGCTCTTCACCCGGCCGGCAAAGGGTCCGCAGCTGGACTTTTCGGTCTGCTTGTTAACCGCGACTTGCCTCTGGCCGAACGCCCTGGACCGGTCCCCCGTCTATAATCCGCGCTGTCCCCTTGCGAGGCGCTGAGGAGGCCGCGCAACAGCAACCATCCTCCGTTAGGACGAGCTGCGGATGAGCGAGGGGAAGACTGCGACAAACGAACCGACAACCCTGTTCCCCTATCCCCATGACCGCCGACTTCGACCTCACCTACCGTGTCCGCCCGGCGTCGCCGCAGGCGCATCTGTATGCCGTCGAGCTGGAGATTCCAAGGCCCCATGTCCCGAGCCTGGTCCTGGACATGGCCGCATGGATTCCGGGCAGCTACATGATCCGGGACTTCGCCAAGAACATCGTCAGGATCGAGGCGACCGACTCCACCGGACCGGTCGATCTGGAGAAGCTGGATAAGCAGACCTGGCACCTCGGCTCCCCGCACGGTCCCCTGACCATTCGATATCAGGTCTACGCTTGGGAGCTTTCCGTACGGGCTGCGTACCTGGATACGACACACGGCTACTTCAATGGACCCAGCCTCTTCCTCCGGGTGGGCGGCATGGACCGGGTGCCGTGCAGGCTGGTCCTGGAGGCACCTGACGGGGAAGGGTTTGCGGCATGGCGGGTGGCGACCAGTCTGCTCCCGCTGGACGCGGAGCCGCACGGATTCGGGAGCTATCAGGCGGACGACTACGAGGACCTGATCGACCACCCCGTGGAGATGGGTACCTTCAACCTGATCCCCTTCGATGTTCCCGCGCCCTCTGATTCGGCCGCAGCTGTGCGGCTGGTACCGCACGCCATGGCGATTACCGGGCGGCATTGCGCCGACGAGGCCCGCCTGAAGCACGACCTGCCCCGTATCTGTGCGCAGCATGCGCAACTCTTCGGGGAGCTGCCCGTGGACCGTTATCTGTTTCTCACCACTGCCGTGGGGGAGGGCTACGGGGGGCTGGAGCACCGCTATTCCACCAGCCTCATCTGCAGCCGCGACGACCTGCCGGCGGCAGGGGAGGAGAAGCCCACCGAGGGCTACCGCCGATTCCTCGGCCTGTGCAGCCACGAGTATTTCCACCTCTGGCATGTCAAGCGGATCCGGCCGAGAGCCTTCGTTGGCCAGGGCCTGAGCAAGGAGGTCCATACCCGTACCTTGTGGGCTTTCGAGGGGATCACCTCCTATTACGATGAGCTCGCCCTCGTGCGCAGCGGCTGTATCGACGAGCGGGGGTACCTGGAGCTGCTGGCCCAGACCGTCACACGGATGCAGCGCACACCG
>Ga0307418_1000318_pt1 | contig 14511 bp, 14 predicted proteins | sample SalMarWE160220MG_2_FD_202160 | JGI IMG/M metagenome (GOLD analysis project Ga0307418, IMG submission 202160) | Salt marsh sediment microbial communities from the Plum Island Ecosystem LTER, Massachusetts, United States - WE1602-20 | ecosystem: Environmental > Aquatic > Marine > Intertidal zone >...
ATCCAGGTCCGGGGGACCCTGATCCCCCCCCTTTCCGCTCCAGGGGTCTTTGTTTCCGCCACCCGGCTCATTCCAGGCCATAGTCTCTCCGCTGAAAATACTCATTGTCCGGTTCTTGCCGTCGCGCCCCGCCGCATTCTAGGAAGGCTCCCCGGCTTCGGCAAACCCGCCAGGCTCCCAGTCCGGCCAAGCACCCTATCCTCCGGCGCCGGCTGCCACCTTACCGGGCTCCCGGGCATGGAGACGCATCTGCACCGATCCGTCCAGGCTCAGGAGCCGCTCCAGCTTGCGCCGAGGCACCATCACCTCCATATCCCATCCGCCGTCGCGCGTCGGCCGGTCGGCGACGACGCGGGCATTGGCAAAGAACCAAGCCCGGAGTCCTCCGTCCAGCGGACCGAGCGATACCCACTGATGCACACGGTCTGTCTGAAAATATTCCGCTACGGCCGTAACCAGGAGGTCGACTCCCTCCCCTGTCGCCGCCGACAGCCAGACCCGCTGCACCCGGCCCTGGGCGTCACGATCGACCTGCGGGCAAGCGCCGGGCACCAGGTCGATCTTGTTGAACACCTGCATCTGGGGAATCTCTCCGGCCCCGATCTCCGACAACACTCCCTCGACGTCGCGGATAGACGCGGAGCGCCTGGGGCTGGCGGCATCCACAACGTGCAGAAGTAAATCCGCCGTGCGCGTCTCCTCCAGGGTCGAGCGGAATGCGGCAACAAGCTCGTGGGGCAGGTGGTTGATGAATCCGACCGTGTCCGCAAGGATCACAGCGTCGCCTCCTGAAAGGGGCAAACGTCTCAGGGTCGGGTCGAGGGTCGCAAACAACTTATCCGCCTGGTACACAGCGGACCGCGTCAGCCGATTGAACAACGTCGACTTGCCTGCATTCGTATAACCTACAAGGGACACGCTCGGCAACTCCGCCCGACTGCGCGCCCGCCTCCCTTGCGAGCGTTGGACTGTAATGCGCTCAAGGCGCCGGCTAATCACGGCAATCCGCTTCCCAATCAACCGACGATCCGCCTCCAGCTGGGTCTCGCCTGGGCCACGCAGCCCAATGCCTCCCTTCTGCCGCTCCAGGTGCGTCCAGCCGCGTACCAGCCGGGTCGACAGGTGGCGCAGCTGGGCCAGCTCCACCTGCAGCTTACCCTCGAAGGAGCGCGCCCGCTGGGCGAAGATGTCAAGGATTAGGCCGGTGCGGTCCAGCACGCGGCATTGGAGGTGGCGCTCAAGATTACGCTCCTGGGCCGGTGACAGGGCATGGTCGAAGATCACCAGCTCTGCCTCTTCGGCCGCGACCAGCCCCTTCAGCTCCTCCGCCTTACCCGAGCCGACGAACAACCGGGCGTCCGGGACCGTGCGGGACCCGCCGACCAGCCCGACCACCCGGGCACCTGCGGCGTCCGCAAGCTGGCGGAACTCGTCCAGCTCGGCTGCGTCGGTGTCGGCGCCAAAATTGAGGTGAACGAGGACGGCCCTCTCCCCTGCGCTTGGACGCTCAAACATGTGCGCCGGCGACGGTGTCCTCGTAGCTTCGGGGGATTGGTTTCACCTCGACGTGGACCGGTCGCGACGGATGGTCGCGACCATCTCCTCAGACGTTCCCAGGCTCCGGCTGACCCTCGGCGCTGGGAACCGGAAGCTTGACGTTGCGGGAGGGGACGACGGTCGAGATCGCGTGCTTGTAGATCATCTGACTGACGTTGTTCTTCAGAAGGACAACGAACTGGTCGAACGATTCGATCTGCCCCTGGAGCTTGATTCCATTCACCAGGAAAATCGAGACGGGCACGCGCTCCTTACGCAGCGCGTTAAGAAACGGGTCTTGTAGGCTCTGCCCCTTGGACATGGGTTATCTCCTTGTTTTATAAGTAGGGACCCGGATTAGACACTAAGGTGCCGACAGGCCGGCGCCGACAACAAAATGGTAGCGTAGCATAGCCGCGGCTGATTTTGCCTGCGTCATCGGCACGCCACCTCGATAAGGTGAAGGGCCTGGGTCAAGGACGCTCCGCTCGCGGGAAGCCACTCGCATTGCTCGGTGCGAAGCCAAGTCATTTGGCGTTTAGACAGCTGTCGCGTGGCAATGATGCCGCGCTGCACCATCTCGTCGTACGTATAGTTCCCCAAAAGGTATTTCAACATCTGCCGGTAGCCCACCGACCGCATCGAGGGCATCTCGGGGGTCAGGTCCCCGCGGGCCCACAGGGTGCGGGCCTCCTGCTCGAACCCCTGGTCCAGCATACACAGGAACCGCTGCTCAATGCGACGGTGCAGGACCGTCCGATCGGTTGGCGCGTACGCGAGCTTGAGCAGGCGGAAGGGAAGCTCCGCCTGCTCGCCACCTTGGTCCAGGAGCTCGCTCATCGGAGCTCCCGTCAGTAGGTAGACCTCAAGCGCCCGCTGGATGCGCTGGGGGTCCCGGGGATGAATCCGCCGGGCGGAGGCCGGATCCACCGCTGCGAGCCGCCGGTGCAGCGCCTCCCAGCCAAGCTTCATCGCCTCCCGGGTAATCTGCCCCCGCAGATCCGCATTTGCGCTCGGGAGGGTCGAGAGCCCTCGGCTCAGCGCCCGAAAATAGAGCATCGTGCCCCCCACCAACAGCGGGATTCGGTCAGTCGCGGCGATCGCTACCATCTCCCGTAAGGCATCTGCACGAAACCGGGCTGCAGAATAGGTCTCGGTGGGATCGCAGATATCGATCAGCCGGTGGGGCGCCCGGCCTAGGACCTCCGGCCCCGGCTTTGCCGTGCCTATGTCCATCCCCCGGTAGACGAGGGCAGAGTCCACGCTGACGATGTCGCATGGCAGGCGGGAGACCAGCTCCACAGCCAGCTCGGTCTTGCCTGAGGCGGTCGGCCCCATGAGCAGAACGGCGAGCGGGCGCCGGTCCGGACTCGGCGAGCCCATTGTTGGGGCAGGCGCCTCAGCGCCCGCGCATAAACAGGCGGTCAAGCTCGCGCTGCGAAAGCCTGACCCAGGTTGGACGGCCGTGGTTGCACTGATCGGCCCGCTCGGTCTCCTCCATCGCCCGCAGCAAGGCGTTCATCTCCTCCAGGCTCAACCGCCGATTCGCCCGCACGGAGCCGTGGCAGGCCATGGTTGCCAGGGCGGCGTTCATTTCCTCCCGCAGGCGCTCACTGCTGGCGTGCGCGACCAGATCGGCTAGCAGGTCGCGCAAGAGCCTCTCCGCGTCCGCGTCCTGGAGCAACGCCGGCACCTCGCGGACCACCAGGCTCTCGCTACCCACCCGGTCCACCGTAAGCCCGAGGGCCTTGAGCACCTCTTCGCCGGCCTCCGCGAGATCCGCCTCCCGGCGGCTCACCCGCACGACGACAGGCACCAGCAGGGGCTGGCTGCGCATGGCCCCCGCGGCCCACGCCCGCTTGAGCCGCTCGTAGCGGATCCGTTCGTGGGCGGCGTGCATATCCACGATAACCAAGCCATCCGACGCCTGGGCCAGCACGTAGGCGCCCCCCAGCTGCCCGATGGCGAAGCCAAGCGGGGGGACGGATGTGCATCCTCGGTCTTCGGGGGTTGCCTGGTCCACCGCTTTCGCGGGATCCGTCGGACGCTGGACCTCCACGGTGAAGTCGTACGCCGTGCCCCGATCGGCGATGCCCAGAGGCATGGACTGATAAGGCCGGCCGGAGGAAAAGAATGAGCCGGCGCCCCCGGGGACGGGCAGGGGTGGTGGCCGGGGTTCCGGAAGGCCCACCGAGCCCGCGGTCGCCCCCAGCGCCACGCGGCGGCCGAGTGTCCGGAAAATGAAATCGTGGACCTGGCGGGCCTCCCGAAAGCGCACCTCGTGCTTGGCCGGATGGACGTTGACATCCAACTGGATGGGCGGAAGCTCCAGATAAAGCACGTAGGCAGGATGGCGCCCATGGTGAAGCACATCCTGGTAGGCTTGGCGCACCGCATGGGTGACCAGCTTGTCACGCACCATGCGGCCGTTGACATAAAAGAACTGCAGGTCCGACTGGGTCCGCGAGAAGGCTGGGCTTGCGATCCATCCCCGCAACCGCAGCCCTACGGCATCGCCCTCAACCTCCAGGCAGTGCTCCACGAAGGCCTCGCCCAGGAGCTCCCTCAGGCGCTGGGCGGAGCAACCCGCCACCCCGTGCCCCCCGGGGAGGTCGAGCACACCCCGGCCATTGTGAGCAAGCCGGAACGCAACCCCACCGTGCGCCAAAGCCATCCGGCGCACCACCTGCTCCATGTGGGCAAATTCGGTCCGGTCGGAACGCAGAAACTTGCGGCGTGCCGGCGTGTTGTAGAAAAGGTCCCGCACCTCCACGGTCGTCCCCGCCGGGTGCGCGTCGGGCACCGGCTCCCCCACACGGTCCCCGTTGGCGCAAACCCGCCAGCCGTGCGGATCGTCCCCGGACCTGGAGGCAATCTCCAGGCGGGAAACCGAGGCAATGGCCGGCAGGGCTTCACCCCGGAACCCTAGGGTTGCGACGGACTCCAGGTCCATCAGGGCCGAGATCTTGCTCGTGGCGTGTCGGGTCAGGGCCATGGACAGGTCGTCCCGCCCGATCCCGGTGCCGTTGTCGCGCACCCGCAACAGCTTGGCGCCGCCCTGCTCCACCTCGATCTCCAGCCGATGGGCGCCCGCGTCCAGGCTGTTCTCAATCAGCTCCTTCGCAACGGAGGCGGGCCGCTCAACGACCTCGCCCGCAGCAATCTGGTTGACGAGCTCAGACGGAAGGAGATGGATCCGGTTTGCCATACCGGGATGGAATCAGAAACTCCCCAACCCTTCAACTAACGGTAACCAAGGAGGCCAACGAACGGCCTCCCGCCCGTTGTCAGCTTCCGGGAATGGTCAGCACCTGCCCAGCCTGGATGTCATCGCCGTCGATGCCGTTTACCGAGCGCAGGGAGTCGAGGCTCACGTCATACTCTTTCGCGATTGCAGCGAGGGTCTCTCCCCGAATGATCACGTGCCGACGACGTGACTCTTCTGCAGCCAGGATCGTTCCGGGCGGGGGGAAGCTCTCAAAATACTTATTGACGCCCCGGAGGATCGCTCCTGCGATCTTCTGTTGGTAGGTCGGCGAGCGCAGCCGTCGTTCATCCGCCCGATTCGAGAGGTAGGCTGTCTCGATCAGCATGGAGGGGATGTCCGGCGCCTTCAGGACCACAAACCCCGCCTTCTGGATCCGGGTCTTGTGCATGTCCCCCAGGTGGTCGAGGCTCGCGAGGACCTTGCGGGCGGCCACGACGCTGCGCTCCATGGTTGCGCTCTGCGTCATGTCGAGAAGGACGTTTGCCAAGTCGTCCTTGCTGTCGCTCAGATCGATGCCCCCGATCAGATCCGCGCTGTTCTCTTTGTCTGCCAGCACCCGCGCCGCCTCGCTGCTGGCGCCCCGGAGCGACAGGGTATACACGGTGGCACCGCTGACCCCCGGATCGTCGCAGGCGTCCGCGTGGATGGAAATGAAAAGGTCCGCCTTATGCTTTCTCGCCAACGCGATCCGCTCGCGCAGACCGACGTAGTAGTCACCGTCGCGGGTCAGAAACGGGCGCATCCCCGGTTCCCGCCTCATGAGCTGTGCCAGCTTGCGCGCGATCGCGAGGGTGATGTTCTTCTCCCGAGTCCCGTCCGGCCCGGTCGTTCCCGGGTCATCTCCGCCATGCCCGGGGTCTATCGCGACTACCACATCGCGCAGCTTCTTGGAGGGTCGATGGTCGTGCCGGCGGGCGGAGCGCGCCGGACCCGCACCGTCGCGATCCGACCCCGAGGGACTGAGGTCCACCACCAGCCGGTAGCCGTAGCGGTTGTTTGGACGCAGCAGAAAGCTCTTGACTCGCGCCGCCCGCTTCAAATCAAGCACGATCCGCAGATCATCTCCGGCCCGAATGCCGCTGCGCATGCCGGCTAGGAGTCGGTCCCTCGCCTCGGCAATCGGCAGCTTTCCGGTCAGGCGCGCGTCGGGAATGTCGATCACGACCCGTGGTGGGTTGTCCAGTGAGAAGATCGTGTGCGAGATCGACGCCGCGGCGTCGATCACGACCCGAGTCCGGTCCGGCGCCGGCCAGACACGAGCGCCACGGATGTCCACCTGCTGCGCCTGTGCGGAAACCGCCGACAGCAGGAACAGCGCCAGGATGAATCGACTCATCGGGGTGCCCCAAGCGGATGTTCTTACTGCGGAAAAGAGTTGCACCGTTAGGATAGTACCCAAACGCGCTGCTTTTCAAGTAAAAACGCAGCATTAGCACCTCTTTCTCAATCCCGGCTTACACTTTGTCGTACAGATGCAACAAATCGCCGTCATTGCGCCTCATCGTTGATGCCGCTTACAGCGGCCAGCCGCCTTAGGACGCGCTCACCCGCTGGGGTGCGCGCCGCGAGCCGCAGGGTGCGTCCCGGTGAGGCGTGACCGATCTCGACGTCCAGGTCCGGGGCGGGCAGATTGCTGGCCGCCCGCTCCGGCCACTCGACGAAAAGCAGGCTATCCTGGCCCAACAGGTCCCGCAGGCCCAGGTATTCCAGCTCCTCGGGGTCCCTCAGCCGATACAGGTCCAGGTGAAACACGGCCTTCTCCCTCAGCTGATAGGGCTCCAGCAGCGTATAGGTAGGACTGGGCACGGAGCCCGAATGGCCGAGTCCCCGCAGGATGCCGCGCACGAGAGTCGTCTTTCCGGTCCCCAGATCCCCTTTCAGCAGAACGATGAGTGGGGTCTGGAGTTGCGTCGCCAGCCGGCGGCCAAAGGCATCTTGCGCCTCCTCGCTGTCCAGGTGCAGCTCGATCACTGCGCAGACCCGCGGTTGCTCGTCGGTCGCAGCTCTGCGATGAGATCGCTTGCCAGCATGCCCCGCTCGCCCCCGCCGGCGGCGGCCGCATCCCCGGCCGCCGCATGCAGACACACCCCGAAGCAGGCCGCCTCCTCCAGAGAAAGGCCTTGCGCAATCAGCGCCGCGATCACGCCGGTCAGAACGTCTCCGGTTCCGCCGCTGGCCATCCCCGGGTTGCCGCCGTCGCACACGCCTGGCGGTTTCCGGGAGGCGCCGAAGATCAAGGTGCCGGCGCCCTTCAGCACCGCCACGCCTCCGTAGCGCTCCTGTAGACGGCGTACGCTCGCGAACCGGTCCGCCTGGATCTCTTTCGTGGTGCTCCCCAATAGGCGCGCGGCCTCCCCGGGGTGCGGGGTCAGCACCCAATGATTGTGCGCACGAGGCGCGGCAGCCAGGAGATTGAGCGCATCTGCATCGACGACCAAGGGTCGTTCGGTCTGCAGCACATACTCCAACAGCTCGCGTCCCCATTGGTCCTGGCCGAGTCCCGGCCCCACCGCGATGACCGTGGCCCGGTCGACCATCGGGACGAGATCCGCGGCGGCTGTCACACCTCGGCACATGAGCTCCGGCTGAGCAATGTTGATCAGATGGGCATGCTCCGGGTGGGTCGCCACAGTGACCAGCCCGGCCCCTGCCCGCAGGGCCCCAGTACCTGCCATGCGCGGTGCCCCACTAAAGCCGGGGGCACCACCGACGATCAGCACGTGGCCGAAGCTCCCCTTGTGCGCGCTGGGCGCGCGGCGCCCGAGTCGATCCCCCTGGCTCCGCCAGTCGAGCCGGCGGGCCGACAGGATCTCCCGGGAGTAGACGACAGCCGGGACCTGGAGGGCATCGAAGCGAATCTGGCCACAGCAGTCGGGCCCCCTGTCCGTGAACATGCCCTGCTTCAGACCGACGAAAGAGATCGTCGCATCCGATCGAACCGCGGTGCCGAGGATCTGCCCCGTATCCGCGTGCAGGCCGGAGGGTATGTCGATGGCGAGCCTGGGGGTGCGGTGGGCGTTGATCTCGTCGATGGCTGTCGCCCAGGTGCCCTCCACGTCCCGCTCCAGACCAGTGCCGAAGATCGCATCCACGATCAGGTCCGTACGCCTGGGCAGCCCCGCGTACGACTCCACGGCGCCGCCCGCGTCCTGGTAATCCTTGGCCTTGGCCTGGGCATCACCCCGCAGACGGGATGTATCCCCGAGCTGAAGCACACGTACTGCGAGGCCCGCCTGGCGGGCGAGACGGGCGACCACATAGCCATCCCCGCCATTGTTCCCAGTCCCGCATAGCACGGTCAGGTCGCGCGCGTCCGGCCAGCGGTCACGAAGCAGCCGATAGGCGGCCGTGCCCGCCCGCTCCATGAGCTCCGCACCGGGTATTCCATGCTCCTCGATCGCACACCGGTCGAGCTCCCGGATCTGCTCGGCCCGGTAGAGCGCATGTGGTAGAAGGTCGGTCTGCGGCATTGGACGTGTCATTCCTGGGCTACCTGTGAGTTGTACCGCACGCCCTCCGGCGAGCGGTATGGGCTAAAGTCGTATACCAATCTGCGAGAAACGGTGTCGCTTTTGAAACCCGCCCGCACTATGTCATGCATCTGACCTCGGATCGCCTTCCTGTCTCCCGGGACTACAAGGAGCTGGCGGCCCGCATCAAGCGCTGGGGACAGGGGCTCGGCTTTCAGCAGGTGGGCATCGCTGACACGGATCTGGGAGAGGCCGAGGCCCGCCTCGCCGACTGGCTTGCCAAAGGCCGCCACGGCAGTATGCATTACATGGGCCGGCACGGTGGCAAACGGGCCCGCCCCGCGGAGCTGGTACCCGGCACGCTGCGGGTCATCTCCGCCCGGATGGATTACTTGTCAGAGCCCCGCCCGCGCACGGAGCAGGTCCTGGAGGACCCGGCGGCTGGCTTCGTGTCGCGCTATGCCCTCGGGCGGGACTACCATAAGGTTTTGCGTAGCCGACTGCATGCGCTCGCGGCGCTGATCGGGCGGGAGGTCGGGGCGTTCGGGTACCGGGTGTTCGTCGACTCCGCCCCCGTCATGGAGAAGCCACTGGCCCAACAGGCAGGCCTCGGCTGGATCGGCAAGCACACAAACCTCATCTGCGCCGAGGCGGGCTCCTGGTTCTTCTTGGGGGAAGTCTATACCGACTTGCCCCTCCCTACCGATCGGCCCGCACGCGACCACTGCGGCACCTGCCACGCGTGCCTGGACGCCTGCCCGACCGGCGCCATCGTTGCCCCCTACGAGCTCGACGCGCGCCGCTGTATCTCCTACCTGACCATCGAGCTGAGGGGCGACATCCCAGAGCCCTTGCGCCCACTCGTGGGTAACCGCATCTACGGCTGCGACGATTGCCAGCTGGTCTGCCCCTGGAACAGGTTTGCCCGCCTGTGCCAGGAGCCGGACTTCCTGCCCCGTGGCGAACTCGATGCCCCAACCCTGCTGGACCTATTCGCTTGGGAAGAGCCCGAGTTCCTCCGCCGAACCGAGGGCAGCCCGATTCGACGCATCAAATACCCCGCGTGGCTGCGCAACCTGGCAGTCGCCCTCGGGAACGCCCCCGCTTCTGCGCGCATCGCACGCGCCCTCGCCGCTCGCGCTGAGCATCCGAGCGAGCTGGTCCGTGAGCATGTCCGCTGGGCCCTGCGCCGGCAGGAAGCGGGCGCGGGGGGCAGCACCTAGTCCACGCCGGCGGAAATCACGGGGCCACCTTCGATCGCGTCCTCTGTGCGGGCCTTTCACAGCGCGGCCTGCCATCTCGGGGCACTACCAGAAACGGTGGCAGAATCTTTGCGCTGGTGCAGTAGCCGCAACCGCCGGGGCGTTTCCGTGTCCCGACCTTCAGAAGCGCATCAGATGCTCCCGGTAGTGGCGCAGCTCCGCGATCGACTCTCGAATGTCCTCGATGGCCAGATGCGCGGACTCCTTCTGAAACGCCTCCGCCACCGCTGGGGCCCACCGCTGTGCCAGGATCTTCACCGTACTGACGTCCAGATTCCTGTAGTGGAAGAAGGCCTCCAGCCGAGGCATGCAGCGGGCCAGGAAGCGTCGGTCCTGGCAGATACTGTTCCCGCACAACGGGGAGCTGCCCTGGGCCACATGGCGTTGCAGGAAATCCAGAGTCTCCTGCTCCGCCTGCCGGAGATCGTGGTGGCTCGCTCTGACGCGCTCCAGCAGTCCTGAATTCCCGTGATGCTCCTTGTTCCAATCGTCCATGGCCGCCAGCACCGGATCCGCCTGGTGAACCGCGATCACCGGGCCCTCCGCCACGACACTCAGGTCGCTGTCGGTCACCAGGGTGGCGATCTCCAGGATCTCGTCCCGAAAGGGGTCGAGTCCGGTCATCTCGAGGTCCAGCCACACCAGATTGGTGTCTTGTTGCGCCATGGGCACTCTCCGCGGTCAAAGGGGGCGCAGTGTAACCGAGAATGCAGGGGGATCATCCCCCCGGGAGCGACGCGCGCCAACGCCAGGCAGCGTCGCTGGCCGGCGTGAACGGCCGTCACTAAAATGCAGTCCCATTGCTTAACGTCTTGGGGCCGGCGCAGCGGCAGCCCGCCGCGACGCCAACCTGTGACATCCACCCCGGGAAAGGGATGCGCGGTAACGCCAACCCGGCAAAAGGAGGGCGCTGTGGCCAAGTGGCTGATGAAGTCCGAACCCGATGTCTTCGGCATCGACGATCTTGCGGCCCGGCCAGATCAAACGGAGCCATGGGACGGCGTCCGCAATTACCAGGCCCGCAACATGATGCGTGACCAGATGAAGCTGGGGGACCAGGTCTTCTTCTATCACTCAAACTGTGCCGAGCCGGGCATCATCGGCATCATGGAGGTGGCGCGCGAGGGCTATCCGGATCAGACGGCCTTCGATCCCGAGTCCGATCACTACGACCCCAAGAGCGAGCCAAATCGTCCGCGCTGGTTCCTGGTCGATGTTCGCTATGTCCGCCACCTGAAGCGCAACATCCCCTTGAGCGAATTGAAGCAATACGAAGCCGGACCGCTGTCGGGGATGCCCCTGGTGCGTAAGGGCAACCGACTTTCGGTAATGCCGGTCACTCCTGAGCAGTGGAACTTCATTCTGGGCCTGGAGTGAGCCTCCGGGCATCACGCAGAGTCAGGGAGACAGCATCTCACGCGGGGACAGCGTGGCGCCGGGCCCGCAACCGCAGGCCCAGGCTCCGGCCCCCTTACTCGGGGGCCTTCCAGTAGAAGTCCTGGGACACCGCCCCGTTAGCCGGCACCGTCACCGATCGTGTCTGCACCTTCCCGGCATTGTCTGCGGACACGCGATAGTGACCAGCTGGAAGCCGGGCGTAGAAGAAGGGGCCGTCGGATACAGCGTCGAGTAGGGTGTGGCCGCCGCCCGTGGTGATCTTCACGCGCACATCCGCGAGGTAAGCCCCGGACTTGCCATAGGCGAACAGGAGGCGCAGATTGTACTGGGACTTGACTTGGTCCAGTGCCTGCCGGTCCGAAACACCGACCCCGCCGCTCACGTAGCTGATGTTGCCCACCGTCTTCACGTCGAGGGCCGGCTCGTCGGCCCGCGCCGGCCCGACCGCGAGCCCGATGCCGACCAGAAGGAACACAAAAAGAGCGCCAATTCGGCTGTTCATCGTGGGGTACTCCTGCGCAGATTAGGCAAAGCTGGATCACTGCCGCCCGGTCGCCGACGATACTCCCGCCGAGGGGATCTCAACAAGCCAGTCATGAGACATGGGGCGGCTGGGGACGCACTGATTATGATCGCCCATTATCCCCCCGGAACCGAGGCTCCCCCAATGTCACGCGTGCGCCCTTACCCATATACAGACTGGGAGCCCCAGCTGGATGCAAGCGCCAGGAGCAGTGTGCTGGATGACCTGGAGGGCGGCAGCGTGCTCTATTTCCCGGAGCTCGCCTTCCCCTTCCAGCCGGAGGAAAAGACCCTGTTCGAGACGCAGTGGTCGGGCAGCGCCAAGAACATCAGCTATCGGCCCGACACGGGGGAGGTCAAGGGCGTGCAGGCCGATTCGGATAGTGCCAGTCTGATCGCCAACATGATGCGGCGCTACGCGGACCTGAGCTTGGACCTCGTGGGGTCCCTCTTCCCGGACTACATGCCGTCACTGGGCCGCGCCCGCACCAGCTTCCGCGCCGTCGAGATTGCCGGGCGGCCGAGCTCGGTCGCCAAGGACGACACCCGCCTCCACGTGGATGCTTTTCCCTCGAGCCCCGTTCGGGGTGAGCGCATCCTGCGGGTGTTCTCCAATGTGAATCCCTCCGGCCTGACCCGTAACTGGCGCCTGGGGGAGCCGTTCGAGCCCTATGCCCGGCGCTTCGCGCCGCGCGTCAAGCCGCCCTTCCCGGGGAGCCATTTCCTGCTTCGAACGTTGGGCATCACCAAGTCCAGACGCAGTCTCTACGACCACTACATGCTGCGCCTGCATGACCTGGGCAAACAGGATACCGGGTGGCAGCAGGGCTCGCCCCAGGAGCGCATCGATTTCCCCCCTGGCTCCACCTGGCTCTGCTTCACGGACGAGGTCCTGCACGCAGTGCTCTCCGGCCGCTTCCTGCTGGAGCAGACCTTTCACGTGCGGGTCAGCGCGATGCGGCACCCGGAGCGCTCGCCGCTCCGGGTGCTGGAACGTATCGTCGGCGTACCGATGCGCAACGGCTAACCCGGGGGGAGAGCGACGGGGATAAGGGCCTCGGAGCTGCTTACAAGGTCACGAGAGCCAAGCGAGGCGGCGCGGTCAGCCCGCTGCCAGGGAGACCATCTGCATCACCGCCCAAGCGTATAGCCCAGCGGCGACGTCGTCCAGCATGATGCCGAGGCCCCCTCCGACTCGTTCATCCAGCGCCCGTACCGGCCACGGCTTCAGGATGTCGAACAGCCGGAACAGGGCGAAGGCGAGCAAGACCCATTGCCAGCCGCTAGGCGCCGCCGTCATGGTGACCAAATACCCGACCACCTCGTCCCAGACGATGGCCCCGGGGTCGTGGACCTGCAACTCCCGCTGCGTCCTCCCGCAGGCCCAGACCCCCAGGAGAAAAAGGGCCACCAGCAAGGCCAGATACCAGCCAAGTGGCAGGGACCTGAAGGCCAGGTAGAGGGGGACTGCCGCGAGGGTGCCGGCCGTTCCCGGTGCCCCAGGGGCGAGGCCCGAGCCGAGACCGAATGCCAGCCAGTGATGAGGCCTTCGCCAGTCGAGGCGCGGCCGCCGGTCACCCGCCCTCGGCGAAATGGTCGTAGCCTGCGCGAGAGGGGCGCCAGTCCCCGCCGTCTGCCTGGATACACCGGAGCCCCGGTTTCTCGGTGATGACGCCGATCACGGTCGGACGACAGTCGGAGGGCTCCGCCAGGGCCTCCACTCCCCCGCAACGATCCGGCGGGACCGTGAAACAGAGCTCATAGTCGTCGCCGGAGGCCAGGGGAAGCGTCCAATCCGCTGTGCTGTCGACGTAGCCCGCGACCTCCGGCGATAAGGGGAGGGCCGGAAGCGCGATCTCGGCCCCGACGCCGCTCGCTTCCAAGATATGCCCCAGGTCCGCGGCCAACCCGTCCGAGACATCGATCATTGCGGAGGCGAGGCCCCGCAGGGACAGGCCCGCCGCCACCCGCGGCAGGGGACGGTCAAGCCGCTCTCGAAGATAAGGCGACACCGGCTCCCCCGCTTCAAGGTGGCGGAGCGTCAGTCCCGCGTCCCCCAAGGTCCCGGTGACCCAGATACGGTCGCCGGGGCGTGCCCCGAGACGCCGCACCGCCGTCCCCCCAGGCACCAGCCCATGCACCTGAACGGTGACGCTTAGGGGTCCGCGGGTGGTGTCCCCGCCTACCAATTGGACCCCGTGACTCTCGGCCAGACGGGCGAACCCTCGACAAAAGGCGCCGACCCAACGGCGGTCTGCCGTTGGCAGCGTGAGAGCCAGGGTCGCCCAGGCAGGCTCGGCTCCCATGGCGGCCAAATCGCTCAACCCCACTGCGAGTGCCTTGTGGCCGATACTATCCGGATCGGCATTCGCCAGAAAGTGAACGCCTGCCGTGAGAGTGTCGATGCTCACGGCAAGCTCAAACCCTCTCGGGACCCGCAGCAGGGCGCAATCGTCGCCCACCCCCAGCGCGACGTCGCGGCGCGCGACGCCGACATGGGAGAAGTACTCTCGGATGAGGTCGAGCTCGGACAAGGGGACTCAGGGGACCGACACCCAACCCCCGCGGGTCGGCACTGGTGTCACGAAGGCAGCGGCTCGCGACGCACGGCCTCCGCCGGTCGCACGTCCCGGGCGACATGGTCGAGCACGCCGTTCACGTAACGGTGACCCTGCTCGGCGCCGAACAGCTTGGCGAGATCCACCGCCTCGTTGATGGCGACCCGGTAGGGCACCCCGGGGCAGAACACCAGCTCGTAGGTCCCCAGACGCAGGATGGCACGTTCCACCGGGTCGACCTGGGAGATCGCGCGGTCCAGGGCGGGCGCCAAGCGGGCATCGACCTCGGTCAAGTGCTCGGGCACTCCGTACACCAGCTCCCGGAACAGCTTACGGTCAAATGACGCCTTGGGTCCGCCGGCGCCCTCCTCCCCCACCCCCTCCGACAGGGAGTCGGCAACCTCGCTCACCCAGGTGGGATCGTCGAAGAAGTGGCGGGCGATCTCTTTCGGGTCCTGCCCGGTGAGCTGCCATTGGTAAAGGGCCAGCACGGCATA
>Ga0307418_1000319_pt1 | contig 14505 bp, 12 predicted proteins | sample SalMarWE160220MG_2_FD_202160 | JGI IMG/M metagenome (GOLD analysis project Ga0307418, IMG submission 202160) | Salt marsh sediment microbial communities from the Plum Island Ecosystem LTER, Massachusetts, United States - WE1602-20 | ecosystem: Environmental > Aquatic > Marine > Intertidal zone >...
ATGGCAAGCGCCTTTCCTGCGCCTCAAGCGCCTCAGAAGGGCAGGTCGTCGTCGAGGTCGGGGGCGGCGGCGGGTGCAAACGTCCCTTTGCTGTCAGACCGCTCCCCCTTGCCGCCGAGCATCCGCAGGCGCTCGCCGACGATCTCCGTCGCCGAGCGTTCGCTCCCGTCGTCCGCCTGCCACTTGCGGGTCTGCAGGCGTCCTTCCAGGTAGACGAGGGCGCCCTTGTGCAGGTACTCGCCCGCGATCTCCGCGAGGCGCGCGAAGAGCACCACGCGGTGCCACTCGGTGCGGCTCTGCCGGGCGCCCGCCTTGTCCTTCCAGGTCTCGGTGGTGGCGAGCGTGAGATGGGTGACGGGGTTGCCGTCGCCGCTCTGGCGCACCTCGGGATCACGCCCCTGGTGGCCGATGAGCTGGGCTCGATTCAGCATGGGTTTTTCCTCACGGGGTTGCGGGGGCCAAGATTGGCAGGGTCGGCTTCTGCCGCTGGCGTCAGGACGATGCCCCGGCGCAGATAGGTTGGCTTCGCGAGCTGCCGCCAGTCGGTTGGCGTCGAAGCGGGGAATGCCGGGGCCGAGGCCGCGGCCGGACGCCTGGGCTTGGGGCCGCGGGCGACAATGGTGATGCCGGCCAGGATGAGGCCGAGCACGATCAGATCGAACATGGAAGATCCCTCCAGGTGCAGGACCGGAAGGCGACACCCCACTGCCGGGGCGGCCTGCCCGGCGGGGGTTGGACCACAGCGGCGCAGGGCGCCGCCGCATCGGTGGGCTGCTCTTGTTGGGCGCTCAGCTGGCGCCGGTTGCCGCTCGTGGAAACGAGTCGGAGCAATTGCCCTCGAGCCTAGCCCAAGGGAAGGCCCGCAGCCATGGGGAAAGGTCGCCGTTTCAGGCACCTTTCGCTGCAGGCAGGAAGGGCCGTCTGCGCTACCCTCGCGTCTGTTGTCACCCGATGCGGAGCACCCGATGCCCCCTGCGGCCCGACCGGCTTTCAGCCGCCCGGTCTTCGACCAGACCATCACCATCCGCAGCCACCACGCCCAGCGGCTTCTGGACCGCGGGTTTCTCCTCGTGGTGCGCGCCCTCTACGGGATCGACGTGGTGCTTCGCATCATCGGGGACGACGAGGAGATGGATCAGGTGGAGACGATCGTCGGCGAGCGCATCGGGGCGCTCGCTGCGGAGCTGCAGGCCGAGCACGCCCGCCTGGCACAGCTTCGCGACACCAACGGCATCACCGCCACTCCGCGCTATACCAATCCCCGCCAGATGACGGTGCACATCTCCTCGCCCCAGCTCGCCCAGTACACGGCGCTGATCGAGGAGCTCGACCGGCTCATGATCGTGATGGACACCCTCTGGCTCACCGGGGTCCTCACCAACAAGCAGCGCGCCCAAGGCGCCTACGAGTGGCGGCTGCGGGTGCTGCGGGCGGGGCGCGCGATCATCGAGCTGGAGCGACGGGCGCGGGCGGCGGCCAAGGCCCGGGGCAAGGGAGAGGAGCTGGCGGGCATGGAGGAGCCGGCGGTGGCCGAGGACTCGGCCGCGAAGGACAGCGAGCCGGATGTATTGGCAGGCGCGACGCAGGAGCCGTCAGCGGCCGACGTCGAGCAATGACGGGCACGACGGCGAACAGCGCCGGGAGGCGCGCCGGAATCGGTTAGGGCAGGGGATGTGCCCCTCCGCCGTGGGGTGTGGATGGACGCTGCCCCGAAGATCTGTCCGCAGCGGTCTCTCCCAAGCCCGGTCGGCGACGCCTTCACTTCGGTCGTCACAGAATACGCAACGGGGAAACGTGACCGGCCGACGCCCGACCCGATCGCGCTCAGGCGCTGCGCCATCGGCCGCTCAGGGGTTCTCGTAGACCGAGATGGCCGCGAAGCATGCCATGCCGCACCCGAGAAGGACCAGCCCGGTCCACAAATAGGCGCTGTCGATGTGCTCCGGGAGGATATGCTTGAGGTAGAGCGGGAGGAGGGCAAGAAAGGTCAGGAAGATGCCCAGCAGGCGCAGGACGCTGCGACGCTGGGCGTCGCGCCTTCGCTCCTCAGGGGGCGGGGCGTCAGCCCTGGGTGCTCCTTGCTTCCTCGCACAGTCGTCGCGCGCGGACACGGTGTGTTTCACGTGTATGCCGCCGATATCGACCTTGACCCCTTCGGGCGTGGCTGGCGTCTCCGGTGGCAGGGGGCGGATGTCCTGGGCAATGCTCTTGATGGCGGACACGATCTCTGCCTTTTTGTTCTCCATCGCAATGCCCTCACCCCAGGCGGTTCTTCTCGTTAATTGTGCCGCGCTCGCGTCTGCAAAAAGTATTTGCACACGCGGGTGGTCCCGCCCGAGACGGCCGTCACGGTTCGCGTCTTCGGGCCTCGCGGGGTGTTCTAGAAGTGTTGGAAAATCGCACTAAACGGCGAGCTTAACGAGCTCCAGCACAGGGGCCTTGCGGGCATCGCCACCCGCCTGATAGATCCGGTAGATGGCCGCGATGAGCTTGGCCTTCTTCGTGGGCGGAAGCTCGCCGCCGATCTGCTGCAGGCCCGCCTCGACGGACTCGATCATGGCCTCGAGGAGCGCCTCGTTCACCGCTGCGCTCCCCTCCGTCCCGCTATCCCGCGCGCTCCCGAGACCGGTGGCAAGCCAGAGCAGGGATACGCCCGCGACCCGCGCAATGTCGACCAGCTTGTCGGCACCTGGGACACTGACCCCGGCCAGGTACTTGCGGAAGATGCTCTCGGAGATGCCGCACCTTTGCGCGAAGGCGTGTGTGGACTGATACCCCTTGACGCTCTTGAGTCGCTCTGCGAACGCCTCCTGATCCCAGTGCGGCTGGCTGCCGTTGTTCCCTGCATCTTCTGTAGCCATGAGCCTAACTCCAACCGTTCCTGCGACTGCTGACACTCAGCGATGGAAGAATCTTGCAGTGCGAGATGGATCTGCCTTGACGTTTGCGCCTTTTAGTGCGTATTCTATCACCAAACAATTGGATGTGCACTGTTTAAGATTAAGGCCATGGCGGAAGCGCTGCCTTTGCGTAATGGTGACGGACTGGACGCACGGGCCGACGGCGGGCTCGATCCGGACATCTTCGCCCTGAACCTAACCTGGCTGCTGAAGGCGCGCGAGGCGGCTGGGTCGGATCCGCGTAAGGCCGCCCTGGGTCTTCGGGCTGGACGGGAAGTTTGTGGCGGCATTGCGCAGCGCGTCGATACTCGAGCTGCAACGTCTGGCGCAGTCCCCCGTCCTGCTGTTTCGCCCGCGCTTCCGTGTGCAGTTCTCGTCCGACTGAGACAGGGGACCGCGGAGCGCGGTGGGCTTCCCTCGGCGAACGCTGTGGATCGAGCACGGTATCCCGAGCGCGGGGGGGCCAATTGTGTAGCCGAGATTCCGCATCCGGGAGCGAAGAGACGGTGAAGGTCTCTCGTTCTGTTGGCTCGTCCCACACGCGAGCAGTTCGCGTGATTGTCCGTGTTTCCGCATTAAAAGCGCAGATCTGTCGTGACCGAGACATTGCTCTGGTCCCTTGAGGAAGCAGCCCGCCAGCTTGGCGGAGTCTCGACCCGCACCGTCCGCCGCCTGCTGGAGCGTGGCGAACTCGAGCCGCGGCGCGTTGGAAGGCGACTCCTGGTGAGCGTCGCCTCGGTGCGCTCCTATGTGGACCGCTTGGGCGGGGAGAGGCAGAATGCACGGTGCGCGGGGCCGGGTGTGCAGGAGGAAAGCACATGCCGAAGAAGCGCAAATCAACGGACCAGGACGGTCTTTATCGGCGAACGGACTCGCCGTACTGGTGGGCAAGCTACACCGACGCAAGCGGCTCTCGCACTCGCCGAAGCACTGGGACTTGCGACCGAAAGGAAGCCGATGCCCTACTCGCGAAGTGGCGCCTCGAAACGCACCGAGAGCGCCAATGGGGAGAGCAGCCAAGCCGGACGTTCGACGAGCTGATGTTGGCCTATCTCAAGGGACCGGGTGCACTTAAGCGTTCACGCGAGCGTGACAGTTACAGCGCCAAGCGGCTCTATCCGGCATTTACGGGCCGTGATCTCCACACGCTCGCCGCGGTGGACATCCGTGCTTACATTGGCGGCCGCCGGAGTGATGGCGCGGAGCCCGGGACGATCAACCGCGAGCTTGGGCTGCTGTCGGCTGCCATCAACTACGCGCGGACGGAGTGGGATTGGGACATCCCGAACCCTGCCCAGGGGAGGCGACTCAGGGAACCTGAGGGACGCGTGCGCTGGATCACGCGGGATGTGGCGGACGCTTTGATTCAGTTCGCGTCCGCTGAGCCACAAGCCCCCCACCTGGCCGACTTCATTCGCTTGGCACTCAACACGGGGTGCCGTAGGGATGAGCTCTTACGGTTGGAGTGGCGGAGAGTGGACACCCGGGCGGCACTGATCCATCTGGGCGCTGAGGACACAAAGAGTGGCAAGAGGCGAAGTGTTCCACTAAATGCGCCTGCGAGGGAGGCCATCGCGGCACGGGCCGCGTTTCGGGCGGAGCACTGTCCCGCTTCACCCTGGGTGTTTTGCGACTCCGACGGGAAGCGGGTTCAGAGCATCAAACGTAGCTGGGCAACGGCTTGCCGCCGCGCGGAGATCGAGGATTTCAGGATCCACGACCTGCGACACACGTGTGCGGCCTGGCTCGTCTCGGCGGGGGTGCCGCTAACCGAGGTGCGTGACTTACTCGGTCACAGCACGATTCGAATGACGGAACGCTATGCCCACCTGGCACCGGAAAACGTACGGGCGGCGGTTGCTCGTCTGGAGGGAAAGACTGCGGAAAAGAAGCCGCCAAATGGGGGCGGCGAGTCACGATCTGGTCACGTTACGTTGAAAGTGATTCGAGGCGGCTCGGCCTAGGCCATTGAAAAATATGGTGGGCGCAGGTGGGATCGAACCACCGACCCCTGCCGTGTGAAGACAGTGCTCTCCCGCTGAGCTATGCGCCCTGGACCGCGGGCAATTCTAGGGTCGCGACCTCGGGCGGTCAAATGGACTCGATGCGCCCGGGTTCGGGATGCAGCAGGGCGCGCAGGATCTCCGCCGACCGGCGTAGAGGGAGGGAAAAGTGTCCTTCGTTGGCCGGATAGTTGGCGGTCACTTGGGGAAGACGGGCTGCGTACCAGCGGGTGTGCGCGACGGGGACGGTCCCATCCGCCTCTCCGTGCCAGAGCTGCACCGGAAAGCGGATCTCCTCGAAAGGGATGCCCCAGGCGCGGGTGTAGAGCATCAGGTCTTGCCGGGCTCCCCGGGCACCGGACTTTGCGGCGTCGCGGATGGTCGTATTGAGAATGCTTCGAACTGGGCCCCGCTCAAGCTCCCGGCGGTCGACCTCGGGCGCCGATAGCGCACGGAAAGTCTCAACTGTCTGCGGCCAGTAAGCGAGGATCCCGGCGGTTAATGCGCCGAAGACGATGTGCGACAGGATGGGCGCGCTCCTCGCCATGGTCAATTGGTTGCGGGGTGCCCAATGCATGGTCGCGAGCAACTCGTCGAGGTAGATGGGGCCCAGGGCGCAGACCAGGGCGCAGCCCGAAAGGCGCTCCGGGATGCGCGCGGCGCAAGCGAGTGCGTAGGGGCCTCCACCAGAGACGCCCATGACGGAAAAGCGCTCCAGCTCCAGCTGATCCGCGACCGCAGCGACGTCTGCCGGCCAGTCGAGGATCGCACGGCCGGGCTGGTAGTCCGACTCGCCGTAGCCGGGGCGGTCGATAGCTATCACCCGGGCGCCCTCAGCGACCGCGTTGTCATGCAGCAAAAGGGCTTCGTGCCGTGAGCTCGGGAAACCGTGACAGTAGACCACCGGCCGACCGGCGGGGTCGCCGTATTCGGAGGAGGCAAGCTGCCGTCCGTCAGGAAGTCGGAGGTAGTGGTCGTGGTCGTGCATTATTGGATCGAGAACCGCCCTGGATTCAGTTGCATGGGGGCTGATGCTCGGGCTCGAGCTCGACGATCTCCATGCGGTGGTTGCCGCAGGGGTTCTGCGCGGACGGGCCTTGCGTCAGGAGCACCAGTCCCCGCGCGACGCCTCGGTCGGCCAACCAGCGGCGCACAAAGGTCCCCCAGTCCGCCCGGTCTTCGTCCACCCGAACGGCGTGGGTGCCGTAGGAGAACTGCAGGGACTGGCAGGTCGCCTCGTTCGGACTGAGGGCGATCACCCAGGCCGGAAGCCGGAAGCGGGCGATGTTGCGGGCGGTGGCCCCGCTGCGCGTGGGAACCATCACCCCATGGGGTCCGACCCGCTCGCTTGTGTGGTAGACGCTCTCGGCGATGAGATCGACCGCCTTGGGATCGGCCGTGTCGCCGATCAGATCGGCGAACGGGCGCCGGGGACGGTGGGGCTCCACCTCCGCGGCGATGCGGGCGAGCATCTGGACCGCTTCCACCGCGAAGCGTCCCATGGCGGATTCGCCGGAGAGCATCACACAGTCGGTCCCGTCCAGGATGGCGTTGGCGACGTCCGTGGCCTCCGCGCGGGTCGGACGCCGATGCTCGACCATGGATTCTAGCATCTGGGTCGCCGTGATCACCGGCTTTCCCGCCCGGTTCGCCTTCGCCATGATGCGTTTTTGCACGACCGCGATGCGTTCGATCGGGATCTCGACCCCAAGATCGCCGCGCGCCACCATGATCCCGTCGGCGGTGCTCAGGATGGCGTCCAGGTTGTCGAGGGCGCCTACGCGCTCGATCTTGGCGATGATGAACGGGGAGTAGCCGATCTCGCGGGCGGCCTCGCGGACCGCCGTGATGTCCTTGGCGCCGGCGACGAAGGATTGGCTGACGGCGTCCAGGCCGTTCGCGGCGGCAAAGCCCAGCCACTCCCGGTCGTCGGCGGTAAAGGAGGAGATCCCAAGGTCGATCCCGGGCAGATTCAACCCCTTGCGGGAGCGCAGCTCGCCCCCGACCAGGACCTTGCAGTGGACCTCTGTCCCGGCCACCTCCGTCACCCGGAGCATGATGTAGCCATCGTTCAGGTAGAGCAGATCGCCGGGTTGCACCGCCCCGGGCAGGCCGCCGAAGCTGACGCCGATCCGCTCTGTCCGGCCGACGATATTCTCGGTGGTCAGGGTGAGCGGGGCGTCGCGCTCCAGCTCCAAGGGTTCGTCGGCGAGCTCGCCCACGCGCATCTTGGGCCCGGGAAGGTCCCCCAGCAGGGCGACGCGGCTGCCCACGGCCTTGGACGCCGTGCGGATGCGCCTGATGAGCTCCCGGTGATAGGCCTGGTCCCCGTGGGAGAAGTTGAGCCGCGCGACATTCACGCCCGCACGGATCATGCTTCGCAGGGTCCCGGGATCTTCCGATGCCGGCCCGATGGTGGCGACGACCCGGGTCTTGTGGTCTGGAAGCTGGATGCTCATGGCTGGGGTTCCGTCTGTGTTGGGCGGGTGGCGCAGGGGGCGGCTAAGCGGTTGTCCGGGCAGTCCGCCAGGCGAGAATCGCCGCCCCGTCGATTTCCGCGTCCCTGCCGTAAAGGGCATCGAGCAGCTGCCGGCGGTCCGCCGGGGCGTTTGCATAGAGCTGACTTGCGGTGAGCGGCCGGGCGGAGCCGTTGGCCGCTCCGTGCTCGACGGCGGCGAGATAAACGGTGCGGTCACCCCCGTCCATTCGCTCTTCTACCCTGCAGTCGAGCCAGGCGAGGGCCTGGGCGATGAGAGGATTGCCCCCGGGGGTGCGACTGGCCGGGAGATGCCCGAACTTGTCGTGCTCGTTCCCGCTTTGCAGCCCGAAGTGCCAGACGAGGTCCAGCTGATCCGTATAGAGCAGGTGCAGCGCGAAGCGCCCGCTCCCCTCGATCAGGCGCCAGGTGTGATGCTGTTTGGCGACCCCGATCAGCATGCGGGGTAGGGCAGCGACGATCGATGCGCGGACGACAAATGTGGCCACGAACCCGCCGCGCTGCCCCTCGTGGGATGCGGTCACCAGCCACAACGGCGGGTCTGTCAGGTCGTAGACCCGCTGGATGGCCTCTTGCGTCCGCGAATCCAGGATGGCGGCTGGCACTGACCGCTCCTGCCCTCGTTTCTCCATAAGCTGCTTGGCCCTTTTCTCAAAATTGAGCTTTGCTGCGTGGCCACTCAAGGTTACAGAAAAGCGCCCCTCCGGAGGAGGGATCTCGCGGTCGTCCGGGGCGTGGATGCGTCGCATTTGGAGCAGCCAGGGGCGACACGCTATATTACGCGGCTGCGCCGCCGCCAAGTTGCACCAAGACGAGGGACGGTTTGGAGAGGCGTTAGCGTCTTTGCCCGGATCGAGGGCGGCCTCCCTGCTGCCGATATGGAGCTGCTTGCGATCTCAGCTCGGGGCTCGCAGATCCGAGCAGATGGGTGCACCGGAGGGTGAGGGGTCGTCCCGGGGGTTTGCCAGGAAGAATGGCAAGGCAAGTGTAATTAAGGGAAACCGATGGGGCAGTCGGTGGGGGGAAGCGAGATTCCACCCGCCGTCAGCTTGAGAGACAGCGAACATGCAAGTATCAGTGGAAAGCGGTGAAGGGCTGGAGCGGCGAATGACAGTCGGCTTGCCGGCCGACAGCATCGAAGCGGAGGTCGATAAGCGTCTCCAGCAAATGGCGCGGACCGTCCGGATGCCCGGGTTCCGCCCGGGCAAGGTGCCGGTGAAGGTCCTTCGGCAGCGCTACGGCGGGCAGCTACAGCAGGAGGTCTTTGGCGATCTGGTCAAGTCGAGCTTTGCCCAGGCGGTGGGCCAGGAGCGCTTGCGTCCGGCGGGCGCGCCTCGGATCGAGCCCCGGATCAACACCGCAGAGGGGCATTACGGTTACACCGCGGTCTTCGAGGTGCTGCCCCAGTTCGAGCTTGGCTCCTTGCAGGGCGAGACGATCAAGCAGCCCGTCGCCGAGGTGACGGAGAGCGATGTGGAGGCCATGATCGAGCGGCTGCGGCTGCAGCGCAGGTCCTGGGTCCCGGTAGAGCGTCCGGCCCGGGAAGGCGATCGTGTCTCCATCGGGTATCGCGGTACGGTGGACGGAGAGGAGTTCCCCGGTGGGAAAGGGGACAACGTCTACGTCGAGCTGGGGGCAGGGCGCATGATTCCGGGCTTCGAAACCGGGCTGATCGGCGTGCAGGCTGGGGAGGAGCGTCAGCTTGACCTGACCTTCCCCGAGGACTATCGCTCGGAGGAGCTGAAGGGCAAGTCGGTCCGGTTCGACGTGCAGGTCGGCGCAGTGGAAGAATCTGTGCTGCCCGAGGTCGACGAGGCGTTCGCGCGGGCGTTCGGCATCGAAGATGGTGATCTGACCCGTTTTCGGCAGGATGTTCGCGAGAACATGGGGCGTGAGCTTAAGCAGCGCATTAAGAGCCGCATCAAAGAGGAAGCGATGAATGTCCTCCTCGCGAAGAACCCGATCGATCTGCCAGCGGCCCTGGTCCGCCAGGAGATCCGCGTCCTGAAGGAACAGACGAAGCAAGGCGCCAGTGGAGCCAAATTCGAGCTGCCGGACAGTCTGTTCGAGGAATCTGCCCGACGGCGGGTCGCCCTGGGGCTCGTGATCGGGGAGGTGGTCCGGGTCAATGGCATAAAGGTTGACCCCGAACGCGTTCGGGCGGCAGTGGAGGACTTGGCTGCCACTTACGAGGATCCGCAGGAGGTCGTTGACTTCTATTATAAGAACCGGGAGCACTTGGCCTCCGTTGAGTCCCTCGCGCTGGAGGACCAGGTCGTCGACTGGGTTCTGAGCCAGGTGACGGTGGAGGACGAGCCTGCCAGCTTTCAGCAGCTGACGGACGCCGGTTAGGTTGCTCCGCCCAACGTCCAGTGAGAGTGAATCGAGAGGCCACAATGAGCAAGCTTTCCGGGAGCACAGAGTTTGATCCGAAGGGTCTGGGGCTGGTGCCGATTGTCGTCGAGCAGACAGCCCGCGGGGAGCGCTCGTTCGATATTTACTCCCGCCTGCTGAAGGAGCGCGTCGTCTTCATCGTTGGGCCGGTGGAAGACCATATGGCGAACCTGGTGGTCGCCCAGCTGCTGTTTCTCGAGTCGGAAAATCCCGACAAGGACGTGCACCTCTATATCAACTCGCCGGGGGGCTCCGTGACCGCCGGCCTGGCCATCTACGACACCATGCGTTTCATCCGGCCGGACGTCAGCACCATGTGCATTGGGCAGGCGGCGAGCATGGGCGCCCTTCTGCTCGCCGGCGGTGCCACCGGAAAGCGTTACTGCCTGCCGCACTCCCGGATGATGATTCACCAGCCGCTGGGTGGATTCCAGGGCCAGGCGACGGACGTGGACATCCACGCGCGGGAGATTCTGCATATTCGCGACCAGCTCAACCGCATCCTTGCCCACCATACGGGGCAGCCGGTGGAAAAGGTGGCGGAGGACACGGAGCGCGACCGCTTCATGGGCGGCGAGGCTGCGGTGGAATACGGCCTGATAGACAAGGTGCTCGAGCAGCGAGGGCCGTCGGTGGCTACCTGACGCCGTGATCGTTAGCGGGCCGATCGGGCGCGCAGCCGCAGCGCCATGAGCCTGCTCAACAGGGCGCCGAGGGCTCTGGAGTGTGGCGCTTGCCTGATTTCGTCGGCGTTTGCTGCCTTGCCATCTTTCGGCAAACAGTTATGATTAACCTCACCCTACGGCGGACGGCGCGCGGCCGCTGATCCGGGCCGATCCTGCGGAGATCCAGACTGCGATGAGTGGCAGCAACCACGGCAAGGGCGACGACGGAAAGCTTCTCTACTGCTCCTTCTGCGGCAAGAGCCAGCATGAGGTGCGCAAGCTCATTGCGGGTCCCTCCGTGTTTATCTGCGACGAGTGTGTCGAGCTATGCAACGACATCATTCGCGAAGAGATGCAGGATGGCATCGGGGACGCGACGAGCAAGCTGCCGAAGCCTCGTGAAATCAAAGACATCTTGGATCAGTACGTCATCGGCCAAGAGCAGGCCAAGAAGGTGCTGTCGGTTGCGGTCTATAACCACTACAAGCGGCTTGAGACCACCGGCGCCAAAGAAGAGATCGAGATCGCCAAGAGCAACATCCTGTTGATCGGGCCGACCGGCTCGGGCAAGACGCTGTTAGCCGAGACCCTGGCCCGGTTGCTGAACGTCCCCTTCACGATCGCCGATGCCACGACCCTCACCGAGGCGGGCTACGTCGGCGAGGACGTCGAAAACATCATCCAGAAGCTGCTGCAAAAGTGCGATTACGACGTTGAAAAGGCCCAGACCGGGATCGTCTACATCGACGAGATCGACAAGATCTCCCGCAAATCGGACAATCCCTCGATCACTCGGGACGTGTCCGGGGAAGGCGTTCAGCAGGCCCTGCTGAAACTGATCGAGGGTACCATTGCGTCGGTGCCGCCCCAGGGCGGGCGCAAGCACCCGCAACAGGAGTTCCTCCAGGTCGACACCGCGAACATCCTGTTCATCGTGGGCGGGGCGTTCGCCGGTCTGGAGAAGGTAATCCGTAACCGCTCGAAGAAAGGCGGCATTGGGTTCTCGGCAGAGGTCCACAGCCAGAACGACGACAAGAAGGTCGGTCAGCTGCTCAGCGAAGTCGAGCCCGAGGATCTTATCAGGTACGGACTGATCCCCGAGTTCGTCGGTCGTCTTCCGGTGCTCGCGACGCTGGAGGAGCTTGATGAATCGGCGCTGGTCCGAATCCTGACCGAGCCGAAGAACGCACTGATCAAGCAGTACCGGCGATTGTTTGACATGGAGGGCTGCGAGCTGGAGCTGCGCGACGACGCGCTGCGGTCCATCGCGCACAAGGCGATGGAGCGCAAGACCGGGGCTCGTGGCCTGCGCACCATCATGGAGCAGGTGCTGTTGGACATCATGTACGACCTGCCCTCAATGCAGAACGTGTGCAAGGTGGTTGTCGACGATTCGGTCATCGCTGGAGAGAATGCCCCGTTTGTGATCTATGACGGGGTCGACAAGCAGCTCGCCGTCTCCGATTGAGGGCACCGATCCCTCACCGCGGCGTCGCCCGGACCCGGAATGCGGGCGTCTCCGGCGGCGTTAGCGCCGTTGAACTACGGCCGCGTCGCCCAAACTATCCGTTCAACCCCACCCCACATGCTGTCTTGTCCGCCGCATCCCGCCTGAGAAGGTGGGTGAGATCTGGTGGCCACCTGATGCGCGCCTGGGCCGAGACGACAACTGAGCAAAATTCCTCATGGGCGAGAAAGTAATCACTACCATCGCGACAACCCTTGTCGGACAAGAGGTACCGGTCCTGCCGTTGCGGGACGTGGTCGTCTATCCACACATGGTCATTCCGCTGTTCGTTGGTCGCGAGAAGTCGATCCGGGCATTGGACAGTGCTATGGGGACCGACAAGCAGATCTTGCTGGTGGCGCAAAAGAGCGCTGATGTAGACGACCCATCCGTCAATGACCTCTATTCTGTGGGGACCCTTGCGAACATCCTGCAGCTCCTGAAGCTGCCCGACGGGACCGTGAAGGTGCTGGTCGAGGGGAATCAGCGGGCTCAGATCGAATCCTTCGTCACCACTGCCGACGCCTTCTCCGCCGTCATCTCCCCTCTCGATGAGGAGCTGGAGGCGGACGAGCGTGAGCAGGAAGTGCTCATGCGGTCGGCAGTGGCCCTGTTCGACCAATACGTGAAGCTGAACAAGAAGGTTCCGCCGGAGGTGCTGACATCCCTCTCGAGCATCGACGAGGCGAGCCGCCTGGCCGATACCATGGCCGCCCACATGTCCCTCAAGCTCGACGAGAAGCAGCGGGTGCTTGAGATGGTGAGCGTCCAGGCGAGGCTGGAGCATCTGATGGGCCTCATGGAGTCGGAGAATGACATCCTGCAGATGGAGAAGCGCATCCGCGGCCGCGTGAAGCGGCAGATGGAGAAGAATCAGCGCGAGTACTATCTGAACGAGCAGATGAAGGCGATCCAGAAGGAGCTGGGTGAGCTGGAGGAGGCACCTAACGAGATCGAGGACCTGAACAAAAGGGTCGAAGCCGCCGGCATGCCGAAGGACGTCAAGGCCAAGGCATTGGCGGAGCTAAACAAGCTCAAGCTGATGTCGCCCATGTCTGCCGAGGCGACCGTTGTGCGCAACTACGTGGACACTCTGGTCAATGTGCCCTGGAAGAAGCGCACCCGGATTCGTAACGACATCCGGGTCGCGGAAGAGGTATTGGAAGCGGATCATTACGGGCTGGAGAAGGTCAAGGAGCGGATCCTGGAGTACCTCGCTGTCCAGCAACGGGTACGCAAGCTCAAGGGTCCGATTCTCTGCCTCGTGGGGCCGCCCGGCGTCGGCAAGACCTCGCTGGGCCACTCGATCGCCCGCGCAACCAATCGAAAGTTCGTCCGCATGTCCCTCGGCGGTGTACGGGACGAAGCGGAGATCCGGGGGCACCGACGCACCTACATCGGTGCCCTCCCCGGCAAGATCATCCAAAATCTCTCACGGGCTGCGTCCAGGAATTCCCTGTTCCTGCTGGACGAGATCGACAAGATGGCGATGGACTTTCGGGGTGATCCTGCCTCGGCACTGCTCGAGGTGCTCGATCCCGAGCAGAATCACACCTTCAACGATCACTACCTCGAGGTCGACTTTGATCTGTCCGAGGTCATGTTCGTAGCCACTGCCAACACCCTGAACATCCCGCCGGCGCTGCTCGACCGCATGGAGGTCATCCGCCTTTCAGGCTATACGGAAGAGGAGAAGGTGCGCATCGCGGAGAAGTACCTCATTCCGAAGCAGATGAAGAACAACGGCCTCAAGGATGGCGAGGTGATCATCCGCGAGGCGACGCTGCGGGACATCATCCGCCATTTCACCCGGGAAGCCGGGGTGCGCAACCTGGAGCGGGAGATCTCAAAGATCTGCCGCAAGGTCGTCAAGGAGGTCCTCCTGAAGAAGCGCAGCGGCGCTGTGATCGTGACCTCAAAGAGCCTGGAGAAGTATCTGGGCGTCCAGCGCTACCGGTATGGTCGTGCGGACGAGGTGGATCAGGTGGGTCAGGTTACCGGCCTGGCTTGGACGGAAGTGGGGGGCGAGCTGCTGCGCATCGAGTCGGCCTTGGTCTCCGGCAAGGGTAAGTTCACCTTCACCGGGCAGCTCGGCGAGGTCATGCAGGAGTCGATTCAGGCCGCCTTGACGGTGGTGCGCAGCCGAGCCGACGCCCTTGGGATCGATCCGGAGTTTCACCAAAAGTATGACGTGCATATCCATGTGCCGGAGGGGGCCACTCCCAAGGATGGTCCCAGTGCTGGCGTCGCCATGTGCACCGCCCTGGTATCGGCGTTAACGAAGGTGCCCGTGCGCTCAAGCGTTGCGATGACGGGGGAGATAACGCTCCGCGGTGAGGTATTGCCGATTGGAGGGCTCAAGGAAAAGCTTTTGGCGGCCCATCGGGGCGGCATTGAGACGGTGATCATCCCGTTGGAAAATGAGCGGGACTTGGCCGAAATTCCAAAGAACATTAAGCAAAATCTGGCTATCCGGCCAGTTCGCTGGATAGACGAGGTATTGGACATCGCGCTGGTCGAGCGTCCGGAAATAAAGGCA
>Ga0307418_1000320_pt1 | contig 14489 bp, 10 predicted proteins | sample SalMarWE160220MG_2_FD_202160 | JGI IMG/M metagenome (GOLD analysis project Ga0307418, IMG submission 202160) | Salt marsh sediment microbial communities from the Plum Island Ecosystem LTER, Massachusetts, United States - WE1602-20 | ecosystem: Environmental > Aquatic > Marine > Intertidal zone >...
CGACCTGGCGGTTCTCGCATGGTTGCTGATTCCGATCGGCATGGTCATAGCGCTCGGCTCCGTTGTTTACGACGCATGGAGGCATCTCTATTTCGTCTATCCGGCATTTGTCTTTGTCACACTTATCGGCTTGGTGGAGGTCTGGAGGGTTGTGGAGCGAAGCTCGCGTCGGGCGTTCTCGCGGTCGGTTGGGGCCGTAGTCGTCACAGCGTTGAGTCTGCAACTGTGGTCTGTTGGGCGTTTTATGGCGGAGGCCCATCCTTACGAGGACGTGTATTTTAATGCGTTCATCGGCGGGCTCCGGGGAGCGCGGTTCAGGATGGAGATGGACTATGCGGGGCTGTCTTACCGCAAGGGACTGGAGGCGCTGGCGAAATATGACCGCAGCCCCTACATTACCGTCTTCGTGGAACAGGCTCCGGCTGTCTATGACGTCGGGTTCTTGCGTCCGAAAGACTACGCACGCTTGGCGTTTGTGAAAGACGCATCTTCGGCGATGTATTTCCTGGGCGCCTACCGTTTGCGCACGGCCGAGTACCCCTACCGGACCTTGATACATAGGGAAGAAGCTCTTGGGGTACCTTTGCTGTCGACATTCAAGCTGAGGAAGACTCCGCCGGCAGCCCCCGTTTTGTCCGTATACAAGTTGAAGGAGACGGCGCGGGCGGAGGCCTTGGTGCGGAAGGCTGGGAGAGAGAAGATCTGGCAGGAAAATGCGCGACTTGCCACCGGAATGAGTGCAGGTGACATCGCCCGGAGGATCGAGCAGGGTGTTACGGGTGCATTGAGCACTTTTGTGTCCGGCCCGTCGGCACCACGGGTGTTGGTCTGGGGCGTGAACAGTGGGCAGGATCTTAAGGAGGGAAGGGTAGGAAAGATTGCGGTGTCTATGAAAGAAGGACGCTTTTTGGGCGGAAAACACCGAAAATGGCGCATCCCGTTCAGAAACTTGAGGATAGCGTTTTATGATGTCACCCTGAAACTGCAGTCCTTGCTTGAGGGCAAGTTGAGAATACAGTTTGTGGGAAGAGTGGCGTTGAATGCACTGGATGTCGCAGCCTCGGGGGTGAATGCGGTACTTGCGAGGCAGCGGGGTGAGAAGGGCCGTGTGCGTGTGGAATTCACGAAAGGGGAAATCCGGCTTCGCTGGCTGGGGAGGCCGAACGTTCAGATCGATGCAGAAGTCCGAGCCGTGCCGGACGTATACAACAGCGAATCGGATAATCTCTGGCTGCATATTGAACGGATTGGGATCGGGTATCTCAGGCTGCCGGGAGGTTTGGTGCAGTGGCGGTTGCGCAGCCTCTTGCCGTTGATAAGACCGGATCCAACGGTTGGTATTGTCGAGCTGGAGACGATTAATATGGAGGGCAATCATTTGCGGGTTGGAAAGGGCGAGACAGTACCCGGTAGCTGATTGGGAACAGCTACTGTGCGTCGGCGTGATGTGGATGGGGGTACAAGACTGCGGGTGGGCTTGTTCAGGCGCATGCGTGGGCGATCTTGGAGAAGCTCGAGCAGCGCGGGGCGTGAAACTGGTCTTCGCCGGACGCAAGACCGAACTCATGCAATGCGCGCATTAGGCCGGCCATTACAGCGCGGACTTGGAGGAGTGCACCTTCCGCCACGTGCGGCAGGCGCGGAAGGCGTACCGGCGTCGCAGCCCCCCGCAGAGGCTCTGCCGGTGCACCATGAGATCCCGAGCCCAAAGACTTGCGACACGTCCGGACGTTGGGCAGTAGTCCGTTGCGGAGGCGGACGCCCTCTCTCGTCCTGCAAAAGCAAGCGGATGAGCTCGATGATCAACGCTTCGGCTGCTCGTGACCGTGCTCTCGGCTTATCGTGAGGACGGGACCAAGCACCGCCAGTGTTGTCAAGCTACGGGGGTTATCCCGCTCCAACCAGCCGTTTCAAGCTCATGTTCGCCGCGATAACGTCATGCGGAATCAGGGCATACTTCCAGGGCTTCCCGACGTAGGTAGCTGTATGTGAGCTCGCGCGCTCACACCAAAGCTCCGCCGCCTCTTTCTTGGCCAGCACCGCAGGATCCGCCACCTCCTTCCGCATCTTGGGCTCGCACATGTAGATGGCGGCCGCGGTCTCGGCGACGAAATCGGGCTGGTACTCCTTGTAGTCGACCCCGGACTTGTAGAACAGCTGGAACTGCCCTTTCGCCGGGCGGAACCACTTTTCCACATCCGCATCGTTTTCCAGCACGATCGAGAAGAGCCGCTCGGCGTCCGAGTCGAACTTGGTGACGGCATACAAATTCTTGGCAAAGCCGCCGAAGACGTACTGCCCAATCTTGCTCTTGTCCTCGACTGTCTGCCGAAAGTCACGAACAGCACCCTCCGCCGCCGTAAAGGCACCGTCGTTAAGCTCCGTGAAGCCCTTGCTGACCTTCACCTCGTAATCGGTCTCGCCGTCCCATTGGTGGGCTCGCATCTGGGTGTAAATCAGCTCGACGAGCGGCCGCTCGTAGTACTGGAGCACATTCCGCGTATCGTCCTCGTCCAGATACGCCCGAAGGTGCGATACGACCTGACCGGCCAAGTCGTACAGTAGCTCCGCATGGTCGTCATAAGAGATGTCGTCGAAATCGATCAGCCCCCGGACCAGGTAGTCTTCCAGCCGCCTCTCCGTCGCGATGCTGCCCGAGGCGCTGATCCGCTCCTGCTGATTGGTCCGCAAGTGCTGGATGAGCAGATCGCGGTCGACCGGCTGAAAGTTGACCGCCGACAGATCAAGCCGAAACGGATTGAACCCCAGGGTCACCTCGCCTTTCGGCACCACCAGGATGCGCGGGATGTCGATGGTGCGGGCGACGACCAGCTCCGTGGTCATGGCGACGATCTGCGCGATGCTCGGCGCCTTTGCGAGCCCGGCAAGCTCTGGCTGATAGGGGCCGGTCTCCTCCTCGACCCGTTTGACGATCTCGTCGGCAACGTCCTTGTCCGTGAGCCGCACCGAGGTCGGTAGGTGCTGGAATTGTTTGATCACCCGGTAGGTCGTCTGGGCGACCTTGCGCTCGACCTCAGTCTTGAAAACCGAGGTCGCCGCGGACTCGTCTTGCGGCATCCCCGAGGGCTGCTCGCCGAGGCCGAGCTGCCGCTCGACGTCGGATCTTGCGACGACCGTGCGCGCCGGCTTGAGATCGTTCTCCGGGTCCAGAATGACCTGTTGCAGCCGGATCACCGAATCGGCCCGGTTGGCCTCGTCGATGATCTCCTGAAAGCGGTCGTGGGCGACGATGTTCAGCCGGTCCACGGCCGTGACGCCCGTGCGCCTACCATATGGAAGCCGCAGCCCGCGGCCGATGGACTGCTCGATCAGGATGCGCGCGTTGGCGGCACGCAGCGGAACGATGGTGTAGAGATTCGTCACGTCCCACCCCTCCTTGAGCATGTTGACGTGGATGACGATCTCCGTCGGCTCCTCGCGCCGCTCGACCGCCAGCACGCGGGTTACCATCTCCTCCTCGGCGGCCGTACCCTTCTGGCTGGAGTCCACCTGGATGACCTTATCGGCGTACCGACCCTCGAAGAAGCTCTCGGACTTGATCAGCTCCAGCAGTTGGCCCGCATGAGTGGTATCGCGTGCAATGACTAGCACGAAGGGCTTGACGATCGATGCCGCGTTCTGGCGGGCGTAGGTCTCCAGCTCGACCTTCAGCCGCTCGTGCAGACGCACCCCGTCCTCGAGCTTGATCTGCTCCAGCTGAGGCTGGCTGAACTGCGACGGGTCGAAGTCCTTCTGCGTCACGACCGCCGGCTCTTTAACGAAGCCGTCCGCCATGGCTCGGGCCAACGGGTAGTCGTAGATGACGTTTCGGAAGGGGAGGGGACCTCGCCCCGTCTCCACGAAAGGGGTTGCGGTCAGCTCCAGGCCCAGGATCGGCTTCAGCTCGTTGATCGCCCGCATACCGGCGGATGCCCGGTAGCGGTGGGACTCGTCCATCAGCATCACCAGGTCGTCGAGCCCCGAGAGGTAATCGAAGTAGCTCTCGCCGATGTACTCCGACAGGCGCCGGATGCGCGGCGAGCGCCCCCCGCGCACCTCGGAGCTGATCTTGGCGATGTTGAAAATGTTGATCTGCACCTGGCCGAACAGCCGTCCGCTGCGAGGATCGCGCTGCTCGTAGTTGTCGCCGGTGATGACCTGCGGCGGCTCTGCAGCGAAGGCGTGGATGCCCTTGAACACGTACTTGGGCGTGTTCTCGGTGAAGTCCGTGATCAGCTTGTTGTAGATGGTCAGGTTGGGCGCGAGCGCGAAGAAATTGCAGATGCCGTGCTCCAGGTGCAGATAGCTGATGAAGGCGCCCATCAGCCGCGTCTTCCCCACCCGCGTGGCCAGCGCGAAGCACAGGGACGGGAACGCCCGCTCGAAGTCGGTGACCGTCGGGTATTCGCTGCGGATGACCCCGAGCGCTTCCTCCATCTCCATGCCATGTGGGGGATGCGCAATCTCCATCACCCGATGCAGTCGCTCAAGCGACTCCCGCTGCGGCGGGCGTAGGCTCAGGCGGCCCGAGATTGCGTTGACGTGTTGGTTCATGAGGCATCCCCCGGGTCCTGATCCTCGTCTCCCGCCTGATCCTGAAGACTTCGCGCCGCTTTCAGCAAGCGCGGCACGTTCACGTTCGCCACATCCCAGATGATTTCGGAATCGAGCCCGAAATAGCGATGCACGATGATGTCACGCATTCCCGCGGCACCCGCCCAGTTGACCGCGGGAGATGCGCTGCGGACTTCATCCGGAAGATTCTTCACCGCCTCGCCGATGATCAGCAGGCTGAACAACACGGCTTGAAAGTCGCTTTCATCGGTGCAGAAGCTCTCGAAGGTGTGACCCTGGAGGAGGCGACTAATCCTCTCACCGTGCTCGATGATGTCGTCCAGAAAAAGCTGCCAGTCACGGGACACGGATCAAGTCCCTTTCCACATGGGTCCTCGCTCGCGGCTTGAGACCCTTCTCGGTTACCAAGTCGACGTTCCTGCCGAACAGCTGTTCCAGGTAGAACTTGAGGCCCATGTAGCCATCGAAGGTCGCTCGATCCCGGAACGACACCAACACATCCACGTCGCTGTCTTCCCGCAGCTCGTCGCGGGCGGCGGAGCCGAACAAGCCGACGCGCTCCACCCCGAACCGCTCCGAGATCTCACGGCGGCGCTCGCGCAGACGGCTCAGAATGTCATCGCGTTTCATCTGTTGCTACCAGCGACTCCGCCTCTGCAATCACCTTGTCCCTGATGAACCAGTGCAGCGACTGCGGTGTAGTCACATCCACGTTGCGATGCAGCCGTTCCTCAAGCTCCTGCTTGAAGCCGATCTGATCGAACAGGCTGCTGCCTTCCTCGTAGTCGACGAGTAGGTCCAAGTCGCTGTCGGCGCCGGCTTCTCCTCGCGCCATAGAACCGAAAACACGCACGTTCCTCATGCCGTGTCGTCGGGCCAGCTCCAGAATCTCCCGGCTCTGCGCTTCAACCCACGGGCTCATGTTTCTTCCTCCGCGCCGCCGAGATCGAAAGCGGCCTGCTCCGGCTCCTGCGGCGCCCTCGGGAGATTTTCCACCCGCAGGCTGTAGTCGTCATGGCCCCACTCGCAGCGCTCCATCACCGCCTTCGGGATCTTCTTCAGGGTAAGGTTCGCGAAGGCATCCCGCTTGGCCCGAAACGCCGAGCAGCACACCAGCAGCGAGCGGTGCTCTCCGACCTCGTCGCTCAGGCTCTGAAGCTGCTCGTAGGTCAGGGTCTGGGTCGTGACGTAGATGAAGTCCGTCTCCGTGGAGTGGCCGTGCTGCCAGTACAACGTCTCCGACGGCTCGTAGACGAAGCCCTCCAGCTTGCACACCGCCTCCGCCAGCATCGCAGCGTTGTACGCGGTGTTGATGACCCAGTTCCCCCAGCGGTCCTTCTCCAGCAGCGAGGGTGCGAGCCGGTAGTAGCGGAAGCCACCGCCTCCCTTCCACCCGACCGCCTTCGTGATTCCGCCCGGGTCCTCCCCGTCGATCGCCTTCTTCATCCGCGGGGATGATGTGGGTGTGGCAGTGCTCGCCGAACTCCACCATGATCCATCGGCGTCCCATTTTGTGGGCGACAGCGCCGGTAGTGCCCGATCCTGCGAAGGAATCAAGTATGAGATCCCCGGGATCTGAGGCGATGTGTATCACCCGGTTTAGTAACCGCTCTGGTTTCGGCGTGGAAAATATCTGATCTCTGCCAAAAATCCGTGTCACTTCCTGCTTGGCTTCCCGATTATTGCCAACTTCCGATTGCACCCAGACACTTGTTGGCACCAGCTCGCCAAGTTCTGTTTGGAATCTCTTCCTGAAAGGAAAGGTTCGTCCCGTTTTGCCCCACCAAATCCTACTGTCGGATTCGAGCTCTCGAAATGTTTCTCGCGAGATACTCCAGCATCTGTTTCCGCGCGGCGAAAACCTGTCTCCATGTGGACCCGTTACTTCGTAATGGCCATCGGCGTATGGCTTCGCTGCCGTAAGATCAGACCGACGCCATAAACCGCGAGGGTCACAATCCGGGTTCCAGAAATCAGCATCACTAGCTTCAGTGCGCCCAAGTTTGTTTCGACGCCACTTGTCTAAACTGCTTGCATAAACCAGTATAAAATCGTGGTCTGTAGAAAGATGTTGCGCCGAATTATTTCGAGCATGTAGCTTCTGCCACACAACGGTTGCAACGAAGTTAATCCGTCCGAATATTTCGTCACATAGCACCTTTAGATAATGGGCTTCGTTATCATCGATAGTTATCCAAAGAGAGCCGTCTTGCCTGAGTAGTCGACGAATGATCTCCAAGCGGTCCCGCATGAGACTCACCCAGATAGAGTGCTCTAATCCATCGTCGTAATGTTTGAACGCGCTACCTGTGTTGTATGGCGGATCGATGAAAACGCACTTGACTTGCCCCGCAAACTCCTGCTCTAACGCCTTCAATGCCAGCAGGTTGTCGCCAAAGATCAGACGATTATCGAAGATGTCATCATCGTCCACACGCTGCGCCGCGTGATACGCCTTTTCGGGGTTCTCAAGCAATATACGCGGCTCCAGACGCGGCCGTTGCTCCTTGCCTACCCAGGTAAGCTCTAGCCTACTCGTACTCATGCTCATTTCTTAAGACGGCCTTTGAAGCGGATACAGTCTCCGCGTTTCTCCCGCGTTGGACCAATAACTCCCGCTCTTGTTACGCCGTGGCCACCCCGCGTCCGGACAGGCTAAATGCCCTAGTAGATCAAGCGCCCGTTGACCAAACGCTAGCGCGTCCCCTTCCGGTAAGTGGAACGCGAGTTCGTTGAAGTGGGCACCGAATATATTGCGCGCTTGAGCAATACGTGTAAGCTCATCCAAGATCGGTCCGAGCTCAACGGACTGATACCGCGGCTCGCCGGATGCATCCCGTTCTACCAGTACATCGACCATAAGTGCCTTTCTTAGTTTCTTATCGACAGCCGGCAATAAATCACCTAGGGTGAATCTTCCGTCTGGTCTTCGAGGCACTGCGCATTGATAGAGCGACGTTAGAAAATCCAGTGCTGCCTCCAGCGCCACCCCCGCCTTGGCGCAAATTAACTGAACGTCCGGCGCATCAGCAGCTAGCAAATCTCGCAGCCGCTCTGTGTCCGGGACGCTCGTGCTTAGCGAAAGTCCGTCGTCGCCAGACGACTTACGAAGCTCAAGGAAATGGCACTGATCATTCTTAAGCCAGCCCCAACGAAGTTTGTGCCTCCACGGACCGTAGTGGGTCATGATTAGGCAGTGACGAAAGTGCCGCGCGCGTTGGTAAAGCATTTCGATCACTCGGTCAACGTGGGGCTCGTCAACGCTGCCAAGCACATCGTCTAGAACGAGAATCGTATCTTCCGGATTTTCCTTTTCCGCCACCGCAAGAAAAATGCAAAGTCCGAGCGTGTCTAGATGCGAGTCGCTAAAATATGCCTGGGGCGGTAAGCCATCCCGACCCTGATATTCCGATGCCAACTCCAGTGATGCGCGTTTCCTTTGGTCCAGCTGTAAGCTGATTCGCTCAAGCCCCTCGCCAGGATGAATCTGTTCGTATAACGAGCCAACACGGGTGGCAATGTCGGAAAGAATTCCGTCTGTGAATCTCCGTCGCTCGTCCTGTACAATTGCCAAAGCCTCTTCGAGGCGAGGCAGGATCGCGTCCAGTGCCGTATGCTTCTCGACATTGCTATCGTAATTGTTTAGTGCCCGCTGAAGTTGCTCGATAAACCTTGACTGATCGATGCGTTTCGCTTCCGCCTGCGCCCACCCCTCGCGCATAGGCGCCATGGTTTCAAGCCATGCTTCAGAATCGCTGATATCAACAGGACACAGCGCATCAGGGACCGGAACATCCGCGGGCCACGCCTCGCCGCGCAAGACCTCTAAGTAACGCTCCCGCTCGCGACCCCACTCTTCCCCGACTGCGTTGAGTTGGGCCTTCCATCGAGGCAACTGATCCACTGCCTGCTTATTGCTTGACCGAGCTTCTTTTAAGGCAACGAATTGATGAATACGAGATGCAACCCTTGCGCTCAATCCTTCAATCTTTTCCGCACTCTCGCAGAGCGGGCATTCACGCAAATCCGGATGGGTACCGAGGTAGCGTTGCGCAGCATGAAGCAGGTCACTCAAGTCTTCTGCACCGGCCTCCACTTGATCAAGAACGGCCTCGAGCGCCGCCTCATGCTGCTGCATCGCGGATGTAGCGTTCGCGAGACCTTGTTGCGCAGCACGCAGACGATCAGGAAATCCCACTAGCCGACCGTAGGAAGAACGCAAGCTAGCGACGGCAAGTCGCTCTGTTTGAAGCTTCTCGGGATCACGCTGGACAGCAGTACGCGCCCAATCTATCGGATCTCCGGAAGTTGCTCCTTCGGACCTCCAGAAGTCCGTGATGGTGTTCTGGTTCTCGGTGACACGCTCTGTCGCCAGCCTGCGCTCATCATTGAGGGTTCGGAGTAACGAGCTTAGGTTCTTCTCGGATCCCTCAACTCCAGCTACGTCGATGAAGCGCCTGATGGCTTCATAGCGCTCTGCCGGCTTGGCTTCGACAAGGGATAGAATTTGCGGCCTACGGAGGACAAGTACGCCGGGCCGCTGTTCCGGGGCATCAACAACTACACTTCGATGTGCGAGTTGGGCGGTACAGCTTCCGGTACTACCTTCCAGGCATACCTTCATATCCTCGGAATTCCTTCCGATCGCAGGCCAATACTTGTAGGTCGAGCCCAGTCCCCGCGTGGCCAGAGAGCCAACTTGTCCGTTTCCCAAAAAATCCAGCGCATCGCAGATTGTGCTCTTCCCGGTACCGTTTTCGCCATAAATGATGGTGAGCTTCTTGCCTTTCCCAAACGGTAGCTTGAAGCTTCGGGTTGAGCCACGAAGACGCTCGATAGTAAGCGTTTTCAGGTACCCCGCAGCCACGTTAATACTCCTGTTCGTTGGCCAGTTCGATTGCAAGTCTCCAGTCTTCGCTCTTAAGCCTGCCTTCAGCGAGTTTCTTCTGAAAATGGTCTCTTTGAGTTTCCCGAATCAGGCCGGCTTGGCTCAGGCGCTCAGCGATCTGCTTGGCGAGGGCGTCCGACGGACTTTCTTCACTCATGTGATTCTCCAACCAATCCTGAAAATTTCCTGCCTCTTCTCCCTCTGTTCAAGCTTGCTAGCCATCTCCTCGATCAATTGATCCCGCCTGTGATCTATGTCGTCTTGGGCATCAAAGAGGGCACGGCGCTTCTGGCCGCGCTGGGATTCCAGGGCCCTGATCTGCTTTTGGACGTGGAGCTTTTCCGCCAGGGTCGGTGCCGCGGTGGCCGCTCGGCGTACTTCCTTGATCTGGCGGTCCAGGTCCTTGATCTCGCCCTCCAGGCCCACTTTGAGGTCGTCGGCCCAGGCGTCCAGCTTGGCGGCCTCGGCCTCGAAGAACTCGGCGTTACGCTGGCTGATCTCCCTGCGCAGCGCCTCGCACTTGCGCTCGATTGCGCTGCTGAAGTCTACCCAAACGGCCGGGTCCGTGCTGTCGGCAAGGGATTCCCCCTGGAGAGTCGCCGGAAGGCCCAGCAAGCGATGGACTTGGCCCTCGTCGAGAGGCTCGCCGTCGGAGGTGCGGCATTCGAAGACGAGGTAGTCCTCCGTCTGGTCCAGTGACTCGACGGTGAGCTGCGTCAGCAGGAGCGCGCCGTCGTAACCCCGCAGACCCTGGATTGCGGCGATGTTGCCCGGGTGGGCCTCGTAGTCGAACCGGAGACGCGCGGATGCGAGCGAACGCGCCTTCGCCTGGGCGAGGACGTACTGGGCCAGCGGGTGGGAGAGGCGGTAGTAGTGGGCCTCGCCGCTGCGGCGCGGTAGCTCGTACCGGCCCAGGGGAATGGTGCCGTCCAAACCAGGCGGCAAGCTGAGTAGCCGGAAGCTGCCATCGCCCTCGAAGTGCGCGTGCCCGTCGAGCTCGGCTCGGGTCAGGGCCATGAGCATGCGCTCGTAGCGGTTGAGATAGGCCTCGCTGTCGTCGCGGCTGACACGCAGCTTCTCGATGACCTCCTCGTCGAAGTGCTCCAGGAGCTTCTGGCGCGTGGCGTCCATCGCGGCGTTGATCTGGTAGCTCAGCTCAAGCTGGAGCTGGTCGAACGCCTGCCGGATCTCGTCCGTCTCGCGGCAGCGCTGGTAGATGTCGTTGATGCGCTTCTCGAAGTCGACGCCGGACTCGATGCTGCCCAACACCTCGTCGCTGGCACCGAAGACGCCTTCGAACAGGGCGAACTTCTGGTCCAGCAGCTCGTAGACCCGGCGGTCTGCCTCGTTGTCCGAGTTGAGGAAGTTGACCACCACCACGTCGTGCTTCTGGCCGTAGCGGTGGCAGCGGCCGATGCGCTGCTCGATGCGCTGGGGGTTCCAGGGCAGGTCGTAGTTCACCACCAGGGAGCAGAATTGGAGGTTGATGCCCTCGGCACCGGCCTCGGTGGCGATCATGATCTGGCCCTGCTCGCGGAAGAAGTCCACGATGGCGGAGCGCATGTCGGCGGTACGGGAGCCGGTGACGCGGTCGGTGCCCTGGTGGCGCTCGGCCCAGGCGTTGTAGATCTGCCGCGAGCCCGGATCGCTGTTGGTCCCGTTGAAGAGGACGAGCCGCTCGCCGTAGGGGTTCTCTTCGAGCAGACGCACCAGGTAGCCCTGGGTGCGGCGGGATTCAGTGAAGACCACGGCCTTGCGGGCGGCGCCGATCTGGTCCGCCTCGTCGAACGCGGTCTTCAGCGCGGCAAGCAGTGCGCGGCCCTTGGCGTTCTCGGTGATCGACACGGCGAGATCCCGGAAGTCCTCAAGCTCGGCGATCTCGCGGACAAGCGCGTCGCGCTCGGCGGGGGAGATCGGCTCCGGCTCGGCCTCGCCCCACTCGTCGGAAAGCTCGTCGTAGGACTCGAAGTCCGCCGCCAGCTCGCCGGACGGGTCGGCGACGACTGTCGAATCCTTGAGCTTCTTCTTCAGCCGCTTGGCGAGCGTCTCCAAAGCACCGGCGATGGCGAAGCTGGAGGAGGCGAGCAGCTTGCGCAGCACCAGGGTCATGAGGGTGCGCTGTCCGGAGGGCAGCGCTTGGAGATTGTCTCGGCGAAGGTAGTCGGAGACGAGGTCGTACAGGGCCGACTCCTCCGGCCCGGGCTTGAACGTCTGAAGGATCGCGTGCCGCTTCGTGTAGGGCACGTATTGGCGCACCTGCCGGCGCAGGGTGCGGAAACAGATCGGCTTGATACGCGCCTTCAGGCTGTCGAAGGTGGTCTGGTTGGCGATGCGGGAGAACTGCTCCCGGAAGCTCGCCAGGTCTCCGAACACACGGTCATCGACGAAGCTGACCAGTCCGAAGAGCTCCAGCAGGGAGTTCTGCAAGGGCGTCGCGGTGAGGAGTAGCTTTGGGGCGTGGTTCAGGGCATCGCGCAAGGTGCGCGCGATGACGTTTCCCTTCTTGTAGACGTTGCGCAGGCGGTGGGCCTCGTCGATGACCACGAGGTCCCAGCGGATACGGGCGATGTCGTCCGCCTTGTTCCGTGCGAACTGGTAGGAGCAGAGCAGGATCTCATCGGCATCGAAGGGTTTGGCCGTACCGGCGGCGAGGGCCTCGTTGTAGGACTTGGTCTCCAGGATTCGGCCCGGCAGAAAGAACTTCTCTTGCAGCTCCTGGTACCACTGCTTGCGCAGGTTGGCCGGGGTGATGATGAGGATGCGCCGCTTGCGCTCCGCCCAGCGCTGAGAGAGAACCAGACCCGCCTCGATGGTCTTGCCGAGCCCGACCTCATCCGCGAGGATCGCCCCTCTGGACAGGGGGGAGCGGAATGCGAACAGCGCGGCCTCGACCTGGTGCGGGTTCAGGTCCACCTGCGCGTCGACAAGGGCTCCCGCCAGCTTCTCCATGCTGTCCGTCGGGCAGCGTCGCGTGAGCTGGTAGGCGTAGTACTTCGATTGGTACGGAGTAAGTTGAGCCACAGGCTTGGCGTCGAGCATGTGCTCAACTTTACCGCGCTCAATATTTCTGGTCGATCCAGCCGGAATGTGGGCGGCGGCTCTTATCTTTCCTCACGGCGGAGACGCTTGCGCAGTGCGTTGAGAATCGAGTCGTGTGGCCGTTCGCCACGCCGTTGCCGATCAGGCCCAGGACGATCGGGTCCGTCTGCGGGGTGCCCCCTTACCAGCGGAGCAGCCTGCGCCCGAGAAGGGCTCCGGCGAGGCAGGGTATGAGTATGCCCAGCAGGTACCAGGTGCCGATGAACGGGGCTTCGAGCTCCGGACAGTGCAGGCAGTAGACGAGGGCGCCGACACTGCCCGCCAGGAGCCCTGCCGCGGCGCCGGCGAGTGGCAGCTGGGTGGGCGCGAGCCCCCGCATGGCCCAGAACAGGGCGAGGAACAGGGGCAGCGACAGCATGGCGATGAGCCAGGGGCAGGCCTTCCAGGTCTCCCCGAAGATCAGCTCTGGGCGTGCTGTGGGGGCGGTACCCGCAAGCACCACGCCGGCGAGGGCCCAGATTGCAAGCACGGGCGCGACCAGCGCCACCGGCACCCAGGTCAGACGCGTACCGGGGCGGGACAGTCGCAGGGTAGCGACGAGGCTTGCCCACGCGAGCCAGGCGACAAAGCCCAGCTTGACCCAGAACATGGGCAGCCGGCCCGCCTCGGCCAAATCGGGACGCAGCCCCAGCAGACTCAGCATGAGGGCCGCGGAAGCGGTCATGCCCAGTCCCAGCGCGGCGGCATACCGGTGCCCGGCGGCATGCCGCTCGGCGGGCCCGGCGCTGGTTGCCAGGAGCGTCACTAGGTCATCGGTTCTCATGGCTTTCCTCGTATGAGCGCGGCCAGGGCCTTTAGGCCCCGGTGCACGCCCACCTTGACCGCCGACTCCGACATGCCGGTGGCCAGTGCGGCCTCCGCGACGGACAGACCCTCGAGCTTGGTGTGGACGATGGGAAGGCGCATACGGTCCGGCAGGTGGGCCAGGAGCTTGTTCAAGTCACGGCGTGCCTCGGCGGCCTCGTTGTCTGCCGCGGCGAAGATCTCGGCCGCGTCATCCAGCGGGTCGTGCAGGGCCTCCTTCGCAGCCCGCCGGCGGAGCAGGTCGACCAACTTGTATCGGGCGATCGCGTGTACCCAGGCGGTCAGCGGGAGGTCGGCGTCATAGGTATGACGCCGGTTGTGAATCCCGAGCAGGGTTTCCTGCACCAGATCTTCCACCTCATCCGGCAACCGGGTCAGCCGCCTTCTAAAGTAGGCGCGCAGATGCCCCGTGAGCTCTCTCAGGAACGCATGGTAGGCCGACGTGTCGCCCGCGATCCCCTCCAGCAGCAATCGCCTGAGACGCTCCTCCCTGGGGTCGGATCGGCCCTGTCCTGTCATTCGGTTAATCGCCAGCTTCGGTTACAAAATCGAAAGACACGGACACATCAACTCGTTTGCCCCGCCCTGTAACCATTGGCCGGCGGGCTGCGAATCTGCCTTGAAAGGCAGCAAGTACGGATCGATGCCGCGCGCTGCCGATCCTTCGGCAATGATAAGGGAGGCAACGATGCCGGCCGTTGGAAACCTAGTCTGCGCAGCCCCGCAGCACTTGCCTGCGTCAACGGGCGTCGGGCGAGCCGTTAGCGCCAGCGGGGGCTCGGACAGGGGAGGGGCAAGCGTGTGATCGAAAGGACCATCTCTGTCCGCGGCCCGATCCACCCGCTCTGGGTACGCCTAACCCATTGGAGTAACGCGCTGGCGGTGCTCATTATGGTGACCAGCGGCTGGCGGATCTACAACGCCTCGCCCCTGTTCCACTTCCGCTTCGCGGACGAGCTCACCCTGGGAGGCTGGCTCGCGGGGGCGATCCAGTGGCACTTCGCGGCCATGTGGCTGCTAGCCGTCAACGGCCTAGTGTACCTGTCCCTCAATGTGCTCAGCGGCCGGCTGCGGCGCAAGTTTCTACCGGTCACGCCGGGGGCATTCTATCGCGACCTCAACG
>Ga0307418_1000324_pt1 | contig 14305 bp, 13 predicted proteins | sample SalMarWE160220MG_2_FD_202160 | JGI IMG/M metagenome (GOLD analysis project Ga0307418, IMG submission 202160) | Salt marsh sediment microbial communities from the Plum Island Ecosystem LTER, Massachusetts, United States - WE1602-20 | ecosystem: Environmental > Aquatic > Marine > Intertidal zone >...
CCGTCCAGTCGGTGGTGTACGAGAAGTTCGCGGAGATCCTGGAGGAGAACCCGCGCATCGGGCGCGCGATCATCGAGAAGGCCGCCAACGCCGCCCGGGCGCGCGAGGCGGCGCGCAAGGCGCGCGACCTGGTGCGCCGGGCCAACCCGCTGGAGAACGACGACCTGCCCGGCAAGCTGGCGGACTGCCAGTCGCAGGATCCGGCGCAGAGCGAGATCTACATCGTGGAAGGGGACTCGGCCGGTGGGAGCGCCAAGCAGGGGCGCGAACGCCGCTTCCAGGCCATCCTGCCGCTGCGCGGCAAGATCCTGAACGTCGAGAAGGCGAACATCGGCAGGATCCTCAAGAACGCGGAGATCCGCGCCATGATCGCGGCCATCGGGGCCGGCATCGACGGCACCGGCGACGACGCCCACTTCAACATCGAGGACGTCCGCTACCACCGCATCATCATCATGACGGACGCCGACGTGGACGGCAGCCACATCCGTACGCTGCTGCTGACCTTCTTCTACCGCTACATGCGGCCCATCATCGACCACGGCTACCTCTACATCGCGCAGCCGCCGCTCTACGGCGTGCGCTTCGGGCGCCAGAAGGACCTCACCTACGTGTACGACGACGCCGCGCTGCAACGGTTGCTCAAGGAGAACCGCGGCAAGAAGCTCGACATCCAGCGCTTCAAGGGCCTGGGCGAGATGAACCCGGAGCAGCTCTGGGAGACCACCATGAACCCCGAAGGCCGGGTCCTGCGGCGCGTCACCATCGAGGACGTGCTCGAGGCCAGCGAGACCTTCGAGATGCTCATGGGCACGGAGGTGCCGCCAAGGCGCGAGTTCATCGAGGACAACGCCCACCGGGCGGAGCTCGACCTGTAGCCGCGGCGCCGGCCGCCGAGCAGTGCCAGTGACGCGAGGGGGCCGGCGTGTGCCGGCCCCGATGGCCGCGTCGAGCGCCCTCGGCGCCCGCAGCGCCGCAGGCTACTTGTGGCTCAGCGTCGGCTTCCGCGTCTCCAGGAAGTCCACCAGGTCGTTCATCTGCTTGGCGGACAGGATCTGCCCGAAGGCCGGCATGTTGTAGCCGCCGTTGGCGATGCGCCAGGTGAGCTCGGTGGGGTCGAGACGGTTGCCCACGTAGGTGAGGTCCGGCCCCCGGAAGCCGCCGAAGCCGGCGATGCGGTGGCACTCCTCGCAGCCCTTGTCGTGGAAGAGCACCGCACCGTTCTGCTGCGCCGGCGTCAGGTTGGTGCCTACCACGCGGGTAGGCAGGGGCGGAGCGTCGTAGCGTGGCGACCACGGCTCCCAGGTGGCCAGCCACCAGGTGGAGGCGATGAACACCACCACCACGGACAGCGTGCCGATCGCCCAGGGGCGGCGCAGCGGGTGGCGCTCGCCCTCCTTGGCGAACAGCGGCAGCACGAAGATCGCCAGGAACACCACCGCCGGCCCCCCGATGATCATGTAGGGCGTCAGGGCGTGCGGGATCAGGGCCAGCACCCCGAAGTACCACAGCAGGTACCAGTCCGGCTTGGGCGCCGCCACCAGGTGCGTGGGGTCGGGCGCCGCGGCCAGCTCGGGCGGCCCCACGGCGATGGCGAGACCGACGATGACGGCGATCATCGCCACCGCAAAGGCGACGTCGCGCCACGCCGCGTCCGGCCAGAAGGGGACGCCCTCGCGGTGCAGCAGCTCCTCGTACTCCTGCTTGTAGGTCGCTCGCTTGACGGGCCTGCCGCGCCTGGGCGGCTCGGAGATGCCGTTGCGGACCACCATCCACAGGTGAGGCGCCAGCAGCGCGCCGATCAGGATGGGGAAGACGAACACGTGCAAGGCGAAGAACTGACCCAGCGTGGCGCCGCCGAGGGTCTCGCCCGCGAGCATGAAGCGCGCCAGCGCCGCGCCGATGACGGGGAAGTAGCCGGCCTGCTGGGCGCCCACCACCACCGACCAGATGGCGGTCTGGTCCCAGCGCAGGATCTGGCCGGTGAAGCCCATGGCGATCGTGAGGAACAGCAGGACGGTGCCGCTCATCCAGCTCGCCTCGCGCGGGTACTTGTAGGAGGCGAACAGGAAGGTGCGCACCATGTGCAGCCCGACCATCAGGATCATGGCCGAGGCCCCGAAGTAGTGCACCGAGCGCAGGAAGTGGTCGAGCGCGGAGTTCTCGGTGATGAACTTCAGGCTCTGGTAGGCCTGGCTGGTCGACGGTACGTACAGGAAGCTCAGCGCCACGCCCGTGACCACCTGGAGGATGAAGGCGAACAGGGTGGCGCTGCCGAACACGTAGAGCCAGCTGGAGCCCTTGGGGACCAGGTGCTTCATGACCGGAGCGATGAGCTCGCCGATGCCGGTGCGCTCCTCGATCCAGTCGTTGATGCGGCGGAACGTCCTCAGCATGTCAGCTCGGTCCGGGCACGCGGCCGTCGATGGGCAGGGACGTGGTCTCGATCTCGACGGTGTTGCCGGTCACGCGCACCGGGTAGCGCGCCAGCGGCCGCGGCGGCGGCCCGGCCGCCACGTCTCCGTTGGCGTAGTACACGCCGCCGTGACAGGGGCACATGAACATCTCGGCCTTCGGCTCCCAACGCACCGGGCAGCCGAGATGCGAGCAGTTCACCGTGAAGGCCGTGAACTGAGAGGCGCTGACGCGCCTGAGGTAGGCGGCGGTGCGCCCGGCCTTGCCGGCCCAGGCGTCGGGGTTGGCGTTCTGGAAGGCCACCGGCACCGTGGTGCCGACCTTGAAGCTGTCTACCGCGCCCACGCTGCGCCACACCCGCGGCTGCGTCTTCCACATCGACTTGAGCACGGCTCCGAGCACCGGTACGCCCACCAGCAGCGCTGCGAAGCCGCCCAGACCGAAGCTGAGTGCCGCCAGGAACCTGCGACGGTCGGGCGTCTCGCCCTGCCCGTTCCCCTCGGCTCCGCCGTCAGCCGTGGGATTCGTCGGCTTCTCCGTCACGAAGCATCTCTCCCATCCAACCCACGATCGAAATGGCGAAGAGGATGACGCCGGCCACCTCCACCAACCACACCGTGATCAGCCCCAGCAGCACGAAGGTGATCGCGAAGCCGGTCAACAGGGGCCAGGTGGTCGGCCGCGGGATGAGCATGTCCCTCGGCTCCTGCCACTCTACGGTCTGCTTGTCGTTCATCGCGCTCCTTCCAAGATGCGGCCGCTGGCCCTGCCGGGCTCGGCCCCCTCCTCCGCGGCGGCCGTGGAGACCTCGTCGGGCTCAGGCATCGAGAACCACAACCCGAACTCCGTCAGGATGCACACGATATAGAACAGCCCACCGGCCACCCACATCAGCAGACCCCCGATCTGCTGGTCGGCCAGCACCGACAGCCCCCACCCGTTGCGGATGAGCCCGAGGGCCCCGTAGGGGTCGGGAGGATGAACGTAGAAGGGGTAGAGGGGTGTCGGCGCCAGGGTGATGACGATGCCCAGCAGCGCGATCCCTGCCATGGCCGCGAACAGGTAGGCCATGGCCGCCGGCGGCGCTAGGCGCCGCTCCCGCACCGGGGTGAGCACCGGCCACCAGAACATGGTGGCGGTGACGATGAAGATCAGGTGCTCCAAGGCGTGAACGCTCTCGCTTCGCAGGGCCAGGTCGTAGAGGAAGGGAAGGTGCCAGGCCCAGAGCGCGCCCACCTTCAGCGGCAGGGTCACCAGCGGACGCCCGATGGTGCGCTCCAGCCTGCTCACCAGCGGCACCCGCAGCAGCTCGCGGGTGGCCGCCGGCGGCAGGCCGATGAGCAGCAGCGGCGGCGCCACCAGGATCAGCAGCATGTGCTGAACCATGTGCACGCTGAAGAGGTAGAGCTCCCCGAGCCGGTCGATGGGCGACACCAGCGCCAGCGTCAGCACCGTCACGCCGGCGCCGAAGGCCGCCACCCGCGGCCAGGAGACCCGGCGGCCCAGCCAGGCGAGGTAGGCGACCACCAGCCCCGCCACGCCGCCGAGCACGGTGGGTTCCGGGCTCCAGGCGAGGGAGATGAGGTGCGCGGTCGTCATCATGCATCGAGGCTCACACGAAGATCAGGTAGGCGACGCTGAAGACAGCCACCCAGACGGCGTCGACGAAGTGCCAGTAGTACGCGATGGTGGCCAGAGCGGACTCGTTCTTGGGGCCGAGCTTGCCGGCGAAGCTGAGGCCGGTGAGGCTGCTCAGCATGATCAGGCCGGTGATGACGTGCAGCCCGTGGAAGCCCGTCAGGGTGAAGAAGGCGGAGCTGAAGACGTCGTAGTTGAGGGTGATGCCCGAGGTGATCAGCTCGTGGTACTCGATGCCCTGGCCGGTGAGGAACACCAGCCCCAGCGCGATGGTGGCCAGCATCCACAGCCGGAAGGTGCCGTGCCGGCCGCGGTGGAAGGCGCGCTCCGCCAGCCACACGGTGAGGCTGCTTGAGAACAGGAAGAGGCTGAAGACGAAGGTGCGCGGCACCGCCAGGCTCTCGCGCGGCAGGTTGCCGAAGGCGCCGCTCAAGTAGGCGTAGCTGGACAGCAGCGTCAGGAAGAAGAAGATCTCGGAGCTGATGAAGAACAGCATCCCCACCTTGTGGCGGTTGACGTTCGGCCCGCGCGCGGCGCCGGCAGCGGAGTTGGCGGTGGTCATGCGGTCCCCTCCGTCGTGGGTGAGGGCGTGACCTCTGCGAGGTCGGGGTGGTTGAGGTCGAACAGCGGCCGGGCGCTACGGACCGGCGGCAGCTTCTCGAAGTTGTGCTCCGGCGGGGGCGAGGTGGTCGCCCACTCCAGCGTCCAGGCATCCCACGGGTTGTCGCCGGCCTTCTCCCCGTGGCGGAAGCTCCACACCAGGTTCCACAGGAACATCAGCACGGCGATCCCGAGGATGAACGCCCCGATGGTCGAGATGAGGTTGAGGGTGCCGTAGTCGGGCAGGTTGGGGTAGGTGTACACGCGCCTCGACATCCCCAGGAGACCGAGGATGTGCTGCACGAAGAACGTCATGTTGAAGCCGATCACCGCCAGCCAGAAGTGCCAGCGGCCCAGCCGCTCGCTCATCATGCGGCCGGTGATCTTCGGGAACCAGTAGTAGATGCCCGCCCACAGCCCGAACATCGAGCCCCCGAAGAGCACGTAGTGCATGTGCGCGACCACGAAGTAGCTGTCCGTGAGCTGCCAGTCGATCGGCACGGCGGCGAACATCACCCCGGTGATGCCGCCGATCACGAACTGGATGATCATGGCGGCGGCGAACAGCAGCGGCGCGTCCAGCCGCAATCGCCCGCGGAACATGGTGGTGCTCCAGTTGAAGATCTTCACCCCGGTCGGGACCGCGATGAGCATGCTGGCCGCGCTGAAGGCGCCGTTCACGGCCGTGGTCAGCCCGATGGCGAACATGTGGTGCACCCACACCATGAAGCTGAGCAGCCCGATGGCGATGCCCGAGCCGGCCACGAAGGTGTAGCCGAAGATGGGCTTGCGCGAGAACACCGGAACCACCTCGGACATGATGCCGAAGGCCGGCAGCGCCATGATGTAGACCTCGGGGTGACCGAAGAACCAGAAGATGTGCTGCCACAGGATCGCCGAGCCCCCGCTGACGTTGGCGCGGAAGAAGTGCATGTGCAGCACCCGGTCGCCGAGCAGCATGATGAGCCCGGCGTTCAGCGGCGTCAAGGCGTAGAGGATGATCAGGCTGGTGATCATCATCATCCACACGAACAGCGGCATGCGGCGCCAGGTCATGCCCGGTGCCCGGTAGCGCACGATGGTCGCGAGCAGGTTGACGGCGGCGGCGATGGTGCCGACGCCCGTCTCGATGAGCCCGACGATCCAGTAGTCGATCCCCGGCCTCGAGGAGTAGGAGAACTCGCTCAGGGGCGCGTAGGAGAACCACCCCGCGTTCGCCAGGCTGCCGGTGAAGCCCGCCAGGTAGATCACGATGCCGCCCAGCAGGAACACCCAGAAGCCCAGCGCGTTGAGGCGCGGGAACGCCACGTCGCGGGCACCCACCATCAGCGGCACCAGGTAGTTGGCGAGCCCGATGAAGATGGGCATCACCACCAGGAAGATCATGGTGGTGCCGTGCATGGTGAAGATGTTGTCGTACTCCTGCGGCGTCAGCACCCGGGCGTTGGGCGCGGCGAGCTGGATGCGCATCAGCAGCGCCTCGATGCCGCCCACCCCGAAGAAGAACAGCGACGTGACCATGTACATCACGCCGATCTTCTTGTGGTCGGTCGTGGAGAGCCACGACAGCCAGCCCCAGCCTCGCGTCAGCGGCGGGAACGGGTGCTCGTGGGGCGCGGTCGACCCCTCGATCGCGGAGATCGACTCCTGCGTCACGGTTGTTCCTCCAGATAGGCAACCAGGGCGTCGAGCTGCGACGACGTCAGGTGCAGGTTCGGCATGTGGGCTCCGGGCTTGATGCTGGTCGGGTCGGCGATCCAGGCGCGCAGGTCCTTGGGCGTGTTCGGCAGGGCGCCGGAGGCTAGGGACTGCCGGTCGGCGAGGTGCGTGAGGTCGGGTCCGACCACCTGCCCGGCCGGGGCGCCGGACCCGGAGATGTTGTGGCAGCTCGAGCAGGTCAACCCGACGAACAGCGCCTTGCCGTTGGCCTCGGCCGCCGTCCTCGGCGCCGGATGCGGCTGCGCCTGGGCCGTCAGCCAGCTGTGGTAGTCGGCCTCCGTCTGGGCGACCACGCGGATCCGCATCCAGGCGTGCCCGGCCCCGCAGTACTCGGCGCAGGTGCCGAGGTAGACGCCCGGCTTGTCGGCCTCGATGACCATGGTGTTGGGATGCCCGGGGATGGCGTCCATCTTGCGCCCCAGCTCCGGCACCCAGAAGTCGTGGATCACGTCCTTGGAGGTCAGCTTGAGCTCGATGGAGGTGCCGGCGGGGATGTGCAGCTCGTTGGCGGTCACCACATGGCTACCGGGATAGCGGAACTCCCACCACCACTGGTGCGCGATCACGTCCACGTTGACGGGATCGCCGGCGGGGTGCCTGGGCGGCGATACCGCCGCCATGGTTTGCATGGTGAGCACGAAGAGGACCACCAGGATGGCCAAGGGGATGGCCGTCCAGGTTACCTCCACGAGGGTGTTGCCGTGCGTTTGCGGCGGGAGGCCTTCCTGCCCTCGGTCGCGGAAGCGGATGAGGTTGAAGATGACGAAGGCGCTGACTGCCAGCAGGATCGCCATGGAGATCCAGAAGGTGATCCAGAAGAGGTGCCCGATGTGAGCCGCGTAGGGCGAGGCCGGGTTGAGTACCGAGTTAACGGATGAGTAGAGTCTATGCACGCACGCTCACTCCACGCGGGCGGATCGCCGCGAAGCCTCCACCCTGGACTAGGATTGCGAGTCGCCGCCTGCCCGCTGCGGTGACCCCCGACCCCCTGGCCGGGCCCCGCGTGTTCCTCAGGCAGACACGCCCGTTACGGCTCACCGCCACGAGCGTGTAGGTGGGAAGGTGTCGACCCTTGGTCCGACAGGCCGAAGCCCTGGAACCGCCTGTATGGCCTTGATGCCGAACCTGCGTGAGTCTATCACCCAGGCTGCGCGCGTGTTGCAACTGTGGGACGTTCGGCTCTTGCAGCGGCGCGGCGGACGGCTCAGCGGCGGCGCAGCGCCTCGCGGTTGATCACGTTGGCCGCCACCCCGCCGCCGAGCACGGCCGCCACGGCCTCCGCCGCCAGGCGCGCCATGGCGGTCCGCGAGCGCTCGGTGGCGGACCCCGCGTGCGGCGCCAGCACCACGTTCGGCAGCTCCCGAAGGCGCCGGTGCACGCTCGGCTCGTGCTCGAAGACGTCGAGCCCGGCGCCCCACAGGCGGCCGCCGGCCAGCGCGTCCGCCAGCGCCGCTTCGTCGACCAGCGCCCCGCGTGCGGTGTTCACCAGCACCGCCGTCGGCTTCATGCGCGCCAGCGCCGCGGCGTCCACGACGTGCCGCGTCTCGGCGGTGAGCGGGGCGTGCAAGCTGAGGAAGTCGCTCTCGGACAGCAGCGTGTCGAGGTCCACGTGGCTGGCGCCCAGCTCAGCCTCCGCGGCCTGGTCGCGGCGGCGGTTGTGGTAGAGGATGCGCATCCCGAAGCCGGTAGCGCGGCGAGCGACGGCGCTGCCGATGCGTCCCATCCCCAGGATGCCGAGGGTGGTCCCGGCCACCTCACGGCCCAGGAGCTGCAGCGGCTGCCAGCCGCTCCAGGCGCCCGAGGTCACCAGCGCGTGCCCTTCCCGCAGGCGCCTCGCCACCGCCAGCAGCAGCGCGAAGGCGTGATCGGCGGTCGCGGCGGTGAGGACGTCGGGGGTGTTGGCCACCGCCACCCCCCGCCGGTTGCAGGCGGCCACGTCGATGTTGTCGTACCCCACGGCGTAGTTGGCGACGATGCGGAGATCGCCGCCGGCGGTGTCGAGGAAGGCGTCGTCGACCCGGTCGGTGAGCAGGGTGATGGCGGCGGACGCCCCCCGCACGCGCTCGAGCAGCTCCTCGCGGGGGCAGGGGTCGTCGGCCTGGCGCATGTCGACCTCCAGGCCGGCACGGCGCAGGGGCTCCAGGCCGGCGTCCGGCAGGCGCCTGCTGATGCTCACGCGTCCTCGAGGCATGCTGCAGTGTAGTCGAGGGGCGGCGAGCGCGGCCTGCGGGATGACGCTGGCGCGTCGCCGCGCGCCGCCACGCGCTAGGCTGAGGTACCAGGAGGAAGCGGCCTATGGGCGAGACCGTGCGGATGCGACCATGCAGCTGAGCCTGTTCATCCCGTGCTTCGTGGACACCCTGTTCCCCTCCGCCGGCCAGGCCATGGTGGAGGTGCTGGAGCGCCTGGGTCACGAGCTGCGCTACCCCGGCGGGCAGACCTGCTGCGGCCAGATCCACGTCAACACCGGCTACCGCCAGGAAGCCACCATGCTGGCGCGGCACTTCGTCGACGTCTTCGCCGACGCCGAGGTGGTGGTCGCCCCCTCCGCGTCGTGCGTGGGGCTCGTGCACGACGTCTACCCGGACCTGGCGCGGGAGAGCGGCGACCGCGGGCTGGTGGCGGCCGTCGATGAGCTGCTGCCGCGCGTGCACGAGTTCAGCCAGTTCCTCACCGGCGTGCTCGGGCTGGAGGAGGTGGGCGCGTACTTCCCGCACCGGGTGACGCTCCACACCAGCTGCCACTCGATCCGGGTGTTGAAGGTGGGGGACGCGCCGCAGCGCCTGCTCGCCGGCGTCAGGGGGATCGAGGTGGTGCCCCTGCCGCGGGCCGACGAGTGCTGCGGCTTCGGCGGCACCTTCGCCGTGAAGAACGCCGACACCTCGGCCGCGATGCTCGCGTCGAAGGTGAGCAACGTGCTGGCTACCGGCGCGGAGTTCGTGGTGGCGGCGGACAACTCCTGCCTGATGAACATCGGCGGCGCGCTGTCTCGCCAGCGGGCCGGGGTGCGCACGCTGCACCTGGCCGAGGTGCTGGCATCGACCGAGGCGCGCCCGTGGAGCGCGCCGGGAGCGCGCGCATGAGCGGCGCCGCGCCCCGGCGGCGCAAGTTCGAGGCGGCCGCGCGCGAGGCGCTGGCCGACAGCCAGCTGCGCCGCAACCTGGCCAAGGCGACCGGCACCATCCGTGAGAAGCGGGCGGTGGCGACGGGGGAGATGCCTGACTGGCAGGAGCTGCGCGAGGCCGGCAGGCGCGTCAAGGCCGGCGTCATGGCGCACCTCGGCGAGCATCTCGAGCGGCTGGAGGCGGCGGTGCAGGAACGTGGCGGCGTGGTGCACTGGGCTCGCGACGCCGCCGAGGCCAACGCCATCGTTCGAGACATCGTCGCCGCCGAGGGAACGCACGAGGTGGTCAAGGTCAAGTCGATCACCACCGACGAGATCGGCCTGAACGAGGCGCTGGCCGCGGCCGGCATCACGGCCGTCGAGACCGACCTGGCGGAGTTGATCGTGCAGCTGGCGCACGAGCCGTCGTCGCACATCCTGGTTCCCGCCATCCACAAGAACCGCGCCCAGATCCGCGCGCTGTTCGTGGAAGGGATGGGACTCGATCCGTCGGAGCTCTCCGACGAGCCGCGGGAGCTGACGGCCGCCGCCCGCCGCTTCCTGCGCGAGCGCTTCTTCCGTGCCCGCGTGGCGGTGAGCGGCGCCAACTTCGCGGTGGCCGAGACGGGCAGCGTGTGCGTGGTCGAGTCCGAGGGCAACGGACGCATGTGCACCACCCTGCCGCACACGCTGGTGACGGTGATGGGGATCGAGAAGGTGGTGCCCGACTGGCAGGCCATGGAGGTGTTCCTGCAGCTGCTGCCGCGCTCCAGCACCGCCGAGCGCATGAACCCGTACACCTCGTTCTGGTCGGGCGTCACGCCCGGCGACGGGCCGCAGGCGTTCCACCTGGTGCTGCTGGACAACGGCCGCACCCGCGTTCTGGCCGACGAGGCGGCGCGTCAGACGCTGCACTGCATCCGCTGCAGCGCGTGCCTCAACGTCTGCCCGGTGTACGCGCGGGTGGGCGGGCACGCCTACGGCTCGGTGTATCCGGGGCCCATCGGTGCCATCCTCACCCCGCAGCTGCAGCGCAGCCGTGAGGCCGACACCCTGCCGTTCGCCTCCACCCTGTGCGGCGCCTGCTACGAGGTGTGCCCGGTGAAGATCGACATCCCGCGGGTGCTGCTGCACCTTCGGGGCCGAGCGGTGGAGCGGCGGCGGGGGTCGCCGGGCGGCTGGCGCAGCGCCGAGGACGCGGCCATGCGCGCGGCCGCCTACCTGCTGGCCGAGCCGTGGCGCTACCAGCGGGCGCAGCGACTGGCGCGCGGCGGCCAGGGGCTGCTGGCCCGCCGCGGCATCATCTCCTGGCTGCCCGGCTACCTCGGCCGCTGGACGCAGACACGCGACCTGCCGGCGGTGCCTCGCCGAACCTTCCGCGAGTGGTACCAGGAGCGAGCCAAGCCTGCCGCTGCCGACCGGGGGGGACGCTCGTGAGCGCCCGCGACGACATCCTCGCTCGCATCCGCGCGGCCGTCGCGGGGGGCGAGGCGTCCGCGGACGACGCAGCCGGCGCCCGACCCGATCGCGAGGCGGCGGCGTACCGGGTGAGCGGCGCCAAGGGCCGCGAGGAGCGCCTGGCGCTGTTCGTGGCGCGCGTCGAGGAGTACGGCGTACGCATCCAGCGCTGCGCGGCCGCGGAGGTTGGCGCGACGCTGTTGCGGATCTTGCGGTCGCGCCGGGCGGCCGGCGTGGTGGCGCCGCCGGGCCTGGCTCCGGAGTGGCGCCCGGACGGCGTCGAGTGGCTGGACGACGAGCGCGAGTCGTTGGCCGTGGAGCGGCTGGCGGCGTCCGACGGTGTAGTGAGCGGCTGCGCGGTGGCCATCGCCGAGACGGGAACGGTCGTGCTGGACGGCGGTCCCGGGCAGGGGAGGCGGGCGCTGACGCTGGTGCCGGACTACCACCTGTGCGTGGTGGCCGCCGACCAGGTGGTCGAGACGGTGCCCGAGGCCATCCGGCGGCTCGAGCCGGCGGCCCGCGCCGGCCGGCCCATCACCTTCGTGTCGGGGCCGTCCGCGACGTCCGACATCGAGCTGAGCCGGGTGGCGGGAGTGCACGGACCCCGCACCCTCGACATCGTGCTCGTCGACTGACGGAGCGACGCCGATCAGCACGGACTCCGCCCAACCCGGCGCGTGGTCGATACTCCCACATGACCGTCGGCGCTCCGCCGACCCGCGGCACGCGCGCAGCCGCTAGCGTCGCATAGGCCTCATCGCCAGCATGCGTCGTCCCGCGCGCCGGCCGCGCGGCCGCGGGGTGCTAGCGCCTCGAGGCGGCGCAGCTCGACCGAGAGATCGGGGGAATCTGCCATGGCGACCTGGTTGCGCATTGCGATCGCGATCCTCATCGTCATCCACGGTTACCTGTACGTCCCGTTCGCCTTCTACCTGGTCAACGACTTCCAGCGCTCCAAGGGCGGGTCCAGGCTCCTCGCTGGCGTCCTGGGGGCGGCGACCCTGAGGACGGGCACCCTGGCCGTCCACGTGGCGGCCGGCGCGCTGTTGCTGGCGTGCGGCCTGCTGCCGGCGCTGGCACCCGGAGCCACCCCCGTCTGGCGCACCCTCGCCGTCGCGGGCGGTGCCGCCGGCGTGCTGGCCTTCATGGTGGCCTGGAACGGCCGGTCGAGCCACTTCAGCGAGCAGGGCGTCCTGGGAGCGACGGCCAGTCTGGCCGTCCTCATCGGAGCTCTCGCCTTCGCAGATGCGGTCGGGTGATGGGAGGAGGGTCACAGATGCGGGAGACGTGGCGCATGACGATTCGTCGCACCGCCCGGGTTAGCGTGGTCGGCATCGTGGCACTGGCGGCGCTGTTTGGCAGCCCTTGGACGGGCGCCCAGACGCCCGTCCAGCCGCCCGTCCAGGGGCCTGCGATGCCGATCCACACGGCCGCCCTGGTGGGCGATGTGCAGGCGGTGCAGGAGCACATCGCTGCCGGCACGGACCTCGACGCGAAGGACGCCTACGGCTCGACGCCGCTGATCGTGGCGGCCACCTTCGGCCGTGCCGACGTAGCGAAGGTCCTGATCGACGCCGGCGCGAGTCTCGACCTCACCAACGCGGAGGGCTCCACCGCCCTGCACGCCGCCGCCTTCCTCGGCCGCGAGGACATCGTGCCGGCCCTGCTGGCCGCAGGCGCCAACCGCTACCTGAGGAATGACGCGGGCCATACCGCCCGCTCCTCGGTGCTGGCGCCCTTCGAGGAGGTCGCGCCCGTCTACCGGACCTACCGCGAGGCGCTGGGCCCGCTCGGCCTGACCCTCGACGATGCCGAGCTGCGGGCGGCGCGCCCGCGCATCGCCGCCCTGCTGGCGCCAGGCGCCGACGCGCTCGCGAGCGTCGACTACGCGCCCCGGCCGGGCGGAGCCTGGCCCGTGTCCACGCCGCAACAGGAAGGCCTGGATCCTGCCCTGGTGGCGGAGGCGTACCTCAACGTCGAGGCGCTCGACCACCCCTACGCCCTGCTGATCGTCAAGAACGGCCGGCTCGTCGGCGAGCGCTACCTGAACGGCGGCGCCATCGACCGCAAGACGCTCCTGCAGTCCGTCGGCAAGAGCTTCACGTCCGCCCTCGTCGGCCTGGCGTTGCAGGAGGGGTGCCTCACCGGCCTCGACCAGACCATGCTCGCGTTCTTCCCCGACGAGGCCTCCGGGATCACCGACCCCCGCAAGGAACGCATCACCCTCCGGCAGATGCTGCAGATGCGCGCCGGCTACCCCTGGGAGGAGACCAGCGACGCGCTCTGGGACGCCATGTACAGCGCCGACTACCTTCACCTCGTCGCCGACGTGCCCCTCACGGCCGACCCCGGCACCACCTTCCAGTACAGCAACCTCACCTCCACCTGGCTCGCCGTCATCGTGGCGCGCGCCTGCGGCACCGACCTGCTGAGCTTCGCGCAGCAGCACCTCTTCGACCCGCTCGGGATCAGCGTCGGCGAGTGGTCCCGGGAAGCGTCCGGCTACTACATGGGTCACGGCACGATGCACTTCACCGCGCGCGACGCCGCCCGCTTCGGGCTGCTCTACCTCCAGGACGGCAAGGTGGACGGCCGCCAGATCCTCCCCGCGGACTGGGTCCGCGACTCCCTGCGGATCTACTCCCAGCACGCCTGGGACGACCTCGGATTCTTCCACCAGGTCGGCTACGGCTACCAGTGGTGGTCCGCCGACGCCGGCGCGCACCACGTCAACTTCGCCTGGGGCCACGGTGGCCAGCTGATCGCGCTGGTCCCCGACCTCGACATGGTGGTCGTGCTCACCTCCGACCCCTTCTTCGCCGGACCCCGCCACGACCCGGAGTCCTGGCGCAGCGAGATCGCCAACCTCACCCTCGTCAGCGAGTTCATCCGCTCGCTGCCGACCGACTGATCGGCGAGGTCATCCCCTCGGTGCCGGCCGGCGATGGCATGATGATGGCGTTCAGCCCGCCGCCGGCCGACGTGCCGATCCGCACGCCGTAGCACGACGTTCTACGGCCGGTCTCGGGGCAGCAGCGGTGCGGGACGGTCACACGCACCACTGCTGCTTCGGCGCACTGAGGCCGCCCTCCGCAACCGGTGCGCACCGGCATGCCCGGCGCCTGGACGCCGCAGCGTGAGGAGGCGACGATGAGGGACCTGACCGCGGACCTGTTCCTGTCCCTGGACGGCTGCGCCGGAGCCAAGGGCTACGGCGCCTACTTCGGCTACGGGGGCCCCGAGCTCGATGCCTGGATCATGGGCAACTTCGACCCCGGCTACGAGATACTCATGGGTCGCGCCACCTACCAGGCCCTGGCGGCACACGGCGCGGGCGAGGACGAGGTGTCCCGCCTCATGCGGGCCGCCCCC
>Ga0307418_1000330_pt1 | contig 14188 bp, 13 predicted proteins | sample SalMarWE160220MG_2_FD_202160 | JGI IMG/M metagenome (GOLD analysis project Ga0307418, IMG submission 202160) | Salt marsh sediment microbial communities from the Plum Island Ecosystem LTER, Massachusetts, United States - WE1602-20 | ecosystem: Environmental > Aquatic > Marine > Intertidal zone >...
CTCATTCGGGAGATGCCGGCAGTCCTGGAGATCACGCGCAGCTTGGGCCCGCGCCAGCAGCGGGCGATTGCCCGTTGCATACGGATCATGGCGAGCGGTATGGCCGAATTTCAGGCAAGTGCAGGAACCCGCGGGCTTGCCAACCTCAGCAATATGGACCGCTACTGCTACGTGGTCGCCGGCGTCGTGGGCGAGATGTTGACGGACCTCTTCTGCGACCATTCGCCGGCCATCGAAGCGAACCGGAACGGGCTACAGCGGCTGGCGGTCTCGTTCGGCCAGGGACTTCAGATGACCAACATCCTCAAGGATGTCTGGGAGGACAGAAGCCGGGGGGCGTGCTGGCTACCTCGGGATCTGTTCGCCGAGCGGGGATTCGACCTTTCCGACCTCGGCGCCCGGCCCTATCAGCTAGCCTTCGAAGAGGGACTCGGCGATCTGGTGGGGGTTGCCCTCGGACACCTCAAGAACGCGCTGGAATATACGTTATTGATCCCCCGTGAAGAGACCGGGATCCGCAACTTCTGTCTCTGGGCGGTGGGTATGGCCGCTCTGACCCTGCGGCGGGTGAACGCACACCGTGACTTCCGTGCCGGCAGTCAGGTGAAGATCTCCCGCCGCGCGGTCAAGCTGACGGTGGCAACACTGCGCCTTAATGTCGCCAACGACCGAATGCTGCGCGCCCTCTTCTACCTCGTGTCGCAGGGGCTGCCGAAGCCGCCAGCGTCCGAGGGCGGGGAGATCGCGAATCCGGCGGCGCCGCCGGAGTACCGAAAACAGGCGTAGGGAAACACTGGGTCATTAGGCGACCGGCGGAGCCTATGCTCTGAAATCAGGGCCTTGCAAGACCATGGGCGCGTAAGGCAGGGATTCATCAGTGCTTCCCGAGGCGGGAGATTTGGACTTGGCAGAAACCTATCGCAGGGTCGCGGAGACACCGCCCCATAGCTCCGGCGTGGGGCATCTCGACGAGACAGCTCCTGGCGGAGTGGAGCAGACCGTCACCGCCGCCAGGGACTACCTGGTGTCCGTCCAGAAGGATGACGGCCACTGGTGCTTCGAGCTGGAAGCGGACTGCACCATCCCCGCCGAGTACATCCTGATGTTGCACTACCTGGACGAGGTGGACCCCGAGCTGGAGCAAAAGCTCGCGGCCTATATCCGGGGCCGGCAAGGGCACGACGGGGGGTGGCCCCTCTACCACGGCGGAGACGCCAACCTGAGCTGCTCGGTCAAGGCTTACTATGCCTTGAAGCTCGTCGGCGACCCGGAGGATGCAGGCCATATGCGGCGGGCCCGAGAGCTGATCCTGGCCCAGGGGGGGGCGGCCCGTGCCAACGTCTTCACCAGGATTGCCCTCGCCCTTTTTGGGCAGATCCCGTGGCGCGGGGTGCCCTTCGTCCCCGTGGAGATCATGCTCCTCCCCCGCTGGTTCCCCTTCCACCTGAGCAAGGTCTCCTACTGGACCCGGACGGTCCTGGTGCCCCTCCTCATCCTGTGCACCCTCAAACCCCAGGCGCGAAACCCGAAGGGGGTGCAGATCCGTGAGCTGTTCGTCACCCCACCGGAGAAAGAGAGGCACTACTTCCCGGCGCGCTCGCGCATGAATCGCTTGTTCAATTGGGCGGATGCCGTCGGCCGCCGGCTGGAGCCCCTGATCCCACGCGGCATGCGCAAGCGGGCGATGCGGGAAGCGGAGTCCTGGTTCGTAGCGAGGCTCAACGGCACGGACGGGTTGGGCGCCATCTTTCCCGCGATGGTCAACGCCTATGAGGCGATGGATTGCCTCGGGTATCCGCCCGATCACCCTGAGCGCGTCCAGGCGAGGGAGGCGTTGACACGCCTTCTGGTGATCGATACTGACTGGGGGTACTGCCAACCCTGTGTCTCACCGATCTGGGACACAGCGCTCGCCAGTCTGGCCCTGCAGGAAGCGGGCGATCCTGCCGCAATGGAGTCATCCAGGCACGCGCTGGATTGGCTGCGACCGCGACAGCTGCGCGACGAGCCCGGCGACTGGCGGGACGGGGCGCCCCACGTCAGGGGGGGCGGCTGGCCCTTCCAATACCGCAACGACTACTATCCGGACGTGGATGATACCGCGGTGGTGGCATGGGCGATGGACCTGGACGGGTCCGACGATTACCGGGAGGCGGTGACCGTTGCCGCCGAATGGGTCGTGGGGATGCAGTCCAGGGACGGCGGCTTCGCCGCCTTTGATGTGGACAACACCCATTACCTCCTGAACGAAATCCCCTTCGCAGACCACGGTGCCCTGCTGGACCCGCCGACTGCCGACGTCAGCGCCCGCAGCATTACCCTGTTGGGCCGCCTGGCTCGCAAGGATGAGCGCTACCGTGCGCCGTTGCAACGGGCCCTGACGTATCTGCGCGACCAACAGGAGCCGGACGGCGCCTGGTTTGGACGCTGGGGGACCAACTACATCTACGGGACTTGGTCGGCCCTGGTGGCTCTCGAAGCCGCTGGCGTCGACTCCGGCGACCCAGCCGTCCGCCGCGGAGCACAGTGGCTCAGGAGGGTCCAACAGGCGGACGGCGGCTGGGGTGAGTCCAATGACACCTATCCTTCCCCCGAGCTGCGCGGGCGGGGGGTCCCCAGCACCGCATTCCAGACCGCCTGGGCGGTCCTTGGGCTACTAGCCGCGGGCGAGGCCGGTTCCGCCGCCGTCGCGCGGGGCATCGATTTCCTCCTGCGAACCCAGGCTGGCGACGGCGCCTGGGACGATGACGCCTTCACCGCGCCAGGGTTCCCCCGGGTCTTCTATCTGAAGTATCACGGGTATAGTAAATTCTTTCCCCTTTGGGCCCTCGCGCGTTACCGCAACCTCGTGGTGCGGGCTCATTGACCGTCGTCGGCATCTGCGCGGCCCTTCCCCAAGAGGCGCGGGCTATCGCCGGGCTGAGGCCAAGGATAGGTGATCAGCTCCGACTCCCGGGCGGGCATCTGCTGGCAGTGACCGGGATGGGCGCTGCGCGGGCCCGCATGGCCGGGATGCGGCTCTTGGACGCTGGGACAAGCGCTCTCATCAGCTGGGGAACCGCCGGCGCCCTGGCCCCCAGTGTGGATGCCGGCACCCTCGTGATCCCGGAGCGGGTGGTTGATTCCGGTGGGCAGGCGTTTATCACTGATGAGGTCTGGCGGGAGTGCATGCTGCGGCGTGCAAATGGCCGCTTGCTGCGGACGAGCCCAGGCGTCCTTGCCCAGGTGCGTGCGGTGATCCGCACCCCGGGCGAGAAGCGGGACCTGTATCAGCGTCTGGGGGCAATTGCGGTCGACATGGAAAGTGCCGCCCTCGCGAAACTGGCCTGGGAGGCCGCCGTACCCTTTGTCGTCGTGCGCGCCGTGTCGGATACCGCCCGCATGTCCATCCCCGGAAGTGTGACGCTTGCGATGGACGCGGGAGGGCGTATCCGCGTCCTGCGGCTGCTCTCCGGTCTGCTCCGCCATCCGGCGGACATGGTTGCGCTGGTCCGGCTCGCGAGAGGCTTTCGCGCGGCCGCCGCCGCCCTGGCCACATTTGTCGGACCGTCCGACCTCGACTTTCTTCGCGCCTGCCCGGCAGCCTCCGCATGAAAGGCGCGCGTGATTGGTCCAAACTTGGGGTTGGACATCCCACCGTAAGGAACAGCTCACGAATAAGTTGGACAAGTCTATTCCTTGTGCAACTTATTCTTGATTCGTTACTAAGGAAGACATTCCTGTGACCGCGCTGGTGACTGGCGCCACGGGGTTCGTGGGGTCTGCAGTGGCGAGAACGCTGCTCGCACAGGGCGAGCAGGTACGGGTGGTGGTGCGCCCGACGTCCGATCGTCGGAATCTCCGCGGACTTGACGTCGATGTCTACATTGGGGATCTCCAGGACCGAAAGTCCCTGGATCACGCCCTGCGAGGGTGCGAAAGCCTCTTCCACGTGGCGGCGGACTACCGCCTCTGGGCGCCGAATCCGGAGGTCATGTACAAGACAAACGTGGACGGCACCCGTTCCCTGATGCTGGCAGCAGCCGAGGCCGGTCTCCACCGCATCGTCTACACCAGCAGCGTGGCAACCCTCGGTCTCCACCCTGACGGTACACCGGCGGACGAAGCAACGCCGGTGACCATCGATGCCATGATTGGCCCCTACAAGCGCTCGAAGTACCTCGCGGAGGAGGAAGTGCGGCGTCTCGCGGCGGAGGGCGTGCCGGTGGTCATCGTGAACCCCTCAACACCGGTCGGTCCGAGGGATGTCAAGCCGACCCCCACAGGCCGGCTGATCCGGGACGCCGTCGCCGGGCGGATGCCGGCCTACGTGGACACGGGCCTCAACATCGTGCACGTAGAAGACGTGGCACAGGGCCACTGGCTGGCGTTCCGTCAGGGACGCGTCGGGGAGCGGTACATCCTGGGTGGCGAGGACCTGACCCTGCGGGAGATCCTGGAGGAGATCGCCCGCCTGAGCGGACAGCGACCACCGCGGCTACGGCTGCCCCACGGGGTGGTGCTGCCGATTGCCTACCTGGCAGAGGCGTGGGCGAAGCTCACGGGCAATGAGCCGCTCGCAACGGTGGATGGCGTGCGTCTCGCCCGCAAGCGAATGTACTTCACAAGCGCCAGGGCCAAGGCCGAGCTTGGCTACCAGCCCCGTCCCGCCCGTGACGCCCTGGCGGATGCGGTGACTTGGTTCCAGCAGGCGACTTGAGCTGGGGCCGACGAGCGGTCCGCTTGATCGGTGGCCGCAAAAAGGGCGAAAATTCCAGGTCTTTATCGGATCGCTCGGCGATACAGTAGGCAGGCCGGCGCCGTTCTTGGGTATTCGAGTTAGGAGCAAACCATGCGACTGATCCTTTTGGGCGCCCCCGGAGCCGGCAAGGGCACGGTGGCCAAGATGCTGACTGCGATTGACGGGTCGGTACAGATCTCGACGGGGGACATCCTGAGAGCCGCTGTTAAGGAGGGGACGGACCTGGGCAAGAAGGCGGAAGCCGCAATGAAGGCTGGTGACCTCGTGTCGGACGACCTCATCATGGGGATCATGGAGGCGAGACTGCAGCAGGACGACTGCAAGGCCGGCTTCCTGCTTGACGGATTTCCCCGTACGATCCCCCAGGCCGAGGCACTGAAGGGGCTCCTCGGACGGCTCGGCATCGAGCTCGACGCCGCAGTGAACCTCAACGTGCCCCGGGAGGTCATCCTCGACCGCCTCACCACCCGGCGGACCTGCGTCGACTGCGGAGCCATCTACAACGTGAAGTCAGCCCCCACGAAGGTGGAAGGCGTGTGCGACAAGTGCGGCGGGAAGGTGGTGCAGCGGGACGACGAGACTGAGGAGGCCATCTCCAACCGTCTTGAGGTCTACAACGCCAAGACGGCGCCCCTCGTCGACTTCTATCGCGGCGAAGGCATGTTGCTGGATGTGAATGCGGAATCCAGCGAGACGGTCGTGGCGGCGATCCGCCAGCACATCGGGCATTAAGGCGCGGCGCCCCGGTCGTCACCTAGCTCTGACCGTCATCCGGCGATGACCCGCGGGATCCACCTCAAGCATCTCACGTCGACAGATCTTGGGCTACTGGGCCTGCCGGAAAGTGCCCTGCCGGCGGATCAGCCCAACGCAAAATCACCCCAGGTGCCAACGCTCGCGGAGGTGGACCCCGCCCTTGCCAGGATCGTGACTGATGTCCGCGAAGAGCTTCAGGCGACCCTAGCGGTCCTGCAGGACGCCCTGGATGGAAGGCAGGCGTCGGAGGCGGAATCGGGGGGAGATCCCTAGGCCGCGTGCGAGTTGGACAGCCTCGCCTATTCGGGTTTTACCGGTCATCAATCGGCGGGCCTAATACCAAAGTCGTCGTATCCGCCTCGTCAAAAATTCCGCTGCGGCAGGGTGTGTCGCTGCCGCAGCGGCGAAGAGGCTTGCTGCCCAGAAACCCTGGTGCGAATCAACCGCCGTCATCCGGCGAGGGACGCCGGCGGCCAGACCGTCTCGCGGCCTGAATACCCGCCGTGGCGATGAGAAAGCCCCCGCTCAGGGCGGCGGACAAGATACCGGCAATGGTCAATGCGTCGAAGCTCATGGTGGTGCCTCCGCTCTCGATCGTAAGGTGCTGCGCCTGCAGACCTTGGTTTGCATCGGTCACCCCCCCGTATTGACTGCCTCCCCGGCAAGGGGTGCCGACGGACGATACCTATTTTCCCGATGGACCATTACGCAAGTATTTCCTTATATACTAATTTTGTAACAAGTTGTTACGGGGCGAGGGATCTTCTACGCTTGGGTATCTCGGTTTCCTGCGGGGCAGTCGATGGCCGACCAGCCGACCCGGATCTTGGTAGTAGACGATGATGCGGACCTCCGCAGTCTGCTCATCGACTATCTGCACCGGGAAGGCTATGAGGTGGCCGGGGTGGAAGATGGGGTCGAGATGGATGCCTGGCTCACACAGCAGTCAGCGGATCTTGTGATCCTGGATCTGATGCTCCCGGGGGAAGACGGACTCACCCTTGCGCGACGACTGCGGCGCGACTCCGAGCTTCCCATTGTCATGCTCTCGGCCCGCGGCGACGACGTGGACCGGATTGTCGGCCTGGAGGTTGGAGCCGACGACTACCTGGCCAAACCGTTCAACCCCCGTGAGCTTCTCGCCCGGATCAGGGCGGTATTAAGGCGGCGCACCCAAGGTGCCACGGCCTCTGTCGTCGACGGGATCGTATTCGGGCCGTTTCGACTGGACCCGGCCAAGCGGGAGCTAACCAGAGACGGGGAGCCGATCGCACTCACCGCGGGCGAATTCGACCTCTTGCGTATCCTTACGGAACACCCCAACCGGGTCCTCGACCGCGATCGGCTGCTCGATCTCCTCAAGGGGTACGAGCGCTCCCCCTTCGACCGCAGCATCGATGTGCAGGTAGCGCGCCTGCGGGGCAAGATCGAGCCGGACAAGAAGCAACCTCGGTACATCCGAACCGTGTGGGGCAAGGGCTACATGTTCACACCTCAGGGCGACCCGTGAGCGCGCTGGCCCGATTGGTGCCCGCCTCCCTTTTTGGCCGCGCGGTCCTCACCCTCGTTTTTACCTTCGGGCTGTTCGCGCTGGTCACCTTTGGAGCCGTGGTGTACTACGCACTGGCACCCGTGGCCCAGCGCTCCACCGACGACCTTGCGGCCTTCATGGTGCTCTCGGTCCGCTCCTTGGTCCAGCTACCAGCGAATCTGCATCCTGACTACCTGGCCAAGCTGGACCAGGACTACGGACTCAGGCTCGTCGAAGGCCCCACCGCCCCCCCCGCCCTGCATCCCTATTTCTTCCCGTATGTTCGACGGCTCGAGCTGGCGCTTGGGGAGCGCATGGGACATCCGGTGAATATTCTGAGCAATCTGACCGCCGGCAAGCGCTGGTTCTGGGTGGATCTGGAGACCGATGGTCGGCACGTCTGGGCGGGCTTCCCGCGGGACCGCATCCACACGCGACCCTTGGAGGGGATCCTGGTGCTCCTGATCACTGCCGTGGTCCTCGTGGTCGTCACGGCAGCCATGCTGGCGCGCCGAGTAACTACTCCCCTGGAGCGTCTCTCCCGGATGGCGGAGCAGATGGCCGGAGGCGGGTCACCAACACCCCTCCCGGAGACAGGTCCTCGGGAGCTCGCCAGCTTGGCCCGCCAGCTCAATGAGACCAGCCGTCAGGTGCGGGAGCTGCTTGCCGACCGCACCGTATTGCTCGCGGGCATCTCACACGATCTGCGTACCCCCCTCACCCGCCTGCGGCTGGCACTGGAGATGCTCTCCGCGGAGGAGGACAAGGCCCTGACTAAGCGGATGGAGCGGGATCTCGATGAGATGAATGCCTTGATTGCCCAGGCAATCGAGCTCGGCAAGACCCTCGGGGCGGGCGAGCGCAGCGTCGTCGCCGTCGGGCAGCTGCTGGGTGACCTGGCAGCGGGCCGCCCCCGGGTCGTTTGGACGGCTGGGGCGCCCTGCCACCACCGCGTCAACGAGCTGGCCCTCAGACGCATCCTCGGAAACCTGGTGGAGAACGCACTGCGCTACAGCCGTGACCCGGTGGAGCTGCACCTGGACTGCAAGCACTGCCCGCCCGTTGTATTCGTGCTGGACCGCGGACCGGGTATTCCGGAAGACGAGCGTGAGGCCGTCTTCCGGCCCTTCTACCGCCTGGAGCATTCGCGCAGCCGGCGTACCGGCGGCAGCGGTCTCGGACTCGCCGTCGCCCGGCAGCTGGCCATCGCGAATGACATGGAGATCCACCTCGGGGCTCGCAACGGCGGAGGCACGGTGGTCAGCGTGTACCTTCCTCCCGGCGGCGGGGAGACGGACCGCAAACCGGAGTGCGAATCCGGTTGACGGACCGGGAGTCCGTGCCTAAATTTCGGCCATCGGCGACGCACGTCGTCCCGCTGGGCCGACCCCCGCGGAGCGGGCAGAAGTGCGTGAGGGTTTGGCTGCATTGGGCCCGCTGGCCCCCGCCGGGCCCGTCTCGGCGTGGTTGCCCTACGGGGCACCGGACACTGCTGACAAACTATAAGTTTCTGATCTGGAATATTTCGGTCTTCAGGAAACGGCGGCCGGGTAGGCGGGGATAGCGGCAGTACATCCTCCCACCGTGCCGGCGGTTGGTTTGATGCCGTGAGTCTGACCGGCCGCCGCTCGACCCCAAAGGGTGGAGAAGCCCAAACGAGAAACGTGCGTCCTCTAGACAATCACCACTGGAGCGAAATCAGATGCTGCAGCCCGGCGACAAGGCCCCCCCGTTCTCCCTGCCAGATGCGGATATGGAGCCGGTCAACTTGGAGGATTTTCAGGGGAAAACGAATGTCGTGCTTTACTTCTATCCCAAAGACGACACACCCGGATGTCTGATCGAGGCCCTGGAATTCACCGATCTACAGCCAGAGTTCGACGCCCTCGGGACCGAGGTCCTCGGCATCAGCCGGGACAACTGCGGGAGCCACGGCGCGTTCCGGGACAAGCACGGTCTGAACGTCCGGCTGCTGGCCGACACGGAAGGCGAGGCATGCGAAGCATACGACGTCTGGCGGGAGAAGGAGGCCCACGGCGAGCGCCGCATGGGTATTGTCCGCTCCACATTCATTGTCGACCGGGAAGGGACGGTGCGTCACGCGATTTACAACGTCAAGCCGAAGGGACATGCGTTCCAAATCCTCGAGCTGGTGCGCGAGATCGAGGGCCAGGCGGCAAGGGCCGGCGCGCATCACTGAACATTCGTGTCTCCCGATCGATCCCACCCCAGGCGCGCGAGCAGTCTGAGCCATTCGGCGTCCAACGGGGCCTCTATGTATAGCTCAGCGCCCGTCAGAGGATGAGCGAAGGAGATCGATCGGGCGTGCAACAACATCCGTCGGAGACCGAGCCTGTCACGAAAGAGGCGGTTGTGACGACCTTCGCCGTGGGTCGTGTCTCCGATCAGGGGATGGCAGATGTGATGAAGATGACGCCGGATTTGATGAAACCGCCCCGTCTCGGGCTCGACCTCGAGCAGCGCGTAGCGGCCGGTCGGGTAACGCCCGACGGGAAAAGGTAGCTCCACCCGCCCCAGGCTGCGGTAGCGGCTTAAGGCGGGCCGGGCAGGCTGACCTCTTTCCCCCTGCAGCGGATAATCGATCACCCCCGCCCGATCGGGCCACCCCCGCACGACTGCGAGGTAGCGCTTCCTGACGCGGCGGGCCTCAAATAGACTGCACATCTCGCGGGCTGCGTCCGAGTGCAGCGCAAACAGCAGGACACCGGACGACCCCCGATCCAGGCGATGGATCGGGTACACCCGCCGCCCCAGCTGGTCGCGCGTCCATTGCAGGGCGATGTCATCCCCCTGCGCGATCCGGGTCCGGTGCGTGAGCCAGCCGGCCGGCTTGTCGACGGCGGCCAAGTCCCCGTCCTGGAACAGGATACGCATTCCGGCCCGAATCTCCATAGCAGACGACTCACCTCCTTCCCTTTTCTCAAGGGCACCGTTATGTTGTTCGGCGAGGCGCAGAGGCAGCCGATACACGCGTGAAACTTCGCAACCAGATCCTTTTCTTTCTGCTCGTTTTCGGCCTGACGCCGCTGCTTCTGTCGGTGTTGATCAACTTACCGCTGGTGTTGGACCGAACCGCGCTCTTCTACCAGAAGGCCTACCTGCAGAACCTCCGGGCGGATTTTCGCGACCTGGATCAGCACTTGGCGAGCCGCCAGGAAATGATCCGCCTGCTGGCCAAGCTGCCTGAGCCCGGTCTGATACTGGGCGAGCGCGGAACCAATGACCAGATCGACCTGGCCCGCGCACGATACACCGGCTGGATCAACCAGGTCCTGAGTGACCAACGGGACGTGATACAGATCCTCTTCATCGGCGAAGATGGCCGTGAGCGCTTCTGGCTGAAGCGCAACCGCAGAACCCTGCAATGGCATCCCAGCACAGACCCCCCCGCGCGCCCCAACGAGCATTTCCTACAGGCGGGTTTAGGCCTGGAGCCGGGTGCGGTGATGGTCAGCCGCATTCGGATCGATCCCAGGGGAGGCGCAGAAGACCCCCGCCAGCTGATGACGATGAACCTCATCAGTAAGCTCGGCGGCGCCACGCCCGCGAGGCCCATGGGAGTCGTCGTCGTCACCATTGATGTCGGCGGCTTGGCGGAATTCTATCGTGACACCCTTTGGGTCAACCACAACGGCAGCTACCTGAGGCCGGGACGGCCGATCAGTGACAAGCCGGAGGGCTTCGAAGACTTCCCGGGCCTCAAGAAGATCTTTTCAGAAGGCAAGCTTGCATTGTGGCACGGCCCCCATGGAGAGGAGCTTCTGTGGGTGCCAATGTTCCTCACGGAGGCAGGTGTCCCGCTCTGGGTGGGCCGCCCCGTCGACCCCTCCCCAATCGCGGACTTCCGCAACGCGGTCATGCTTCGTGTGTTCAGCATCATCCTCCTGCTGATCTTCGCGGTCTTGATTATGGCCCACCGCATCGCCGCCCGCGCTGAACGCTATGGCCAAGAGCTGACCAAGGGGCTGGGCCGCGTGCTGCGGGACGGCCAACCCATCCGCTTCGCCTGGCATGGTCCCTTGGAGGTGCAGGAGCTGGGTGATCAGCTCACGGCCCTCGCGGAGACCCATGCCGAGCACCTGCAGGCGGCGCGGGAGCACACCGCTGAGCTGGAGCGATCCAACCGCTACAAATCGGAATTTCTGGCTAATGTGAGCCACGAGCTGCGCACGCCCCTGAACTCCATCTTGCTGCTGTCCAAGATGCTCGCGGACCGTCATTCCGGCCTGTCCGTGGCCCAGCAGCGCCAGGCCCAGGTCATCCATGAGGCGGGGAGCGACCTGCGCACGATGATCGACAATATTCTCGACATCTCCCGGATTGAGGCGGGCCAGGTGGCCGTGAACCTGGAATGGATCGATCTTCGGCCCCTGGTGGAGCAGCTGCTGGAGCTGGTATCTCCCCTGTTCGTGGAAAAGGGGCTTTACCTGCGGCTAGAGGCCGAGCCGGATGCACCGGGTCGCATCTACAGCGATCGGGAGAAAGTGCGTCAGATCCTCAAGAACTTCCTCTCCAACTCCGCCAAGTTCACGGAGCGCGGCGGTGTGACAATCGCATTGGCCCGGGGGGAGAGTCCCCAATGCCCGGTCGCCCTCAGCGTGTCGGACACGGGCATCGGTATACCGGCGGACAAGCAGGAGATTATCTTCGATGCCTTTCAGCAGGCCGATGGCTCCACCCGTCGGCGCTACGGGGGAACCGGCCTTGGGCTCTCCATCAGCCGGGAGCTCGCGCATCTACTCGGAGGCCGGATTCTCGTCGAGAGCTCGGAGGGAAGAGGCTCTCGTTTCACCCTGACCCTACCGGTCTCCCTGGATGCCAGTCATCTGGACGCAGCCATGGTGGTCCACGAGCCTGAGCGCGGGCCCGCTCCGGAACTCGAATCCCCATCGATGCCCGCCAGGACGGATCGATTTCCCGGCCATTGGGTGCTGCTGGTGGAGCGCGACGTTCGGAGCCTCGTGGCCGAGACATCCTTGCTGGAGTCTCTGGGGCTTCGGGTTCAGACAGCCGTAGACGGTGATGAGGCGGTGGAGACCTTCCGGGAGGACGGACCATGCTCCTTCGTCCTGGTCGGCGCCCTGTCGGACCAGGAGAATACCTGTGATACGATCAGGGCCATTCGCAGCGCGGAGCCTTCGGGAGTGCCTCCCATCATCGTCCTGGACGAGACCGCCGAGCCAGCCCGCGAGGCCGCCTATCGGGAGGCGGGCGCCGACCGCTCACTGACGAAACCGATCGACCCCCACCAGATCGAGGAACGGTTGACTAACTTGCTGGCGCTACCGCAACAGCACAGGCAGCGGCATACGGCATGAATCGCTATTCTGGCTTCAAGCTCCTCATCGTCGACGACCACGCCCATAACCTCTTCACCCTGAGGGCGTTGATCGAGAAGCACATGGAAGTCACCATCCTGGAGGCGACGTCCGGGCAGCAGGCCATCGACATCACGATGCGCGAGTCAGATATCGATCTCATTATCCTCGATGTCCAGATGCCGGAGATGGACGGCTTTCAGACTGCCTCGCTTCTCAAGCTTCGCAAGCGCACCCGGGACATTCCCATCATCTTTCTTACCGCGGCATTCAAGTCTGAAGAGTTTCAGCAGCGGGGCTTTGCCGTGGGCGCGGTGGACTATCTCCTCAAGCCCATCGAGGACAACCTCTTAATCAATAAGATCAGCACCTACTTCAGGTTGATCGGAAAGGAACGCGCACTCAACCGCGTCCTGGAGCAAAAGGTCACTGAGCGTACGGCGGAGCTGGCCCAGGCAAATCAATATCTTGAGAATATCATCACCTACATGGGGGAGGCCCTTCTGGTGTTGACGCCTGCAGGCATGATCAAGATGGTTAACCCTGCCGCCTGCCAAATGCTTGGTTACACAAGAGGGGATCTCCTCGGCATGGCGATCGGAGACGTGTTCGAGGAGGAGGCAGACGAGACGGCGGGGGCCTTCATGGGGACCTGGCTGGAGGCGCTGATCCGCACTGGCGCCCTAAGCAAGATCGAGGCGCGCTTTATCGCCAGTGACGGCCGGCGCGTGCCGATCCTCTTCTCCCGCACTGCGGTGAAGGACAAGCAGGGTCAGATTAGCGACATCATCTGCATCGCCAAAGACATGACCGGCTATGTGCGCATCGATGATGACGAATCCTCGCAAGTGCGGCGCCGCACACTAAAAAAGCAGGTTAGGAGCCGTTAATGACCGACTTGACGACTGAGCCCATTCCCGAGGACGAAGACACCGCGCTCACCGCCAATGCGCTCAAGGCCATGGCACATCCGCTGCGCTGGAAGATCCTCTGCTCCCTCGGGGAACGTGAGCTGTCCGTGGGGGAGATCGTAGAGCGCACCGGCACCTCCCAGAGCAACATCTCCCAGCATCTGGAGCAGCTTCGGAACAAGAACATCGTGGTTGCCCGTAAGGAGGCCAACCGCATTTACTACCGCATCCGCAACCATCAGCTGCTGGATCTCATCGGTATCATGCGGGATGTCCTCTGCCCGGCCAACCTCGACGACCGGTATCCGCGATGATACCGGCACCCCAGCGATCGATCCCGACTCCAGGCTGGCGACGGCTCCGCGGGACAACCCGAGCCGCCCTGGTCCGGGCGCGCGTCCCGCCGCCACCCGCTGACCTTCCCCCTGCGGTCATAGCCGACATTCCACATCGGCCGTGACAGGCAGCGACCGGCTTGTCGCCGTCGCTGCGGGCCGAAGATAATGCCCGGACCGAGAATTCAGGAGCGGCCATGCTGGATTACGACGACTGGTTTACGGAGATTGCCGAGAAGGACGGCAGTGCCTTTTCCCTGCGCGTCACGGCCAAGCTCCACGAGGAGCAAACGCCCTATCAGACCATCGAGATCTATGAGACGACCGGCTTCGGGAATCTTATGGTCATCGACGGCTGCACCATGCTGAGCGAGCGGGAGAACTTCCTCTATCACGAGATGATGTCCCACCCCGCCCTCTTCACCCACGATGCGCCCCGCCGGGTGTGCATCATCGGCGGGGGCGACTGCGGTACCCTGCGGGAGGTGCTCAAGCATCCGGAGGTCGAGTCCGTCACCCAAATCGACATCGACGAGCAGGTCACCCGGCTCGCCGAGGAGTATTTTCCGGAGCTC
>Ga0307418_1000331_pt1 | contig 14147 bp, 11 predicted proteins | sample SalMarWE160220MG_2_FD_202160 | JGI IMG/M metagenome (GOLD analysis project Ga0307418, IMG submission 202160) | Salt marsh sediment microbial communities from the Plum Island Ecosystem LTER, Massachusetts, United States - WE1602-20 | ecosystem: Environmental > Aquatic > Marine > Intertidal zone >...
CGATGTCCCATCGGGACCATAGAGGGCAAAAAGCCGCGTCCGGCGCGATTGTCGCCCGAAAGACGGCGCAGAGGTCTAGGTTGGGGACGCATCGGGGCCAAGGCGAGTGTGGAGGCCGCCCGTGGCTAGTCTGATTTTTGTGGTCGTATCGATTGCCGCGTTCTTCGCTCTGGCGATGAACCGCGCGCGGCTCCGGGCCTGGGCGATTGCCGTCGCAATCTTCACGTTAAGCCTCCAGATCGGCCTGGGCTTTCCGCTTTGGACGTTTCTCGGTTGGCTTGTCGCCGGGCTCCTGTTCGCAGGCAGCATCCCGGACATCAAGCGCAACTACATCACGCTGCCCGCCTACCGTGCGCTGAAAGGCGTGATGCCGCCCATCTCCGAGACCGAGCGCGAGGCGCTCGAGGCGGGCACCATCGGCTGGGACGCCGAGCTGTTCTCGGGCACGCCGGACTTCGCCAAGCTCCGGCGCGTCGCGCCGATTACGCTCACGGACGAGGAACGTGCCTTCTTCGACGGGCCAACGGCCGAGCTTTGTAAGCGGCTTAGCGATTGGCGCATCCGCCACGAGCTGCACGACGTGCCCGACGACATCTGGCGCTTCGTCCGCGACAACGGCTTTCTCGGCATGCTCATCTCGAAAGAGCATGGGGGCCTCGGCTTCTCCGCCCAGGCGCAGTCGCTCATCCTCGGCAAGATCTCCTCGAAGAGCCCAGACGGCGTCACCATCGTCATGGTGCCGAACTCGCTCGGCCCCGGCGAGCTGATCGAGAAGTACGGCACCGAGACCCAGAAGGCGCATTACCTGCCGCGGCTGGCGAAGGGGGAGGAGATTCCCTGCTTCGCGCTCACCGGCCCGTTCTCCGGCTCCGATGCCGCCTCGATGCGCGATGTCGGCGTCGTGACGAAAGGCTTGCACGACGGCAAGGAGACGCTTGGCGTCAAGCTCACCTGGGACAAGCGCTACATTACGCTCGCCCCGAGAGCCACGCTGCTCGGTCTCGCCTTCCGCCTGTTCGATCCGGACAACCATCTCGGCAAGGGCGAGGATGTCGGCATTACGCTGGCGCTCATTCCGACGAACCATGACGGTGTCGAGATCGGCCGCCGGCATCTGCCTGCGGGTGCGGCGTTCCCCAACGGCCCGACCAAGGGCCGCGACGTGTTCGTGCCGATCGACTGGATCATCGGCGGTCCTGACCGGGCCGGCCAAGGCTGGCGCATGCTGATGAGCTGCCTCGCCGCCGGCCGCTCCATCTCGCTCCCCGCTACGAGCGCGGCCGCCGCCAAGGCCATGGCCCGGCGCAGCACGGCCTATGCCCGCATCCGCAAGCAGTTCGGCCTACCCATCGGCTTCATGGAAGGCGTGGAGGAGCCGCTCGCGCGCCTCGTGGAGAATGCGTACGGGCTTGAAGCGGCGCGCGCGGTTACCGCCTCGATGGTGTCGGCCGGTGAGAAGCCTGCGGTGATCTCCGCGCTCCTGAAATACCTCTCGACCGAGCGCATGCGCCAAAGCGTCAACGATGCGCTCGACATCCACGGGGGCAGGGGCATCTGCGACGGGCCGTCCAATTACATCCAAGGCGCTTATCAGATGGTGCCGGTCGGCATCACCGTGGAAGGCGCCAACATCCTGACGCGCACGCTGATCACCTTCGCCCAAGGGGCGCTGCGCAGTCACCCGTATCTCTTCACCGAGATCGAGGCGCTGCAAGACACCGACCGCGACCGCGGCATCGAGACCTTCGAGAAGACCTTCGACGACCACCGCGCCTTCCTGTTCTCCAATGCCACGGGCGCGCTGTTCCACAATGTGACCTTCGGTAGTTTCGCGTCCGCGCCGCAGAACGCCGGCGACGTGACGCGCTGGTGGCGGCAACTGTCGCGCGCTGCGCGCTCCTTCGCGCTAGTTGCCGACCTCACCGTGGGGTTGCTCGGCGGTGGGATGAAGGTGAAGCAGAAGATCACCGGCCGCATGGCCGACGCATTGGCCGAGCTCTACCTGCTCTCGACCATCCTCAAGCGCTACGAGGATGACGGCCGGCCCGCGGGCGACCGTCTCGTCGTCGATTATTGCGCGCGGAATTGCCTCGCCCGCTTCGACGTTGCCTTGCGCGGCGTCATCGACAACTTCCCGGTACGGTGGGCGGCATGGATCATGGGCCCGCTCGTGCTGCCGTTCGGCGTGCGCCGGCCGGCGAAGGACAGGCAGGGCAAGGACATCGTGCGGCTTGCCCTTCAGCCCGGCGCCTTCCGCGACCGTCTTACTCGAGACATTTTTACCGGCGAAGGGGATGAGGGCGCGGGCCTGCTGGAGGAGACCTTGATCAAGGTCGTGGCCTGCGAAGAGGCCGCGAAGAAGCTCGAACGCGCGATCCGCAAAGGCGAGGTGAAGCGCTTCTACAACAACGATTGGATCAAGGAGGCCGAGACCAAAGGCGCCTTGAGCGCCGACGAGGCGCGCGAGCTTGCCGAGCTCCGCGACATGGTGGCCCGCGTCATCGCCGTCGACGACTTCGCGCCTTCGGAGGTCGCGCGCGCGCAAGCCCCCGACGATATGACCTCACACCCGAAACAACAACACATCGCCGCCGAGTAAGACCCGAATATGCCAATCACGCTTCCCGATCTTCAGGACTGGACCGTCACGGTCGACTTCGAGGGCATCGCCTGGGCGGTCATCGACCGCAAGGGCGAGAGCATGAACGCGCTGGGCCGCAGGGCCACGGAGGAGCTTGGCGAGATCGTCAAGGCCGTCGAGGAAGCGCCCGCCGGCGAGATCAAAGGCCTGGTGCTGATGAGCGGCAAGGAGTCGAGCTTCATCGCCGGCGCCGACATTCGTGAGTTCGAAGGTTTCGACACCGAAGACAAGATCAAGGACGTGGTGGCGCAAACGCTGGAGCTGCTCGACCGCATCGACAAGCTGCCCGTACCGGTGGTCGCCGCCATCCACGGCTATTGCCTGGGCGGCGGGCTCGAATTGGCGCTGGCTTGCGATTGGCGCATCGCCGACCGCGAGGAGGGGACACGGCTCGGCTTCCCCGAGGTGAAGCTCGGCATCTTCCCCGGCCTCAACGGGACCGTGCGCGCCATCCAAGCGGCTGGCCCCGTCGACGCCATGACCGCAATGCTGACGGGGAAGATGCTCCGCCCCACGGCAGCAAGAGCCATGGGCTTCGTCGACCAGCTCGTGCCGACCCGCCACAATCTCCGCTGGGCGGCGCGCAAGGCCGTGCTGCAAAAGCGCCGGTCAAAGGGCGCGCCGTGGTGGAAGAAGGCGATGCTGAAGCAGCCGGTGCGGGGCATGCTGGCCAAGCAGATGCGCACCAAGACGGCCGCGAAGGTGCGCGAGGACCATTACCCGGCGCCGTTCCGCCTCATCGATCTCTTCGAGCGCTACGGCGACGATCCGGCGCGCATGAAGCGTGCCGAGACGGAGATGTTCACGCCGCTGATGGCGAGCGAGACCTCGCGGAACTTGCGCCGTGTATTCAGGCTCTCCGAGATGCTGAAAGACGCAGCCCCCAAGGACGGCTTCAAGCCGCGCAGAGTGCATGTGATCGGCGCTGGCACCATGGGTGGCGACATCGCCGCGTGGTGTGTCGTCTCCGGCATGCAGGCGAGCTTGCAGGATCTTGATCAGGATCAGATCAACAAAGCGCTCTCTCGTGCCAAGAAGCTCTTCAAGAGGCGCCTGCGCGGCAAGACCGCGGTGGATTCGGCGGTCGCGCGCCTCATCGCCGATCCGGAAGGCAAACAGATCAAGCATGCCGACGTCATCATCGAAGCCATCGTCGAGAAGCTCGACGTGAAGCAGACGCTGTTTGCCGAGCTCGAGAAGAAGGCGAAGCCCGGCGCGGTGCTGGCGACGAACACCTCGTCGCTCAAGCTCGAGGACATCGCCAAGCCGCTCAGCGATCCCGGCGGCCTCGTGGGCTTGCACTTCTTCAACCCCGTGGCGCAGTTGCCCTTGGTCGAGGTCGTGCGCGGCGAGGGAACGCGCGAGGAAGAGGTGGGCAAGGCTTGTCGCTTCGTCACCGCCATCAACAAGTTCCCGCTGATCGTGAAGAGCTGCCCCGGCTTCCTCGTCAACCGCGTGCTCGCGCCGTACATGATGGAGGCCGTCCGCCTCTATCAGGAAGGCCAGCCGCGCGAGAAGATCGATCAGGCCGCGGTCAAATTCGGCATGCCTATGGGACCGATGGAGCTAATGGACATGGTCGGCCTCGACATCTGCAACAAGGTCGGCGAGGAGCTCGACCTGGCGCCGAAAAGCGACGGCAAGACCGACAACGTGCTCGCGACTCTGGTGAAGCAAGGCAAGCTCGGCAAGAAGACGGGCGAGGGCTTCTATGTCTGGGTCGACGGCAAGCCGAAGCGCGATGAAACGCAATACGATGATGCAGAGCTCGAGCGCCTCGGCGGCGAGCTCATCAAGCCGCTGCTCGACGAGGCCGAGCGTGCCCTCGCCGATCACGTCGTGGAGGACGCCGATCATGTTGATGCCGGCGTGATCTTCGGCACGGGCTTTGCGCCGTTCCGTGGCGGCCCGCTGCACTACCGGAAAAGCGAACGCGCCGGCGAGGCCGATAAGGCCGCGGCATAAGACAACGGGGCCGGAAGGGACATCATGAAGGAAGCGGGGATGCGGCGCGTTGCGGTGCTTGGCGGGGTTCGAATTCCCTTTTGCCGTTCGCACACAGGTTACGCGGAGCTTTCGAACCTCGACATGCTGACGGCGGCGCTTGGCGGTCTCGCCGACCGGTTCGCCCTGCACGGCGCGCATATCGACGAAGTGGTGGGCGGCGCGGTGGTCACCCACGCCAAGGACTGGAACCTCGCCCGCGAGGCGGTGATCGGCAGCCCCTTAGCGCAGACCACGCCCGGCATCACCATGATGCAGGCCTGCGGCACGAGCCTGCAAGGCGCGCTGGGGCTGGCTGCCAAGATCGCCGTCGGCCAGATCGATTGCGGCATTGCCATGGGCTCCGACACCACGAGCGATGCCCCTGTCGTGTTCCAGAAGAAATTCGCCAGGCGCCTGGTCCAGGCGTCCCGCGCCAAGACCCTTGGCGAGCGTGTCGGCGCCTTCAAAGGCTTCGCCCCGGGAGAGCTTGCGCCGCTACCGCCCTCGACCTCCGAACCCCGCACGGGCCTGAGCATGGGCGAGCATTGCGAGTTGATGGCCAAGGAATGGGCCGTCCCCCGCGAGGACCAGGACGTGCTTGCCCTGGAGAGCCACCGCAAGGCGGCTGCGGCCTATGACGAGGGCTTCATGGACGACCTCGTCATCCCCTGCGCCGGCGTTTTCCGGGACAACAACATCCGGGAGGACGCTTCGCTCGAGAAATTGGCCGCTTTGAAGCCCGCCTTCGACAAGCTGGGCGGCACCATCACCGCCGGAAATTCGAGCCCGTTAACCGATGGGGCCGCTACGGTGCTGCTCGCCAGCGAAGAATGGGCGGAAAACCGCGGAATTCCGATTCAGGCATATTTAACTTTGGGTCGCACTTCTGCCGTAGACTATGTGCAGGGTGAGGGCTTGTTGATGGCGCCGACGGTGGCTGTCAGCGAGGTGCTCGATCAAGCAGGTCTTGGGTTGCAAGACTTTGATTATTATGAGATTCATGAGGCATTCGCGGCGCAGGTATTGGCAACGCTGAGGGCATGGGAATCAGAGGCTTATTGCCGTGAGCGTCTCGGGCGAAGCGGGCCCCTGGGCTCGATCGACCGGACGAAGCTCAACGTCAAAGGGTCTTCCATCGCCATCGGCCATCCTTTTGCCGCCACCGGCGCGCGGATATTGGCGGTTTTGGCCAAACTCCTGCATACTGGGGGTGGACAAAGAGGGTTAATTTCAGTGTGTACGGCCGGCGGCATGGGCGTCGCGGCGATCCTGGAAGGGGTCGAGGCGCAGACCGCATCGAAGCCGGCCGGATCGAACGATGAGGTAAAGGGCGCAGCATAAGTGCTCTACCGCCAGATCAAAAAATGGGTCCAACGAGGCCCATCAGGGACAGGGGGCAAGCGAAATAATGCCGGTGCGCGTTATGCGTCAGCGGCGAGACCCATGACGGAGGTGCTTATGAAGCATCATGCCTTCACCGCGGCGATAGGGATCCTGGTCGCCGCCGCCCTAGTTCCAGCCACTTCTGCGCAAGCAGCGTCTGCCGATCCGACTGGCATTTGGCGAAAGTCCGAACAGGGCGAGCGCCCGGGCAAGTTCGAGATTTACCGCTGCGGCTCCGGCAAGCGCTATCTCTGCGCCAAGATCGTCTGGCTTAAGGATCCGCTCTACAAGGGCAAGCCACTCCACGACATCCGCAACGAGAACCCCCGGATGCGCGACCGGCCGATCCTTGGCTTGCCGATCATGCAGGGCTTGGTGCCGTCCGGCGCCAACCAGTGGAAGGGCAATATCTACAACCCCGAGGACGGCAACACTTATTCCGTGACGCTGACCTTGGTGTCGCGCAATCAGATCAATATCCGAGGCTGCAAGGGATGGATTCTCTGCGGCGAGAGGACGTGGCTGCGCACCTCGTTGCCGAAGCCCGAGCCCACGGAAGAGCCGCAGATCGAAGCCTCGGCCGAGCCTGACGCCGCCGTACAGCCAGCGAGTGCTACGGCGGCTGCCGCGCCTAAGAAGGCTGCGCCCCAGGCCAAGGAGGAAGACGTCTTTGCCGAGGCCCAGATGTTGACGCCGGCCGTCGAAGACGGGGTGCACCCGGGCTACCGCTTCCTGAATGCCTCCGCCACGTCGAAGCCGGCTGCCGGCCTGTCTGGCGAGAACGTGCCGAGCATGTTCGTCATGACGACGCCGCTCCACTCCGAGGCAACCGACGGCAAGGCCCCGACCCAGACCGCTGCGGCGAACCCGGTTGTGCCGGCGCCGAAGCCCAAGCCGAAAGTGGTCGAGGCGTCCGCTGCGGCCGCGCCGAGGCCGCAAGCGGCACCTGTCGCGCCGGCGTCAGACGCTGCCGCCATGCCCGCTGAAGCCGATAGCGAGTCCGTCGACACGGCTGAGGCCGAGACCGCCTCGATCGAGGAGCCTCGTCCCCTGACTAGGCGCGAAAGGCGGCTGCTCCGGCGCCAGCAGAAGCACATGATGCAGGAAAGCCAAAGCCAAGGCTTGCTGCCCTGGCAACGTTAGGCGGCTTCCAACCACCGCAGGGCTGAGCGCGCGGGCGTTAGGTTTTCGCTTGCGCGCGCAGTTCTTTCTTGGACAGCTTGCCGATCATCGTCTTTGGCAGTTCCTCGCGGAACTCGATAGCGACCGGTAATTCGAGCTTTGACAGCTTCGGCCGCAGGAAGGCGATGAGTTCGATGGCCGTTGCTTCCTGGCCTTCCTTCAACCGCACAAAGGCCTTGGGCGCCTCGCCGCGATAATCGTCCGGCACTCCGACCACGCAGACCTCCGCCACGGCCGAGTGCCCGTAAAGCGCATCCTCGATGCGCCGCGGATAGACCTTGAAGCCGGCGGCGTTGATCATGTCCTTGATGCGATCGACGATGAAGACATAGCCCTCCTCATCCATGTAGCCGACGTCGCCGGTCCGGAAGAACCGCCCGACAAACGCGGCCTCTGTCTCTTCCGGTTTCTTCCAATAGCCGGTCATGACCTGGGGACCAGCGATGCAGATCTCGCCTGGTTGGCCGCATTCCATTTCCTCGGCTGGGTTGTCGAGCGAGCGAATGCTGATCTCGGTGGCCGGAAGCGGCAAACCGATCGAGCCCTCCTTGGCCAAGTCGGGCGGATTGCAGGTGGCCACCGGCGAGGTCTCGCTGAGACCATAGCCCTCGATCAAATGGCAGCTGGCCAGCTTCTCGAAGCCGCGCTTCAGCTCGACAGGTAAAGCCGCGCCGCCCGAGATGCAGAATTCGAGCGATGATAGATCGAACCGCTTGATCCGCGGGTGGCGCAACATGGCGTTGAACAGTGTCGGCACGCCCGGCATCACCGTGGGCTTGAGCTTGCCGATGAGCTTCAAGGTTTCGATCAGCTCGAACTTCGGCAGCAGGATGATTTCCATGCCGCTTGCGATGCCGAAATTCATCACCGTGGTCATGGCGAAGACGTGGAACAGCGGCAAGATGCCAAGAACGCGATCTGTCTTTTTTGCGGGCTGGTCCCGCCACAACTTCACTTGAGCAACGTTGATGGAGATGTTGGCGTGGGTGAGCATCGCGCCTTTGGGCGTACCCGTCGTGCCGCCGGTATATTGCAGCACGGCGATAGCATCGGGCGTGATGACCGGCCTGGTATAACGGCCATCGTTATGGAGTAGGGTGCGCGCACGCACGATATTGCGCTTCATCGGCGAGGCGCCAACCCTGGCAAGCCGTACGCGGTGCGTCAGCTTGAGGCCCAACGCCTTAAGCGTGGGGAGCAGCGAAGCGAAGTCCGCCACCACGGCCTTTTCAAGCGCCCCGCGCGCGAGCAGGGCCTCGACCTTGTTGAAGAGGAGGGCGAGATCGAGCGTCACCATGATCTTGGTGTCGCTGTCGCGGATTTGCGACTCGATCTCATCGAGACTGTAGAGCGGGTTGAAGTTGACGACCGTGCCGCCCGCCTTGAGGATCCCGAAGTAGAAGATGACAAAGGTCGGCGAGTTGGGGAGCAGGAGTCCCACCTTGACCCCTTCGCCCACGCCGAGCGCCCGCAGGCCCTTGGCCACCCGGTCCGACAGCGCGCCGATCTCGGCGTAGCTCAGGCTCTTGCCCAGAAAATAGGTGCAAGGGCGGGAGCCGAAGGCCGCCACCGCGTCATCCAGGAGCGTGCTGACCAGCGTCGGAGTGAAGGTCTGATCCCAGGCCACGTCCGGGGGATAGCGCTTGAGCCAGGGGCGATTCTCCCTGCCGGGGGTGGCGTTCAGGGGGCCCGGGTTGACCTTGCTTGCCATCGGCTTTCAGTTTTTGTTTTGCTTTACCGTCACTTAACGGGTGGGGGCCATCTAACGGGAGGCAATTGGCCGCAAGCCCATTCACCTACTATTATTGTAGCACGGTGTTGATAAAGAGTGCCGCAAGGGACACATCTCGCGTCTGGGAATATGCTGAAACCAAGGCGTGGGCAGGCGCAAAAACGCCAATTTTGTTAGCGATTAGAGCATATAGTATGTGCAATCGAGCGGGCCGGGCACGGGTAGACTCGACCAGTTTTTAAGTCTATTCCAATGCCTGACTTGCCCTTGGATTAGCTATGTTTTAGCCAGGGACCATTAGACACGGACCCCGTCAACGGGGCAGGGAGAGCGATATGGACGAGGTGGCCACCAAGATCATCGAGATTCTGCGAAAGAACATGAAGGATCCATCCAAGACCGTGACGCTCGAAACCCCCCTGAGCGAGCTTGAGATTGAGTCCCTCGACCTCGCGGTGATCGTGTTCGACATTGAGGATACCTTTGGTATCGAAATCCCCTATAATGCGAACGAAGAAGTCGAAGCGTTCGCGACGGTCGGCTCGGTGGTCGACCGTGTGAAGGGGATCATCGCAGAAACGAAGGCCTCGGGCGCAGCAGCTTGAACGAGCCATCCGCTCGGGTCCTTCCCGGGACGTGGACCAGGCTTGGAGTTACGGCTTAGCACTACATGACACACACTAATGGACGCAGACGCGTCGTGGTCACTGGCCAGGGCGTCGTCACTCCTTTGGGTACAGGCGTGGACAAGTTCTGGGCTGCTCTGCAGGCCGGCTCTTGCGGCATTCGCGAGGTCCAGAGCTTCGATACCGAAGACCTTTATATCACCATTGCCGGTGAGGTGCCGGACTTCGACCCGAGGGAGCGCGCGCTGAGCAAGCAGCTGCTTCTGGCTGACAAGTATTCCCAATACGCCGGCTGCGCCGCGCAGGAAGCCGTCGCCCAGTCGAAGCTCGAACTGCCCCTCAGCGACGCGCAGGCCTATCGCTCCGCCTGCATCATCGGCTCCGGCGTCGGCGGTCTCACCACGCTCGAATTTTCCTACAAGATGCTGTTCAAGGAGAACAAGCGGGCGACCCATCCGCTCACCCTGCTGAAGGCGATCGGGAGTTCAGCCTCCGCCCATGTCAGCATCGAGTACGGCATCAAAGGCCCGACCTTCGGCGTAGTCAGCGCCTGCGCCACCGCCAGCCACGCGATCGGCCTCACCTATCGCATGATCCGCGAGGGTCTGGTCGACGTCGGCGTCGCCGGCGCTGCGGAAGCCTCGCTCAACTGGGGTGCGACGCGCGCCTGGCAGGCGATGCGCGTGCTGAGCCCCGACGGGCTGTGGCCGTTCGCCAAGAAGCGGAACGGGACCGTGCTCGCCGAAGGCGCCGGCATCCTGGTGCTTGAGGAATACGAGCGCGCCAAGGACCGTGGCGCCCCGATCCTGGCCGAGCTCTTGGGCTACGGCATGACCGCCGACGCGGCCGACATGGTGAACCCGTCCATCGACGGCGCCTCCACGGCCATGCAGATGGCGCTCGACGACAGCGGTCTCGCGCCGTCGGACATCGACTACGTGAACGCGCACGGCACGGCGACCATGGTCAACGACATCAACGAGACCCGCTCGATCAAGCGCGTGTTCGGCAACGCCGCCAACAAGCTCTCCATCTCCTCGACCAAGTCGATGCACGGCCATTGTCTCGGCGCTGGCGGTGGCATCGAAGCGGTCGCCGCCATCAAGGCGATCGGCGAGAACTATGTGCCGCCCACGGCCGGCCTCGACGAGCCGGATCCGGAATGCGATCTGGACTACACGCCGAACACCGGCAAGACCCGCGAGATCAACTACGCCATGTCGAATAGCTTCGCGTTCGGCGGCCTCAACGCGGTCCTCGTGTTCGGCCCGCCGCCGGCGTAGCGCCTAGTCGCCAACCAAGCCAACGATCGATTGAGATAAGCGTGACCGTCCGCGCGCTGCCATTCGCCGTGCGCCATGATGACCCGCTCGCAATCCCAGCCGAGGACCTTGGCGCGGGCCGCGCGGGCAGGTGCGCGATCCACGAATGACAAGCGCCATTCGCGCGGAGCGCCAGGGTTGCGGGCCGTGAGGCCGTCGAGGGCGGCGAGGGGACGCTGCCACCACGACCAGTGCTTGCGTATGAACTGATCGCTGAACGCCTCGATGAGATCGGCGAGGATCACGGTCCGGGAGGGCCGGTGCAGGAACACGATCTCGTCCATGGCGAAGGAGCCCCGAAACCAGGCTTGGTCGATATCCGGCTGCCATTCCGCAGGGGCGATATCTTGGAGCGGCTCCCGGAACGCGAGCTCGGGATGCCGCCGGATCGTCGATTCGGGCCCCCAGAGCCGGGCGTCGGGATAGGCCGCCTTCCAGGCTGCGAGATAGAGGTGGTGGATCTTGTTGGGGCTGACGAGATGCGCGACCCGGCCCAAGCCATCCACTTGCGTGCGCAAGTCGTCAGTGAGTTTGACAGGCGACCACACCCAAAGATCGCCGTTGTCGAAGCGCGCGATCACCGAGCGGGTCGGGTAGGGGAAACCGTAGAAGCTGACGATCTCCCCCTCGGTCAGCCAAAGGCCATCGTCAATCTTCTCGAGCACGGCTCCACCCTTCGCGCTAGATCAGGCCGAGCCCGCGGAAGCTCGTGTGCCCCTGCTTGCCGACGATGATGTGGTCGTGGACCACGACGCCGAGCGGCTTGGCCGCGGCGATGATCTGCTTGGTCATCTCGATATCGGCGCGCGACGGCGTGGGGTCGCCCGACGGGTGGTTGTGCACGAGCACGATCGCGGTGGCTGACAGCTCGAGCGCTCGCTTCACCACCTCCCGCACATAGACCGGGGTGTGGTCGACGGTGCCCCGTTGCTGCACCTCGTCGGCGATCATCTGATCGCGCTTGTCGAGAAACAGGATGCGAAACTGCTCCTTGGCCTCGAAGCCCATGGCGGCCCGGCAATAGTCGAGCACCTGCTGCCACGAGGCGAGCACGGGCCGCTCGAACACCTCGCCCTGCATCAGCCGGATCGCCGCGGCCCGGACGAGCTTGATCTCGGTGACGGCCGCCGCACCAAGTCCCGGCACTTCCAGCAGGAGATCCTCCGGCGCGTTCATGGCCTCGGCGAAGCTGCCGAAGCGGGCGAGGATCGCCTTGGCGAGCGGTTTTGTGTCCCGGCGCGGCATGGCGCGGAACAGGACCAGCTCCAGCAGTTCGTAGTCTGGGAGGGCGTCCGGCCCGCCGTCGCGGAATCGCTTACGAAGCCGCTCGCGATGGCCGAGATAATGCGGCTTGGCGGCGTCTTTGAAACCCATGGGGCTTCCGCTCGGCTCAGGTCGCCAGGGGCGGACGATCCAGGCCCTTGGGCGACAGCGTGAACACCTCGCATCCCGTCTCGGTGACGCCGACCGTGTGCTCGAACTGCGCCGAGAGCGAACGGTCGCGGGTCACGGCGGTCCAGCCGTCCGACAGGATCTTCACATGCGGCTTGCCGAGATTGATCATCGGCTCGATGGTGAACAGCATGCCGGGCTTGAGCGGCAGGCCTTCGCCGGGCTCGCCGTAATGGAGGATGTTGGGCCGATCGTGGAACACGCGCCCCAGACCATGGCCGCAGAAATCGCGCACCACGCTGCACCGCTCGCCTTCGGCATAGACCTGGATGGCGTGGCCGATATCGCCGGTCGTGGCGCCGGGACGCACCGCGGCCACGCCGCGCATCAGCGCGTTATAGGTGACCTCGAGCAGGCGCTCCGCCGCGCGGCTGACCTTGCCCACCGGGTACATGCGGCTCGAATCCCCATGCCAGCCATCGACGATGAGAGTCACGTCGATATTGATGATGTCGCCCTCACGGAGCGCGCGCGGGCCGGGGATGCCGTGGCAGACCACATGGTTCAGCGAGGTGCAGATCGACTTCGGAAAGCCGCGATAGTTCAGCGGCGCCGGGATCGCGTCATGCGCCATGGCGAAGTCGAACACGATGGCGTCGAGCTCATCGGTGGTCACGCCGGGCTTCACATGCTCGGTCAGAAGGTCGAGGGCCTCAGCCACGAGCCGTCCGGCCTTCGCCATGCCGGCGAAAGCTTCAGGTCCGTGCAGCTTGATCTTGGTGTCGCGCGCCTGGGCGCGGGCAAATTCGAGATTGGACATGGGTACGGATTATATAGGGAACTTCCCCTCACTTAGGGGGAAATCTCTCTCCATTCAATGCGCCTGCGGCCTTTTCTCCTCAAGCCGGCACCTGAAGCGGGATGGCCCGCGGCAGCGTGAGCCCTTCGAGCGTGACCTCGGAGGCGATGGCGATCGCCTCGACGCCGGCCGCGCGTGCGTCTTTGAAGGCAGCCGCGTAGCCTGGATCGATATCGTGAGCGAGGGTGAAGGTTTCGGCGTCGCCGCGCTGGACGAAATAGACCATCACGGCGCGGGCGCCTGAGGCGACCATCGCGACAAGCTCTTTGAGGTGCTTGGCGCCGCGCGCCGTCACCGAGTCGGGAAACTCGGCGAGCCCTGCCTGCCGCATCAGATGCACGTTCTTGATCTCCACGTAGCAGGGCGCCCGGGCCGGGTCTTCCAAGAGAATGTCGATGCGGCTGTTCTCGCCATAGCGGACCTCGCGGCGCATATCGGCATAGCCGGTGAGAGCCGGGATAAGGCCGGCCTCGATGGCGGCGGCCACGGCGCCGTTCGGGCTTCCCGTGTTGATGCCGACCAGCGTGCCCCCGCACCCGAGATCGACCTCGATCAGCTCCCAGGAATAGGCGAGCTTGCGCTTGGGGTTCGCTGACCGGGACAGCCAGACGCGCGCGCCAGGCGCATTGAGCCCGAGCATCGAGCCGGGATTGGCGCAATGGGCGGTGACGATGTCGCCCGAAGCAAGCTCTACGTCGGCAAGGAAGCGCTTGTAGCGCTTGACCAGCCGCCCCTCGATCAGGTTTGAGGAAAACCGCATGAGCATGGGCGCCGAGCCTAGGGGGGCCGCGATGCGTCCGCAAGGCGAGGGGCGTGCTTACCCCCGAACTCCCCCGGCCCACAAAGTTCGGGTAGAAGAGAGGCCATGGCCGACAAGACCCCGAGCCCGGAGACCGTCACCGCCGCGCTGCTCGTGATTGGCGAGGAGATCCTCTCCGGGCGCACGCGCGATGAGAATATCGGCTATGTGGCGTCCTACCTGACCCGCGTGGGCATCGCTCTGCGCGAGGTGCGCGTGGTGGCC
>Ga0307418_1000335_pt1 | contig 14097 bp, 12 predicted proteins | sample SalMarWE160220MG_2_FD_202160 | JGI IMG/M metagenome (GOLD analysis project Ga0307418, IMG submission 202160) | Salt marsh sediment microbial communities from the Plum Island Ecosystem LTER, Massachusetts, United States - WE1602-20 | ecosystem: Environmental > Aquatic > Marine > Intertidal zone >...
CTGTGGCAAGCTCAGAAGATGGAAGCCGTGGGCAACATGACAGCGGGGATCGCCCACGACTTCAGGAACATCCTGGCAGTCATCCTGGCGAACGCCGACCTGGTCGCGTCCGAACTGGGGCCGGAGGCTACGGAGCCACAAGGTGACCTCGCGGCGCTCCGGGCCGCTGCCGTGCGAGGCTCGGAGATGATCCGCAGGCTCCTCGGGTACAGTCGGAAGGCCGAGCTCACGATCAGGCCGACCGACATCGCGGCCGTCGTCAACGAGTTACACCCCACGCTCAGGCGTCTCATTCCGGATGACATCCTCCTGGAGATGAGCCTTGAGCAGGGGAGTACCGCCCTTTGCGACCGCGGGGCGGTGGAGGAGATGCTGCTGAACCTCGCGACCAACGCACGGGACGCGACACCCCACGGCGGAGCGGTTCGGATCGCCATTGGCTCGTCGGTGATGGAGAGCAACACACCCGAGCGTCCGCCGTGGATGACGCCAGGTCGGTTCGTCCGGCTTTCAGTCTCGGACAATGGCATCGGGATGGATGAGTCCACCAGGGCCCGCGCGCTGGAGCCGTTCTTCACGACAAAGGCACGTGGTGCCGGAACGGGCCTCGGCCTGCCGATGGTCTACGGGCTGGCGAAGCAACAGGGGGGCTTCATCGACGTTCTCAGTCGGCCGGGAAGCGGGACGACCGTACACCTCTATTTCCCGCCTGCCGCCTGACCCCGCCGCCTGTCGGTAGCGAAAACCTCGTCAGCCCCGAGATTACTGGGTTCTTGACGACTCGGTGAAAGCGGACGGCGATGGGGGATTGGATCAGGATTGCGGAAGTGCTGACAGCATCGGGATCGCCGTGGCAGAATGCCTATTGCGAGCGCCTGATCGGCTCCATCCGTCGGGAGTGCCTCGACCACGTTGTCGTGCTCAACGAACGACACCTCTTGCGAGTGCTCCGGAGCTACGCCTCCTGCTACCACGCTTCGCGGGTTCACCGTTCATTGGATGGGGACTCCCCTGATGGCCGTGCGGTCGAGCTGCCTGAGTTGGGTGAGGTACTCGCGCATGCGCAGGTCGGCGGGCTCCATCACCGCTACGCCCGGCGCGCAGCCTGAAGTCCCGGTTCCCACAAGAAGGCTCTTCTCCACGTCCGGTCCACCGGATACGGGCCATCCCGTGCCCCACACCGTGACTGTCGTCACATGCGAGTCCCGGAACCACCTCTTGCCCCCTCTCCGCGCGCATGATCGACGCCCGGCGATCGATCGAGGGGTTCATCGCGGGTCACCGGGTGACGCCACGGTGCGCGCCAACTTGCAGCCGCCTCTGAGAGGCGACTCCCTGAACCCAATGGCCGAGGGAGGCACGGCCGCGCCTACGCAACTCTCCTGAAGTACAGAGCCAGCAGCAGAAGACTGCCGGGCACCGTGACGCCCCACGGCAGACCGAAGAGCAACTGACCCACCGAGTAGCCCGGATGGAAATAGGCGATGCAGAACAGTGGGATGATCAGACCGTTCGCCAAGAAGAAGCGCCGAACCCACAGCTGCAGGCCGTGCTTCTCGAAGAGCGGAACCGCGAAGAGGGTGGACAGACTCAAGAAGATGTAGCCCAGGGCGTCCACATCCCAGAAGAGGGAGTGGGGAGTCTGGTTCAGCACGGCGAGGGGCCCTGGCGTGCCCGCCGGATTCTCGAATGTCCAGGAGTATCCAGCCGGGATGACGGTCGCCAGCTGTACGACGTAGTTCAGCGTGTTGTACGTCGTGTAGATGACCGCGAACGCGACTGCGGCACTGCTCCAGAACCTGTCATCATCCCGGGCGGTCGCGTGGAGAACGAGCATCGCCAGCAGAATCGGCACCGGCATCATGAGCGAGGTGACGAAGGCGATGACCGCGTCCGTTGCGGGGCCCACCACGTCGAGGATCTGGAGGAACGCGCTCACCATGTAGCCGGCGGCCCCGGCCAACGCGATCACTGCCGCCCAGAAGCCGATCCTCGCGAGCGTCTTCTTCGTCTCCGGCGTCACGCTGCCTCGTCATCAGCTTGAGGAATCGTGGTCCCATGGGCCCTGGGGGGCCTTACCGGTCAGAGCGTCCCGCGAACGGTAGGCCGGGCGGGCGCAATCGGGCAAGCAGAAGGAATCGTGGCGGAGCGCATGATGAGGCCTCCGTACTGGCCGCGGACCGGCGGAAGCGCCATGCCGTGCGCACGGGTGGATCACGCCAGGCGACCCTGGCCGCGGTGTTCCTCACCGCATCAATGGCAGGGCACCTCTCCGATGGGCTCATCGCCCCCTTCACCGGTGCCCTTTTACCGCCGGTGGTGGGACGTGCCGGTATCAGCCGACGACACGAGGAGATGAGCACGCCGTTTCAGATGCTCATCATGATGTTCGCGGGGTAGGTCAACGGGCATCAACGCACCCTCATCGCCTACCCGGGCCGCCTGATCCCCGGTTGAATTGCGGAACAGGACCCCCTGCCCGTCCCCCCCGTGCAACTATCTTGATCTTCCGATCGTCGATATAGTGACGGGCGGAAGATCGTCCGTGCGCCCCATCGGCGTCCCACACTTCCGGAGACACGACGACATGGCCACCGAATCACCCCTCACTCCGCTGTCCATGGCGATCCTGGTGGCCTTGGGCGGGGGCGATCTCCACGGCTACGCCCTCCTGCGGCAGGTGGAGGAGCGCAGCGGTGGCCTCCTATGCCCGGGAACGGGGAGCCTCTACGCCGCTCTCCAGCGCCTCATGGACGAGGGCCTCATCGTCGAGTCGCCCGAGCGCCCGGAGGACGACGACGATGCCCGCCGCCGGTACTACCGGATCACCGCCGACGGACGCGCCGCCGTGGCGGTGGAGGCGGGAAGGGTGGAGGAGCTCCTCGCGGACGCCCGCCGGTACGGGCTGATCCCCGCCCGGGAGGGACGGGGGTAGCGCCGTGGCGCGAGACTCGGTGGCGTGCATGCACGCGCTCCTGCGTGCTCTCCTGCCCCGGCGACTCCGGGACGCCCACGCGGCGGATATGGAGCAGGTGTTCCGGGAGCGGCTGGAAGGAGAGCGCGGGCGGCGCGGCTTCCGTGGCGCGGCACGGGCGTGGATACGGGAGGCGTGGGACCTGGCCGACACCGGCGTGCGGATGAGGACCTCGGGTCGGAGGATGAGACGACAGCGACCACAGGGACGACAGGGAGGTGGTGGCATGGGTGGATGGACGGATGACCTGAGGAGCGCGCTTCGCTCGCTGAGGAGGAGCCCCGGATTCGCGGCCTTCGCCGTGGGCACGCTGGCCCTGGGCATCGGCGCCACCATCGCCTTCGCGTCGCTCTTCGACCGCGTGGTCCTGCGCCCGGTGGATTTTCCCGGGAGCGACCGGGTGGTGATGGCGTGGAAGTGGCGGGAAGCGCGCAAGCTCATGGTCAGCCCCGACCGGGAGACCAGGAATCGCATCCGGCACGCCGATGCGTTCTCCGCGGTGGCCGCCGTTGGCCAGCGTGACGTCGCCTGGTCCACCGACGACGGGCCACACATGCTCTCCGCAGCCCTCATGGACACGGCGCTTCCGAGGCTCGCCGGCCTCCACCCCGTATTGGGCCGGTACTTCGACGCGCGCGACCTGGTCGGCTCCGGCAGCCCCGTGATGCTCCTCTCGGAGGGCCTCTGGAAGCGGGCGTTCGGAGGAGATCCCGGGGTGCTCGGACGCTCGCTCCGTATCGACGGAAAGGCACGCACCATCATCGGCGTGGCACCCGCCGCCCTCCGGCCCCCGGGCCCGAGAGACCGAGCCGCGGACGTGTGGCTCCCTCTACCCGACGACAGCACCGTGGCGGGGCTCGAGGTGTTCGCGCGGCTGCGTCAGGGCGTGACGCTGGAGCACGCGAGGGAGGAGACGAAGGCGCTGGACCTGGCGGCAACCGAAGCGGACAAGTCCGCGTGGGCCACCCGCCTGGAGCCGGTGGCCGAGATCGTCGCCAGCAATCTCATGAACCCTCTGAAGGTGGTGGGGACCGCGGTGGCGCTGCTTCTGCTCATCGCGTGCATCAACGTGGCGAACCTCCTGCTCGCCCGGGGTGACGCCCGCACGCGCGAGACGGCGGTGAGGGCCGCGGTGGGTGCCGGCCGTCTGCGCCTCGCCCGGGAGACGCTCTTCGAGAGCGCGCTCATCGCCGGCCTTGCGTCCGCGGTCGGCCTGGGGTTGGCGGCGGTTGCCGTGAACCTCGTGCGGGCGGTTCATCCCAGGGAATGGACCCTGTTGGCGTCCGTGCACCTCGATCCCGCCGTCACGGTCGTGGCGGTGCTGTGCGCCGTGTCCACGGTGCTCCTGTTCGGAGTGGTGCCCCTGGTGCACCGCGTGCGCACGCACCCGAGAGAAGTCCTCACCGAGCGTTCGGGCACCGCCAACAGGAACACCCTCGCGGTCCGGCGCCTCCTCCTGGTGGGTGAGGTCGCTCTCTCCTTCGCGCTCCTCGCGGCAGGCGTCCAGGTGGTCGGCACGCTGCTGCGCGCGGAAGCCCGGGATCCCGGGATGGCGGTGCACGAGCTCCTGGCGGTGAACGTGCAGATCCCCGACTGGCGCTTTCCCGACGAGGCGTCCAAGGAGACCGCGCTAGGGCGGATCCGCGACGAGATCGCCCGGCTCCCGGGCGTGAAGGGCGTGACCCTCGCCACCAGCACACCTCCCCGCACCGGCGTCTTTGCGGGCCCGGCACAGGCCGAAGGGTATCCACACGACGACGGCGCCCAGGGGCTCTCGATCTTCTTCGGCAACCAGGTCTCTCCGGGGTACTTCGGTACCGTCGGTCAGCGACTCGTGGAGGGGCGTGCCTTCAACCGGGCGGATCTCGACGCCGACCCCGAGCCCTACATCCTCGGGGAGAGCGCGGCCAAGAAGTACTTCCCCAGGGGAGACGCGGTGGGAGGCCGGTTCCGCATGAGCCCTTCGGGGCCGTGGCACCCCGTGGTGGGCGTGGTGCACGACGTCTGGGCCAGCGGGTCGGCCACGGATCCCGGGTATCCGCAGCTGTACCTGCTTCGTCCGAAGGGAGAGGGGTCTTCCTTCCTGGTGCGCACCGCGGACCCGTCGAAGCTCGCGTCGGGCGTGCGTCAAGCGATCCTCTCCGTGGACCGTGAGATTCCCGTTGTCGACGTACAACCCCTCGCCGGCCGATACCGACAGGCCCTGGCCCGGGAGCGGCTCATCGCCATGCTCCTCGCCGCCTTCGCCCTCACCGCCGGCGTTCTCGCGTGCGTCGGGCTCTACGGCGTGGTGTCGCAGCTGGCGGTCCGGCGCACGCGGGAGTTCGGAATCCGCATCTCCCTGGGTGCCGAGCGCCCCGCCATCTTCGCTCTGGCCATGCGCGGCGGGGTGCTCCCCGCGGGCGTCGGCCTCGCGGTGGGTGCGGGCCTGGCGTGGGCCGGGATCCGTCTGTTGAATATGCGTGTGGCCGGACTCTCGGCGGTGAATCCCGTGGCGTTCCTGGGGGCCGCTCTCCTCCTGGCCCTGGCGACGCTCACCGCCACCGGGATCCCGGCGGTGCGGGCGGCCCGCACCGACGCCGTCGACGCGCTCAAGGTGGACTGAGGGGAGAACGGGCCTCACCCGTCGAAGAGCGGCGACGCCAGCGCGATGAAGTCGCGACGCCACGCCTGGCGGAGCGGGATCATGCGAACCGCCCCTCCCGGGAGGCCGAGTGGGATCGCCATCCGGACGATCCCGACGACGGCGCTGAACGCGGAACAGCAGTGGCCGGGCCGACCCCTGTCGCCAACGCCCCGAGGATATCGCGTCATGACGCGGGCTCGCCTCGCTCCCTCTTCAGGCAGCGAACCGAGACTCTGTCTCTCGGATGAAGACGGACTTTCCTGAACTCCGAGCTGGTCGTCTCGAGGGCGAATGCAGTCACCGGCCCCTCACCGGCCCACGTAGAGGCCAGGAAGAAGGTGCCGACACCTCGATCGAGGAATACCCCGGTGAAATCCTGAAACCCCGCCGGTAGGGCGTTGAAGCCTGTCGCGCTGGCCCGCTGAGACAGAGGTGTCCCCCAATGCCCTGGGGCTTTCGCGGCTCGGCCGGCGACGCTCGCACCACCCATGGCGTTGACGAGGTCTTCCCAGTCCGCCTCCGAAGGAAGGCGCCACCCGATCGGGCACAGTCCCTGGATTCCCGGTTCGCGGCCTGCACTTGAACCGATTCCTCTGGTGGCGGCGGCCCAGTCGTAGAGGAGCCCAAAGCTCTCCCTCGAATCGATTGAATCGGGGTAGGTCGAGAAGGACAGGGGTTCGCCATCCGAATAGCGCGTCACTCGGAGGTTCTCCGCCATCCACGTCCGACCTCCGATCTCGACCTGCGGATACACGTTTCCGTCAATATCCCGAAGCGGTGCCTCCTGACCTCCGGTGACCGGCGGAATCGAAGATCGGAGAACGACGATGGAGAGAACGAGGACCGGCACAGGGCTCGACATGACAGGGTCCAGGGCTCGGGGGTGAAGTCTCGCCACCACATTCCCGGTAGCGTGTCAGCTTACTGCGCACGTGGAAACTCCAACATGTGGTCGCGGGCACGCCAATCGGCTCGGCGAAACGACAGGCGACGAGCCGAGCCCGACGGCTTCGCGTTTCGGCTGCGAGAGCAACCTGCAGACCGGCGGTTGTGAGGTGCAAGCGCCCCCGCCGATGGACAACTGGTCGCACGCGCTGCCCACCCACTCCAGCCCCTTCACCGTGTCGTGTCGGGCTGCCTGGAGCACGCGCTCCGAGGCCCGAGAATCCAGCCCGTGGAGGCGCTCCACGAAGGGTAGGGTCGGCCTTTGTCCTCGCCACCCACACCCTCTTGCCCTGAGCTATTCAGAGAAATAGCTTGACCTGAGTTATTCTGGTCAACCATTCGCTGGCGAGAGGTCTGTGCGCGACACACCCCTGAGTCCGATCCCCGGTACCCTCGAGCTCCTGATCCTGCGCACGCTGGGTGCGGGTTCGGAGATGCATGGGTTCGCCATCCTCGAGTGGATCCATCAGTCCACGGACGACGCGCTGATCGTCGAAGACGGCGCGCTCTACCACGCGCTGCACCGCATGGAGCGGCGACGGTGGGTGGACAGCGACTGGGGGATCTCCGAGAAGGGGCGTCGGGCGAGGTACTATCGCATCTCTCCCGAGGGACGGCGGGTGCTGGCGGCGGAGGAGGAGCGCTGGAGCCGCTACGTGGAGGCCGTCGGGAAGATCGCGCCACGCGAGGCCGGTACTTAGCGACATGGCGCCTCGCCGCAGGCTCTTTCGTCTTGGATTCGGGCGTCCCGGTCCCGGCCGCCAGGTAGACTGGGAGATCGAGCACTACCTGGTCGAACAGACCGAGCGTCTGATGGCGGAAGGGTGGACGGCGGAGGAGGCGCGACGGGAGGCGGAGCGCCGCTTTGGCGGCTTGGCACGCCAGCGTCGACGGATCGTAACCGTGGACTGGACGGAGCATGCGATGAGGACGGGTGCGGCGTGGTGGGGAGGCATACGGTCGGGCGTGGCTCAGGCGATCCGCAGGATCCGGCGATCCCCGGGCTTCGTTGCGGGGATCGTGCTGACGTTGGGCCTGGGAATCGGCGTCAACGGGACGATGTTCGGCATCGTGGATCGACTTCTGCTGCGTCCGCCCGAAGGAGTGGCGCACCCGGAGCAGGTGAGGCGGATCCTGTGGAGGGGGATGTGGCTCGGTCGTCAGGGCACCATTCCAGCGCTGACGTACTCGGACGTCGTGGACCTCCGCACGGTGCCCCAGTTCCTCTCCGTCGGCGCGTTCACCAGTACCCGTCGACTCACATTGGGCTCGGGCGAAGGCGCAACGGAAGTGAGGGCGGTCCTGGCGACGGCGGATTTCTTCACGACGCTCGGTGCCCACGCTCAGCTCGGCCGCGTCTACACCACGAAGGAGGATGGCATAGGGGCTGTATCCACCGTGGTGTTGGGCAACGAGTTCTGGAGACGCCGCTTCGCGGGCGACCCCGACGTCCTCGGACGCACGTTGGAGATCGCGGGCAACTCGTACACCGTCATCGGCGTCATGCCCCGCGGTTTCACCGGTGTGGACCTGACCCCGGTGGACGTTTGGCTTCCCGCCGTCGTGGCGCGCCACGCCATGGACAGCAGCGACCGATTCCTCACCTCCCGGGGCTACTACTGGCTGCAGGCGGTTGTCCGGGTTTCCGACGAGGCCTCGGCCGTGGCGGGCTCCGCGGCCGCCACCGCCCTCATTGTGAACGCGAGGACGGACCAGGTTCGGCGCGGCCAGTACGACGCCAACACACGGGTATTCACCGCACCGCTTCTGGCGGCACGAGGGCCGCGGGCCAGCGCCACATCGAAGGTCGCGCTGTGGCTCGCGGGAGTCGCCCTCGCGGTGCTGCTCATCGCGTGCGCGAATGTCGCCAACCTGTTCCTGGCCCAGGGGGCACGCCGGCGCCGTGAGGTCGCGGTACGCCTTTCGCTAGGGGTGACGCGCTCTCGTCTCGTCGCGGAGCTCTCCATCGAGGCGGTCCTCCTCGCTGGACTGGGAGGCGTGGTCGCCCTGGCCGTGGCCCGCTGGGGCGGAAGCCTCATCCGCACGCTTCTCATCCCGGACGTGTTGTGGCAGGGCTCCGGCCTGGACGGCCCGGTCCTGGCGGTCACCGCTGCCCTCTCGGTGGGGGCCGGGTTGCTGGCCGGGCTGGGTCCGGCCCTCCGGAGCGCCCGGGGAAACCTGAATCGGGACCTCCTCGAGGGCGGCCGTGGAAGCTCGGCAGGTGGGTCCCCCGTACGGCGCGGGCTCACCGTGATGCAGGCGGCGCTCTCCGTCGTGCTCCTCGTGGGCGCCGGGCTCTTCGTCCGGAGCCTCCACAGGGCCGCGAACGCAGACCTCGGCCTCGACACGAACCGCCTGGTGCTCGCGAGTCTCGAGTTCAACGATCCCGCCTTGAGCACGACTCGAGACGCTGCGGAGGTGAACCGTCTCTACGCCGAGGCCATTCAGCGCGTCCGCAGCGTTCCCGGCGTGGCGCGTGCAGCGGCCACCGACGTTCCATTCCAGTCGGCGATGATCGCTCACCTGACGTCGCCCGGTGTCGACTCCCTGCCCGTCTCGCCCGGCACCGGGCCGTTCTACTACAGCGTGACACCCGGCTACTTCCGAACCGTCGGCCTCCGGGTCCTCCGCGGACGAGCCATCCTCGACTCCGACGGCGCGAGCGCGCCCAAGGTCGCCCTCGTCAACGAGAACATGGCACGCACGCTGTGGCCGACGAAGCAGGCATTGGGTCAGTGCCTCTACTTCGACCACCAGACCGAGTGCACGACCGTGGTGGGCGTGGTCGAGAACGCGTCGACAGGCGACCTCGATGATACGGGTGCTCTGGCGTACTATCTGCCGCTGTCCCAGACCGGCTATGCGGCGGAAGGACTCTACGTGCGGACCGACCGTGACCCCGAGGTGGTCGCGGCCGCCGTGGCGCCGGTCCTGCGGTCATTTTCGCCCGCCGTGCGCTACGCCCAGGTGCAGAGCCTCGGGGAGATCCTCGCTCCGCAGCTGCGCTCCTGGACTCTGGGAGCGTCCCTCTTCACGGCGTTCGGAGGGCTGGCGCTCCTGGTGGCGGTCGTCGGTCTCTACAGCCTTCTCGCTTTCGAGGTTGCACAGCGCAGGCGCGACATCGGCATCCGGTCGGCGCTGGGAGCCAGCGGCGGTCGGCTGCTTCGGGAGACCCTTTCCCGGGGCACGGCCCTCGCCGCTCTCGGCACCGTCATCGGTCTGGCCATATGCCTGCTCGCCGCGCCCTACGTGCAGCAACTGCTCTTCCACACGGACGCGAGAGACCCGCTGGTCCTCGTCGTCGTCGTCGGCGTGCTCCTCGCGGTGAGCGGGCTGGCCTCGGTACCCCCGGCCCTCAGGTCCGCCCGTACGGATCCCATGGAAGCGCTGCGCGTGGAGTGATCCTGCCCGGAATGGCGGGGTCAGGTACGCACGTCGGTCGAAGCTCGCCGATCGCGTGTGGCTCGCTGCCTCAGGTGCCTGGGCGGGGCTGCCCCGGTGCAGGGGCCCGAACGGCCTATCGGATCTTGAGCGCAGCGCGAATGGCGCTACGTTGCTCGGCTGTTGGAAGCAGGTCGATCGCATCGAGCATGGCCTGCCGCATTCCGGGGACGGCCCGTTCCAGTTCCCTCCCGTGAGCGCCCATCGCACCCAGCCCCGCGCCAGTCGGCGGCGGCGCTTCGGGTGGGTCCATCCCGAACCGGCCAAGCATGTTCCGGAATTCCTGCCAGAAGAACAACTCCCGCATCAGGTCCGCGTGAGGATCGCCCGTCCCGGGCTCCTGGTCTTCCTTGGACCGGACGCTGTTGTCCGAGAGCCTCGGTATGCCATCCGGTCGTCCGCCTTTGGCATTCAGCCAATGGCATGTCGAGAAGAGCTGGGACTCAGCTGTTTCCAGGAAGGCGCGCGCATCCATGTCAGGTGACCCGACGGTGCGGGAAGGGAGCGGAAGCGCCGCCCACACGGCCCTGGCGAATGGAATCAGGGCTGCCAACTCCTCGTCGACAAATGCGTCGGACGGGAGATCGTCTGAGATCATCCTGACGGCTCCTCCAGAGGCTCCGTCCGTGGATGGATGGAGAGGGAACACCGATAGAGGGTGCGGGACGACAGTCCTGTCCGCAAGGTTGCCCACGCACGCCGTCATCCGGTATCGGCAATAGCTTGCACGCCCTGTTGCCTTCCTACAGGAGTGGGCGTATCGTTCCTGTAGGAACTCTACAGGAATCTCCTCATGGCCGAGCCCGCAGGCAGCGACGTTCTCCGTGGAACGCTGGATCTCCTGATCCTCAAGACGTTGTCGCTCGAGCCCATGCACGGATGGGGAATCAGCCAGCGCATCCAGGAGCTGTCGCGGGGGCTGCTGGACGTGAACCAGGGCTCGCTCTACCCGGCGCTGCAGCGCTTGGAGCACCGGGGCTGGATCACCAGTCGCTGGGGCACCACGGAAAACAACCGGAAGGCGAGGTACTACAGCCTCACCGCCAGGGGACAGCAGGGCCTGACGCACGAGGCCGAGGATTGGCGGCGATACGCGGGTGCGGTCGGGTGGATCCTGGAGGCGACGTGAGGGTCGCGTTGCGCGCGCTTCGGGGCCTGGCGGCACGACTTCGTGACACGCTCTTCCGGAGCGAAGCAGAGCGCCGGATGGACGAGGAGTTCCGCTTCCACATCGAGATGGAGACCGAGAAGAATATCCGGAAGGGCCACGATCCAGTGGAGGCGCGCCGCCGCGCTCTTGTCGCCTTCGGTGGCACGGAGCGCTACCGGGAAGAGGCACGCGAGAGGCGCAGGTTGCCGCTCGTCGAAGACGTCTGGCGAGACATCCGGCACGCCGGACGCGCACTCCGACGCACGCCCGGCGTGACGCTCGTGGCGGTTCCTACCCTGGCTCTGGCCATTGGCGCCACGACCGTCCTCTTCAGCTTCGCGGACGCGCTCCTCCTGCGGCCTCTTCCGGTACGGGATCCGGGACGGCTGGTGGGCATCTACCACGTGTCGAGCAAGGACCCGAGGGACCCGGGGAGCTTCTCTTATCCGGACTTCCTGGACATCCGCGACGCGGAGCGGAGCGCCGGGCTGCGACAGGTAGCCGTCTACGCCGGCATGGAGGTCCAGCTCGGGGACGCACCGGGCGTCGTGCAGGTGGAAGGGGCGATCGTCTCGGGGAGCTATTTCTCGGTTCTGGGGGTGCGACCCCTCCTGGGACGGACGTTTCTGCCCGAGGAGGACCGCACGCCCGGAGCCCACCCCGTGGTGATCCTCTCCGAGGCGCTCTGGGCGAGTCGCTTCAGCGCCGACCCGTCTCTGGTGGGCGGGCAGATCACGCTGGACGGCCGGCCGTTCACCGTAGTGGGCGTGGTCCCACGCTCCACACCGAGTCCCGACATCCACGCCGATCCGCAGCTATGGGTGCCGGTCATGATGCACGAGGTGGTGCTTCCCTATCTGCGCGCAGAGGGACTCGACTTGCTGGGCAGCCGGAGCACCCAGTGGTTCGGGGTGATTGGCCGCCTAGGCCCGGGCATGACCTTCGGCCGCGTCCGGAGCGCGCTGGATGTTCTCAGCCGACGCGAGGCCGAGGAGTACCCGCAGATCGACGGGGCCTGGAGCATCGCGATGGCGCCGCTGGGGGGCACGCGCACGGGCGCGCCGGGCACCAGTAACCTGCCGCGGCTCACCGCGCTGATGGCGGTAGTGGTCGGGATGGTGCTGCTGCTCGCGTGCGCCAACGTGGCGAACCTCCTGCTGGCCAGAGCTGTGGTGCGCCGGCACGAGATGGCCGTCCGCGCGGCGCTTGGGGCCGGCCGTGCGCGTCTTGCACGCCAGACGCTCACCGAAGCGCTCCTGCTCGCTGCGGTGGGCGGGGCAGGCGGGATCCTGTTGGCCGCTTGGGGCACGAGCGTCCTCCCGTCCCTTGGACTGGCGTCCGGCCTACCGGGGCTACATGTGGGGCTGGATGGAAGGGTCCTCGGCGTCGCCCTGCTCACGACCTTCGCTGTGGGCCTCGCTTGCGGAGTGGTCCCGTCGCTGCGCGCCTCCACCGCCGATGCGGCGCGGGGCGGCACGGGATCGCCCCCAACCTGGTCGGGCGGGAGAGCCCGGTTTCCGCTCCATCGGAGCCTGGTCGCATTTCAGGTCGCCGTCTCGCTCGTCCTGTTGATCGGTGCCGGTCTTGCGCTGCGCACGCTCTGGAACCTGTATGCCATTCCGCTCGGATTCGACACGACGAACCTACGCGTGGCCGAGGTCCACCCGACGAGTTTTGTGGATCCTGGCTTTCCCGAGTTCGATTCACCGAGCGCGCCGAGCGCCGGGGAGTGGAGCCGCGTCGTCGAGAGCGTGCGGACGCTACCGGGGGTGCGCGGGGCGGCATTGGCGAGCATCGCACCGTTCTCTTCGCGGAGCATGGCGAACGACTTCTTCCGGGAGGGGGAAGGGGGCTCCCGGGAGCGGTTCAACGTCGCCATGAACGTCGTGAGCGGGGGCTACTTCGGCACCATGGGGATCGGCCTGGTTGCCGGTCGCACCTTTACTGCCGCCGACGTTCCGGGTGGGCTCCTGGTGGCTGTCGTGAACGAGGCTCTGGCGTCCCGCATCTGGCCCGGAGGAAGCGCCGTCGGGAAGCGCATTTGGATGCGGGACTTCCACAGTCCGGATGGCCCGGGAATCCCCATCGAGGTGGTGGGTGTGGTCTCCAACGGTCGCTACTACAGGACGTGGCGGAATGCCGGTGAGCGTCCTTTCGCCTTCCTGCCTCTGTCCCAGCACCCGGAGCGCACCATGCTCCTGCACGTGCGAGGCGCCGCGTCCGGGATCCCCACGGCGGCTGAGCTGCGACGAGCGGTCACGAGCGCGGACCCGACGCTGACGATCGTGTCGATGGCGTCGGTGACGCGGGCACGCGCCCAGGCCGTGACCCTACAAAGGACCAGCGCGAAGCTCCTGACCCTTTTCGGGATGTTGGCCGGGCTCATCGCCGTCATCGGGATCTATGGGGTGGTCTCCTTCACGGTGAGCCGGAGATCCCGTGAGATCGGGGTGCGCATGGCGCTCGGCTCCCGTCCACGGGATGTGCGGCAGCGAGTGGTGGCGGGCAGTGCCCTGCCGATTCTGGTTGGAGCGGCCGTGGGTTGGCTGGTCGCGCTCGCTCTGAGCATGCACCTCTCCAGCCTCCTTTACGGGGTCAGCCCGCGCGATCCGACGACGTTCGCTGTCGTAGGTGCAGCCCTCGTCGCAGTCGGACTCCTGGCGAGCCTCGTACCTGCGCGACGAGCCAGCCGTGTGGATCCGCTGACGGTCCTGCGGGCGGAGTGAGTCGGCAAGCTGCGTTTCCCGCGCCTCTCACTCACTGCTCGGGACGCGGGCCTCGAAAGCGGCCCTGAGCTCCTCATCGGCCGTCTCCGGCAGCCGCTCAGCGAGTTCCACCAGCGGGGTCCGTCCAACTCCGACCGGGGGGAGTACGATGGGCTCCCCCGCCAGGGCCGCCACGGCGTACGTCATGCAATCCCCGAAGTTCAGCGAGGCGGGATGCCGGCCCTTCCCGTACCGG
>Ga0307418_1000336_pt1 | contig 14079 bp, 13 predicted proteins | sample SalMarWE160220MG_2_FD_202160 | JGI IMG/M metagenome (GOLD analysis project Ga0307418, IMG submission 202160) | Salt marsh sediment microbial communities from the Plum Island Ecosystem LTER, Massachusetts, United States - WE1602-20 | ecosystem: Environmental > Aquatic > Marine > Intertidal zone >...
CCCTGAAATATTATGGAAATGGCTGTCTTTCCGGATCGAGATTTTGATTTTCGGGATGGGTCGCCCGATTAAATTCTCGATATTCTCTTTTAAAGAAGCGGAAAGGGTTAGATCCTGCAACTCGAGGTACTTCGCACTCGAGTCGAGCAGAAAAACAGATACACTGAGACAGCCAGGTATCATGTCCTTAAGTCCCTTGGTAAGTATTTTCAAGAGACCATCAATATCTGTTCCGTGATTTGCAGCTTCATTCAGGGTGTTGACCAATGCCAGATCTTCTGTACGTATTCGGAGGGCGCGCTCCATTTGCTTGCGCGCGGTGATGTCCCGAGCGATTCCTTGAATACCAATAATGTCTTTTTCATTGTAAAAAGGGGTCGATAAAAGGTCTAAATAATGTACCTTTCTATCCTTTCCATACACCTCGTATTCTGTTGAATCCTCTATCAAACTCTCCCCATTAAGAATTCTCGTGAGTCTTTTGTTGTACTGATCCAAATATTGTTCCGGGATAATATCCCAAATGTTCATGGAAAGGAGTTCTTCTTTGCTGTACTTAAGCTCATTACACATTACTGAATTGACGGTTTGTATATTACCTGAGGATTCAACGATGAACATACCGTCTGGACTTAGATCAACCAGATCATGATATTCCTTCATTTTCTTTTTTAATGCAGCTATTATTTGATTGTGTGCAGAGGTGTCACGGATAATGCATTGGATCACTTTTTCGCCACCCACCAGGTAGGCGTTGCTGACGAATTCCACTTGAATAAGCTGTCCATCTTTTGTTTTAAGGGGCAAGTCTTCGTAGCGAATATATTCATTCTCCTGCAAATCTTCAAAGGCGTCTTTGCTGGCTTCAATATCCTTAAACGCGCCGACCTCCCAGAGCCTTTTTTCCACTAACTCTTTGCGCGAATAGCCCAGCATTTTTATCAGATATGGGTTGACGTCCTTGATCAGTCCTGTCTTGGCATCCAGTATCAAAATCCCATCCTGGGCTGCTTCAAACAGGCGGCGGTAACGGATCTCTGAATCTTTCAGTTTTTGCATGAGAACGCCTCGTCTTTCTTGGCTGTGCCGATCTTGTGGTGCCAGATGCCATTTTTGACTATGCTTCGGTTGACTCTTTTTTCGATGGGTTGGGTCTTTCCCAGCTGGTTTCTTTGAGGTAGAAGTGGAAGTCATCGCTTACCATCCTTTTCCCTCTGGCTGCTTCCTGACGCTGCAGGCTGGATGGTCTGGGGAATCGGATCTAGGCAATCTTCCGCTAAGAGCAGCCTATTTATTGTCGAGCATAGTTCGCGGAACAACTGGTCTTTATGTATGAAAGCATCCGCGCCACAATCATAGGCGGATTCTATGTAGTATTTGCCATTCAATTGGGTAGTCATGATCACACGCGTATCTCGTCTGATGGTTTTGATGATTCGGGTTGCTTCAATGCCGTTCATGCCGGGCAGGCTGATGTCCATCAGCACCAGAACAGGAGGTCTGTCTTTAATGATTTCCAGGGCTTTTTCGGCGCTTGAGGATGAGCAAACCTGATAACCGGGAAACTGGATCTCCAGCCAGGATGACAATTTCTTTCGCAATGTATCGTGATCTTCAACGATCAGGATAGTGAGGGGTGGCTGATTGGTTAGGGGCGGTTTTTCTATCATCGATATCACCTGATCTGGTAGTGTCGGATCGTTAATATTAGCCTTTGTTCTTATCATGCCTATTTCCACTCAAAAAAGATGGTTGAAGTTTGGTTAAGATCAATTACCAAAATCAAAGCCCTCTTCTTTCTTGAACGCAATCAGTATCCCCCTTAAAGAAGAATCCGTCTGTAGGTTTTGTTGGATAATTGGGGGGTGAATCTTTGCAAAAGTTATCCCACTTCTGCAGTCCTTAATTAAGTTGGGAGTTATTCTCGGGGTTTTATCCGCGAATCAGGATGGCATGCGGGATCATTCCAGAGAGGTGATGCCGTGTAGGATGGCGAACTTTATCAAGGATGGCAGGTCATCGAGACCTAACTTCTTCATCAACCGGCTGCGGTATGAGGCGACAGTCTTGGGGGAGAGAGCCAGGTCATCAGCGATCTCTTCGCTAGTATGACCCTCAACGACCAGCTGCAGGACCTCGCGTTCTCGTCCGGTTAGTGATTTCAGCGGATCTATCTCTGACATCCCTTTCTGCAGTTGCAGGTAATCGTCCACCAGAGTATCCGAGATGCGCCGGCTCAAATAACGCTGCCCAGCAAAGGCTGCCCTGACAGCGGCGATCACTTCCAGGCTGGCTGATTCCTTGAGTAGGTATCCCAAGGCACCCGCCTCCAGGGTGCGATAAATGTATTCAGGGGTGGCATGCATGGAGAGAATCACTACCCTAATTGACGGGTTCTCTTGCAGGATCTGGTAGGTCGCCTCGATGCCGTTCAATTCTGGCATAGCAATATCTATCACAATCACATCTGGCTTCAGTTTCCGCGCTTTCTCCACCGCCTGCCTACCATCCGCAGCAGTCCCTAGAACCTGGATATCCGCCTGGCTTTCCAGGATCATGCGCAAGCCATCTCGCACAACGGCATGGTCATCCGCTAGCAGAACACTGATATTCATACAGGCACCTCCACAATCAAAGTGCATCCTTGCCCGGGATGGGACTTGACGTGTAAATGACCGCCAATTGCCTCAGCCCGTTCTTGCATGGAGAGCAGGCCCCAACCGGTCTCTGCCCGGCCGGCAGGGACAGTTTCAGGATCAAAGCCGATACCGTCATCCCAGATGGTCATTTGCAGCCAGTTTGTATCTTGAGATAATGTGATCTTCACCTGGCTGGCTTCGGCATGCTTGGCGATATTGGTTAACGCTTCTTGGGCAATGCGGAAAAGGGTTGTTGCTGTTTGGGAAGACGGCTGGGGACTTAAGTCTCCCGCGGGGACCTGGATCTGGATTTTGTTGCGCTGGGTAAACCTGTCCCCATACGAGCGCAAGGCTGCCAGCAGGCCGTAATCATCTAACTCAGGTGGTCGAAGTTCGACCATCAGATTACGGATGCGCCAGGCAGTCTGTTCGATGAGCTGTTGGGAATCCTCCAGGAGGGGTTTGATTTTCTCGACACTCTCAGGTGATATCATGCTCTGCAGCATATTCATGTTGATGCTCAGGGCTGTCAGGTCCTGTCCGACTCGATCATGCAGTTCCAGGGCTAGTACACGACGTTCTTCCTCCTTGACCTGTGAAAGGCGAGTGGCCAGGGAACGCAGTTGTTGGGTTGTCTGCTTCAGGGTTTCTTCAGCAAGCTTGCGTTCGGTGATGTTGATCGAAACCCCCACAACCCCGATCACCATGCCGGTTTTCTCTCGTATCGGGCCGATAAAGTTATCCAGAAACACACCCCGCAGCTCATTGTGGGCGTGGATTGATTCACCAGCGAAAGCTCGTTTGAAGACATCATGTCCATTTGCTACCTCGCCAGATTGCTCTACAAATGGCATTTCACTAAAAAGCTCAAGGCCCGACTTGCCAACATTCTCTCCTGGTTTGAGGCCGACAGCTTCCAGGCCCTTGCCTTCGGATAAGGAGAAATTTCCCTCGCTGTCGATGGCAAAGATCGTTATCGGTAAGCTGGTCAGGAGGGCGTTCAGCAGGATTTCTCTCTCCCATAGAGCTTCTTCTGCTAATTTACGCTCGGTAATATCACGGACGATCATACAGGTCCGTTCACGGCCTTTTTGATCCTGGAAGATTACGCTGGTTATTTCTGCTGGGAACTTACTCCCGTCCTTGCGTATATGGGGCAGGACACCCTTGTAACTCCCACTGTGTGCTTGCTCCTCTAACGCCTTTAAAACAGATGGGTCAGAGCAATCGATTACACCGTCCAGTCCGAGATGGTAAATTTCTTCCTCTGTGCGACCGAACATCTCGCGGGCGGCGGGGTTGGCGGCATAGATGCTCCCATCGGGCGCTGTCAACAATATCGCGTCCAGGCTGTTGTCGAAAAGGCTGCGGTAACGGGATTCACTCTCGCTCAGGTGAATTTCAGCCTCCAGGCGTCGATCCTCAGTCCTTAAGAGGATCCCCATCAGAACAGTCGCGGCAGGGAAGATCGATATCACCGGCAGCCAAATCCTGTTGATAACTGAAAGACCAGTTGGCCAGGGAACGATCAGCAGCTGGGAGGCCAGCATCACTACCTGGGCGATGAAGCCAATCCCATATAATGCTGGAAGCTCCAATCGGCTGGGTTTTCCTTTCACCAGCAGTCTGATAAGAAATCCCGCCAGGGCGCAGCAGTTGATTGAGGCTATCCCCGCCCAGACACCATTGCCTCCCAAGTACAGCCGGAAAGCTCCCGCGATAAGCACTGCCACCAGTGTGGATGTGCCTCCACCAAACAATCCCGCCAGGGTCATCACAATGGACCGTCCGTCGTAGATGATCCCCGGGGCATAACGGAATGGTAGGGTCATACCGATGATGGCAATCCCCCCGAAGAAAAGCCCCAACAGCAATTTGGGCCATATACCACCGTTCATTCGGGGACGTGACAGCAAACTATAAAGAGTAGAGAGAGAGACTAAAAGTGCAACATTAAGGATTAATTCATGGATCATGGCATCATTCCTTGCCTATGTGATCTTCAGAATAAGGTATAGGATTGGAACGATAGTAAGGGAAAGCCGTTCACTACCTCCGACTGTATCCGTTCCCTCATAGCTGGACTTACAAGATCTGATCATGGTCTGTTTGGTAGCTGCACAGGCCCTGCCGAAAATAAGAGCCAGAATTCACTGCCCCGGATGCTGCTGATAAGGAAGTTAGAATCGATAGGAGACTGCCTTGAAACCACTTCAAGCAAATCTAGAAGAATTAGCCTTGCGGACGTCTTCCATCAGCACAGGGAGTGGTAATAATTACATTTTATCATCGTTTGATATCCTTTCATACTACCTGGATTTGGGTGCTGCCAAGGAAGAAATTGGGTAGAAGATTGCCTGTTAAAATCTAGCCTTCTCAGAAGTTCCATCTTTTAGGATAGAACCACTTCAGTTGAGGTGGTTTTGCTTTAACACTCTCCGTTGTAATTCGGTGCAATTGATGTGATTGGCTTGGGAAGGTCAGAATTCAAGTTGAGAATAAGCCAATCATTTTCAAACAGAATAGTGTAATAATATGCAAAAATACTGATTGCGTCTGATTTTAATGATTGCGACATTTTTTTAAAAGTTCACATTTCTCTGCTAGGTATTATTTAAAAAACCAACAGAAAATAGAAGAAAACGAGCCGCCAAACCAGTTGATTCGGCTGATATTTCTCGGTGCAGCTTTGGTGCAATCAGCGTGGAAAAGATGGAATTTATGGACTCAATGGACGCTCTCTGGTTGACTCCATCGAGAGCAAAGACGGAAGTTACCCCCATATACAGTATGTTTCCCCCTCCCATACATTTCGAAGTCAGACAACAGATTTAGGTTGTTGTACTTTTCGATATGTGCAAGGCAATAATAGTAGAGGGGTTTTGGGGAAAATCTTCGGAATCAAGTCGCCTTTCTGGGTATATCAGGATCAATTTCGGGTGATACTATGAAAGCGTTCCTACCATAGTGCTAAACTAAGAGTAGTCACAAACCAGTTTAGCAAAAGGAGGAACGCTATGTTTCCATTTTACCTTGGAATTGACCTGCATCTCAAACGATCATACATGGTACTGATGAACGCCGAGGGGGAAGTGATCGATAAACGGCGCCTGAAGAACACTGAGATGGCATCCTATATATCTAAAAATATTCCCAAAGAAACCTATGCGGTGATGGAAGCTACCCGGAACTGGCCCTTCTTTTACGATCTATTGGAGAAGCATGTGGATAGGGTGGAGCTGGCGCATGCTAAAGGTGTACGGATGATCGCAGCGGCAGCGGTGAAGACGGACCAGATCGACGCCACGGTATTGGCACACCTGGCAAGGTTGAACTTTCTGCCGATCGCCTATGCCGCTCCCAAGGAGATCCGTGATCTGCGGCAGCACCTGCGCTGCAGGGAATGGCTGATAGATGAGAGGCGGCGGGCGAAAAACAGGATCCATGCCGTGCTGGCAGGATACAACCTGGCCTCCCCGGTAACGGATCTGTTCGGACGCGCAGGACGGGAATGGCTGCAGGAGGTGACTGAGAAGGAACTGCGTCCCACCTCCCGGAAAGTGGTCTTTGAGACTTTGATAATGATTGATCAACTAGATGACCAGATCAAGGAACTGGCGAAGGATATCCCTCTTCCAGAGGAACTGAAGCCGAAGGCAGAGCTGCTGATGAGTATGCCGGGAATCGGCAAATTAATCTCAGCGGTGATCCTGGCAGAGATCGGCGATATCAGCCGGTTCAACTCTCCCAAGGCATTGTGCAATTGGGCTGGATTGACACCCCGGGTGCATAAAAGTGATACGGTGGTGAGACATGGCCGGATCTCGAAGCAAGGTTCACGATATCTGCGCTCTGCGATGGTGAGCGCAGCGATGACAGCATGCCGGATCAGTCCCCGCTGGTACGGGGTATATGAACATCTGGCGCAGCGGATTGGCCGAAGAGGGGCCAAGGTGGCAGTTGGGAGGAGATTATTGACGGTGGTTTACTATATGTTGAAGCGAAACCAACCCTATGATGAAGATTATGAGCAGCGACGAGCTGTTGAACAGGGAGCCTGACGGAACTGCTGGTTATCAAAAACCGATCCGGTGAATGAGGCCCCTGGGATAAACCGAATGGTATGGTGTGCCTGATCTTATCAAAGATCTCAAACTGAGCACGGTTAGATGCATTGGATCAAGGTCGCTGCTGATTGGAATACACCAGGAAAAAAAGGATAAAAAGATTAGGATCGAGACAGAATAGAGAATGTCTCGGGAGGTAATGGCTTGTTTTTATTCTGGAAAAGAAATATCCCCTTGACGAACGCTTTCTTAGATGCAGTTCCGGTGCAAATACGATGGACACAATGGAAATTATGGACAAATAGGGTTGTATTCCCCCTAAAACCTGGACACATTGGACCCTGTTTCCCCCTCTGGAATCCTTGGAAACTACCTCAACCTGATTAAGAGTCAGGTGGCTAAACGGATGAGTTCACTCGCGTTAGATAACTTGATTTATCCGGTCTGGAAAGAATCGTTGGGGCGGATGGAGCGGGGATTATATAGAAATTAATTATCCCGACTGTTTTATTAGAACCCCTAATAATACAATACCTCAATACGGATCTTCGGTTTCAATGAACTAAAATCGACACTATCGATCTGATTTTCGTCGGCATTTCAATGAGGAAGATTGCCGAGCAGACACTATATCCTCCTGGTTCTGGCATGATAGGTGTTGAAAATTCAGAAGTTACTCTTTCCCCAGGCTGAATGGATGAATAATCAGTTACAACCGCCTCAGGAGTTGGTGGAGTTATTCCAAATGTTGTCCTATAGGATGAGTCCAGGCCAATGACAATCAAGTTATATCCGGGGTCGGTACCCCATGGGAGATAAACAGGTTGACCTGGTAGGTTTTCAATTTCTAGTTTTGTTGGAAGCGCAGTTTTTCCTCTGTAGAATGGCTGCTCAGATGAAAAACTCAATTGTACAAATTGAATTCCAGCCGAGATGGTTTCCTGCGAATAGTTGGTTTTAGATTCGTCTGCAGGGGAAGGAGCAGATTCATTAGTACAAGATACGACAAGAGACAGAGTGAGAATGCTAATCCAGAGTATCCTCTTCATAACACCTCCTTTTTCCCCCTAACGGCGCCGATGGCGTGGATGCAAAAAATAAACTGAAGATCCACACAGGACGCAAACGGAGCCAGTTCCAAAAATTGCTATAAAATTGCAGGGGTCGTTCTTGTCAACTTGCACGAATCCTCCTCAAAAGCTGTGCATTGCTCCAAGTAACGAGGTGGGAAATTAGTAACGGGAGTTATGACGGGGCGTCTGCCTACCCCGGTGCTCGGTTGAAGCTGGGGTAGGGAGATAATCTGAAACTTGACCAATACACAAAGAAACGATCATTCCCTTCCTTGAGAACCGCAGGGGTTCGTATATGTGTCTATTTGAAATGCGCCGAACTCAACCTGCCTATCCTTTCTTATTCTCCCCTGGCAATTTTGTTTTTCACGGCCTTGATCACAACAAAAGCACCCTGTCCGGAGCCTTCTAGAATGGTTTTAGGCATTTCTCCAGGAATAAGGGTTTGCAGGATATCCGTGACCACAAACCTCGAATCCTTAAGATATCGTAATATATCTAGTACAGAGAAAAATGTGGCGTCTTTATAGAACCTGCTGTTTTCTTTCTTTAATAAATATTGTTTGCCTAGCTTGCTTTCTCTGTCTATAAATCCAACAATAATGAATCCACCTGGCTTTAATACACGATAGACCTCTCTTAAGGATTTGCTGACATCATCGACAAAGCAAATAGTTGTTACCATTAGTACAAAATCAAATTGGTTGTCAGAAATAGGCAGTTTTTCTGCTACGCCGGAATGAACATCGATGCCCTGTAACCTGGCTTTACTTGCCATCTTTTCTGAGGGCTCAACTCCGACTTTTATCCCCAGTGGTATGGCAAATTTTCCCGACCCAACACCTACTTCCATACCCTTCGCTCCAGCAGGAGGAGTAAGCCGGCGGACTGCTTCCAATTCAGCCTCATAGAAATCCATGTGATTGTCGAACCATTTGTCATACACGTCGCTGTATTTTTCGAAAGCTTCTATTTTGGGCAAAATTAACTCCAATAGGGATCATCATAAAACGGATGACTGCTTTTTTCGAGTAATTTATGCGCAATTTTCTTAGCGATGTATTTATACCAAACATCGGGGCTGCTGGCGTGAAGGTCTCGTTTCTCGACGCAGTGTTTTTCCTGTAGCTGGTGACCACGTAGGCATGGGACTAGGGCGATGCTAGTCGGATTATGACCTAGTTTCTGGTAGGCCTCTTGCTCTTTATTTTCCTACCGTATAGGTACAAAAACAGTTTACCCGCTTTGCTGGTTACTCCATTGCCAGGTGTCGCTGACTGGCAAGCCGTTTGTCCTGGGTGGATTGGAACATGATGATGATAACGGCCTCGCTCGAGAAGGGGTTGCTCCAGGCATGTGGTTGTGACGCATCCAAGAGCAGGCTGTCGCCAGCCTGGAGGTGGAAGTGTTGGTCCTTCACTTGATAGTTTAACTCCCCTTTAACACAGTGAATAAATTCCTGCCCAGGATGGGTGACGGTACCGCCGCTGGTCTCCATCCCAGGATCGATTTTCATTCGGAAAGGCTCGATCTGCTGGTGGGGCAATCCAGATCCTAGGCTCTCCAGCTCTACGTCTGCGTTCTGAAGGCGGATTCCCTGACCCTTCTTGGTGAAAACGCAGCAATCGGACTCACCATGAAAGAAATCAGTGATGGGAACATCAAGGGCCATTGCTAGACAGTGTAGCGAAGAAATTGTGGGAGAATTCTCCCCCCGCTCGATCCGGCTGATGGCGTTGGCTGAAAGACCACAAACCCCTGATAGTTTACGCAAGCTCCAGCTTTTCTGATTCCGCAGTTTACGAACCCGCTCTCCTACTGACGCTTCAATAGTAAGTTCCATACTGTGTCCTTTAAGACTTAAATCACTTTGTTTATGTAATATTAATGTGTATATTGTACACTTAAATGTTATAATCGCCAATGAATTAAGGTGAATATCAAGCTCGTTTTACTCAGGTATCGATACAACCGATTTCACGGAGAATGAAATGACAGCAGACATCGTAGAGCAGATCACACAAGCAATCAACAGTGTTGAGCATCCGTCAATCGCCGCAACTCTCTCAGAGTTGGGAATAGTACAGGATATCGAGATTACTGAAAACGGGGTGCGCTTATCGTTGTTTATGCCTTTTCCGCAGATCCCGGAGAGCATCCAGAATTTCATGATCAACAGTTTGCAGGCCGCAATCAGGTCCGCTGGTGGGGAAATTCAAGAGGTTAAATTGTCCGTTATGGATGATGCGGAAAGAGCTAACTTCCTGGCTATTGAGACCCAGAACTGGAGAAGGTGAGCTGTGAAGCATATTAATCTGGATCAGGACTGGTTTGATAAGCTCCTGCCTGAGGGATTCCCTTACCCCAGCTCAACGTTATTGACAGGCCCAGGTGGTTCGGGGAAACCTTTAATCGGTAATGTAATCGCCGCTTCTTGGCTTCGCCAGGGTGGTAGTGTTGTCTTTATATCCCTGCAGTACCCTGACCACGGTTTCATCGCGGCTGGTTTACAACGCGTGAGTCATCTGGATTTGGAAAGCTTTCAGGACCACATTGTATTCATCGAACTGGACGCTACCCTCGATAGTATGACCCCTGCGGAAGGAAATCATTTCAGAGCTAATCTGGTCAAGCCAGAGGTCTGGGATTCCGCTATCGAGAAAGCCTGCCAGAAGGTGCCGGATGAAGGGCCCGGGGTCATGGTTTTTGTATCAGCTTTGAATTTGCTGCTTTTCTCTCCTACCTACCACCAAGAAATTCTTGAGAAAATGAAGATCGCGGCTCAAGGCGATCTTAAAAGGTCCTATCTCTTCTCTGCCAGCACAACAGCGAAGGGGGAGCAGATCGCAGAGTTGGAGGATGTGGTTGGAAATCTGATCGCGACCCACAGCACGCGATCACCTTTCAAGTTATTCATGCAGATCAAGCGGATCAGCGGCCTCAAATTCGTGGCCGATCAAGTTGAGGTTCCCTTTCCCCCAGAACTCCTTAATGAGATGAAAGAAATAGCCGATCACAGCCGTAAGAAAGTTATTCCGCTTGTGTCACAGTTATAGGGGATTGGAGTGTTAAAGAGATATGTGTCAGATCGCGGCTTACTTAAATGATGAAAAGATCATGGATGGTGTGATGCTGGTGGAGCCCACCACATTCGGAGTAAGGCTGTCAACATTATTTGATCAGCCCCTTGAGGTCCCCGCCAGAATCCAGAAACTTGACCTTTACAGGAATAAGCTCTACCTGGAGAATAAAACTGAGGAAGGAGAGAAAAATGGATGAGATAGAAAAGCTTCGCGTTTTGATCCCTTATTGGATTTCCCATAACACAGAACATGCCAATGAATTTCTTGATTGGAATATGCGTGTGGGCGAGCCGATGCCCGAGATCCAAGCGGCGGCTAATGCCTTGGAACAGGCTAACCAATCCCTGGCAGCGGCCCTGGAGAAATTGGGAGGAGCCAGTGAATCATCCATCCCCGGGTTAGATTGAGCGAGTTCAATCATGACTTTTCCTCAACAGGGAAACGCTGGCATGGAAAGAATCCTATGGATAAGGAACGAATAAGCAGTGCTCCTTTAGTTGAAAATTCACTCCCTGATGTCAGGCGTAACTTCTTGGGTGGGTTGTGGCATGGAGCGTTTTTAGCACTCAGTATTGCACTGACCCAGCCGACAACGGTGATCTCTTCTTTTATTGTCGACCTGACCGGTTCAACCATCTGGGTAGGGGGCCTCTCGACCGTGCTGACTGTAGCCTCAGCCATTCCCCAGCTTTTTGTTGCTCGGTTGATCGAGAATCGACCCCGTAAAATGCCTTATTTGCTTTTAGGAATCTACCTGCGGGTTGCTAGCTGGGCTGTTCTAGCCTGGTTGATCTATTCAATCGGGGCAGATCGCCCAGAAACCTTGGCCTGGGCTTTGGTTGGCATGCTGGCTGTATTCTATGCCGGAGGTGGATTTGCGAATATCCCCTATACGGATATTATCGGCAAAGTCATACCTCCTCATCGAAGGGGAGCATTTTTTGGAGGAAAGCAGGCCCTGGCGGGCCCTCTTGCCGTAGTCGCCGCTTTAGCAGCCCAACGTATCCTGGCAAATGTGGTTTATCCCAACAACTACGCTTTATTATTCGGATTGGCAGCTCTGGGCCTGGGTGTAGCGTCCCTGGGTTTTTGGATGATTAAAGAGCCGGACGCGATCCTGAATGGAAATCAGGTTCACCCCTGGAGTGAATACTGGAAGCAGATTAAGAAGGCGAGTGTCAAGTTGAAGCAGCTGATCATCATCGAACTTTTGACCGGTTTCAGCTTGATGTCGATCCCGTTCTACGTGGTCTATGCTAGGGAGGTCTTAGATGCTCCTCTGGATGCGACTGGATGGTACTTGCTAGCCCAGGTCGTGGGAGGAGTACTGGCAAATCTGGCCTGGTCCCAGCTAGTAGACCTGGCGGGAAGCCGGAAGATGATTGTATATTGTGCCATCACTTCAGCATTGATCCCTTTACTCGCTGTCGGGTTGGCGCCATTCGGATGGCCAGCCTTGCTGCTGGTGTTCTTCCTGGTTGGCGCGATCATTTCTGGTAGATCGGTTGGGTTTCAAAGCGCCCTGCTCGAGTTGGCCCCGGCTGCCGAACGTCCGACCTTTACGGGTTTGAATGGGGTGATGATATTACCCCTTGCTTTCCTGAGCTTGGCTGCCGGTATATTTTTAGAACATGGTTCATATGCCGCGCTCTTTATCCTGACATCCGCTTTCATTGGCGCTGGTGCGGTGGTCGCTGTACGTTGGTCGAATCAGATAACGGGTATACCTGTGAAAACCATAGCAGATTAGGTGAGGTTGGAGATTGTAAGATGAAGAAGACTTTGCGGATTGACCCAAGATCAGGTATAGCAGCGGATCGGTTCGCGGCTGCTATGATCGGACTGGGGGTTCCAGAGAAGGACCTTTTTAAGGTGGTTCGATCTGCAGCGAAGGAGGAAGGGACTCTGGATGTCCACGCTCATCTGCAGATTCTTCCGGATGGGTCAAAAGCCTACCAGCTGCACCTGGCTGATTTAAGGAGTGGCTCCCCGCTTTCTTGGGAAGTTGCTTCAGTTCTTCTCCGGCAGGCACTTGACCGCGCTGAGGTAGCGGGCGAATTCGCTGATTTTGCGCTGCGGTCTCTTGACATACTTCGTTCAAATGCGGGGTTGTCTGCGCCGCAAGGGTCAGAAGCATCCGTTTCTCTGCCGGTGATCGGAACGGCTCATACACCCTACCAGGACGAAGCTCCTTACCAGCCCCTGAAGAAAGGGTCAGCTGGTGTTGGTGCCTTCTACCTCGATATCAATCCGCTTTACGCTGCCGGCCTGCATGAACTGGGTTCCTTCACGCATATCTATATACTTTCTTATTTGCATCGTTCCACGGATCCGGAGCTAATGGTAAACCCGCCCTGGCGGGAGGAAAATGGAGAATACGGTGTTTTCGCAACTCGATCTCCCAACCGGCCCAGCCCCATCGGGCTGACCCGTACCCGACTGTATCATTTGGTAGGGAATCGGATCTACACCGGGCAGCTGGACCTTTACGACGGCACACCCATTCTGGATATCAAACCCTACATTGAATCCCTGGATAGCGCGGATAGCGTGGACCTGGGAAATGACGGTTGGCTGGAAGGCAGTGATCATCTCGAGCTCCATCGATTGGGGATTCCCCATCCCCATCCAGGTACTTACCAAAGTTCACTGCAAGTGACAATTGCCCTGTTGGCTGGGATCGCTTATGGGCTGCAAATACTCGGGGTCGACCTCCAGACAGTGCACTGCAGTGCTCAATTGGCGGTTGGACAGGCTTCCCCAGATGACCAGAGAGTCCGATCTACCTTGGAAAGCCAGGGGATTCCTTATCAACGGATAGATTCCCCTGGGGGAGACACGACGCCGTTAGGGGCTGTCATTCTTGCTGCCCTGGAACCGGTGTATGATGTTGAAGCGGTTCCGGCTGCTGGAGGTGGAAAAGGTTTGGGATTGGGGCAGGAGGTTCAGGGGGGTTTTCCTGGATCCAGCCCACTGATCCTATCGCTGATTGGGTAGCTGGGGAAAACCGGCAAGGATCCTTCTTGGTAGAAGATACACCGACTCCCGGGGATTCGCAGCTATTAAAAAATAATTGTTCAATGCATACGGAAAGGAAAACACAGTTCCCGCAATGAAATGGATAGGAGGATACTGGAAAATTATTTCGAAGCCGAACATTGACTGAGTTGATCGATTGAGAGGTACAGCCATACGAAGGGATACACAAAAGATGACG